>Ga0182024_10016616_pt1 | contig 13938 bp, 8 predicted proteins | sample P32metaG_FD_120480 | JGI IMG/M metagenome (GOLD analysis project Ga0182024, IMG submission 120480) | Permafrost microbial communities from Stordalen Mire, Sweden - P3-2 metaG (Illumina Assembly) | ecosystem: Environmental > Terrestrial > Soil > Wetlands > Permafrost | place: Sweden: Stordalen... | reverse complement strand
TCTGCCTGGGCTTTATCTTCGGTGTTTTTCAGCAGGCGGCGATTGCGCTTCTGCCCATGCTGATCCTCTTTACGCTCTATGGCTCGCATCTCAAGCTGCCGTATCGTTTGCCGGCGGGATTTCTGGCCATCGGGCTCGGGGCCGTGTTGGTGGCGGTGCTGCGCTGGCGCCACATCGCCACAGTTCCTATACCTGTGGTACCGGCTCCGCAGCTCTATCTGCCCCACGCGGTGAATCTATTTGCACTATTCAATCAACATGAATATTGGTCCTATCTGGCGATCATTGTGCCGCTCGCTGTCCTGGATACGCTGGCTTCGCTCATGATTCTGGAAAGCGCCAAGGTTGCCGGCGATGATTACGCCACCATGCCGTCTCTGTTGATGAATGGTCTGGGCACCATGGGCGCAGCTTGCCTGGGCAGTCCTTTTCCTACGACCCTTTACCTGGGCCACGCGGCGCACAAAGCCAACGGCGCGCGGTCGGGCTATTCGGTGTTGAATGGCGTGGTCACGCTGGTGCTTTGCACCACGGGAATCCTTCCCATGGTGCTCCGCTTCGTGCCTCTGGAAGTAGCCGCTCCGGTGATTGTGTGGTTCGGCGTGATTACCGTCGGGCAAGCCGTCACCGAGGTACCCGCCAATCAAGCCATCGCCGTCATCATTGGACTGATTCCGGCCTTGTCCCAGTGGGCTACGAGCATTGCGGACACGGTGGCGCGCAAAGCGGGCAGCAGCCTCATGGAGATCGCGCCCCGTATGGGCGGCGACCTGGCGCTGGGAGGATTGATTGCGCTGGGGCAGGGATCGCTTCTGACCTCGATGTTATGGTCGGCGGCGCTGGCGTTCATCGTGCAACGGCGCTTTGCCCTGGCAGCCGCCTGGCTGGCAGCGGCAGCGGGTCTTTCGGCCTTCGGCATCATCCATGCCTATAAGCTTTCACCCAATGGTGTCGAAGGGCGAATCGGCTGGTGGGTCGCGCCCGAGTTCGCGCTCGCCTACGCAGGCGGAGCAGTGTTCCTCCTTCTCTGCGAATGGTACTCGCGCAGAAGAGGTGTTCTCGATGCGGGTTAACCGCTGCACCTAGCCATGGTGACCCAGACCATAGTAAAAGGGTGGGTGCTTTCGATGCGAAAGGAACGAATCTATGGAACGTCGTAGTTTACTGAAGACTCTTTCTGCCGCCGCTGCCGTGGGCGCGGTCACCAGTCTTGGGCGCGGACGCACTCTCTCCGCCGAAGCGGCCTCCGGCGTCGTGGAGACGATGGGGAGCGGAGGTCCGCTGGCGCAGGCAAGAGACGCGGCGCGCAAGGGTATGCCCCCACTGAAGATTACCGATGTCAAAATCATCGCGACCGCTCCTTCCGGCTCCAACTGGACCATTGTCAAGGTGGAAACGAGCGAGCCCGGGCTCTACGGTCTGGGCGCGGCGACGCACCAGGAAATTCCCCAGGCGGCCCAGGCCTATATCGAAAAGCGTTTGAAGCCGTTCGTGATTGGCAAGAACTGCGACGATATCGAGGACATTTGGCAATCTGCGTATCTGCAGGAATACTTCCGCTCGGGACCGGAAGGCAACGATGCGTTGAGCGGGATCGATGGCGCGCTGTGGGACATCCTGGGCAAGCGTCTCGGTGTTCCGGTCTATCAACTGCTGGGTGGGAAGGTTCGCGCGGCAGTCCCGCTTTACGGTCATGCCGCCGCCCTGACGCAAAGTGCACTGAACGACCAGGTGCAGGCGTATATCGAAAAAGGCTACCAGGTCGTGCGGGTGCAATTGGCGGTTCCCGGATGGTCCGGTTATGGTGTGAGCGGCGCCAAGACATCCGCCGCCGTGCAGGCGTTGCGGCCGGATGGGGTAACACCTTCGCCGGTCTTCGACGCGGGGCGCTATCTCACCACCACCATCGGCATGTTCGAAGCGATACGCGCGAAGTTCGGATTCGATGTCGGTTTGGTCCACGACGTTCACGAGCGGCCGGCGCCGAATCAGTCGATCGAGTTGTGCAGGGCGGTCGAGCAGTACCGGCCGTTTTACATGGAGGATCCGCTTTCGCCTGAGGATGTAGGTTGGTTCCAGATCTTCCGCCAGGAAACCTCGGCGCCTCTTGCCATGGGAGAACTGTTTACCAACCGCAACGAGTGGCTAAGTCTTGTGGCCAACCGATGGATCGACTTTATCCGAATCCACCAATCGTCCGTGGGTGGGCTGAACATGTGCCGGAAGGTGGCGCACTGCTGCGAGTTCTTCGATGTACGCACGGCATGGCACGGCCCGAACAACGTTGATCCGGTCGGTCATTGTTACAATCTGCATCTGAACCTTGTTACCCCGAACTTTGGGATTCAGGAAGAAACATCCTTTGATGAGAAGACGCGCGAGGTGTTTCCCGGCACTCCTGAGATTCGGAAAGGCTACATCTACTGCAACGAGAAACCGGGCTTCGGCATTGACATCGACGAAAAGGCAGCTGCCCGATATCCCTACACGAAGGATTTTGAGGAGCGGGGAAATGACCGGATGCTCGATGGGACTATTGTTCGGCCCTAGCCGCCAAGAAACCTGAATGGTGGTGAAAGATGCAGGTTCGAGCAGGGTTAGAGCCGATCTCCTATCGGTGTAACATTACATGAGTAACCGCTAGGTGAGCGAATATAAACCATGAGAGTGCAATACAGCACAGCGCAGACAGTCCTCGTTGGCATCTTATCCGGATATGAAGAGACTATTGCTATTCGCGTTCGTCGCCCTCTTTGCGGTCTCTGCTTACGCGCAGCCGTATCGTCATCACCATCGGCGTCATCACCGCCACCATCACCCCGTGATCATCGTTCGGTAATTGACCATAGAACGCGTAAGCCGAGAGCCGCGGGGCACCCATTGCTTTTTCGCGCTACGCGCAGCAGAAAGGGCTGCCTCGTTGAGGCAGCCCTTCACGGTCTTAAGCCTACTGAATGACTACAGTACAGGTTCCCGTAGCGGTGATGTTGGCATTGCTGCTATCAGTCGCGGTGATTGTAACGGTATAAGTCCCGGCCGGAGCACCGCCACCGCCGCCACCACTGCCGCAACCGAGCCCCGCACTCACGCCCAGGAATACCAGCATCACCAGCGCCGCAGGCCATCTCCTCCTGCGGATGCCCGGTATGAGAAGCAAAAGGATGCAGCCGGCTGCTGTTCCTCCTGCTGCTGCAACCGTCTTGCGTAGGTTTCCAGCAGGAGCCTTCCGCCCATTACCGGAGGCACTGACGGTTTGGACAGTAAGCGTCGTGGTTCCGGGAGTAGTCGTCGACACCGCCACACTTGAGTTGGCCAAGCCACCGCCGATGTTGGCCGTGGTCGAGGCGGTTAAGTTAACCGTCCCTGCATACCCCCCGGTGGACGTGACCGTGACCGTCGAGGTGCCGCTGTTATTCGGCGACGGTGACGAGATAGTCATGCTCGTGGCTGAGACCGTGATGCCCGGGTTGGTAACCGTAACCGTTGCGTTTCCGGAAGAGCCGGCATACGACGAATCGCCCCCATACGCAGCGGCAATGGTGTCGGTGCCCGCGGTAAAGCCGAGCGCCGGGGTTGCTGAACTGACCGCCAGGGTAGCCGTCCCCGTGCCGCTTGCGCCCGCAGTCACTTGGGCCGTTCCCACCGTAGTCGTACCGATGGTGAAGGCGACCGTCCCAGCGACCGTGCCACCGGTTGTCGATTGGACCGTCGCGGTGAGCGTAAGAGACCCGTAGAGAGCCAAAGTGGTCGGACTCGCAACCAGCGTGGTCGTCGTTGCCGCGCCGGTGGCGACAACCGTAATCGTGGTTACCGCGCTGGTAGAGACGTAGAAGTTGGTATCGCCCGAATACGATGCCACGACCGTGTGCGTTCCTCCGGTGGAAAAGCTGGTCGTCATCGCTGCCATCCCATTGGTCAAAGCCACCGCGGTCCCGGCCGTCCCGTCAACGGTGAAGGTCACCGTTCCCGTAGGCGCGGTTGTCCCCGAACTGGGCGCCACCGTCGCCGTCAACGTTACTGTTGCTCCGACTGCCGGACTGGCCGGCGAAGCAGCGATGGTCGTCGTTGTTCCCAGCTTGGTGGCAATGGTACCGAACGCTGTGGCCAAGTTAGTGACATCGACCGATCCGAGTCCGGTAGCCTGGTCATACCCGGTGCCGGCCGAATAACCCATCGTGCCGATGGTCGGGCAGTTTGGGGATCCCGCTGTACAGGGCACTATATTGTTCCCGGTGGTTATATCGTGAAACGCCGAGGCGTAGGTGGTGGCGCTGGATGCCAGTGTATAGAGGGCGGGATTCACGTTGCCCAAACCCTGCGGGACGCCCAACTTTTGCTCGATGAGCGCCAAGGCGCCCGCGAAACTGGGTGCGGCAACCGATGTTCCGCCGAAGGCGGTTAGGGTTTTGTCGTCGCTGTTACCCGGGTCCGAGATATAGAAGCCATTGATACAACTGGAGGTATAGTTGCTTTGGGTTGGATCGGAAGCCAGGATGATCTGGGTGCAGACCAGGTAAGGGTCATGGTCCGCCGAGGCGCTAAGGGAAGCATCCGGCACATCGCGGGCCGAATCGGTGGGGATGCCGGGCACTCCCGTTTGCCAGCTCGGCTTGGGAAACAGCAGGCTCTTGCCACCCCCGCCTGCAGTCAGTCCGCCTCCATTCTCGATTTCAAAGGTGGTATCGTTCCACGCCATTTCAGGAATATAAGACTTAGCGGAAGTAAGCACGCTGGTGGACCCGTTCGCGCTCCAATATTGATCGGCGCCCGTGGAAGGATTTTGGGCCGTTCCATCCCCCATAAATTCACTGCCGCCCATGGACGTGACATAGGCGCTGCTCCCCGGGTAATCAACCTGCAAACCCTGGGTGGCCGAGGTGATAGGCGGGACATTTGGGTTTGATTGCTCATCGCAGTCGGCCGCTCCGTTGTCTCCCGCGGCGGCAATCACCGTCTGCCCTTGCGCATTCGCCTGTTGAAAGGACGCTTCCAGGCCGGCCAGCTCCGCCGAGGCGATACTGGGCTCGCAACCGCCGTAACTGATACTAAGAATCGGGATCTGCACGCCGTTGATTTTGTTGGCGATGGCGTATTGCAAAGAATCAAACACATTGGTTGAGTTAACGAACACGATGGACGCGCTTTTGGCCACGCCGCCCGACCATTCCAGGTCCAGGTCCGCTTCATTAATGTCGCCGGAGGCATCGCCGATTCCGGGGTCAGCGGAACCGGGGATCAAGAACACGGTAGGATTATTCACCGGCAAGCCGGCCGCACTGCGGAAAGATGTGATGTCGGCCATGACGATGTCTGTCTGGCCCATGATCCCGATTGTCTGGCCGGTTCCGCCGGCGGTGGAGAGCGCACCCACGTCGTAGATGACCGCGAAGTCTCCCGGGGCAATATAGTGGCCTCCCGCAACGCCATCCGTGTATTGCGGGTGGTTCCCCTGCTTGATTGCAGGACGGATATACCGGGGCTTCGGTTTGAAGTCAGCCAGGCCGCCAATATGGCTCACCGTTCCGGCAAAGGCACTGGGCAGCGAAACTTCCGTGGCATTTGCGAAATAGCTCTCCCCATTCACGGCGTACTTGTGAATCTGGGTGTGGAAGGCCTGCTCCGCCAGGGTTACGCTGCCGCTGAAGCGAATGGCATTACGGCTATCCGCCACTTTGTCCACGGTGAAGCCCTGGGATTGGAGCCATTGCGTGACTTTGTCGAGGTCCCCCGGGCTCATGCCGAATTGATCGGCATACTGCGCCTGAGTGAGCCACTGATGGTAGCTCGAGGATGAAGGAGTTTGTTGTGCCTTCAGCAAAGCATCCAGGCTTGCCTGCTGCGCCGCCGACGGCTTGAAGGTCATGGTCATACCCTGCAACTGCAAGGAAGCCGCAACCGGCCCCTGATCGTATTCCGCCCGGGCCAGCGGATGTACCGTGCCCGGCAGGGCGGATACCTTACCGGCCTCGATGGCCTGTACGATCCGGTCTTGTGCCACCTGCTGGGCTTGGGACCCTGAAGAGAAAGCACTAGAAACAAGGAGTAATAAAAAAAAACCAGAAAGAGTATTCCAATGTTTGCGCAAGACGCGTTCTCCTCGGGGTCGGAGCTCAACCGCCGGAGCTCTCAAGATCACGATTCTTTGATGGCGCCCGTCGAGGGCCGCCGTTACCCGTTAGACGGATCAAACGAAAAACGTCGTTCGGGAAATGAAAGATTCATTTGCAGGGAAGGTGTTTCCTCGCGCAAGTTACTTGAGGTCATCATCCCCTGGGTGCATAGACGCTGATAGAGAATGCTACGATTACAATCAGGCGAACCCGATCATCAAAAATTAGTCGCGGTAGTCTGATTGATAGGGACCCAAAAGGTAAAGGTCGCTCCCTGGTCGCGATGACTGGACACTTCGATGCCGCCGTTGTGCGCGCGGAGAATCGCCTTTGCAATCGCCAAGCCCATACCCGTGCCATGCAAAAGGCGCTGCCGGCTGCCGCGGTAGAACTTGTCGAAAATGTAGGCTTGCTCGGCCTCATCGATTCCCTGCCCCTCGTCGGCGATGCTCACCAGCAGACGGTCGGGGCCGAGCCTGGCGCCGATACGCACCGGCGACCCGGCGGGAGAGTAGCGCGCGGCATTTTCCAACAGATGACGCAGCACGCGGCGGATCAATTCCCGGTCCAAGAAGAGGGAGGGCATATCGGGCGGCAGCTCCACCATCACGGGGCGGCCGCGCAGCAGCACGCGGCAATCCTCGAGCGCCATGTCGATCACCTCTTGCAGTTGCTGCAGTTCCGGCCGCACCTCAATGCCATCGCTATCGAGTTGGGCCATCTCGACGGCTTGACCGATCAGACGGTCGAGGCGCGCACTCTCCTCATCGAGAATGGCAAACATCTCATGGCGCTGGCTCTCGGCGAGCGCCGGCTGCGACAATAGGCTGGTTGCCGCCGCGCGTATAGCGGTCAGCGGCGTGCGTAGCTCGTGAGTCACCGAATCGAGCAACGCGCTGCGCAGGCGTTCTCCCTCGCGCGCAGCTTCGACCCGGCTGAAGCGATCCATCGCCGTCGCCCGCTCCAGCGCAATCGCGAGCAGCCCGCCGATCGCGTCATACAATCCATCTGAGTAGCCCGCCTTCGTCATGGCTATCGATCCGCTCGCCCGCATGCCCAGGACCAGGGGAACAATGCACACTCCCGCTTCGCGCGAACGAGGTACATCGGGCAGCCGCGCGGCCTCGCGCAGCTCTTCCAGCGATACGAAGGCACGACGCGGATCGGAAGAGTAAGCCGAATCGCTCTCGGTGAGATAGAGGGTTACGGCCTCGAAGGCGAAGATGGAGGCCACGACGCGCGGCGCGTTGCGAGCCACATCGTGGAGATTCTCTTCCATGAGCAGCTGATTGCTGAACTGATAAAGACGCTCCATTTCGCTGCGTCGAGCTTCACTCAACGCAGCCTGCCGCCGTTCACTTTCCGAGATCCTGCTGATGAAAATCGCCGACGCCAGAAACGACAGCAGCGCAATCCAGTTTTGCGGGTCGTTGATGGTGAAGCTGCCAATCGGGGGAAGGAAAAAAAAGTTATACAGTAACGTGCAACCGATGGAGAGGCAGATAGAGTAGACCAGTCCCCAACCAAAGGCCGCCAGCTGGACCATCACCAGGAAGGTGAGCGCAACGGTCGTCTGGTTGACGTGGAGTATCCTGCGATAGACCAGCACCACCAGCAGGGCAGCGGCGGTCATCGCCACATATCGCAGGACGAGCTGCTTCAGCGGAGCCCGGGAGAGAAGCATCAGGGGCGATCATAGAGCATTTTTACTGTTACGGTATTTGATGAGGGCGGGTGAGTGCGGCCATTCGTCGACGGAAGAGCGACGACGGTGCGCGCGGGCAAAGGATGCAGATGGCAGAACGAGTCTTAGTCGTAGACGATGAGGCCCAGATCACGCGCGTGCTGCGCGCCGCCCTTTCGGCGCAGGGATACGACGTGCGAGCCGCTAACGATCCTGAAGAAGCCCTGCTGCTCTTTGAGGAATGGAGCCCGGACTTGATCGTTACCGATCTGATGATGCCGGGCGTGAGCGGAGTGGAACTCTGCCGCAGGGTCCGCAGCAAGACGGCGACTCCGATCATCGTGCTGTCAGTACGTGATCAGGAGCGATCCAAGGTCGAGGCGCTCGACGCGGGCGCCGACGACTACGTGACCAAGCCCTTCAGCATCCAGGAACTGCTGGCCCGCGTGCGCGCGCACTTGCGCCGCGCGCCCGAACGGGCGGTGGATGCACCCATCGAGATCGGCGATTTTGCCGTGGACGCCGCCGCCCATACAGCAACGGTGGGTGGCAAGAGCCTGCACCTGACGCCCACCGAGTTCGAGTTGCTACTCTATATGGCCCGCAATGCAGGCAAAGCGCTCACCCATCGCGCCCTGCTGACAGCCGTATGGGGCGGGCAGTCGGCACATCAGCCAGAGTACCTGCGCGTCTTCATCGGCCAGCTTCGCCGCAAACTCGAAGCCGAAGGCCCGCGGCAGTACATCCAGACCGAGCCTTGGGTGGGTTATCGCTTTCTCCCCGAAGGTGTCCCGGAATAGTGCCCTGATGTGAGGGGTGGAGAAAAGAAACCGCAGATCCCTCCACGTCGGTCGGGATGACAAAGGCGAGGCCGGCGCTTCGATCCGAATCAGATGCTGGTTGAGAGAACTGCGGATCCCTCCACTTCGGTCGGGATGACAAAGGTTAGTGCGGGTGCCAAGGTAATATCTGTTTCGGAACGCGAGGGTCACCCTCTCTCCACGACAAACCGTAAGGTCCGAAGAAGGTTAACCTTTGTCATCCCGACCGGAGCGTACCCGGATTTCCTGCTGCGCTGCCGTAGATAGGGCCACGTGTGCGGCTTTCCGTAAAGAAAGCCGCATGAAACTCGCGGAACCCACTAAGTTCAACAGGAAATCCGGGGGAGCGGAGCGGAGGGATCTGCAGTTTTCTTTCCAACCCCAACAGCTTTCCTGGACGAATGTGGGCGCCTCTTCGAACCTGCTGCCGGTCATCTACGCCGTCTCTGCCTCCTCCCACCTTTATGAATTCCTTATCTCTCGCTTACACCCTCCTTAGTAGGCAGGCGTTCCACTAAGTACTGCCTGGAGCCTCGCAATGCTGGATCTACTGATGGTTGTGTACACAATCGCTTTCTTCACCGTCGCGCTGCTCTACGTTCGCGGCTGCGAGAATTTGAGGTAAAGACCGCCATGTCTCATACCACGCTCGTCGTGCTGATCGTTACTTTGGCGACCCTGATCTACCTGGTGATCACGCTGTTGTACCCGGAGAATTTCTAGAATGACTGCGAATGGCTGGCTGCAGTTTGCGGTGTTTTTTGGTGTGCTGCTCCTCCTGATGCGCCCCTTGGGTCTTTACATCGCCCGGGTGCTCGAAGGGGAGAAGACCTTTCTCGATGCGGTGCTCAGGCCCATTGAGCGGCTTCTTTACCGCGCCTGTGGCATCCACGCCGATCAGGAGATGAGTTGGCAGCAATACGCCGTCGCGATGCTGATCTTCAGCTTCGTCTCCCTGCTATTGACGTACCTGATCGAACGCGCGCAGGGCTTCCTGCCCTGGAATCCGCAGCACCTGGCAGGAGTGGCCCCGGCGCTCGCTTTGAACACCGCGGTATCATTCACGACCAACACCAACTGGCAGGCGTATACGCCAGAGACCACCATGAGCTATTTCACTGAAATGGCGGTCTTGGCGTATCACAACTTTCTGAGCGCGGCCATTGGCATCGCCGCCGCGGTCGCCCTGGTTCGCGGCATCTCGCGCCGGCAATCGGCCACTATCGGCAACTTCTGGGTCGATACCACGCGCGTAATCTTGTGGATCCTGCTGCCGATCTGCCTGGTCATTGCTCCGGTGCTGATCGGCCAAGGGGTAATACAGAACCTTAAACCCTACACCACCGTCACTACCTGGCAGCCTGGGCAAACGCCCCAGACCATCGCCCAGGGGCCAGTAGCCTCGCAGGAGGTGATTAAGGAGTTGGGCACCAACGGCGGCGGCTTCTTTGGCGCCAATAGCGCCCACCCCTTTGAAAACCCTACCCCCTTCAGCAACTTCATTGAGATCGAATTGATCTTTCTGATCCCTGCCGCGCTGACCATCACCCTGGGCAAGATGACCGGCTCTCCCGGGCACGGCTGGGCGGTCTTTGCTGCCATGGCCATTCTCTTCGCCGCTGGCTTCGCCACCTGTTACTGGGCAGAATCGCAGTCTCATCCTCTGCTGCATGGCGTGGACCAGAAGACCACGCTGATAAACTCCGGCGGCAATATGGAAGGCAAGGAAGTACGCAACGGCATCTCGCAATCGGCACTCTTCGCCACCATCACCACCGACACCAGTTGCGGCGCGGTCAACTCCTCGCATGACTCCTTCATGCCGTTGGGTGGCATGGTGCCTCTGGTCAACATGATGCTCGGCGAGGTGGTTTTCGGTGGGGTCGGCTCGGGACTCTATGGAATGCTCATCTTTGTCATCCTTTCGGTCTTCATCGCGGGTTTGATGGTGGGTCGGACGCCGGAATACCTGGGCAAGAAAATCGAAAGCTATGACGTCAAGCTGGCGATGCTTTATGTGCTCATCTTTCCTCTGATCATCCTGGTGCTGGCCGCCATCTCTGTGCTCTATCCGAACGCCCTCGCCAGCCTCACCAATGCGGGGCCGCACGGGTTTTCCGAGATCCTTTACGCCTACGTATCCACTGCCGCCAATAACGGCTCCGCCTTCGGCGGCCTCAATGCCAACACCAACTGGTACAACCTGACGCTGGCGTTCAATATGCTTGCGGGACGCTTTCTCATGATGGTTCCGATGCTGGCGCTGGCCGGCAGCCTGGCGCAAAAGAAGAGCGTTCCCCCCTCATCAGGGACATTTCCCGTCAACACGTCGCTGTTCACCGTGCTGCTGGTCGGCGTGATCCTTATCGTCGGCGCACTGACGTTTTTTCCCGCTCTCAGCCTCGGGCCCATTCTTGAACACCTGCAGCTGCATGCAGGAAAAACCTTCTAGTGACCAGTGCCGCACGGGAGAAATGATATGGCAGAAAAACAAAGTCTCTGGAACCCCGCGATCCTGCGTCAGGCGGCGCTCGGCTCCTTTCGCAAGCTGGATCCGCGCCTGCTGGTGAAGAACCCGGTCATGCTGGTGGTCGAGATCGGCAGTGTGCTGACGACGGTCCTGCTCATCCAGGGAGTCCTCGGCCATCAGGGCAGCTTTGCCTTCAACCTGCAGATCACCCTGTGGCTGTGGTTCACGGTTCTCTTTGCCAACTTCGCCGAGGCTATGGCGGAGGGACGCGGCAAGGCTCAGGCCGACACGCTGCGCAAGGCCAAGGGCGAGACCATGGCCATTCGCTTGAAGGGCGACTCCAAAGACGGGGCGCGGGAAGAGGTTTCCAGCTCAGCTCTACGCTCCGGAGACCTTATCTACGTCGCCGCCGGCCTTTATATCCCCGGAGACGGGGAAGTGATCGAGGGCGTGGCTTCGGTCGACGAGTCGGCCATCACCGGGGAATCGGCGCCAGTGATCCGCGAGGCGGGCGGCGACCGCTCCGCCGTGACCGGGGGAACCAAAGTGCTCTCCGATTGGATCATGGTCAAGATCACCTCCAATCCCGGAGAGACCTTTCTGGACCGCATGATCGCCCTGGTAGAAGGCGCTCAACGGCAGAAGACGCCCAATGAGATCGCCCTCAGCATCCTGCTTTCCGGGCTCACCATCATCTTTCTGCTCGCTGTGGCCACGCTGCAGCCCATCGCTGTCTATTCCCAGGCGCCGCAGACCATCTTCGTGCTCGTATCGCTCCTGGTTTGCCTTATTCCCACCACCATTGGCGGCTTGCTCTCCGCGATTGGGATCGCGGGCATGGACCGGCTGGTGCAATACAATGTGCTGGCTATGTCTGGCCGCGCGGTCGAAGCGGCCGGCGACGTCGACACGCTGCTGCTGGATAAGACAGGCACCATCACGCTGGGCAACCGGCAGGCCACCGAGTTCATCCCCGCGCCCAATATCAGCCCCGAGCGGCTGGCGGACGCGGCCCAGCTTTCGTCTTTTTCCGATGAAACTCCGGAAGGCCGCTCGATCGTGGTGCTGGCCAAGGAAAAATACGGCTTGCGCGGCCGCGACCTCACCGCATTGCATGCAGAGTTTGTCCCCTTCAGCGCGCAAACCCGCATGTCCGGAGTCAACTTCGCCGGCCACGTTATCCGCAAGGGCTCAGTCGACGCTATCACGCGATTTCTCGGAGAGCAGGGGTCCCAGTTGCCCCAGAAAGTACGCGAGAGCGTGGAACAGATCGCGGGCATGGGCGGAACCCCCCTGGTGGTTGCGGAAAACTCCACCGCGCTGGGCGTGATCTATCTCAAGGACATCGTCAAGGGCGGTTTAAAGGAGCGGCTGGCCAGGCTGCGGTCCATGGGCATCCGCAGCATCATGATCACGGGAGACAATCCGCTGACCGCGGCCGTGATCGCCCGCGAGGCGGGAGTGGACGACTTTCTGGCCGAGGCCAAGCCCAAGGACAAGATGGACCTGATCCGCCGTGAACAGGCCAAAGGCAAGCTGGTGGCGATGACCGGTGACGGCACCAACGACGCCCCGGCGCTGGCCCAGGCCGACGTGGGCGTGGCGATGAACTCCGGCACCCAGGCGGCCAAGGAAGCCGGCAACATGGTCGATCTGGACTCGAACCCGACCAAGCTGATCGAAATTGTCCAGATCGGCAAGCAGCTGCTCATGACCCGCGGCGCGCTCACGACTTTTTCCATCGCCAACGACGTGGCCAAGTATTTCGCCATCATTCCGGCCATGTTCGCCGGCGTCTTCCCGGTCCTCAGCCAGTTGAACATCATGCGCCTGAGCACGCCGCACTCGGCGATCCTCTCCGCTGTGATCTTCAATGCATTGATCATCGTCGCCCTGATTCCGCTGGCTCTGCGCGGCGTCAGCTATCAGCCCAGATCGGCGCAGGTGCTGTTGCGGCGCAACCTTCTGGTCTATGGAGTGGGTGGGGTCATCGTCCCCTTCATCGGAATCAAACTCATCGACATCTGCTTAACCGGCCTGGGCTTGTCCTGATCCGGCTCCGAGGCTCCTATGCTACGCAATGAATTTAAGATTGCAATCCGTTTCACCCTGCTGACCACGGTGGTGCTCGGCATTCTCTATCCGCTGGCCGTCACCGCGATTGGACACATAGCCCTGCGCCCCCAGGCAGACGGAGAGCTGATCGTCACCAACGGCCAAGTGACCGGATCACCGCTCATCGGCCAGAACTTCACCTCGGATGTGTATTTTCATGGGCGCCCGTCGGCGGCCGGCAGCGGCTATGACGCCACTTCGTCCGGACCCTCGAATCTCGCCGCCTCGAACCAGAAGCTGATCAGCCGAATCGACGGCGATGTGGCGAAATATGCCGCGCAGAACAAGGACCAGGCCGTGCCGATCGACCTGGTGACCGCATCCGCCTCCGGTCTTGACCCGGACATCTCACCTGCCGCCGCGATGTTCCAGGCTGCCGGCGTTGCCAATGCCCGGCACCTGCCGCTCGCGACGGTGCGCGCATTGGTCCAACGCCATATCCAGGGGCGTCAATTCGGTTTTCTGGGAGAAGAGCGGGTGAACGTACTGCTGCTCAATATGGATCTCGACCGGCTGGCGCGCTGAGGACTTCTAAATAAGCCCTCAGCGGCTGAAGCCGCACTCATTCCAGGCGCTTATGCACGGCCTGAACAGGGTGCGGACGAACTCGGGACCGGGTAGGAAAGACGTACCTCAGGGGCTAAACCACGAATGGCCGCCTCATGGGCAGTTATTTGGGATAGCGTATGCGACTTTCTTCACGGAAAGTCGCAGGCACTTAGCGAGGGGAGCGCAGTT
>Ga0182024_10016615_pt1 | contig 13939 bp, 9 predicted proteins | sample P32metaG_FD_120480 | JGI IMG/M metagenome (GOLD analysis project Ga0182024, IMG submission 120480) | Permafrost microbial communities from Stordalen Mire, Sweden - P3-2 metaG (Illumina Assembly) | ecosystem: Environmental > Terrestrial > Soil > Wetlands > Permafrost | place: Sweden: Stordalen... | reverse complement strand
TCCCTCCGGCCGACGCCGCCAGGCTCTTCACGCAGCGCGCGATGGTCAGCTCCTCATTGTGGCTGGGTACAAGGATGACCATCCGTCCCAGCGGAGGCAGCGCAAGCCCGCTTGAGCCAGACTTCGACGAGCCCACCATGGCCGCGACGGTGACCACGAGAAGCTCCATCAGCAAAGGAGCGGTGGCGACGACTAGCAGAGACCCCATAATGACGAAGGCGCCGTGTTCAAGCTCAGGGATCATGAGGCTCCAGAAGCGGTCTTCGTTGGAAAACACGCACCCCATTGATTATAACGAAGCGGTCCAGGTTCTTAGAGAGCAGAGAGAGACTAACAGTCTCGCCAACAGCAGACTCGAAGTTCCTAAGCTGCTTCGGACCGGAGGCCTCTCGGCCGGGGTGTGTACAGCGAAGGGGTCGAAACAAATCGCAGGGCATCCTGGAGGGTCATGGCAATCCTGAAAGGCTCACCCGCCGGGAATGTCGCCTGCAACGCGGAGAGGAGAGCCGACCGGCCGCCGGCAATCCAAAGCTCGCTGCCGGACCGCCCACAGCGTTGGGCGAGATAGATCAGTAAGCCAGCTGCGTCGGGCGCGATGTACGCCGTGGACGTCAAGTCCAAGACGAGCGGGCCGTCGTGGTTCAATTTCTCCAGGTGTTCGAAGAGCTCTTTGGAGGCGGACCCGCAAAACCCACCGGCGATGGCAACGGTCAGAACGCCGCCGTGCCAGTCCAGACTGACTTGCGGTTCCTGGAGCGTTCGCGGCTGGAGTGAATTTGCGACCAGTTGGACGGAGAGATAGCGGAGAAGAAAGAGACCGTTGTTGAGATATCTTAACGCCAGGCGCCGCGGCTCGTTGATCATCCTGTACATCCACTCCAGGCCGCCGCGTTGCATCCATTTCGGAGCCCGGGATTGCCTGCCGGAGATAAAGTCGATCGAGGCGCCTACGCCGATGCAGACGGGGACGTTGAGGCGGTCCATATGTCTGGCGATCCACTTCTCCTGCTTCGGATTTCCGAAGGCGACGAGGAGCAGGTCAGGCTTGGCCTCTGCGATCAGCTGCAGAATCAGTTCATCCTCCACGGGCACTCCAGGGGTGAATGGCGGCGAGTAGCGCCCGCACACCACGGCCCCTGGAAAGTCCTGAGCGATTTTTTCGGCGGCCGCAAATGAGTTTTCTTCACTCGCCCCGAGGAGAAATATCCTGCGCTTCTTCCGGGCGGAGAGTTCAAGCAGACGCGGGACCAGGTCCGCGCCCGCCACACGCTCCTTGAGGGGCGCGCCCAGAATGCGCGACGCCCATACCAAGGGCATGCCGTCTGCGACAACAAGTTCACAGTTATGCAAAATATCCAGCAGCTCACTGTCGTCGAACGCCTTGGTCAGAAAGTCGACGTTGGCGGTCGCGACCTGGTGACATCCACCCTGCTCAATGAGGCCATCAATCAATTCAACGACGACATCCATGGAGAGGTTGTCAATGCCAACTCCAAGGAGAGCGACGCGGTTTCGGAAGCGATGCGACCCCGTCGCGGTAAGGCCGATGTCCGAGGTAATCGTGGAAGACAGAAGTTGCGAGTGGTCCCCGGCTTCGACGGTGGTACTGAAGACCGGGTCCCGCTCACTGAAGATCGACATGTCGCCATATAGCTCATCGGCTGTGAGCTCTGCGGACGCGGCCAACGTGATGGGCGGCTCCGAGTCGAAGTCGAACTGCGCCGGAGAGGGGGACGCCTGGCCGACCGCCTTCTTGCTGGACACGAAAACTTCCTCACGGCGGCTGAGAATTGCATTCAACCGGAGATGCTTCGGAAGGTTGACCTGCGCATCACCGAACCCCATGCGTGCAAGATCAAGCGGAGAACACTGAATCGGTTGGATCACAGGCTCACCGCGGAAGATGCATGCATCGGCATGTCCTAGAGTCCGCGCGTCCATCAATTTGGTCTGTTCGAATCGGCGGGAGTATTCGAGCCAACTCCCTTGCGGCGCGCAATACAGCCGCTGGCCGGCGCCCACGCCCCTGATCGCCCACAGGCTCACGGGGAACACACCTGAACCTTCTTCAGGTTGGATGAGCATATCGAAATGTGCCATCGCTAAAACCTCAGATCAGTTCGGATGAGAGAGTCTCTCCTACTTCGCTGGACCGCGCAACCGCGAAATAGTAACCAAAAAGTAACTTTACTTAATCGCTTTGGATCAATCGTTATACGCATGAAAATGCACGCGGAACAATTGAGAATTAGCGACAGGGCAAGCCAATGAACATTGAGGTTTTGCTATTGAGATGCAGAAACGATCACGCCAGCCGCATTGCGAATTGCACAATTTCACACGATGCAAACATTCCGCGGCACACGCGATTCGCAAAGCGGGCGGATCATGAATGAAGGCGACACCAATCGCGCGCGGCCGCGATAAAGGCGTCGCGGAGTGAGCCGATATTTTCCGGTTCCCAGAGCGTGTTATGTTGACCGGGGATCTCGCAGATATCGATGTGAGGGCATCGCAGCCGCCAGGCCTCGTCGTCGCCGGCGGTGAGCGGAGTGCGCAGGAGGACCGAGGGGGCATCGAGCGCGACAGGATCGCGATCGAGCGATGCCACCCACGGAGCGACCTCGCGCAGCAAGAGGCGCATGCTCAATTCTTCTTCGGCAATAGGATCGATCGACAGGAACCAAGGCAGACGACCGGAGGATTCCGATCGGCGCAGAAAGCGTTCGAGGCGGCCCCCGGCGAGACGGAACATAGCGCGCCAGAATCGGGACCGCAAGAAACTTGTGAACTTGATGAATCGTCCACTGCGCAAGAGATCCAATCCATGGGCTAGTGCGCGCGTTTGCCAACCTTCGGATGGCCCGGACGAATCAATCATGAAGGTATCGATGGCGCAGAAGCCCGCGACGTCCCGGCCAGCTGCCTTCAATTGAAGAGCCGCAGCGTAGCCGAAGTGTCCTCCGAGTGATGCACCGGCGATCAGGATCGGACCCTGGGGGACTATTGCGGCTATCTGGGTAGTGAATTCCGCGACCAAATCGTCCGGGGAGAATCTCTCGTCGATATAGCGCCGCCAGCCGGGGTAGTCGACGATCTCAAATTGAAATGCTGCGCCGAGGCTCTTGCGAAACGTCGATAGATCCGCCTCGCCTCCTCCAGCGCCCGGCAGATATACGAACGAGCAGGAGGACTCGGTCATTTCTGGGAGCGCGCTCGCGAAGCGAGGTGCGCTGACACTTTGCGTGCCGTATAGTCTGCGCCGACCACGAACCGGAAGAGCGGCCCGAAGCTCATCGCTGAGGTGGACCCCACGAAGCTCAGACCTGAGACCGAGGACTCAAAGTTGGCGTTCAGCCTTGGGGAGCGCTCGATACGATGAACCTGCGCACGCAACTCATGGTCGAGGAATGTGAGCCGATCCACGGATATATCATAACCGCTTCCAGCGATGACCTGGTCGACCTCAAGCGGGCGCGGTCCGCCGGTACAATTTTGCACCTGGAGAACCGCCTTGCCCCGTTCCTCGCGGGCGTCAACGACGGTTGTCTTGAAGTGGGCGGGGACATTATTCTCGAAGCGCGGGCGCAGCCACCACGCTCCCTCGGCCGGCAGATGGGTCTTGACGAAGCGAGTGCGAAAGCCGGTGGGAAAGCGGTGGAGCGCGCCGGGGAAATGGGTGAGCGCCCAGCCCTTGGGGCCGGTGCCGAGTCCGGAGATGGGCGATCGCAGACGGCGCCATAGGCTGCGTTGGCGCGAGACCTGATGGTGCCATAGAATCCGGTCTTCGCGCACTAGGAGCTCAGGACGAGCACCGGCTTCATGGAGGAGGGCAGCGGCCTCCAGCGCGGATTGGCCAGCTCCGATGACCGCGACGTGGCGTCCCTTGAAGGTGTCAAAGGTAGCGATGTTCGACGTGTGAATGACCCGGGAAGGCGGCAGGGCCGAAAGGGCGGAAGGGGTGTTGGCGAAGCAGGACAGGCCGGTTGCGACGACGACGTGCGAGGCGACAAACTCCTCACCGTTGGTAAGAGCGACCGCGAAGCCGTTGGCCTCCCGGCGCACATTCGCGACGTCGAGTGGCTCGACCCATGGGACGGCGTTCTCCTGGAACCACCGCCCATAGTCCGCGAAGTTGGCCATGGAGCAGGGTTCAAATGTCTCCAGGCCGCGCGGCCCGTTGTAGTCGGCAAAGGAAAGACCGGGATTCGGCGAGGAGAGGTTCGTTCCGAAGCAATAGGACTTGAGGTATCGCTCGCCCGCAGCCTGAGCGATCTGCTGCCAGAACTGCATGGGACGGCCGAAGATTCGATGCTCGACGTTCCGCGCTTTGAGATGGGCGGCTATTGAGAGTCCGTAAGGACCGGCTCCTATGATTACGACAGGCCCCTTGTTCACAGTTCCACCTTTGCAAGAGCAGCTTCCTTACCTCTTGCTGCGCGTGGCGTCGAGTGCAAGAATCGCCGGAATGCCCGGACTCCCAGATAAATCTCGGAGAGTCCATGGATAACGCCCGGCATCCGGTCTTTGGGATTGATCGCAAAATCAACCGAATGTCCCGCGTGCTCCTTCGTCCAGGCACGCCACCTTGCCCGCTCCTTGAACGATAAGCGCCCGGTCAAGGTCTTGGCCGCGAGGATCGCACGGAGGGTGAAGTGATCGTAGAACACGGCGGGGTCATCTTCCCCGGCTGCTTGCGCCTTGGCAACCGCTTCGCCTAAGGCGCGCGTGTCGCCGATGGCGTTGAGGTAGGCGAAGAGGGGAAGGGGCATGCCGCGGTGAATATCCATTCCGATTTGATTGAACAAGCGCGGGTTGAAGTCGATCGCAGCCCAGCAACCTTCGAACCGGAGAAACTCAACCTCAAATATTCCGGAGTAATCGAGCTCGCGGCAGAGGCGGTAGACTGCCGCTGACAGGGCCGGATCGGCCTGGCGCGATTCGAAGCAGATACCGACACCCGCAGGCCGCGACCGCTGGAATATCTTTGTGGCGACGCGCGTGACGAACAGCTCGCCGCTCTTGTCGATGAAGCCGGAGACGGAATAAACTCCTTCGTTGGGAACGTCGACAAACTGCTGCAGGATGGGAAGGTTGGCGTCCGGCAGGTGTTGGTTCTCAGTCGAGAACTTCTCCCGATTAAGAAACCGCTGATACAGCTCGATTAGCTCGCCGCTCGAATGAGCGACCAGTCCCTTGTCGTTTCTGACCCGGTGGACATGGGTGCGAGGCTTGACCAGAATGGGATAAGGCAGTGCCGGTGCCAATGCAATGAGTTCGTCGAAGGTATGGAACTCCCAGCTGGGCAGCACAATTAGGCCTGCCTTAATTGCAGCATCCGCAAATAGCTTTTTGTCGAGGATCTTTCGCATCGACTCGACTGAGGGCTGATTGATGCGGAAGCGCTGCTTTAGCTGGTCTGCATGCAGCGTGTACAGCCATGCGGTCTCGTCCGATGTTGGCAGGAGCGCCTGGCCCGGGTCGGAAGCGCCGATCTCAAGAAGCCGCTTGAGAAAACGTTCGCTGTCCTTCTCCGGCGGAGCGGAGTACGAGCGCGCGGCCCGGCGAGACCACGCCGCCGCGGTGAACGGCTGACTTGAGATTACGCCAACTTTGATTCCAAGCTCACCAAGCAGGCGTACGGCCGCAATGGTGCCGCCCGAGGAACCGGTGGCAAAGAGCGCCGGAGGCTGTGCGCATAGGCAACGTTCGGACTCTCTGGGGAAAGTCCTCCGATCACCCGCATCAAAACTGACATCATCCTTGTGCCTGACCCATGAATCGTACATTTACGTCTGTCCTTACGTGACGCGTTTTTCTTGTTTTAACTTCCAGTGCGTTCAGCGATGCGTCATGAAGCAAGATGGGGAGGCACACCAAGACATTGAGTGTCTCTAGTCTTTCCCATTTGCGAAATATGTCAAGCGAATTCCGGTAATGAGTGGGCCCTATTGTGTAGAGAGTTGTGCGAATTATTGTAGGTAACGGCTATTCTTCGATAAAGGTAACAGTTCCAGTAACAGGATTCTCTCCGGGACGCGGTTGCTTCGAGTCGAGGCTGAAAAACAGGCGGCGTAATTCTCGTTCCGCCTAATAGAGTGCGCCGCGGCGCGCTCACCACCCAAAGCCATCCCTGCGGTCCCCTGCTTCCATGATCCGCGGCGGCGGTCAACTTGACTGGACAGGGGCGGGTTCGATTCCCCTTCGATGACGACGCGGGTGAGTGGAATTCGAGCCGAGGACCGATGCCCGGCAGGTTGCAACGGTGTTGAGCGTTCCGTTTGAGCAGTGGGACACTTCCCCTCACAGTCCCGCAAGTCGGGATGGCCCCCGACGCCCTCCCGCTGGCCGCTCTGGGTCGGAAGGCAAACCGACCGTTTTCACGACCCGCAATGCCCATTTTGGGAGCGAAAAACGCCCGTTACTGGAGGGTTAACGGGACATAGTTGCAATGTTTTGCATGGTGGGTGTAAAGTTGAGTGGGATTTTCCGTAGGGGACAACGAGCCCCTGTAGCGCGGCGTCATACAGTCGGCCCAAAGTGATGGCATAGCACGAAAGAGTCATTCACTTCATTCCCCGGGTCGCTGAAGGTAGTGGCAGGGAATAAAAAGGCCCAGCCGATCCGTTTCAGGAGGATAGATGTTCCAGCAGATGAACCTGACTGCGGCGAATGATGCTCGGATCTACCGCGACGCACGGGCGAACGACGCCTGGAGCGGCTCCTGGTCGAGTGCACATGATCCGTCGCGGCGCCGAGCACGCAGCGCCGATCTGGTGCTGAGCGTGCTGTGTTCCGTCGTCGCCTTCCTGGCGATTGAGGATGTGGGAGACCGCAGCCTTTTGTTCGAACACTACGATCTCAAGCTCTGGTCCTACCAGGACCGGCTTGTGGTCTTCGGCTTATCGCTTCTGCCGAGTCTGGCTGGAATGGCTGTCGTGCTTGCAGCATACAAAGCGATTAGCGCTCTTCGAGCGATACTTTAGGCGAAGGCTTGCAGGGTGAGTTAGTAAAGAGTGGCAGGCAAACCCGCGCAAGCTGACGATCGCTTGTTACTTCTCGGTTACTAAAATTCGAACATCAGGCATTACTAATATCTCTGCCGAGATTACCCTTTCAGGAGGAATTCCCTTGCGCGGGCTTCCGCCTTTGATGCAAGATGTTGGCATATCTCATCTGATTTATTGCATCAATTGTTATGCCGGGGTGTTCCATGGGCGGGCCAGCGATCACGTTTTCCCATCTGCTCGGACACCTTGACCCAAGGACTGGCCCCTCCCCCTGCGAATAGCAGGGCCTTCCTGCAAACAGAACTGCACTCTGAACGAGCCAGGGAAGACGTTCCCAGGCGAGCGAGAACTCGCACAATCGGAGTTTGCCTGACGATCTGTCGAATATTGCAAGAATTAAATTCGAGAATCTGCCGACGGCCACCGGCGGCCTATTCCAACTAAGTCGAATCGTCGATATAGTTCCGCGAAAGGTGACGCGACTGGATATTCAGGAAATTCACTTATCTGTGAGGTTGAATCCGGCAGACCGAAAGCTGGCGATTGCAATCAAGAGGCAGGAGATGAGACCGACCAGTTCGCAAATCGCGCTTCTTGGGATACACATCGATGATGTGTCTCTGGATGAGGCGGTGTGCCTCATCGATTCGATGATCGAGTCAGGTGGCTGCCATCGGGTTGCGGCGGCGAGTGCGGGCTTCCTGACCAAGGCGGTTGACGACCAGGAACTGAGGGAGATATTGGCTGGATGCGACGTGGTGCTCGCGGACGGGATGCCGGGGGTGTTGGCATCGCGATGGATGGGTGCGCCACTGAAGCATAGGATCGCGGCAGCCGATCTTTTCCCGCGCCTGCTCGAGATATTCGCGCGGAAGAGGCGGCGCATCTGCCTGATGGGAGCCACCGAAGCGAGCACCCGTGGCGCGCGCGAGTGCATCCAGCGGGAGCACCCAGAGGTTGAGATATGCGGTTGCGTGGCGCCGCCGGAGGACCCACTGGATACGACTGCGAGCGGCGAGGTGCTGAAGCAGATCGAGGCGGCCAAACCGGATGTCCTGATGGTGGCGTTCGGGGACGCCCGGCAGGAGAAGTGGTTTGCGACGCACCATCATTGCCTCGGCGTTCCGGTCTGCGTCGGCGTAGGGGCTTCTGCCGACTTCTTCTCATCCAGGCAGTCGCAGATGCCTGTTTGGACACGGCGATCGAGTGGGGAGGGGCTAATCCGGCGATTCAGCGAGCCGCTGCGGTTGGGGACGCGATCTCTCGATCGTGCGCTACTTCTGCTGCGGCACCTTTCGACGCAGCTATTCCTCAGCTCCGTTCAGCCCAGCAAGAGGGCCGCGATGGAGGTGCCTGCGGCGCGCGCGGGCAGAGCGCGCAGGTTGTCCTAATAGGCGAAACGAGCAGGAATAGGATTCTTGCGCTTCATCTTGTGAAGTTAGAGATTGAAGAGAAGTTGGAGGCGCGGGTCGGGATCGAACCGACGCATAAAGGTTTTGCAGACCTCTCCCTTACCACTTGGGTACCGCGCCTCGCGTGGGCCTGCGCTTAGTGCGCACGCCCGGCTGAAAGAGTGTATCTCAGACCGACCGAACCTGCGGGGCTGGAGCGGGAGGCTTGGAGCGGGAGACCGGGGTCGAACCGGCGACATCTTCCTTGGCAAGGAAGCACTCTACCACTGAGCTACTCCCGCTCGTACAGACTGAAGTATAGCGGGCCGCACAAGCGTGGTCAACGCGCCGTGTGCGGTTGAGGCGATAGCTGAAGAGTTGAAATGCTGCGAATCGATCGAGGGTACGTTGGGAGTGGGTTCCGGGGGGGGGCGGTTCTAATTCACGGGCTCGGCGCGCATTGCGATGCGTGGGCCGGCGATTGTGTCGGAGCGGCGCCGCACCACATGCGGCGTAAGCAGGATGATGAGTTGGTTGGTGTCCTTTTCAGTGTTCTCCTGGGTGGGCAACTGGAAGCCTGGAAGCTCGCTGAGGCCGGGAATGCCGCTCATTGCGGCGGTCTCGTTCTTGGAGACGTTACTGACCAGTATCGCGCTGTCGCCCTCTTCGAGAGTAATGCCGGAGGCGAACTGGCTATTTTCGAGCACGGGAATTCCGTTGGCCGAGCTTCCGGCGAGCGCCTCGATCTTGAGGTTGACCACCAGATTCACGTGGCCGGACTTCATGATGGTCGGGGTCGCCAGCAGGGTGATGCCGAGGTCCTCGTAGGTGACCTGAGGGATGGTGGAGGTGCTGCCTCCGGCGAACTGCGACAGCAGGCTGGCCACGCTGACGCCGTTGATGGTGGCGTTGCCCAGTTGCGAGGCCGCCGTGGAGATGCCGGTGGTGTAGGTGGACGAGGTGATGGGATAGCGAGTGCCTTCGCGGAGGGTCGCGGGCTGGCGGTCTTCGACCCGCATCTGGACATCGTCGAGGGCCCGGCTTTCGCTTGAGTTCTGCCCGAAGTTGAAGTTGGTGTTGGTGGAGGCGGTGATGCCGAGGAGGGTGAGACCGCCGCCGATGCTACCGATGGTGGTGGAAAGCAGGCTGCTTTGTGCCAGGCCTGAGGCGATCAGCTCCCCGGCGATCAAGATATTGCTCGAGTTGGCTGTGAGGCCACCGAGGCCCTGAGCGATTGCCTGGTTGACCAGCGCCTGGTTGGCCTGGACCAGCGCTGTGGCCGCCTGTTCGACGCTATAGATGCCGGCCTGAGCGGGGAGTGCAGCACCGATATTGGTGGAGCGCGTGGTGGTGATCTCGTAGAGCTTCATCTCGATCACGACCTCGCCGGTGCTGTCGAGGAGACCCGCGATGGTGGTGTTCATTGGCGCGAAAATGGCTTCCGGAGCGCGAACAACGATAGTGCTGTCGCCGGGCTGCACGATCGCCTGCTTTGCGTCGAAGATGTTGCGCATCACGTCGGCGATTTCCCTGATCCGGTCCGGGACCAGGCCGGGAAGGTAGACGGTCTCCTGCGACTGGCGCTCGAGGCGCTGACGATCGGCGGAGTCGTCCCTTGCGAGGAGGATACTGGTTGGTTCGAGCGGCACGGCGAAGGTGTGGGTCATGGTGTTGAGCGCCGACATCGCCTGGTCGTAGGAGATGTTCTCTACATCGAAGCGCATGGCCTTAGATTCCACGGAGTCGTCGAACGTGGTGCGAATGCCGTACTCGCCGGCCACTTGCTGGAGAACATCCTTGAAGGTGCCGCGCAGGTGGAAGCTCTTGGGGTCAGGGGAGGGCGTGAGACGGATTGGGGGCGCGAGGGCAGGCGCCTCGACGACCCAGGGAGCGCGCGCTTCGCCGCCGGCGACCAGGCCGGCGCGGTCGGTGAGCGCATTTTCCGATGGAGCGGATTGATTGCCAGCGACGGCTTTGGACGCATGGGGCGATGCGTCAGGCGGCAGGGCGCGGGGCGAGCTCTTGAGCAAGGCGGTCGCGATGTGCTCGGTCACGATGGGATTCTGCGGATCAAGGCCGTTTGCCCGGGCGAGCAGGGTCTCGGCGCGGGCCTGGTCGCCGGCTTGTCGTGCCTCTGTGGATTGCTGCACCAGCTCGGTGATCCTGTGCTGCCGCGTGACGGAGATGGCCACTGCGTAGTCCCGGTCTTCGGGGTCGAGGGCAAGAGCGCGCTTAAAGTCGTTCTCGGCGGCATCGAGGTCATCGCGCTCCAGCTTCTTTGCCCCGGCGAGATAGGCTTCCTCGGCGGCGCGCGCCTTGCGTACGCTGGGCGCCGGTTCGATGGTATGCGAGCCGGCGGGAGCGACTGGGACGGCGCTTCCGGACGCATCCGTAACCGGAGCTGCGGCGGGCTGCGGGACTGGAGCTTGGGGTCGCTCAGTCGCGGGATCTTGATCCGCGGGGATCTGCGCCGGGGCGGCAGGGGGGAAGCACGTGAGGGAGAGGCAGAAGGCCAGCGATGCGAGAAGAGCCGGTCCGCTCCATGAAACGCGACGATGTGTCGGAGGGGCCATACCCTGCCATCTTAGACGTTTTGGGAAACGAACTGGCGCATCGGGTTGACTCGGAGTGGAGAGGACGTGCCGGCCGGGATACCGACCGTCGAACGGGGAACTATACAGGACGGCCGCGGAGGATGGTCTGGCGGAGCTCGCCGGTGGGGGAGTAGAGGTTGAAGTTGGCGGGGCGTCTGGGGGCGATTTCGGTGAGGTGGGGGAGGCCCAGCATAGCGGCGGGGTTGCGGCTGGCGAGGTGGACGGCGGTTGCGAGGGGGGCGCCGGTGAAGCGCTGGAGGTTGGCGACGGCGCGGTCCATGGTGAGGACGGACCCGGCGAGGGTTTCTTTGCCGGCAGCGAGGTCGGATGCTAGGAGACAGCGGTTGTTGGCGACGGAGACTTCGAGGTTGCCGAGGGTGTAGGTGCCGTCGGGCATTCCGGTGGCGGAGATGGCGTCGGTGACGAGGATGGCGTGGGTTTCGGATTTTGCGCGGAGCCAGAGGCGGACGAACTCGGGGGCGACGTGGATGCCGTCGCAGATGAGTTCGGCGTAGAGGTTGGCGTCGTCGAGGACGATGCCGGCGATGCCGGGCTCGCGGTGGTCGAGGCGGCGCATGGCGTTGAAGGTGTGGGTGGCGCTCGATGCGCCGGCGGCGATGGCTGTGCGCGTCTGGGCGGCGGTAGCATCGGAGTGGCCGAGGGAGACTTTTGTGCCGGATGTGGTTGCGTGTTTGATGAGGTCGAGCGCGCCGGGGATTTCCGGGGCGATGGTGATGAGGCGGATGTGGCCGCGGGCGGCTTGCTGGAACCTTTCGAAGAGGGGGATGGAGGGCGGTTGGATGTCTGCGGGTGGGTGAACGCCGCGTTTGGCGTGGGAGATGAATGGGCCTTCGAGATGGATCCCAATGGGATTTGCTTGTGTAGCTGGATGGGTACCATTTGCGGATTCGATGGCGTTGGCGAGGAGCTCGAGGGAGCGGAGGGTGGGGTCGATGGGGGCGGTGACGGTGGTGGCGAGGTAATTTGCAACTCCTTTGGTTGCTAGAAATGCGCCAATGCAGTGGAGGGCGGAGGGAGTGCCTTCCATGACGTCGTGGCCGGCGGCGCCGTGGATGTGGATGTCGAAGAAGGCGGGGGTGAGTGTAACTTCTTCGGTTGCGTGTTCGGATGGCTCGGCGGATTCAACGGTGGCGATGATGCCGTCGGCGTCGATTGAGATGCGGGGGTGGTCGAAGATGGCGTCCGCGGTGATGAGGCGGCGGGCGGTGAGGATCGTCTTCATGGCTGACAGCACGAGGGCGACGGTGGGGGTGGGATGCCGAGGTCGGCGGCGGTAGGGAGGGTTTTGGAGTCGGACCACTGGCGCTGGGCAGAGTGGATTTTGTCGGCGCGCGCGAGCCAGATCTGGGTGGTGTAGTCGTATTGCTCGAGGACGTTGCGCAATGAGTAGGGGCGGCTGGAACGGAGCCATGCGGACTCGAAGAGGCCGCGGAGGAGTGTGTAGTTGTTGCGGATGTCCTGAATGCGGCCGCTGAGGATGCCATTGATATCGGAGAGCTCGCGCGGGACGCTGGCACGGGCCTTTTTATCGGGACTGGCGGCGTCGGCGAGCGCGCGGGCGTAGGCGGCGGACATCTCGTCGGCGAGTTGGAATTTGAGGCCGATGAAGTCGATGCGGCGGGCGCCGAGCTCAAGGGCGTCGATGGCATCGGGTTCGCGCAGGGCGGAGGAGGCTGCGCCGTAGGAGGCGGCGTCGTAGAGGAGCGAGTCAGCCGGAGCGGGTGTTGCCGGGTTGGGGTTGGGGCCGGCGGCGGCGCGGGCCTGGGCGATGAGGGTGAGCGCGGCCTCGGCGTGCATGCGGAGGTCGTGGGTGAAGGGGCGGACCTCGGCGGTGATCTTCTGGCCATCGGGGGACCAGGGGTCGAGCCAGAAGATATTGTTGGTGGCGTCGCCGACCTTGGCCTGGTCTTTGAGGATGGCGTGGGCAGCCATGATTTCGAGTTGGGCCTGGTTGAGGGCTCCGGTGGAGTCGCCGTGGAAAACTTGCGCGTAGCTCTGTTCGAAGTCGGGGATGGAGGACTCGCCGGGCTGCCATGCGGCGGCGGCGGCGAAGAGGATGCCGTACCAATCCTGGTTGAAGAGGCCTTCGCCGTCATCGTTCCAGATGGTGTTGAGCTGGCCGGTGGCGCCGAGGCGCTGGCCGTCGCGCGTGAACTGCTGGATGTTGGGCAACGCCATGTTGTTGTCGGGGTAGACGACGCGGAAGTTGTGGACGGAGGGGGAGACCCAGGTTTCAAAACCGGCGTCGACGAATGGCTTGATGGACTTTTCGAAGCCGTTGGGTTCGGGGTTGTAGCCCCAGGAGACGGCTATGGTGGAGTCTTTGAAGGACTGGGGCAGGGATTTGAGGAGGTCGGGCGAGGTCTGGGTGATGTCCTGGGCGATGTCGCCCCAGAAGAGGATCTTGCGGTGGAGGGGTTGGAGGGCGGTGACGATCTGCTGGAGGAAGTCGAGATAGACGGGGGCAAGGCTGCGGGCGTCGACATCGGCTTTGGTCTGGCCGAGGCCCAGGTCGGTGGTCTCGTCCGCGCCGATGTGGAGGAAGGGGCCGGGGTATTCCGCGGCGAGCTCGGAGAATTCTTGTTCGATGAGGGCGAGGGAGCCGGGCTGGCCGGGAGCGAGGACTGCGCCGTGGGGGGTCTCGGCGAGGGGCTGGTACTGCTCCCAGAGGAGGGCGTTGTGGAGATGGCCGAAGGCCTCCTGCTCGGGGACGATGGTGATGTGGTAGGGGGCTGCGTAGGCGACGAGTGCTGCGGCGGCGGCGGGGCTGATGGCTCCGCCGGGCGGCGCGGGCAGCGGGTTCGAGGCATATTGCTGCGTGTTCTCGAAGTAGGGCGAGTAGAGGTTGTCCTTGTAGGCGGCGAGCTCGCGGATGAGCTTCTTCTGGAACTCGAGCGTGTCGACGGGGCCGCGCGAGAGGTCG
>Ga0182024_10016614_pt1 | contig 13939 bp, 15 predicted proteins | sample P32metaG_FD_120480 | JGI IMG/M metagenome (GOLD analysis project Ga0182024, IMG submission 120480) | Permafrost microbial communities from Stordalen Mire, Sweden - P3-2 metaG (Illumina Assembly) | ecosystem: Environmental > Terrestrial > Soil > Wetlands > Permafrost | place: Sweden: Stordalen... | reverse complement strand
TAATTCGCTCGCGCCGACGGTGGTCGCACCTGCTCCGCGAGAGACGCAACGGGACTTGGCCAGTGCGCGTGTTCCGCTGACACAAACCGTCGATGTCGTCGCTCCGCCAGTATCTGCGCCGCGGCGCGACGTAACCTCCAACTCGAAGTTATCGCTTCCAGCTCCAGCCGTGGTTGCCCCGCCGCCATCCCAAGTGAGCCGCGAACTTAATAGTTGGGGAAGCACCTCCTCGGGAGACTTGCGCGCAAAGCCCGTTCCGCCGCCCCCGTCTGAGGCAGGAGGATCGATGGCAAGAACAGGTGTTGGTCCTCTCAATCCGCAAGTTGTGCCACCACCCTCAAGCATTGAAGGATCAGGCGTCACCAAAAACGGTGCTAAAGGAAACGACGGTCGCGCTCAATCCGCAGGGTCACTTGTCGGCTCCGCCGATATCGTGCCACCTCCTCCCGGATTGGGCGGCGGAAAGACCATCACTGGCAGCGGACGAGGCAATAAGGGCGCAGGCGCGGGCAATCCGCTTGACCTGGGTTCTTCGGTCGCTCCGCCGGCCAAGGCTGGAGGCAATGCGGCGGGCGCCGGCGTAGTCGTTTCCAACCAGCCCGGCACAACAGTTGGATTGCCGAACCCAACCACTGGTGGATCGCTCTCCATGTCTCCAACCGGCACAGCCAAAAGCGGCGTCGGTGGGAGCGGCGGAGGCGCCGGCATCGGCAAAGGCAATGGCCCTGGAAGCGGACTGCAAGCCGAAGGATCAGGCGCGGGGAGAGAAGGCGCAGGACGACGCGGCTCCGATCCTAATGCACGCAGTGGCATCTCGCAGTATCCGGGAGCTGGCGGCGCTGGCACCGGGACCAGTGGCACTCCTGCGGTTCCCGGCGTGTCCGTCGAAGGCGGCACAACCACGGTCAACCTTCCAAGTTTCGGACCGCCCGGCGGCGAAGCGCCGTCAAACGGCCCCGGCCGCTCTTCCACCAACGCACACAAAGGATCGGGAATCACGATTGAAGCCACGCCGCGCTCCGGCGGAGCATTCGCTTATTACGACGTTCTAAAAGGCGATCGCAATTACTCCATTTACATTGAAACATCACTCGGCACAGCCGTGATGCAGTACGCTGATGCCGCGTCGGCTGCGCATCCCAGTTCAGTAAGCCTCACCGCTCCCGAACCCATGCGTAAGGATCTCCCGCCCGGACTTCGCTCCACGCACGTCGTAATCACATGTATCGTCGATCGCTCCGGGGATGTGAAAGACCTGAGAGTGCTCGAACCCGGGGCCGCCGAAACTACTTCGAAGATTTTGGTAGCTCTCCATAGCTGGAAATTTCGCCCCGCATTCCGCGGAGATGCGCCAACCGAGGTAAATGCAATTTTAGGATTCGGAATCGACACCCGCTAAGCCATCCGTTCATCTCGAAATAACCGATGGAGCGCCGGACGTCCCCGCCCGGCCACGATAAACCTTAATGTTGTAAACGGCAGAGGACGGAAATAACGGTTCTTAACCACGAAGAGCACGAAGGCACACGAAGGAGAGCAGGCAACTCTAGTGAAATATTTAGATTTTGACTTTCCTTAGTGGACCTTAGTGCCCTTCGTGGTTAACGAGTGCGATATAGGGGACGGCGGAAATGCCCGCGCTACATCGCGTCTGGAATTAGTAACCTTTGGTCTTATCCACAACTGCAAGCAACGACTCACCCGCCAGATATCGCCGCAGATTCGCCGAGAATAGCGCGTGATGGCGCTCCCATAATTTGTCGGTCAGTGCCGCGGTGTGCGGAGTGATTAGAAGATTCGGAACGTCCCACAGCGGAGAATCGGCGCTTAGCGGCTCCTTCAGAAACACATCGATCGCGGCGCCGCCAATTTTCTTCCCACGCAGGGCAGCGGATAGGGCGTTCTCGTCCACCAGCGGTCCCCGCCCTACGTTGATAAGACAAGCATCGGATTTCATAAGTGCCAGTCGCTCGACGTTCGCGATTGCCTTGGTGCTTTCCGTAACGGGCGCTGCCAGAACTATGTAGTCCGATCGGCGAAAAATCTCGTCAATTTGACTTGGCCCGACGACTTCATCGGCGCCTTCGCTTCCTTTTTCCGGATGCTCGCGCACCGCGATAACTCGCATGCCCAATGCTTTTGCGCTCTTCACAACCGGTCGCCCGATACTGCCGAGACCGATCATGCCGAGAGTTGCACCAGCGACTTCTCGGATTCGCGGCAGTTCGTCCCATAAAATCTGCTGGCCCCAAACGTGTTTTTGTTGAAGCAGTGTGGAGGCCGGGATTTTTTTCGCGAGCGCAAAGATGAGCGCCATGACATGCTCCGCGACGACTGGCCCATGCACCTCGCGCGCGTTGGTAAGAATAATTTCGCTGTTTATCAGTTCCGGAAACATCAATTGATGAACTGCGGCTGCTGGAGAATGAATCCATGTCAGCTTCTTCGCCGCGGCGATCTGTGCAGGCTTTATCGACCATGCGATGACAATCTTGGCATCCACTATTTCTTTGTCCACGAGCTCGTAATCGGGAAGGTTTACAACCTCAACACCAGGAAATTCTTGTTGCAAGCGCGTTGGAAACCAGACCGGTGCGTTCCATTGATCAAAAGGATGGCGTACAAAAATAAGAATGCGAATGGGAGGATCGGGCGATGTTGATTTTAGATGACCAGATGGCCCGATCACCCGATCGCCCGATTCTTGACTCGCAGGTCGGTGCCCGTCATTTCTTTCGGCTCATCAATTCCAAGCATGCCAAGCATCGTGGGAGAAATATCACGCAGCGAACCGTTCGGCTTCAGCGTGTATTGTTTTGAATTCTCAGCAATCACTATAAACGGCACCGGATTCGTCGTGTGCGCCGTGTGCGGCCCACCCGTCGCTGGATCAATCATCATCTCCGCGTTGCCGTGATCCGCCGTAATCAGCATGGCTCCCCCTTTTGCCCGCACCGCTTTTTCAATCTGCCCGAGGCAAGCGTCGACGGTTTCGACCGCTTTAATGGTGGGCTCGATTTTGCCCGAGTGTCCGACCATGTCAGCATTCGCGAAGTTCACAATCATGACGTCGAAGGTCCCGTCATTCGTGGCCTTTACTACGGCGTCGGCTATGCCCGCCGCGCTCATCTCCGGCTTCAGATCATAGGTCGCGACCTTTGGCGACGGAATCATCACGCGATCTTCTCCGGGGAATGGCTGTTCCACTCCACCGTTAAAAAAGTAAGTCACGTGCGCGTATTTTTCGGTTTCAGCGACGCGAAGATTGCGCATATTGAGTCCGCCCATGACATTCGCCAAAATGTTCGCCATCGACTCTGGTGGAATCACCACGGGAAGATCGAAGTTTTTATCGTAGCGAGTCATGCAAACGTATTTCAGATTCTTAGGTGAGCGATCACGTGGGATGGTCGCGTCCAGATCGGCCGCGCCCGGCAAATCGCTGCCGCCCTTTTCGTTCAACCCGCTGTTGCGGCACAGCGCGCGCGTGATCTGACGCACGCGATCAGCGCGGAAGTTGAAGCAGATACAGGAGTCGTCGTCGCCGATAGTAGCCAACGCCTCGCCGCGATTGTCAGTACAAACGAACGGCACCACAAACTCGTCCGTGACGTCTTTGTTGTACGATCCTTTCATCGCCTGAACAGGGTCAGCGGAGGTTCCGCCCTCGGCTTTGCCATCGACCATGGCGCTGTAGGCTTTCGCAATGCGTTCCCATCGACGGTCGCGATCCATTGCATAGTAGCGCCCGCTTACTGACGCAATCTTGCCGGAGTTGTATTCGCGCATCTTCTGCTGCAGTTGTTCGAGATAGCCGGCGCCGTTGGTGGGCAGCGTATCCCGCCCATCCACGAAGGCATGCACGAAGACGCGATCGACACCTTGTTGCTTCGCCATCTTCAGCAGCGCGTACAAATGTTCTTGCCGCGAATGCACTCCGCCATCCGACAACAAGCCAAACAAGTGCAATTTGTGGCCGCCAGTGCGCGCTCTCTTCATCGCATCAACCAGCACCGGATGCGAGAAAAATTCCCCATTCCGAATCATGAGATCGATGCGCGTGATATCCATGTGCACGATACGGCCAGCGCCCATATTTAGATGCCCGACTTCGCTATTCCCCATTTGCCCTTCAGGCAATCCGACATATCGCCCGCTGGTGTGAATCAGCGTGTTGGGGTATTCGCGCAGTAGACGGTCATAGATCGGCTTATTCGCCAAAGCGATGGCATTAGCCTTGGTTTCGGCTCGATATCCCCAGCCATCAAGAATGATAAGAACAAGAGGTTTTGGACGCGGCATAAATTCGCTACTGGCTCCAAGCGTTAGTTATTGATGGTTCGCACAGAAAATTTTACGAGATCAAGGCCCGAAAAGCTCTTGTTCCAATTTCGAGCGTTCAATGCCCAGGTAGGTTGCAACATCGGAAAGTATTGCGCTGAGGGTGCCTAACCGCAGACCGCGATGATCCGGGACTGTCAAATGGTGCGCTCGACCGCAATCGAATGTGACTGCCCACTTGTCGAGTGCGTTCGTAGCCGTACCGCTGCAGCAGTCTGATGAGTTCGTGACCAGAAAGATCACGAGGTAACCTCAAGCAGAAATGACCTCGTCTTTCACCGAATGCAGGCGAATTATCGGCGGCGCCTTACCTTCGTCGAAGTGACAGCGCACCGCCTCCCTTACGTTTAGTTTTAATTCATCCATGGCGTCGGCCTGAGTAAAAATGGAGTGGCCGAGCGCACGGGCTTCATAGCCTCCCTCGGGCGACTCCTGGACGGAGAAAATGATCTCAGTTTCTAGCATATCTCTGCGCAAGATTATACTCTGCTAGCCTTCATCACCGGTGGAGCTAGGTTGCGGTCGAAATCAACTGCGGGAAGCTTATAATCGTTATCCCGGAGAAACCCATGCAGATCAACGAACTCCTTCTTTCCGAATTCGACGAAGAAATCAAAAAAACTCGCACCATGCTGGAACGCGTCCCCGAAGACAAGCCGGATTTTAAGCCGCATCCGAAGTCTATGCCGATGAATAAGCTCGCGCCTCACGTAGCGCAGTTGGCAGGCTTCGGGCTTACGATTCTCACTACTCCGGAACTTGATTTCTCGAAGTCCAGCATGAAGCCGCTCCCCTTTGAGTCGGCGCGGCAATTGGTGGGCGCCCTTGATGAAGGCGCGGCGAAGGTCCGCACCGCGCTTCAAAACACTTCAGATGAAGCCTGGACGCAGCCTTGGAAGCTGAGTTTCGGGGGCAAGCCAATTTTCAGCGGAACGCGCTTTCTGGCTTACCGGCAAATGTTTCTCAATCATTTGGTCCACCATCGCGCGCAACTCGGTGTTTATCTGCGATTGAATGAAAAACCCGTCCCCGCGACTTACGGGCCGTCAGCCGACGACACCCTGGGATTTTAATCGGCGTAAGTAACTTAAACTTTCCCGAGCAAGGATATTTCGACAGCGCTTCACTCATGTTGGTACACAGGCCAGCCGCTGGCGTTCGCAATCGCTTTTAAATCGGGATTGGGATTGATTACGAATGGGTGTTCTGACATCGCGAGCATTTCGCGATCCCAGATCGCATTGCCAAAAGCACAATCCGGGGTTGAGTTCAGCATTGATCGAATCGCTTCCGACTTGCCCGGGCCGCTAGGAACTCGAACAAGACGGTCGCTGATAATCCCGTCCTCCACCGACGCTTCCGCCGAGAGGATTCGATTCTGCGGAACGCCGAAGCTGCGCATCGCGGAGCGAATGATCCACTGATTGGAAGAAGACACGGCCCACACCTCGCATTCCGACTCGAGCAGCCGTCGCACCAATTCCCTCATCTCCGCAAAAATGTGAGGCGCGACAGATTGCGTAAAAAATGCGTCACAGGCAGCCTGCACGACTTCTTCGCGAAGACCGCGATGCAAGGTCACCATCTCTCCGCACATTACGTCTTCGGGAACTTTGCCGGCTTTGTAATCGGCATAACGTTGACGCGCCCAGGAGGCGATCTCGTTCGGCACAAATTTGTTTTCCAATTCCCACGAGAAAAAGCCTTCGCCTGCGTCAACCGACCAGAGCGTCCCGTCGCAGTCGAAGGTGGCGACTCGCGGTTTGAGGCGAAGCACGCTTTCGATAAATTCAGATTGAAAAGTTGTTAGATGGCTCATGAGAAGAGTTTTATCCGCAGTCGGAAAATTATGTCACCGGCAAAAGCGGTGAGGGAAGGGAAGAATACTGCTCCGGAGTATCGACATTCATGGCGACCGACGGATCGTCGACCAAAACATATTCGATGTAATTTTGATGCGCGTGCTCCACTTCGCGGGCATTTGATGTTTCTGGCGCTCGAAGAAATGCTTCGAGCATTTCGCGACCTATTAAAATGGGGTGCCCGTGCTTGCCTTGGTACTCGGGAACCGCCGCCCATTTCCTGTGAGTGGCAGCCAATTCGAATGCCAACTCCAGAGTCTCGATGGTTTCTGAGCGTACCGGCGGACGATCGACAAGCGTGATCATTGCGGCATCGCGACCGCGATTCAAAACTTCGTGCAGACCCACTTGCAGCGAGCTGAATTGTCCACGGCCCGGATCGGGATTGATCACCAGAGATGCACCGTTAGCGTAGATAATGGGTGACAGCGCATTTACATTTTTCCCGGCTACGACGAGCACCACATCGACGTGAGAGAAGAAGAGCCGAATCGCCGCCGAAAGAAACGTGTCAGCGAAAGCCGCATTTCCTGATTGACGTGGCCACGGCAGCAAAGCTTTGTCCCGACCCATACGCGTGGATTCACCCGCGGCAAGGATTACTGCACAAAAGCTGGGAGTGCGCCCCATGAGGGGACGATAGCAAAGTAGCGGAAGTCTGCCAAGGACCAAGGACCGACGACCGAGGCTTAGTTGAATGTCGGCAGTTTGACCAGATCGTCGTTCGGAACTCGTTCAACCGCGTGTCCGGCTTTGCGCCATGCGCCGAGACCACCGGCAATCACGAAGACTTTAAATCCTAAATCCTGTAACTGACGCGCCACACGGGCGCTGGTGGCTTCGCGCTGTCAAGTGCAGTAAAGATAAATCTCCCGATCCTTGGGAAGATTCTTAACTTCTTCGATCAGGTTGTTGGGTTCAATCCGAATCGATCCGGCAATCCGCTCCGAATCGGGATCGTAATAGCCGTGGCTGCGAACGTCGGCAACCAGCATATTTTGAGCGGCGTCGGATGCCAACCTCTTAGCGAGGTCCTCGGCTTCAACGCGGGGAATGACGTCGAGGAGTCGGTACTTGCGGTAAATCCAGACGCGATAGACGACGTAAACAATTAATCCCAGACCGGAGATGACTTCAGCCGCGAAACCGGCAGAACGAAGGCCGCGTGTGATGGCTCGCAAGCCGTCGCTGAAAAGATATCCGGCGATGGAATAGGCGCCTACGTAGAAAAGCGCCCCCATCGAATCGAAGAGTAGAAAATTGCCCAGGCGCATCTTCATGCTTCCCGCAAGCGGCGGAGACATAGTGTTAATGCCCGGAATGAATTTGGCGAAGAGCAGCGTCTGCTTGCCGCGGCGGTAAAAGTATTCGGCGGAGCGCAGAATGCAGGTTTCCGGATTCGCTGAAAGGCGGCACAGGAAGCCCAAGAGCCTCCATCCACTGACTCTGCCCATGTAGTAGAGGAAGATATCTCCGGATATCATTGCCACGACGCCAGTACCAATTACTAAGTACAGGTGCAAGTTCCCGTAGGCGGCGACTGCGCCCGCGGTCAAAATGGCGAGCGCGGCGGGGAGTGGCAGGCCGACAGCCTCTGCCAGACAGACTACCGCCAGGAAGAAGTAGCCGTGATGCGAAATCGATGAGAGTAAGTCGTTCATTGCGGGCATGCGCCTGCTAAGTATAACTCTGGCGACTGCGTGTCATGCGCACAACGTCGGCATGATCGCTGCCGTGATACAACTCTAAAAAGCAATTTTGGATTCAGGAGAAGCGCTGTGTCAGCAGAGAGCCGCCGTTATATCAATCTTCCGAATCGTCGCGCCGGACTTCCTTTCAGCGACGGTGTGTTCGTCGGCGACACGTTATATATTTCCGGACGCATCGGCCTCGATCTGGCGACGGGCGCGGCTCCAGCTAGTATTGATGCGGAACTCGATCTCTTATTCGAAGGTTTTCAGGCAGTGCTTCGCGAAGCCGGCATGAGTATGGACGACTTGGTTTGGGTGCAAGTTTATTCACCCGATGTTTCCCTGTGGCAGCAATTCAATGCGGCTTACGTGAAGTTGTTCTCGCGCGAATTTCCCGCTCGCGCCTTTCTTGGGTCGGGGCCCCTACTAATGAATGGCCGTTTTGAAATGCTGGGGATTGCGGTGAAGGGGTAGCGCGTCGGCGCAGTGCATACGTCCTTCGCTTCGCTCAGGATGAAAGCCTATGTTCGATTCAGTTAGCGCTAATCAGTTACTTCTCTCTGGCTACAACGAACTCGGGCGCCCACAACAACGCCCGCTTGATCTCCGAGTCGGGAAACATGTTGATGGCGTTGCGCGCCGATTCCGCATAGCGCGAGGCTTCGTGAGAAGCGAAGTCCAACGAAGCGTAGCGGTTGAGGATGGTCAGGATATCGGCGTGGGTGACCCCATTGAAAGCGCGGTCCCGCAAAATGGTCTCAATGTGGCTGCGTTCGACCGGAGTGCAATGGTCCAAAGCGTGAATAACTGACATTGTCGCTTTGCCCTCACGCAGATCGCTGGCTACTGGCTTGCCAAGTACACTCTCTGAAGCGGTGAGATCGAGAACATCGTCTACGATCTGAAAGGCTAAGCCGAGCTGGCGTCCATATTGACCGAGGCGCTTTTCTTCCTCGTCGGTTGCGCCGCCTAGAATCGCGCCGACTCGCATGCATACCGAAAACAGGCATGCCGTCTTGCGATAGATCAGGTCGAGATGTTCTTGCAGGGAAATCGGCTTTCCCAGTTTTTCCATCTGCAACAATTCGCCTTCGACCATCTGCTGCGTCAATTCAATCAGAACATCGAGGATTCGGAAATTGCGCTCGTGCACCGCAATCTTGAAAGCCTGCATGTAGAGCCAGTCGCCGGCGAGCACGCACATCGAGTTTCCCCACTGCGTATTAGCGGCGGGGCGGCCGCGGCGAGTCTGCGCCTCATCAATGATGTCGTCGTGGACGAGCGTTGCAGTGTGGATAATCTCAACCACCGAAGCAAGTTTTACCGCGCCATCGCCCTTGTAATTGAAAAGCTTCGCGGACAGCAGCAACAGAGCCGGGCGGATTCGCTTGCCTCCGCCAGCCCGCAAATACTCCCCGATCTCGGTAATGGCGGCGACGTTCGACACGGTGTCACGTCCGAATTGCTCTTCAATCGCAACGATGTCGTCGCGCAGAAGATCGAAAATCTCTTTCCCGTTAATGGACGTGGTCGAAGCCAATTTCGTCACATACTCCCGTGATCAGTTGCTGCGGTAATTCGTGAACTGCAAATCGATGCCGAAGTCCTGCTGCTTGACCATGGCAATCACTTCCTGCAGCGTATCGCGATCCTTGCTGCTCACCCGTACCACATCGGCTTGGATGGAGGCTTGCGCTTTCTTCTTCGAATTCTTGACCACCTTCACAATTTCCCGCGCCTTTTCGATCGGGATCCCCTGCTGCAAGGTGATCTTTTGTTTTACCGTACTTCCGGCCGCCGTTTCGAGCGGTGCGTACGTTAAGCCTTTCAGAGGCACGCCGCGCTTCACCAATTTTGCTTGGAAAACGTCGTTGACCGCCTTTAACTTGAACTCATTGGCGGAGTGCAGCATGATCGCATCCGAGCCTTCCATCGCGATTTGCGACTTCGAATCTTTCAAATCGAAGCGCGTGCTCACTTCCTTCATCGCCTGCTGAATAGCATTGGCGACTTCCGCAAGATCGATCTTGCTTACGATATCGAAACTATTATCGGGCATGGAATACCGAGGTCAAAGCCGCTTTAACTAGCCGGCTTCTCGTTCTAAAGATTGCCATGCCGGGTGCTGACCGCTCTCACTCAGAGCCGCACCGATCAAGGACCCAAACATGTACTCCAGAGGGTAACAGAAGAGGCACCGTCTGCGAAGACTAGGATCGGTGAAAGAGCCATATGGCAACTCAAATCGCGGTATCTCTATTGTCGCTGGTCAGCATTGTCGATAGTCAGCCCAAAGAATCTGTAAAAATTCTTCGCCGTATGAGAACCAATCTCGTCGGCGCTTAAACCGCGCAGCTCGCCGATCTGACGTGCAACTTCTTTCACGAACAACGGCTCGTTGCGCTGGCCGCGATGCGGAATCGGCGCCAGGTATGGAGAATCGGTTTCGATCAACATGCGGTCGAGCGGAACGATGCGAGCCGCATCGCGTATCGGCCGCGCTTTAGGAAAAGTAATATTCCCGGCGAAAGAGATCATGAAGCCCATGTCCAACGCCTTCCGCGCGTGCTCAACGCTTCCCGTAAAGCAATGCAAAATGCCTCCGCGTCCACTGCAATTCCAACGCTCCGCAATCAAGCCCAAACAATCATCCCAGGCATTCTCGCTGTTCTCGGAAGGGCGGCAATGGATGATGATCGGTAGTTCAGCGCTCCGCGCCAGTTCCATTTGCTTGACGAAAGTTATCTTCTGCACTTCTCGCGGCGAATGATCGTAAAAATAATCAAGCCCGATTTCTCCCCATGCGATTACCCGGGGATGGCGCGCCCATTCCAGCATTTGTGAATCAGCGGTCTCGTTCGCGAGGCTCGCTTCGTGGGGATGAACTCCGACGCTTGCCCATATTCTCGGATAATCTGCTTTGCCGTCGTATCTTTCGGCCAGCCGGATTCCGCAGTCGGCAGTCTCCGGGCCTTCGCCGTTTCCAATCGCGAGGTAAGCCTCAATCCCGTTCTGTTTTGCGCGTGCGAGAACTTCGTCACGGTCGCTGTCGTAGCGCTCGCCTTCGAGATGAGCGTGGGAGTCGATGAACATGAGCGTGCCGCGTCAACTGCCGGATGTCATCATATCGATGTCGTCAGATAAAGGTGTCATCCTGAGCGAAGCGAAGAACCTATGCATTTTCCACACAAACGATTACCGAACAACTCTAGCATTTCTTACATTAACAACCTCGCTACGACCCATTCAATTTGATCGCAAATAGCAAGCCTTTTAACAGGCGCTGTGCTATGCTGCGCCTAAATTTCACCCGCTCGTATTTGGACGTTAGGACGCTCAGTGCTGGCCGAACTTCGACTTGAAAATTACGCGGTGATCGACAACGTCGTGATCGAATTTGCCTCCGGTCTAAATCTGCTGACCGGCGAAACCGGTGCGGGCAAGTCGATTCTGATCGACGCGCTCGGATTGCTGCTCGGAGAAAAAGCATCGTCGGATGTGATTCGCACGGGCGCCGATCGTGCCCTGGTCGCCGCCGTGTTTGAGAGCGATGGCGCAGCGGCACATTTCATCGAAGCCATCCTCGAGACCAACGGCCTGGACGGGGAGAATGGCTCGCTGATTCTGCGCCGGGAGATCGCTTCCGGCGGCAAGGGACGCGTCTTTATCAACAATCAGCCGGCAACGGTGGCCGTGCTGAAACAGATTGCACCTCACCTGGCGATCATCCACGCGCAGAATGAATCGCTCGCCAACTTCGATGCGTCGGCGCGGCAAGAACTGCTGGATGCGTACGCTGGAATCGAACTGAAGGATGTAACGGCCGCCTTCGCGCACTGGAAGCAGGTTCGCGGCCGTATCGCTGAACTCGAACAGGACGAGCAGGACCGAGCCCGCCTTCTTGACCTGTGGAACTTTCAGTGCCGGGAAATCGAAGAAGCGCGTTTGCGGCTGGCCGACGGGCTAAATGGTCCGCAAGAAGATGAGCAACTCGAAGCCGAGAAGCGCGTCTTAGCCAATGCAGAAAAAATTTATGGCGCGGCCATCAATGCCTTCGACCTGCTGTATGAGGGCAATGCGTCGACCTCATCAAGCCTGCGTGCCGCGCAGAAGCATGTCGAAGAATTGGTCCGTTACGAGCCCAAGTTTCAGGAAGCGCTGTCGGCGCTTGAGTCGGCGCGCATCAGCGTCGAAGATGTGGGAGCGACGTTGCGCGATTATGCCGGCGGCATCCAAGCCTCTCCCGAGCGACTTGCCGAAATCGAAGAGCGCCTGGCAGTGCTCGATCGCCTGAAACGTAAGTATGGCCCGACACTCTCACAGACAATAGCTTTCGGCGAGGACGTGCGCCGCAAACTCTCCGAGATGGAAAATAAAGACCAGGTTCTGATTGACCTGCGTGCCCTGCTGTCCCTGGCCGCCGAGGCCTATTCGAAAGCGGCGCGGATCATTTCGCGTAAGCGGACGGACGCGGCGCGAAAATTAGAGAAGTTGGTTGAGGCCGAAATAAACGACCTTGCGATGCGCGCCAAGTTTCATATTGCAGTAGAAGAAGACGAAGAAGAAGAAGAAGACGAAGCCCGCTGGACGGCTTCAGGCATCAATCAGGTCATTTATCTTATTTCGACGAATGCGGGCGAGACCATGCGCCCACTGGAAGAGATTGCCTCCGGCGGCGAACTTTCACGCGTGATGCTGGCGTTGAAGGCGAGCGTCGAGGCAGGGACGAACCCGTCGGGCAACGTGGCGGGGAAAAAGAAGTCAGCGGCCTCACAGCGCACGTTAGTATTCGACGAGATCGATACTGGCATCGGAGGCCGCGCCGCCGAGGCCGTCGGCAAAAAACTAAAAACTCTCTCCAAATGCAATCAGGTGCTCTGCGTAACCCACCTGCCACAGATCGCAACCTTTGCCGACCATCACTACGTAATCGAGAAGCGCGAATCAGCAGGCCGGGCGAAGACCACTGTTCGTCAAATCACCGGAGAAGAGCGCACCGAGGAAGTAGCGCGCATGCTGTCCGGAGCGAAACTGACGGAAACTTCGCGCAAGCATGCGGAGCAGATGATTCGAGCCAATGGGTGATGCGCTTCTTGACTTAGCTAACCAAGCTTAGCTAACATATACTTTATGGAAACCATTACGATCCACAAGGCCAAAACCGAGCTTTCGCGGTTGATTGAAAGAGCTTGCCGGGGTGAAGAGATCGTAATCGCTCGAGGCAAGAAGCCGGTAGTGCGGCTGGTCGCTATCGCCGACAAAACGGGCCAACGCAAGCCCGGAGCCCTACGTGGGAAGCTGAAGATCGGACCGGAGTTCTTCGAGCCATTGCCCAAGGAAGAGCTCGACGCATGGGGGCAATAGCTTGCGCCTGCTGCTGGACACCCATGCCTTGCTTTGGTGGTACAGCGACGATCCAGCACTGCCCAAGTCGTGCAGAAAACTGATTGCTCAATCTGATAGCAGTGTTTTTGTCAGCGCCGTTTCCGCTTGGGAAATTTCCACGAAGTTCCGATTGGGGAGACTGCCTACCGCTTCCGATCTAATGCAAGATTTCGGTGGATATCTAGATCGGGAAAACTTCCTCGCCTTGGCAGTGTCTTGCGACCACGGAATCCGTGCCGGGATGTTGCCAGGACACCACCAGGATCCATTTGATCGAATGCTGATTGCCCAGGCTGAGATTGAAAAGATGTTTATCATCAGCAACGAGAAAATCTTCGATCAATATGGGGTGCGTCGCATCTGGTGAGGCGTGGGTTCTTGCCCGCTTCCCCATTTACCTTCCCGATTTCCCCGTCCGCTGCTAATCCCCACACATTCAAAGGCTTACATTGACCTTGGGGTGCATCTTTCGATACTCTTAAAGCATCTTTTCATTATAAGAATCCAGAAGTGTACCCTAAGGGTGTGGGGGATCCAACTTTGTCTGAAAGCAAGAAACTTAACACCAAGACGCTATTGCTGTTGAAGCCGCGCGGATTTTGCGCCGGAGTCGTGCGCGCCATCGACATCGTGCGCATTGCGCTGGAGGCTTTTGGGCGT
>Ga0182024_10016613_pt1 | contig 13939 bp, 10 predicted proteins | sample P32metaG_FD_120480 | JGI IMG/M metagenome (GOLD analysis project Ga0182024, IMG submission 120480) | Permafrost microbial communities from Stordalen Mire, Sweden - P3-2 metaG (Illumina Assembly) | ecosystem: Environmental > Terrestrial > Soil > Wetlands > Permafrost | place: Sweden: Stordalen... | reverse complement strand
GGCGTCCGATCAATAACGGCGCCCTTTTAAATCCCATGAGCTCATCCATGCAAGAATTGTTAGGGAAAACGATGAAGTCGTTTTCCGAAGGCAGTATCGTCAAAGGACGCGTCCTGCAAAAGCGCACCAACGAAGTCCTCATCGACATCGGCTACAAGTCCGAGGGCGTCGTCAGCCTCAGCGAATTCGAAGACAGCGAACCGCTCGAAGTCGGCAGCGAAGTCGAAGTCCTCCTCGAACGCCTCGAAAACGACGAAGGCATGGTCGTCCTTTCCAAGGAAAAGGCCGCACAGAAGCAAAACTGGGAAAAGATCGTCCAGATTTTCAACAATGGCGGACTCATCACCGGCAAGGTCAAAGCCGTGGTCAAGGGCGGACTCATGCTCAACGTCGGCGTCGAGGCCTTCCTGCCCGGCTCGCAAGTCGACATCATCGCGCCAAAAGATCTCCGCATTTACGAAGGCAAAACCCTCGAATGCAAAATTGTTAAACTTAACGAGGAACGCAAGAATGTCGTCCTCTCCCGCCGCGAATTGATCGAGGCCGAACGCGCGGAAAAGCGCTCGAAGCTTCTCGGCGGCATCGAAAAGGGCGGCACGGTCAAGGGCATCGTCAAGAACATCACCGACTTCGGCGCGTTCATCGACCTCGACGGCCTCGACGGCCTGCTCCACATCACCGACATGAGCTGGAGCCGCCTCAATCACCCGAGCGAACTCCTCAAGGTCGGCCAGGAAATCGAAGTCCTCGTGCTCGACATCGACCGCGACAAAGAACGCGTCTCCCTCGGCCTCAAGCAGAAGACCATGAATCCTTGGGACCAGATCGCCGAGAAATATCCGGTCAACAGGAAGGTCAAGGGCAAGGTCACGAATCTCGTGCCGTACGGCGCGTTCGTCGAACTGGAACCCGGCATCGAAGGCCTCGTCCACGTCTCCGAACTCTCCTGGACCAAGCGCATCGCGCGTCCCGCCGATGTCCTCACCCAGGGCCAGGAAATCGAAGCCGTCGTCCTCGGCGTCAGCAAGGAAGACCAGAAAGTTTCCCTCAGCGTCCGCCAGCTCGACACCAACCCATGGGAAGTCGTCACCGGCAAGTATCCGACCGGCACCCGCGTCAAGGGCAAGGTCCGCAACCTCACCGCCTACGGCGCGTTCGTCGAACTCGAAGAAGGCATCGACGGCATGATCCACGTCTCCGATCTCTCCTGGACCCGCAAGATCAATCATCCTTCCGAAATGCTCAAGAAGGGCGACGACATCGAAGCCGAGGTGCTCGAGATCGACAAGGCCAACCAGCGCATTTCGCTCAGCCTCAAACATCTCTCCGACGATCCGTGGAAGTCCATCGAAGCCCGCTACAAGATCGGCGACCTCGTCACCGGCAAGGTCAGCAAGGTGGCCAGCTTCGGCGCCTTCATCCAACTCGCCGACGAGATCGACGGTCTGGTCCACATCTCGCAGATCAGCAACGACCGCATCGAGAAGGTCAAGGAAGTGCTCAAGATCGGCCAGGAAGTTTCCGCCCGCGTCATCAAGGTCGACAAGACCGAGCGCCGCATCGGTCTCTCCATCAAGGCCGCCGACTACACGCCCGAACAGATCGAGCGCGAAAAGGAAAACTACGAGGCCCTCAAACCGGGCGAAGAGCTCAGTTCGATGGAAGCCGCCTTCGACCGCGCCGAGGAGGATTACCGTCCCGGCGACGCCGCCAAAAAGACGAAGTAATCCGTCTGGTGGCCCGGGCTACGACAGGCGTGCCTGTGTTGCCCGGGTCGCCCCGCTTCAGCGGGGCGACAGGAAGCGATTCCAACAAAAAAAGCGCAAGCGGCTTTACTGCCGTCCGCAGGACCTGCCCGCGCTTTTTTGTTTCTCATCCGCCCCGTCCCATTCGTCCTATTCCCTCCCGCAGGGATTATCTGCTTGGCAAGCCCGGTAGAAGAGACTAATTACCCTTTTTTAGGTACTAGGGCATTGCGCCTGCTGTCACCCAAATATGAGCACGGACAAGCCTAAAGGTTCTGGTGATTCCGCCGATTTGACGGAAGTCCGGGAAGCTTTTTCTTCGAAAGCCTGGTCCAGGGCGCTGGACCACCGGGTCCGGAAGCATCCGCGATTCTTTGAGTTTCTTTGGCAGGGGCGCTTCTGGTGGATCGTCGCAGCGGCCATCACCTTCGTTCTGCCCGTGCTCCAAAACGACAACACCTCCACCTTGAGTTATTCCCGTTCGGACAATCTTTACGGCTTCGATTTGCTCGTCCCCATGCTGAGCGCCTACAATGACGACGCCAGCGTTGTTCACGTCAGCTCCATTTCGATCAACCCGCTGGCGCTCATCATTTACGGCCTTGCCGCGCTGCATCTCTATTTGTTTTTCGTCAAAACCCGCGTCTCGTGGCGACTTACCCTCTGGCATGGCATACTCCAAACCGTCGCCACGATCCTCTTCCCGTTTCTCGACATTCCCGTGTTGACCGTCGTTCTTCCCCATTTTAGCTCCTACTGGCACGTGCAACCGCCGCTCCTGGGTTTCTGGATTTTGCTCATTTCCGGCCTGGCGCTTTGGGGCGGAGCCTACGGCCAGATCGTCAGAGGCTCGCCCATCCCCGAAGAGCCCCCTCCCCTGCATTAACTCCTGCGGAAAGCAGTATTTCGGGTGGCCCGGGCTACTTGTTGCCCGGGCGCGCGAGGGACTCGTCCCACGCGCGCAGGAAGCGATCCTTGGCAGCCTGTGCAATCCTATCCGTCCCGTTTGTCCCATTCGGGAGCATTTCTATTGTTTTCTGGCACGGAACTTGTGTTAAGGTAGGTACTCTTTATGGACTACGACCTCATTGTCATTGGCGGCGGCCCGGCGGGTTATGTCGGAGCGATCCGCGCTGCCCAGCTCGGGAAAAAAGTGGTGTGCGTCGAAATGGAACGCGCCGGCGGCACCTGCCTCAACTGGGGTTGCATTCCGACCAAGGCCCTCCTCAAAAGTGCTGAAATCAAGCAACTTCTCGGACACGTCGGCGACTACGGCCTGTCTATCTCAGGCGAAGTCGGTTTCGATTTCGCCAAAGTCATGCAGCGCAGCCGCGGCGTCTCCGACCAGATGGCCAAGGGCGTCGAATATCTTTTCAAAAGCAAGAAAGTCGATTACGTCGTCGGCAAAGCCCAGATTCAAGCCGACAAAAAAGTCATCGTCACCGGCGCGGACGGCAAGACGCAGACGCTCACCGGCAACGCAATCCTCATCTGTACCGGCGCGAAGGCGCGCGCGCTGCCCGGCGTCAAAGTCGATGGAGGCAAAGTCATCACCAGCCGCGAGGCGCTCGTGCTCAAGACGCTGCCCAAGTCGATTATCATCCTCGGCGCCGGCGCCATCGGCTGCGAATTCGCCTATTTCTTCAACGCGTTCGGCTCCAAGGTCACCATCCTCGAAATGCTGCCGCAGATTTTGCCGGTGGAAGACGCCGAAGTCGCGGAATTCCTCAAGCGCAGCTTCACCAAGCAGGGCATCGAAATCTTCACCGACACCAAGGTCGAAAAGACCGAAGTCGGCGACAAGGGCGTCAAGCTCACCGTCGCGGGTGGGAAGACGTTCGAGGCCGATCATCTGCTCGTCGCTATCGGCGTCGAGGCGCAACTCGACGGCCTGCTCGGCAACGGCCTGAAGCTCGAATTGGATCGCGGCTATCTCAAAACCAACGATCGCTACGAAACTTCGGTGAAAGGCATCTACGGCGCGGGCGACATCATCGGACCACCCTGGCTCGCCCATGTCGCTTCGCACGAAGCCATCGAGGTCGTCGAAGGTCTTTTCGTCCCCGGCAAGAAACCGCACAAAGTCACCGTGTTCCCCGGCTGCACCTATTGCATCCCGCAGGTTGCCAGCGTCGGCCTCACCGAGAAAGCAGCCAAGGAAAAAGGGCTCAAATTCAAGGTCGGAAAATTCCCCTACAAAGCCAGCGGTAAAGCGGTCGCGGCGGGCGACTCGGAGGGCTTCGTGAAGGTGCTGTTGGGCGAAAAGTACGGGGAGATTCTCGGCGCACACATCATCGGCGCGGACGCAACCGAACTCATCGCCGAATATACCCTGGCCATGAGTTCCGAACTCACCGCCGACGAAATCAACGCGTCCATCCACGCCCATCCCACGCTGGCGGAGATGGACCACGAAGCGGTCCTCGCCGCCGAAGGCCGGCCGATTCATATCTAACCCTGGAGGGTCAGACTCCTGTCCTGACCCTGATTGGGTAGCCGTCGCACGTGACATGTGTGTCCCGTGCGACGGGTCGCGTCAGCAACTTTTAAAAAGATCGTCATCCTGAGCCTGTCGAAGGATCAGTTCATCTCGGGTGGCCCGGACTACTTGTTGTCCGGGTGCGTGAGCGCACAAGAAGCGAATGTAGGATTATCCTTGGCGGGAAGGCAGCTTCGATGATTTCCAACAGACAGGACACCATGACCCTCGCCTAACGCTATTAGCAACGGCTTCCCATTCATGGCCTTTGGAACATCTCCACATCAACCGAGATCGGTTGTTCGTGTAAGTCGAAGAAAGACATTCGCCGCCACGTTTAGCAGCAATTTCCTGCATATCCTGAATGGTAAGAGCGTATTGACGCCCCAGACGTTCCTTTTCACATTTGGGACACCAATGACCAGAAATTATCACAGAGGCCTGTGTCTCCCATTCGTGGCCTTTGGCGCAGCGCCAACGCAATCGTGATTTTGCATTTTGGTATCCATGAGAAAGGCACTCGCCACCTTTGGCGGACGCGAGGGTTCGCATTTTCTCGATAGTGTAAGCCTTTTTTCGTCCTGCCTCAGCATCGCCACAAATTGAGCACCACGATCCGCTCTTGATGCTGCTGGGTACCGCTTCCCACTCATGACCTTTAGAGCAACGCCAGCGAAGTTTCGTGTTGTTATTGATATAGAAATCGGACAGACACTCACCTCCCCAAGCTACCGCGATAGCTCGCATCTCATCCAGTCGGCGTATATTTCTAACCCCAAGGTCTCGCAACTCAATTTTCTCCTCCCTCTGAATAACGTGCTTGTTGGGTAATAGCTGTTTGAGCTTACGAATGAGAAAGTCCTGCAATCCCTCATGAGGAATATCATGTGGGACTTCAACAAGGGTGACTCCGTTCAGTTGGCAAAGTCGCCGCTTCGTCACATCATCACGCATTCGTTGCGCAAGCGCGGATTCGTTACGATGAAAAAACGGCAACTCTTGAAAATGCTGACGACCATGATACTCGAAAGCCAGTGCCAGAGGCTCGGCATATCCATCAAGTTCCATCCAGTTGCCGGCCTCGTTTTTGAGCCAAGCAGGACGCTGCTTGGGAAAAGGCACTCCCATAATGTGCTCTAAAAGTGCACGGCAAATTCTTTCTGATATTCCAGCCGAGCATATTGGACACCAGTGATCACCACGCACATGGGTGGGATTCGCGTTCCATTCATGTCCTTCAGCACAACGCCAAAGGAGTGGCGTATGGCTGTTGATATACTCGATGGACAAGCACTCTCCTCCCAAACTTTTGGCAGCGGCTTGCATGTCTGCGAGGGTCAGGGGATGGGAACCACCGCAGACAAGGCACCAACTCCCCTGTTTTACGTTATTAGGTGCTGCCTGCCATTCATGCCCGTGTTCGCACCGCCACCGCAACTTGGTAAAAGCACCCCGATAATTTTTAGAAAGTAGTAGACCGCCCTTTCCGATAGCAATCTGCTGTAATCCGCTTAGAGCCTGTTCCTTGGGAAGTTTACCCGCGCATATAGGGCACCAACTACCCCTTGTTATGCTCGTTGGCACTGCCTCCCACTCATGGCCCTTAGCGCAGCGCCAGCGAAGTTTTGTGTGGTTGTTCCTGTATTCTGTGGAAAGACAAAGCCCCCCTTTCTGCGCAGCGGCCTTCTGGGCGACCTCAATTGAATGTGCTTTAGTGCGGCCCTGCTGTTCATTGCCGCAGATCAAGCACCAATGACCCTTGAGGACATTCCAAGGTAGAGCTTCCCATTCATGCCCTTTGGTGCATCGCCACTTTAACTTGGTCTTATTATCGACGTAGTTTTCTGAGAGGCAGACGCCCCCGTGATTGACGGCGACAGTTCTACACTCCTGTATGCGCTGCAATCGATCAACAGACCTGGCCCTCATAAAGCGAATCTACCAGTAAAATTAGGTGGCGGCTACCAACCGAACTGATCCTTCGACAAGCTCAGGATGACGGAAAAGTCGGAATCACTCCACCACCTCAACCGGGCACTTCGGCAGCACGGCCAGGAACGCCTTGCCGTAGGGCTTGGTCAGGACGCGGTTGTCGAGGATCACCACGATGCCCTTGTCCTGCTGCGTGCGGATCAGCCGCCCCACGCCCTGCCGGAATTTCAGGATCGCCTCCGGTAGCGAAAATTGCCGGAACGCGTCGCCGCCCTCCGCGATGATCCGCTCGCACTTCGCCTGGGTCAGCGGATGGTCCGGCACGGCAAACGGCAACCGCGTGAGGATGACATTGCTCAGCGCCTCGCCCGGCACATCGACGCCCTGCCAGAACGAATCGGTGCCGAAGAGAACCGAGTCGCGGTCGTCCTTGAATTTTTGCAGCAGCCGATGCCGGGGCATCGCGCCGCCCTGCACGAGGCAGGTAATTTTCTCGCTCCGAAAAAACGAAGCCAGCGACTCGGCCAGCTTCTGCATCGTCTGGTAGCTCGTGAAAAGCACGAACGCCTTGCCTTGCGTCATTGAGACGAAGTGTTTGATCCAGTGGGCCAATGCGCTTTCGTATGCGTCGCGCGCTACCGGCTCGGGCATCTTCTTCGGGATATAGACCTTCATCTGCCGCGCATAATCGAACGGCGAATCAACCTGCAGCGCGGTCGCGTCCTCGCCCCCGACGCGGTTCACGAAATAGCGCAGCCCGTCGCCGACCGCGAGCGTCGCGCTGGTCATGATCGCCGTGTTGTCGGGCCGAAAAATCAGTTTCCTCAATTGCGGGGCCACGTCGATCGGCGCGGCGGTCAGCGTCAGCTTCGTGTCGCGCTTCTCGTACCGCTCGATCCAGTAGACGTGGTCCTTGCGCGTCTGGCCGAGGAATTCGCCCAGGCCCACGCGCATTCCTTCCACGCGCCTCGCCGCTTCCTGCACTTCGGCCTTGAAAATCTCGTCCTCGATGTCGCGCGCCGCATCGGCCAGATTGCGATAGAGCCGGGTCAGGGGCAGATCGAGCGAATTCTCCGCAATGCCCGGCTCGCGCAGGCGCAGTTCCTTGCCCCGCTTGAAATCGAGCGAGCGTTCCAGCTTATCGAAAAACATATCGGTCTCGTCTTCCGCTTCGAGCACCAGCTTCATCGCGTCGCCGTTGTGCAGGGCCGCGACGATTCCCTTCTGCGTGCGCGGATGAAAAAGCCGGTGCAGCAGATAGCGCAGGCTGCCGTGGGAAATTTCGAGGCCGAGATGCCTCGCCGCGACGCTTTCAAGCGTATGCGCCTCGTCGAAGATGACAAAATCGTTGTGGAAAAGATAGCCGCGTTCCGCCAGTTCGCCCTCCGCACCGGCGAGGAAATTGAAAAAGAGCGAGTGATTAAGCACGAGCACCTTCGCCACGTCGGCCTCCTTGCGCGCGCGCTGGTAAAAGCATTCCGTGCCCAGGCCGCAGGTGCGCGGCGTGCAGACGTGCGGCTCGCTGCAAACCTGTTGCCACACCGCCGGATCGGGCGCCGGATCGAGATCGGAAAGTGTGCCGTCCCGCGTTTTGTGGCTCCATTCCCAGATCCGCTTCATCTCGTCCTGCTCGCGCGAGGCGAACAAATCGCCGCCGTGACTCATCGCGCGTTGCAGCCGCAGCGGACAGAGATAATTCTGACGCCCCTTCAACAGCACCGCCTTGAATTCCGTCGGCAGCAGTTTTTGCACGAGCGGGATGTCCTTGTAAAAAAGCTGCTCCTGCAAATTGATCGTGTGAGTCGAAACGAGGGCCTTCCGATTCTCCGCCAGCGCGTGAAAAATCGACGGCACGAGGTAAGCGAGACTTTTCCCCACGCCGGTGCCCGCCTCGACGATAAGATGCGTCCGATCCTGACACGCCTTGGCCACGGCCGAGGCCATCGTCTGCTGTTGGGGCCGGTACTCAAACTGGCTCGACTTCGACAGCAAGCCGCCGGGGCCGAAGGCAAGGTTCACCTGCCGCTCGAACTCGGAGGGAAAATCATCGCGCGGCGCAATCATGAATCGCCAACCTTACCGCGAATTTCGCAGGTGCGTAGCCAAAAAAGAAGCGTAGCCGAAAAAGCAACGCGGCGATTGCATTCCAACTGTCCTTACGGTTATAGTTTTTGGCTCGCGTCGGAACACCCCATGGAGTAGCGGTTAGCTCACCTCCCTTTCACGGAGGTAGCACGGGTTCGAATCCCGTTGGGGTGACCCTCTTGTTTCGCAAGAGTTTACACCAAATTTACCTCTGAAATTAGCCAACTCAGAACGTGACTAAGAACGCGTTCGCCCATGTCAGGGATGTCAGTGCTATTTCCCCTTTCAGAGGGCAAGTTTTCGTCTCAAGAGTGAAAACCTCATGGTATAATTTTGAAACTCAGCCATGAAAAACGAGAAACTACCGCCTCTTGAGCGCTGCGAATGGGACTTCGAGCACCCGGCCTATCGAGAAATTTTGCAAGACGATGACCGCCTATACTTCTGCATGGTGTACGAATACGCACGGGAAGTGGACTCCATAAAAGAAGCTTTCAAAGCCGCGCAGATTGCCCGCAAAAAGGTTGACCGATCTCAATTCGATAAGCTTGGAAATTGGCACTACGCGTTTTCGTTTCCACCGGGAAACCTTGACCGCGGCGCACGGATGATCGTCGCTCTTTTAAATGCCCCGCATGGTTTCCCCAAAAAACCTTACCTTACGAGTAAGCATCGGCTTAAAGGCACTAACCCCTCCAGTCCGTTTATGCCACCGCCTCCGCCGTTGGTTCCAGCAATTAGGCAGACAAACGGCTATTACATCAAAGAAGGTTCATGCTCGAAGGTGATTTTTCGCGGTGTCGATACACTCGAAAACGGCTTCATTTCGGTAGATCAAAGCCAAAAATACCTGTCGCACGATGAAGTTTATCACTTTGCCATTGATTTAACCGCAACCAGAGAGAAAAACGTTGAAGCGTTCAAGACGTGGCTTTTTCGGCAACCTGAACCCGAAAAGCGAAACAGAGATTCGACCCACTGGATAGCCATGCTTCGATTTCTTGGGGCGTGGCGGCTCAGCAAACGTTTTAAGACAGCGCTCGAAGCGATGGATTATAGCTCTAAGGTTAGGTCGACGGACGGTAGCACATGCCCCCGCCTAATCGACTCTGAAAGTGAATGGTCTAGGGCGGTGAGTGATGCAGACGCAACCATCCAATCCATGGAAAAACATTCAACTGTTTTCCTGACCCCAGATTTGAGAAATAGCTCTGACCTCAACCACTGAGCTTGCACAAGCCAGTTTGAGAAATAAGCCCCCCCCTTTAGCACTCAATGCTGGGATGCACAGGTTTGGCTAGACCAAACTTATGTCTCCAGTTTTTGAAGCAAGTTCGGTTACAGGAGAGGTCCTGGCATCTGTTCCTCTATCCGGAACATTTTCTTCTTCACCAAGCGACGCACGTCTTCTTGGGGAAATAGATTTGTTCATTGCAACCCTCCAATACCGTTGGGTGCCTCTGCCGAAGCCTGGCAAAAAGTGTGAGTGGTGTGGGTTGGGCCGATCCAAAATCAACACCCTCATCTTGCCGACGCCAGAGAACAATTTTCGCCCTCCCGTCAAGAGTGCGTCCCTTCGTCAACCGGGACAGCAAAAAGCGTCGCGAGTGATTCATTTGAAATCACTTCTGTCCTACCTGGATCAATGCGCGACCGGCAACCAAGAAACGGATTTAACGCCAACATCAAAAACCCACCAAGAAAACTGCATCAGGAAGAAACCATGAACCTCGATAAAATCATTGTATCCCAACTCAAAACGCTCGGACTGGAGCAATTCGTGCAACTCACCAGCGAAATCAAAACCGAAATCGAACCAGAGGCTGAAGCTAAAATCCGAAAACTGGTGGCGTCCGGCTTCGAGCGCGTTTGCCGCCGGGCAAGAAAGAATATCAAACCCAAAACCCAACCCAAAATCATCCAAACAGAACTCCCCCTATGAAACCCAACTACAACCTCGAAATCCTTTGCTGCATCGTCAGTGCCCTCATCGCCGTCGGCCTCACCTACGCCGGAAGCATCGTTATTATTGACCCGGCCTCCACATGGTACGAGCGCCTGCTGGCGGCACCAATGGTCATCACTCTTTATGTCATTGCGCCACCAGTGGAAGAAAAGCTCTCCTACAATTTTGTGGGTTGGGCTGGCTCCATCCTCATCTATGGCACTATCGGCGTTGCCATCTTGCTAACGGCCACGCATTTCATCAAAAAATATAACAGTAACAAGGGTGGCGGCACGGATATCTAAGGCCATGCAGTCGATCAAGGTCCATGATGCCACCGCAGCTCTCCTCAACGGACTGCGGGGACGGCTTGGGTCAACGCGAGACGAGGTGATTCAGGAGTTGGTCCGCCGCTATAACGCGGCCCTGTCGGATGCACTTACGGCGGGTGACCGTCTGAAACGCGTTGAGGAAATGCTGGTGCGGTTGACTCTGCGCACGCAGGAGGACGAGCAGGCAGCGCCGCCGACGTTCAAGGTGGAATGAAATGGCTCCCCAGATCAGCGCCATTTTGAAAGTGACGGGCCACGGCGAGGAGGGCGACGACCTGCGGTACATGAGCGGCCTAAAATCACGCGATCTCTGGGGATTTAGCCCGTTGACACGAGACGGAATTAGAGGCCTGGTCGGCAAAAAACGCCGTATCTTTGTGGCCGATCCGGGCGGCAAGTTCGAGCGACTGCCTGCTGAAAGACTCCCCACGCGTAAACGCACGGGCATCATCTCCGCTGCTTACGCGGCGCGGCTGGAGGAAATGCAGTCCCAAGGCAAGATCATCGCCCAGCGCATCGTGCTTGGGCCGATGGAACGGCGCGACGATCACGGTTACCAGCTTGCGCAAGAGCGCGGCACGGTCATTCCCTTGACGCTGGAGGCACTACTTCGTGCCAAGGAATTAGGCTGGAGCGAGTCATTGTCTGTGGAAGCGGGCCGATCCATTTTGTCGCGGCTGATGCGGGAAGGCATCAGGGGCCTACGTCTTCACCGTCACGCGGTGAAGACCATAACCACGACGAAAAAAGCAGGCAAGACCATCGCCTCCCACAACCTAGTGCTCGCTCCCCACCCGCGGTTACTGGAGCGAATCCGCCGAGCTGGGCAATCGGTGGACGCGGTGATGGAAGTAGCCGCCCGCCGCGCTTTGGAAAAAATGGAGCGGCAGCTTGGCGCAAAAATTACGGCGCTGGCGGCGACCCATTTGCAAGACAGCACCAGCATCCGCCCCCATCTCCACCTCAGGCTGATTGCCTACGACAGCAACGGAAAATACCTCCGGCTCTTCGACCGGCAGACTGGCAGCGGGCGCTGCATGCTTCAGCCGGAAGTGGAGCGCCAAATTGTACGAATCATCGAGCGGTGGGAACCGCGCAGCAGAAGGGATTAAAATTATGTTCATCAACAAAAAAAACAATGAGTTCCACTTTGGGAAGGACGACTTTCTTGGAAGCGAATTGGCGTGCAGTTGCGAGCGGCTGGTTCAGGGAATCTTAGCCGTTGGCGGCAGTGCCAGCGGAAAAACAAATCGAGTCATGATCCCATTTTTCTCCTCATTGCTCCGGTTGAGAATGCGCCAGCATGAGAATGAGCGATGGGGTGCCTTGATTCTCGACCCCAAAATATCCTTTGCCTCACGGTTAATTGATCTCGTTCATAAGGCGGGAATGAAAGATGACCTTGACGTGCTCAATGAACACCAGCAAATCACGCTGAACCCGCTATTAAGCGGCCTCGACGGGCAAAAGCTGGCGGAATTTATCGTGCGTTCGTTGCATGCTGGTAAGCCTATGTCGATGAGCAGCGGTGCGGCCTACTTTGAATCTCGCGCCTTGGCTTTGCTCGGGAATTTAATCACAGTGGCCCTTTTTGCATCGCGCCCCTGCCTTAAGTTGGTTTCAGAAATGGTCGATGCGCTTATCCTTAGCAGACAGCTCGATTCTTCCGATCCAAGAGCGTCAGATGCACTCCGCCGCATCGAAATCTTTTCCGAAGGAGAAGAAAAGGAGCGCCGTATGGTGCTGGATTCGGTGAGCAATTACATCGAGCCGTTTCGACATATGCCCTGGAAAAATATCTTTTGGGAATTCGGCCCGTTCAATCTCGATCGTATCCGGGATGAGGGACGAATTTTAATTGCGGCCTTTTCTCCAAACAAGGTCAACCACCTCAGCAGCGGATTGTTCCTCGTAAAAATGCTCTTTTACAGCGTAGTGATGGACCGGCAGAGCATCGAATTTAACGGAAACCGCGAACGCATCTGCCTTTTTGCCGTCGATGAATTTCAACAGGTGGCGAGCGGCAATAGCGACGCCGATTTTCTCGCCGTCCGCCGCGAGGCGCGGTGCGCACCGATCTTCGCTTTCCAACAAATAACCCAGTTGGAAAGCATCATTCCGAATGATTGGAAAAATGTTTTGGGTCTTTTGAATACAAAGATTGTTCTGCGGCTGACGGACATGGAAACGGCGCTGTGGGCAGAAAAGCTGTGCGGTTTTAATGAAGAGGACGTTGATTCCGTAACGCGGGTAGCCGATTCGATGCAGCTTTTTTATCATGAAACTTCGCTCACCACCTCGCCACGAACGCAGCCCCGAGTCCCAGCCGACTACTTCCTCAGCCTGCCCGATGGCGATGCGCTTATCATCAATGACCGGCGTCGTCTGGCTTGGCTTCCCGCGCACGGAATGACGCCGGAGCAGGAAATAAACTGGCGGAAAAAATACTGGCCGGACCGTCTCCGTCTCCTCCATCCGCGCGACTTCCGCCAGTAAAAAAACGTGGCCGTCGCATCAAAGTTTTGATGCTTTTGGCCCCGCTGCCGCTCGAATAATGCGCGGCTTTGGCAGCCAAACCGCCCAGCATTCGAGCGGAGAACCCTCGGTGGATTACGCACGTTCGTGCAGGATCCACCGCCAGAACTGCGCGGTCAGGCCCCCTTTCGCCTGACCTTACTGCCCCAAATACCACCTCTTTGCGATGTTTCGTAAACAGGTGGTATTTGGCGACGCAAGAACACAGCTCCCGCTGTCACCCTTCGGGTGCTCCCTTCGGGATGTTCTTGTTGTCCGCTTCGCGGCTGGGGCATCAATGTATTGATGCCCCAGGTCAGCTTCGCTGACCCAAGGGGAGGCTCGCCACATTGTGGCGAGGCCCTTGGCCGTCACAGACGGCCTGCGGGCCAACCCGCCGCCCGGCGGGTTGCCGTGGTGCCGTGCCTTGGTTGATGGTGGCATGATTCTATGGCAACGCGGCACCTGCTCCTGAAAGGCATGCAAGCCTCATGCCCGCGCAGCAGGCAACGTCCGGTGCGGGGTCACGTCCGTTCCTCGGGGTGTGGGTCAGGCTGGCAGGGTGCCCCGGTCTGCGGCTCGACCCTGTCCACGCCTGCCTCTCACCTCATCTCGTCAAGGCGAGTCATGCCATCACCGGCGATGTCCGGCTTTGCTGTCATGCTGGCTTGCTGGTGGCAGCATGGAGAGTGCGGCGGCGACTCGACGGCCATGGGGCACATGGGGGCCGTCTCCCACGCCGCCGGAACGGTAGGAGGAGAGAAAAATGGCGGAGGGCAAAATGAGTGCTTTCGATGCCTGACAAAGCCCGCCATTGTCGGTAATAAGTAACTGACATGCCGACACTGGATTTTAAGGGGAAGTCGTTCGTCCACGCCCATCATCTCTCGGTGCCGTTCAGGGAGCT
>Ga0182024_10016612_pt1 | contig 13940 bp, 16 predicted proteins | sample P32metaG_FD_120480 | JGI IMG/M metagenome (GOLD analysis project Ga0182024, IMG submission 120480) | Permafrost microbial communities from Stordalen Mire, Sweden - P3-2 metaG (Illumina Assembly) | ecosystem: Environmental > Terrestrial > Soil > Wetlands > Permafrost | place: Sweden: Stordalen... | reverse complement strand
CATGGCTTCGGCCTCACCCGCGCCATCGCCGAGGAATTCTTCGCCATGGGGGTGGACGTGATCTCGACCGGCAATCACTGGGCCGATCAGAAGGAGATCCTCACTTATATCGACAACGAAGACCGCATCCTCAGGCCGCAGAATTATCCCAAAGGCACGCCGGGACGGGGCGCCAATCTCTATCCGACGCCGGCGGGCAGCGTGCTGGTGATCAATCTGATGGGGCGTGTCTATATGGACGCGCTGGACGATCCTTTCGCCGCCGCCGAGGCCGAGCTGTCCGCCTGTCCCCTGGGCCGGGCGGCCGACGCCATCGTGGTCGACATGCACGCCGAAGCCACCTCGGAGAAAATGGCGATGGGGCATTTCTGCGACGGCCGCGCCAGCCTGGTGGTGGGCACCCATACCCATGTGCCCACCGCCGATGCCCAGATCTTGCCCGGCGGCACCGCCTATCAGAGCGACGCGGGGGCCTGCTGCGATTATGATTCCGTGATCGGCATGGACAAGGCCGAGCCGCTGCAGCGTTTTGTGCGCAAGATATCCAGCATCCGTTTCTCTCCCGCCACCGGGCCCGCCACGGTCTGCGGCGTATTCGTGGAAACGGGGAAGGGCGGTCTGGCCACCCGCATCGCGCCCGTTCGGGTGGGCGGGCGGCTTCAGCAAACCATTCCCGAGGCGTGAAAACCCTTGTCGCGGGCGCGGTTGAATAAGCGGGCCGCTGCACCAATTTTTGGCGGATCAGTCAGCGGAGAGAAGAATGGAACACAGGTCTTTGGGACGTTCGGGCTTGAATGTGCCGGTGCTCACCTTTGGCACTGGCACATTCGGCGGCAAAGGCGAATTCTTCAAAGCGTGGGGCGAAACCGATGCCAAGGAAGCCACCCGCCTGATCGATGTCTGCCTCGATGCCGGCGTCACCATGTTCGACAGCGCCGATATTTATTCCGCTGGCGCGTCGGAAGAGATTCTTGGCGCGGCGATCAAGGGCCGCCGCAACCGGGTACTGATCTCCACCAAATTCACTTTCCGCAGCGGCGAGGGCGCCAATGATGTGGGTGCCTCGCGCTTTCATATTCTGGAGGCGACCGAGGCGGCGCTGAAGCGGCTCAACACCGATCATCTCGACTTGGTGCAGCTTCATGGTTTTGACGCCCGGACGCCGCCGGAAGAGACGCTTTCAACCTTCGACGCCCTGATCCGGGCGGGCAAGATCCGCTATATCGGCGTGTCCAACTGGTCGGGCTGGCATTTGATGAAATCGCTTGCGGTTTCGGAGCAATATGGCTTTCCCCGTTACGTCGCGCACCAGGCTTATTATTCTTTGGTGGGGCGCGATTATGAATGGGAGCTGATGCCGCTGGCGCTCGACCAGGGCGTTGGCTGCTTGGTGTGGTCGCCTTTGGGCTGGGGCCGGCTCACCGGCAAGATTCGCCGCGGGGCCCCCTGGCCCAAGCAAAGCCGGCTGCACCAGACCGCCGATATCGGTCCGCAAGTGGAAGAGGACTATCTTTATCGGGTGGTTGATGCGCTGGACCAGGTGGCGGCCGAGACCGGCAAGAGCGTGCCGCAGATCGCCTTGAACTGGCTGTTGCAGCGCCCGTCGGTGGCGACGGTGGTCATCGGCGCGCGCAACGAGGAACAGCTCAGAGCCAATCTGGGCGCGGTGGGTTGGCAATTGACGCGCGAGCAGATGGCGCTTCTGGACGGGGTAAGCCGCCGTCCCATGGCCTATCCCTATTGGCACCAGCAGCAATTCGGGGAACGCAATCCGTTTCCGGTGTGAGGGGAATCAGGCCAGCGCGCGCTCGACGGCGCCGCCCAGCCGCCGCCATTCATCAGTGAGGTCAAACAGGCGGCGGACGCCCTTGGCGGTGAGGGTGTAATAGACCCGGATGCGGCCGCCCGCGGGACGGCGCTGGGTCTTGAGCAACCCGTCCTGCTCGAGCGCATGGAGCAGGGGATAGACCACCCCTTCTTTCAGCGACACGACATCGCCGGTCACGGCGCTGATAGCGGCCACGATCTCATAGCCATACATCTCCTCCCGCCCCTTCAAGAGGCTGAGGATCAGAAGCTCCGGCACGCCGGACATGAAGGGGGGATTCGCGGCCACGAATCTGTTATACCTATGATAAATAGGTAAATACTACCTATTTTAAATAGGCATATAGATTTATCTATCTGTTCAATGACTTGAAGTTTTTCCGGGCCTTCCAGCCGAAATAGATAAAGGCCAAAAGCACGATGCCCTGGGTCGCGCCGAAGATCGGGCCACTGGGCGGATTGCCGGGCGCAATGGCCGTCAAGGGCGGCACCTTCGCGAAAGTCTGAACCACCAGGACAAAGACATTCAGATAGAGGGCGATGGTCGCGCTCACGACATAGGCGCCCCGCCAGCCTCCGGCCAAGCCGCGGCCATAAAGGGCGTAAAGCGCCACCGCTAAGGCAACCAGGGAAAGAATGCCGGTGATCTGAGCGGGGGTGAGATGATCGTTATGGAAAAAGACGAATCCGGTGATGCTGGTCAAAACCGTGAAAAGCAGGAACAGGGCGGTCCAGCCCGGCGGGTTGCGGTTTCCGATCAAGGCTGCAAGCACCACCAGCCCGGTAACAATGCCGATCAGGCTGATCAGAACATGGGCGAGGGTCAGCCAATCCATGCCAAGGATCATGGGTTCCTCCTGAAACGGGTTTGACGTTGGAAAATAGGACGACTATCGCGCGACCCTGCGCCCCACGCGAGTCCGCGACAAGCACCGGGGCTTGAAAGGCCAGGGCTTGAAAGAGAGAAGCGGGGGCGGCTATTGGACCCGCCAAATTCAGGCGAGCGACGCATGGCCGGTCATAGCCAATTCAAGAACATTATGTTCCGCAAGGGGCGCCAGGATAAGGAGCGCTCCAAGCTCTTCTCCAAGCTGGCCCGGGAAATCACCGTGGCGGCCAAATCCGGCATGCCCGACCCCGCCCACAATGCCAGGCTCCGCACCGCCATTGCCGCGGCCAAGGCGGAATCCATGCCCAAGGACAATATCGAGCGCGCCATCAAGAAGGCGGTGGGCGGCGATGCCGAGAATTATGACGAGATCCGCTATGAGGGCCGTGGTCCCGGCGGGGTCGCCATCATCGTCGAAGCCATGACCGACAACCGCAACCGCACCTCGGCCGATGTACGCTCGACCTTCGCCAAATATGGCGGGGCGATGGGCGAGACCGGCTCGGTCACCTTCCTGTTCGATCATGTGGGAGTGATCACCTATCCGGCCGCCAAGGGCAGCGAGGACCAGATGCTGGAAATGGCGCTGGAGACGGGCGCCGATGAATGCATCTCGGACGGCGAGGTCCATGAATTCATCACCTCGCCGGAAGGCTTTGCCACGGTGCGCGAGGCGCTGGAAGCCAAGCTGGGGGCACCGGGGTCCGCCGCCATCACCTGGCGGCCGCAGACCACTGTGCCCGTGTCGGACGAAGCGGGCGAGAGTCTGGTCAAGATGATCGAGATTCTCGACGATCATGACGACATCCAGAATGTGTATGGCAATTATGAGCTCTCGAACGCCTTGATGGCGAAGTTATCTGGCTAAGGGCGCGGGTCTTTTGGGTCCTGAGTGCGTCGCGCGTGCTCACGGGCCTCACGCCCGCTCCGCGCGACGCTCCTGCTCAGTCCCCAAAATCCCTCGCGCCAATAGATCGCCCGACGTTGATCATCGCCCGCATTGAAGCAGGCGAACGGAACAGGCACAAAGGTCGCATGGCCGCCTTGGCGATTCGCATTCTTGGCCTGGACCCCGGCCTCAGCCGGATGGGTTGGGGGATGATCGCGCTCGAAGGCACCAGGCTTTGTCACATCGAACATGGCGTGATCGCCACCCGTCCCGCGCTGGGCCTGGGCCAAAGATTGATGATTTTGCACCGGGAATTGAGCGCGGTGGTCGCCCGGCTTTCGCCCCATGCGCTGGCGGTGGAACAGGCCTTTGTCGCCCGCGATCCTTCGGCCGCGCTCAAGCTCGGTCACGCGCGGGCGGTGGCGCTTCTGGCGGGCGCCCAGGCGGGGCTCGAAATCGCTGAATATTCGCCCAACCAGATCAAGAAATGCGTGGTGGGCGCGGGCCATGCCGGCAAGGAGCAGGTGCAGTTCATGGTCCGGCGACTGTTACCCACCTGCCGCGTCACCGAAGCCGACGCCGCCGACGCGCTGGCGGCGGCGATCGCCCATGCCCATCTCGCCGGCACGCGGGCCAGGATGATGGCCGCGCGATGATCGGCAAACTGTCAGGCACGGTGGATTCCATCGCCGAGGATGGCGTGATCCTGGACGTGGGCGGAGTGGGTTATTTGGTGCAATGCCCGTCTTCCACCCTGTCCCGCCTTTCGGTGGGTGCGCACGCCTCCCTGATGATCGAAATGAAAGTGAGCGACGACGCCATCCGGCTTTATGGCTTCGCTTCGGCCGAGGAACGCGAATGGTTCCGGCTGCTTCAGACCGTGCAAAGCGTGGGCGCCAAAGTGGCGCTGTCGGTGCTGTCCACTTTGTCGCCGCGGGAATTGCAGCGCGCCCTGGCGCTTTCCGACAAGGCCATGATCGGCCGCGCGTCCGGGGTAGGGCCCAAGCTGGCGCTGCGGATCGCCACGGAATTGAAAGACAAGGCGCCCGCCATGATGATGCGGGGCGATGGCGAGTATCACGCCCTGCCGGCCGCGCCGCGCGGGCCTTCCGCCGACGCGGTGGCGGCGCTGATGAAGCTGGGTTATTCCGACGGCCAGGCAGCGGAAGCGGTGGCGCGCGCCGTGGGTGATCTGGGCGAAGGCACCGAGACGGGCGCCTTGATCCGCGAAGCCTTACGAGAGCTTGGGCGCGGGATGGGACGCTAGATGGCCAAAGCCTTGAAAGGGGAAGAGGGGCGCGTCACCACCCCGGAAAAGACCGAAGACGACACGCTGGAAGCTTCGCTCAGGCCCAAGCGATTGGCCGATTTCGTGGGCCAGCAACAGGCGCGCGACAATCTTTCCGTTTTCATCGAGGCCGCCAGAGGGCGGGGCGAGGCGCTGGATCATGTGCTGTTCTCGGGCCCGCCGGGCCTGGGCAAGACCACTTTGGCGCAGATCGTGGCGCGCGAATTGGGGGTGAATTTCCGCTCCACGTCCGGTCCCGTGCTGGCCAAGGCGGGCGATCTTGCCGCCATCCTCACCAATCTGGAGGCGCGCGACGTTCTCTTCATCGACGAGATTCATCGCCTCAATCCCGCGGTGGAGGAGATTCTTTATCCGGCGATGGAGGATTTCGAGCTCGATCTGGTGATCGGCGAGGGGCCGTCCGCGCGCTCGGTGAAGATCCAGTTGGCGCCCTTCACCTTGATCGGCGCCACCACGCGTTCCGGCCTCATCACCACGCCCTTGCGCGACCGCTTCGGCATTCCGGTCAGGCTCAATTTCTACACCGCCGAGGAACTTTGTTTGATCGTGGCACGGGGCGCGCGCGTCTTGGGCTTCGATCTCAGCGAAGACGGCGCGCGCGAGATCGCGTCGCGCGCCCGTGGCACGCCGCGCATTGCCGGGCGGCTGCTCAAGCGGGTGCGTGATTTTGCCTCCGTGGGCGGCCACGCCAAAGTGGATGCCAGGACCGCCGACGCGGCGCTGACGCGGCTGGAAGTGGATCACAAAGGCCTGGACGCATTCGACAAACGGTATCTTCGCCTGATTGCCGAGAATTTCAGCGGCGGCCCGGTGGGAATCGAAACCATCGCCGCGGCGCTGGGCGAGGCGCGCGACGCCATCGAGGAAATCGTCGAGCCTTATTTGATGCAACAGGGATTTGTGCAAAGGACCCCGCGCGGGCGGCTTTTGACCGGCGCGGCCTATGGCCATCTGGGCCTTGCCCAGCCGCCGCAAAGCCCCGCGCAGATCGGTCTTTTCCCCGGCGAGGACGATGCTTGATGGCGCCCTTGCTGGAAACCGAAAGGCTGCTTCTGCGGGGCCATGCGCTAGAGGATTTTCCTGCCCATTCCGCCATGTGGTCCGATGAACGCACATGGCGGCATGTGGGCGGTCCACAAAGGAATGAGGAAGAACTCTGGACGCGCTTTCTGCGCAATCACGGTCAATGGCAATTGTTGGGTTCGGGCATGTGGGCGCTTGAGGATAAGGCTAGCCGCGCCTATGCCGGCACGGTCGGTTTCATCTACGCCAAGCGGACGATGGACATCCCCTATCGCGATGCGCCCGAAATGGGCTGGGTGATCGCACCCGATTTCCACGGAAAGGGTTTCGCGCGGGAAGCGGTCGCCAAAATCCTCGCCTGGGGCGACGCCCATCTTGAGGCTCCCCAGAGCTGGTGCATGATCAATCCGGTCAATCTGGTTTCCCGCAAAGTTGCCGTGCGCGCCGGTTTCCGCGAAGCGGACCGCGCCCGATACAAAGATGTCGAGATGCTGACGTTCCTGCGCCCAAGGCGATCCTCATGACGGTCTCGGGTCTCGGCCATTTCGACGGCAAGACGCACGTGCTGCCGTTGCGCGTCTATTACGAGGACACCGACCTTTCCGGCGTGGTCTATCACGCCAATTACCTGCGCTATATGGAACGGGCCCGCACCGAATTTTTCCGCCTGGCAGGGGTCGAGCGCATGGCCCAATTGGAGGCCGAGGAACCCACCGCCTGGACGATCCGCGAGGTTCATGTGAGCTATCACCGCCCCGCGCGCGTGGATGACGCGCTCACCGTCACGACCCGTTTGATTTCGCTATCCGGTGCGCGCCTTCGCGCGTTGCAGAATATCTACGCCGGTGAAACCCTGCTGGTGGAAGGCCAAATCGAGGCCTGCATCGTTACCCTGAAAGGCCAGCCGCGCCGCCTGCCCGAACAGCTGCGCAATTTGTTGACACCTTTTCTTGTCGAAACAGATACTTGAGAGTGATTCTTTCCCTTGCGCCCTACTTCGGCCAATTTTGAATGCGCTTCTCTTCCTCCGCGTGTCCTCGCGCGAAACAAGGTGTTCCCATGACATTGAAGCGAGTGCTCGCCCCTGTTCTTTTTGTCATCTTGGCGGTCGCAGCCGTGCCCACGATGGCGCAGCAGGGACCGGCGGCCGCGCCGTCGGGAGCGCCGGCGACGATCCAGTCCATGGCGCCGCCTGTCGCCGCGCCAACCGCCAATGTCGATACCAGCGGCCTGGCCGGGCTCGGCAGCGAGACGGCCGGCAGTTTCTCGGTGGTGGAAAGCTTCCTGCGCGCCGACATGATCGTGAAAAGCGTGATGGTGCTCCTGCTTTTGGCCTCGCTCTGGTCCTGGACCATCATCATCAACAAATGGATCGTGCTGGGCGGACTGAAGCGCAAGGCGGCGCGTTTCGAGAAAGTGTTCTGGTCGGGCCAGTCGCTGGATGAGCTCTATCAGCAATTCGCCGCCAAGAACGATCATCCCCTGGCGGCGGTGTTCGTGGCGGCGTTGCGGGAATGGCGCCGCGCCTTCGAAGGCGGCGCGCCGCGCGAGAGTCAGATCCCCGGCGTCAAGGAACGCATCGACAAGGCGATGAGCGTGACCATCATCCGCGAAACCGACGGCATCGAACGGCAATTGGGCTTTCTCGCCACAGTGGGATCGGTCTCGCCCTTCATCGGCCTGTTCGGCACGGTTTGGGGCATCATGAATTCCTTCAGCGCCATCGCCGCGCGCCATGACACCACTCTGGCGGTGGTGGCGCCCGGCATCGCCGAAGCCTTGTTCGCCACCGCGCTTGGCCTTCTCGCCGCGGTGCCGGCGGTGATCTTCTACAACCGCTTCGTCAATGAGATCAGCCGTTATGCCAACCGGCTGGATGCCTTCGCCGACGAATTCTCCGGCATCCTGTCGCGGCAGCTGGAAGAGAAAGTCCACTGATGCCGGCTACTATGCAACCCGGGATGTCGAGAGGACGGCGCAACCGCCGCAGGCCTTTGTCCGAGATCAATGTCACGCCCTTTGTCGACGTGATGCTGGTGCTGTTGATCGTCTTCATGGTGACGGCGCCGCTTCTGACCGTGGGCGTGCCGGTGGATTTGCCCAAGACGCGGGCGCCGGCGCTGGGCCAGGACAAGGAGCCGCTTTCGGTGACGATTTCGAAGGACGGCAAAATCTATCTGCAGAAAGAAGTGGTGAGCGAGGATGCGCTGGTGCCCAAGCTCCAGGCCATCTCCCAGAACGGCTATGACCAGCGCATTTTCGTGCGCGGCGACAAGACGGTGGGGTATGGCCGGGTCATGGTGGTGATGGGGCTTCTGGCCAGCGCGGGGTTCACCCATATCGGCCTGGTGACGGATGTCGCAAAGCCAAAACCAGACGAGAAACACTAAGCGCGCCTTCGCGCAGCGCCCGCCGCGCCCCACCACGGCGCGGGGACCGCGCGCGGGCCTGGCGCTGTCGTTCCTGCTTCATGCGGCTTTGCTCTCGGCCACCTATCTCACCTGGTCGCGGATGGTGAATGTCTCGGAGGAAAGCCACGCCGTGCCGGTGGATCTCATCACCGTGACGCGGGTGACCAATGTCGCCGCGATGGCGCCGCCGCCGCCGCCCGAGCCGCCCAAAGTCGAAGTCCCCCTGCCGCAACTCGAGCCGCCTTCCTTGCCGCAATTCCAGGACGTGGAGCCGGCGCCCGAACCGCCCATTCCGCAATTCAAGATTCAGCCGGAAAAGAAGGTGGAACAGCCCAAGACCGAAGAAACCAGCAAGAAACAGAACAGCCAGGATTTCGCGGCGCTTCTCAACAAATTGACCGCGCCGCCCAAGATCCCGCCCAACACCAAGGTGGGCCCGCGCATGGTCCAAGGCATCGGCGCCGCCAACGCCATGACGGCCGATCTCGCCGATGCGCTCAAAAGCCAGATCTATCAATGCTGGAGCCCGCCGGTGGGCGCGCCCAACGCCAACGATCTGGTGGTGGATTTTGACCTGACGCTCAATCCCGACGGCACGCCGGGGCGCGCCGATTCGGACGCGCTCAACTCGGCCAATCCCTTCACGCGCGCCGCGGCGGAAGCCGCCCGCCGCGCCATCTTCCAGTGCCAGCCTTACAAATTGCCCCCCGACCGATACAGTCAATGGCGCGAGATCAATCCGCTGCGCTTCGATCCCCGCCAGATGATGGAACAATGACGCCCAAAATTAGCCCCCATCGGGAACCAGGATGGGCGAATAGTCTTTGGAGTATGGCATGAGGAAATTGCTGCTCATCTGCGCTCTCGCCCTGGCGGCGCTTTCGCCTTTGCCGGCGCTTGCCGCTTTGCAGGTGGACGTCACCCAAGGCAATCAGCAGCCGCTTCCCATCGCCGTTCCCGATTTCCTGGCCGGCGATCCGTCCCAGACCCAGACCGGCGCCAATATCGCCCAAGTGGTGCGCGCCGATCTGGAGCGTTCGGGCCTGTTCAAGCCCATCGACCCCAAGGCCTATGTCGAGCACATCACCAACATCAATGTGGCGCCCAATTTCGGCAATTGGCGGGTGATCAACGCCCAGGGCCTGGTGTCGGGCCAGGTCGCGGTTCAGCCCGATGGCCGCCTGAAAGTCGAATTCCGCCTGTGGGACGTCTATGGCGAAACCCAGATGCTGGGCCAGCAATTCTTCACCCAGCCGGAGAATTGGCGGCGCGTGGCGCACATGGTGTCCGACGCCATCTATAGCCGCGTCACCGGCGAATCCGGCTACTTCGACACCCGCATCGTCTTCATTTCGGAAACGGGCCCCGCCCTCAAAAGGATCAAGCGCCTGGCGGTGATGGACGAAGACGGCGCCAATCCCATCTTCCTCACCCGCGGCGATTACCTGGTGCTCACCCCGCGCTTCAATCCCTCGGCGCAGATGATCGCCTATATGTCCTATATCGCCACCAAGCCGCACATCTATCTGTTCGATCTGGAAACCGGCAAACAGGAAGAGCTGGGCAATTTCCCCAACATGACGTTCTCGCCGCGCTTCTCACCCGATGGCAATCGCGTGGGGCTGGCGCTGGAGACGGCCGGCAATTCCGACATCTATGTGATGGATCTGCGTTCGCGCGCGATCCAGCGCCTCACCACCGATCCGGCGATCGACAGCGCGCCTTCCTTTTCACCGGATGGACGGCAGATCGCGTTCGAATCCGATCGCGGTGGCCCCAAGCAGATTTATGTGATGAATGCCGACGGCTCGAATCAGCATCGCGTCAGCTTCGGCGCCGGCCAGAATGGCACGCCGGTCTGGAGCCCCAGGGGCGATCTGATCGCCTTCACCAAGGAGCAGGGCGCTCATTTCCAGATCGGGGTGATGCGCCCCGACGGCTCGGGCGAGCGCATGCTCACCAACGCCTATCATGACGAAGGTCCCACCTGGGCGCCCAACGGGCGGGTCCTGATGTTCAGCCGCGAAGCCGCCAATGGTCATGGCTCACAGATCTGGTCAGTTGACGTAACGGGAAGGAACGAGCAGCGGGTGATGACGCCGGGCGATGCCTCCGACCCGGCCTGGTCGCCCCTCATCCAATAGTGTGATCCGTAAAATGACAGGTCTTAGGTTTGCGTCGCAAACATGACAGCTATTTAGGCTTAAAAAGCCGGATTCTGAGGAAAAATTTGCTTGCCCTGGAGGGTTCCCGGGAGCATATCCCGAATCCAGCTTGAGACGGCGGCGGATCGCCCTGACGTTGAATTCGAAATTGAAACAACCGGATTTTTGGTTCTTTTTGCCGCTTTATACGTTTTGCCCTCGGATGGTCATCGGCTCAGGCACCGTCCGCGCCACTTTCACTTTCTCGGGAGATCGATTGCCATGATGAAATTTTCCAGCACCTTGAGATTTGCCGCGCTGTCCGCGGCGTTGCTGCTGGGCGCTTGCACCCACAAGCAGGAAGCGGTCAACACCGCCCCGCCGCCCGCTTCGCCCCCGCCCGCTCCGCAGCAGCAAGTCACGTCCAGCATCATTCCGGGCAGCGCCCAGGACTTCAAGGTCAATGTGGGCGACACCGTCCATTTCGCCTTGAACCAGTACAATATCCAGGACAATGACAAGAACACGCTGAACAAGCAGGCGTCGTGGCTTGCCCGTTATCCTTCGGTTCGCCTCACCGTCGAGGGACATTGCGACGAGCGCGGCACCCGCGAATACAATCTCGCGCTGGGCGCCCGCCGCGCCAATGCTGTGAAGGAGTTCCTGGTGGCACAGGGTGTGGCCGCGGGCCGGCTGGAAACCGTGTCCTATGGCAAGGAACGCCCGATGTGCACGGAATCGAACGAGGATTGCTGGGCGCAAAATCGCCGCGGTGTGAGTGTCATCTCCGGTGGCGCCAACTCGTGATCGCCGTTTAGAGTAACGATCAGGGCGCGGGCTCGCTCTCGCGCCCTTTTCTTTTGCGGGATGAGGATGGCCATGAACAGTCGTGCTGTTTTTCTTGCCGTGAGCCTGATGCTGGCGGGGACGGTTATCACCGCGCTTCCCGTCCATGCCCAGCTGTTCGGCGAAAGCGATGAGGAGAAAGCGGCGCGCCAGGCACATGAGGATGGCCAGGACGCCCAGATCAAGCAGCTCAGCGATCGCGTTCAGCAGCTTGAGGACAAGGCGCGCAATCTCACCGAAACCCTTGCCGGCGCCACCGGCGCCAATGAGGAATTGGCCCACCAGATTCAGGAGCTGCGCCAGAAGCTCGACGCGCAGCAAAAGGATTTCGCCTATCGCCTGTGCATGCTGTCGGCGCAGCAATTGGGGGCGGGCGATCAGGGGCTCAATTGCGGCGGCACGGGAATGGCGCCTCCGCCTGCCGCGAACGCCCAAGGTCCCGCCCTGGCGCCGGGCACGGTTTTGCCGCCGATCAGCAACGACCAGGGTGCTCCTGCGCCCGCCGCCCCGTCGGACGCGGCATCAGACGCGCCCCAGCAATTGGGTAAGCCGCCCGGCACCCTGGGCACCTTGCCGGCCGATGCCGCGCCGCCGCCTTCGCGCGGCAGCCAAAGCCAATATGACCGCGCCATGAACCTGCTGGCCAAGGCGCAATATGCCGAAGCCAGCGCCGCCTTCCGGTCATACGCCGATGCCAATCCGCGTGATCAGGATCTTTCGGCCCAGGCGATCTATTGGATCGGCGACATCGCCTATGTGCAGCATGACTACCCGACCGCCAGCCGCGCCTTTGCCGAGCAGATCAAGAAATATCCCGACTCCAGCCGCAGCCCCGACAGTATGTTGAAGCTGGGCCAATCGCTGCTCGCGGAAGGTCAGACCAGCGGAGGATGCACCACTCTTGCGATGCTCAAGACCAAATACCCCAAAGCGCCGCCGGCCACTCTCGCGGCCGTTGCGGGCGCCCGCAAAGCCGCCTGCAGATAGCCGGTCCTCCCAGCTGACACGCGCCTTTGCCGAGGCCATGGCGCGCATGAACGCGCCCTGGCCGGCGGCGGTGGCGCTTTCGGGTGGCGGCGATTCGCTGGCCTTGATGCATCTTCTGGCGGGGTGGGCCAAGGAACGCGGCCTCGCCAAGCCGGTGGTCCTGATCGTCGATCATGCGTTACGCCGGGGCTCGGCGGGCGAAGCGCGCAAAGCCGCCGCCTTTGCCAGGAAAGCTGGCCTAGTCGCCCATATCCTCACGCGCAAAGGCGAGACACCCAAATCCGGCATCGAGGCATTGGCGCGGGATGCGCGCTACGCCTTGATGGGAAGCTGGCTCAAGGCGCACGGCGTTGTCCATCTCTATGTCGGCCATACGCTGGACGACCAGGCCGAAACCTTCTTGTTGCGACTGGGCCGGGGCAGCGGATTGGACGGCTTGTCGGCCATGCGGGCGCTGGCGCCTTTTCCCCTGAAAGGCTTCCAGGATTTGACCTTGGCGCGGCCGCTTCTCTCTATCGGCCGCTCCGATCTGCGCGCCTATCTCAAGGCACGGCGCCAAAACTGGCTGGAAGATCCCATGAACAGCGAGGCCCGTTTCGCCAGAAGCCGCATTCGCGCCTTGTTGCCCGTGCTGGAAGCAGCCGGGCTTCCCCCCTCCCGCATTGCCGGCGCGGCGGAGCATCTGGCCCGTGCCCGCGCGGCGCTGGAATTGGCCACCGGGGCGGTCCTCGCCCGGGCCGCCCGGGCGGACGGCAACCGCGTGCTGCTGGACCGCAAGGCGCTGGCCGCCGCGCCCCGGGAAATGGGCCTGCGCGCCCTGGCCGCGCTTTTGATGGCGGTTTCGGGGGAGCCGTACCGGCCGCGTTTCGAAGCGCTGGAGCGGCTGTTCGACCGGGTCACCGGCGCCGATTTAGGGGGCGGAGCCACACTGCACGGCTGCAGGCTTTATCCCGCAACGCGCGCGGCCCAGCTTTTCGGGCCGGAAACACTTGTTTTAACAAAGGAAAGTTCCCGGAAAGCCGCAAAAAGACCCTAAAGGTTACCGGTCGCGCCGCATTGCGGAGCCGCCCCGAATTTCTTAACGTTTTGATGGCTGGCATTACGTTAGAAACGCCCTATCTAAGAAGGCCAAGGGCGTCGGGCGCAAAGTCCGCTATGGGCCCTGATGAAAGGACGCCTCTTTGAACAATCTGCGAAATCTCGGACTGTGGATTCTGATCGCGGTCCTGCTGGTGTTCCTGTTCAACCTGTTCCAGGGGACGGGCACCCACACGGCGGCCAGCGCCATCACCTATTCCAAATTCAATGAAGAAGTGGTGCAGAACCAGGTCCGCAAGGTCACCTTCCAGGGCGAACAGGTCAAAGGTGAACTGGTCACGGGCCAGGCCTTCACCACCACCGTGCCCGCCAACGACAATACGCTGTGGCCGATGCTGAAGGCCCACAATGTGGACACCGCCGTGTCGCCCGCCGATGACGGCATGCCCTCTCTGGTGGGCATTTTCGTCAACTGGTTCCCCATGCTGCTTCTGATCGGCGTGTGGGTGTTCTTCCTGCGCCAGATGCAATCGGGCGGCGGCAAGGCGATGGGCTTCGGTAAATCGCGCGCCAAGCT
>Ga0182024_10016611_pt1 | contig 13941 bp, 13 predicted proteins | sample P32metaG_FD_120480 | JGI IMG/M metagenome (GOLD analysis project Ga0182024, IMG submission 120480) | Permafrost microbial communities from Stordalen Mire, Sweden - P3-2 metaG (Illumina Assembly) | ecosystem: Environmental > Terrestrial > Soil > Wetlands > Permafrost | place: Sweden: Stordalen... | reverse complement strand
TCCCGATCGGCGGATCGTGTTCCGGTGGGGATTTGTGGGTCCGCTACGAGGGGACGGACCGAGGTTCGACTCAGTCTTAACGGTCACTCTCGCCGAGGCCGTCGGCGGGAAGACCGTCCTGACGTTGGTGCACGAGCGTCTCGACGATCTAGCCAACGCGCTGCCCGATGTGGCAGGCAACGTCGGACCGGGCTGGGATCTCGTCCTCGACAAGCTGTCGTCTCTCCTTTCAGCATGAGGCACCCCTCCGTGACACAGCCGGAATGTGAGGAGGACGACCCATGCGCAAACTGATCGCGGACGAGTGGATGTCACTCGATGGAGTCGTGCAAGGACCGAGCTATGCCGGGGAGGACACCCAAGGCGGCTTTTCACGGGGCGGTTGGCACATAGCGTACTTCGACCCCGTATCCCAGGGGCGAGTCATAGAGAATGTCGCCAGTGCCGGCGGCTTCCTCTTCGGTCGCATCACCTATCAGATCTTCGCTGCCCACTGGCCAAACGCCGCCCCCGAGGAGCAGGCCCTCGCCGAGCCACTGAATACAAAGCCCAAATATGTCGTCTCATCGACACTCGTCGAACCGCTGACATGGCAGCACACCACCGTGCTGAAAGGCGATGCGGTCGAAGCGGTACGAGCCCTCAAAGAAGAAGATGGCGGCGATCTTCATCTGATCGGAAGCAGCCAATTAGCCCGTGTGCTGGCCGATTACGACCTCGTTGACGATTATCGCCTGATGATCGACCCCGTCGTCGTAGGTAAGGGTAAACGGCTCTTCGGCGACCACGCACCACTCCGCCATTTTCGGCTGGAGGACTGCACCCCTACCACCACCGGAGCCATCCTCGCCACCTTCCGACGAGAGCGGAGCGCACGTGACGATAAGGATGCCGGGTAGGCCTTAAGCACGCTTGAGATGTCCATTTATGTGGCGTCACACGGGAGGCAGTTGAGCGTATTTCCCACGCGCCGAAGCGTCAGTTTCGTTTGAGCGAGAGTGCCAGGCTGGGAACGACGAAGGACAAGAAAAAGATCGGCAAGATGCTCTTTCCGCTGCATCGGAAGCTGGCGATCTCGCCCTCGGCCACGTCGAAGGTCTTGGTTCGGCTGGAGTTTCGGCCGTCGCGGACTTGCACGGTGTGACGCCCGGGTTCAACCGGTATGTCCACGGTCTCGTTCAGTTCGAGGGACCCGGCAGGCTTGCCGTCGACCACAACGGCGTACGTGCCGCGGCGGACTTCCACTCCGATTGTTTTGTGCGTCAGCTTCAGGGTTGCGGACATTGCGCTTGTGTCCATGTCCTCGCGGGCACTGATCAGACCCGGATCACTTCGACGCCGGGGATAGCCTCATAGTCATTGTCTTGGGTGACGACCGGGATCTGCTCGACAATCGCGGTGGCAGCCACAAGCGCGTCAAGGATCGGGGCCCGGCGGCCATTGGCGCGCAGGGCGGAGACGATCCGGGCGAACTGACGCACCACCTCGGCGTCGATCGGCAACGGATCCCACGTCGACTCCACGGCCGAAAGAGTTGCCAATCGCGTCGACCGATCATCGTCGTCGGCCATGAGCACGCCGACGGTCAGTTCGGCCAGTGTCACCACCGACACCTCCGTCTCGGTGACCCCCTCCATCTCGTCGAGAGGGCGCCCTGACTCCGTGGCGACGAAGAACGAGGTATCCAGCAAGGCCCTCATAAATCGTCGGTCGTGTCAGACAGCAAGCCCTGCACGTCCTCGAGGAGGCCGCGGTCAGCGGCGTGGCGGGAAGCTATGGCGAGCGCCTCGGTCGCCGGCACGGTCCGACGGCGCCGGAGTGGCACGATTTCGGCTACGGGGCGCCGGTCGACGGTTACGGTCAACCGTTCGCCGCCTTCGACCCGACGAAGCACCTCGCTGACCGTGTTTCGCAGGTCGCGGACGGATATCGAGCTACCCATAGGCCCACCGTAGCACATATGGCTACATGTGCCAAGCGGAGGTGACCGGACTTGAACCCCGGCGGCTCCTACGACCTGAACCTGGCGCGAGACTCCGTTCCAGCCAGGGGTTTTTCTAATGAACGCCCTGGCCTCTGAGGCGCTTCGGTACACGCCCAGCGCCCCAAGGCGGACAGTTTGGCGCCCTTGTCAAGGCGGAGCAGGCTTGGGAGATTGCGGTGGCGACCGGCGCAACAGGCGGGGCCTCGGTCAGCAACGGCCCGCCCGTGCGGGTGAATCGCGAAGCCGCGAAGCTGGGCAGGCCCAGGACCGGCAGTTCGTGCGCAGTCAGGAATTCTGGCTCGCTCGAGCGGCGCAGTACGAAATGTCGCCGTCTAGCCTCGCGATCAGGGTGCGCGTGACGTTGTCGCCGAAGCACGTGGGGAGGTCAAAGTTCCTCGGGTGCGGGCCTAATGGCGAGGTCTATACTCTGCGCAAGCCGAGGCGGCGGGGGTTGGTGCCAGGGGGGGTTTACGAGCGAAAGGGTTCCTATGGGTGCTGTTGAGGCAGCTGGCCAGCTTCGGTTTGACGTGCCTGGACCGGGGTCGTGGAATATCGATTTGGTCCACTTTCCTCGCCCGGTGACGCGCTACTGGGAGACCACCCACCCCGAGCCGTTCAAGCGCGGATTTCGCGAGTTCACTCGTTTCTATGGGATGCTGATCGACTCGCTCGCCTACCAGTACATCAACGGCTTTTGCTACTCGTCGTTGGTCCCCGTTGAACGTAGCCAGGCCCCGGCACGGTTCCAGCGGGCCGAGGAAGTTTTCCAGGGGAAGCTGTGGCGAGAGCAGCTCCGCGAGTGGGACGAGAAATTCAAGCCCGCTTCGATCAGGGCTCACCGGGAGTTGCAGTCGGTAGACCCTGGCTCACTGTCCGCAGAAGACCTCGTGGCCTACCTGACGCGTTGCCGTGACCACCACGTCGAGATGATCTACCAACACATGCGCTTCAGCGGAGCCCCGTCCGTCCCAACCGGCGACTTCCTTGCCCATGTCGGGGACTGGACCGGGATGGCGGCGGCTGAACTAGTAGGTCTGTTGCGCGGGGCTGCTCCCGTGTCGGCGGGCGCCTCTGGCGAGCTTGAGCGGCTTAGGACGGCCATGGCACAGGACGCCTCGGCGCGACGGCTTGTCGAGTCGGACGAAGAACCGGCCGGTGTGCTCGAGGCGCTTCGCGCACTTCCGGGAGGGGCCGGCGCGGCGGTGTCGGGGTACCTCGACCTTGTGGGGTACCGGCTTGTCGACGGTTTCGACATTTCAGGGCGGTACGCGCTCGAGCTACCCGACGCGTTGCTCCGGGCTATGCGAGTCTCGCTCGAAGGCCACGCGCCCGAAGCATCCGACCGCGAGGACCAGGTAGCCGACGTTCGCGCCAAGGTGCCTGAGGCGCACCGAGACCAGTTCGACGAACTCCTGGGGGAGGCACGGCTTACCTACAAGATCCGCGATGAGCGAGGTGTTTTCAGCGACATCTGGGCATCCGGGATTATGCGTCGCGCCGTGATCGCTTGCGGGCGCCGGCTCGCCTCCGAGGGCCGAGCCAACGACGCCGAACACCTCGTCGATGCTGATCTCGAGGAGATGAGCTCCTTGCTGTCCGGCGCGACCGAGCCGTCGGCGGACGAACTTGCGGCCCGCTTCGAGTTCCGGACGTCGCTCAGCGCAAAGGACGCTCCGCACCACTTGGGCGACGCGCCGTCGCCACCGCCCGACCCATCTCAACTGCCCCCCGGGGAGGCACGAATGATGCGAGCGATGGGCATCGTGATGGGCGAGATGTTCGGCACCTCCGACGCAAAACACGAAACAAACCTCGTCCGAGGCGTGGGCGCCAGCGCCGGCGTTTATGAGGGCCCTGTACGCCGGCTGGCCGGGCCTAGCGAATTCGACCGGATCGTCAAGGGAGACGTCCTAGTCACTGAGTCGACTTCCGAGGCCTTCAACATATTGTTGCCGCTACTAGGGGCAATCGTGACCGACCGCGGCGGGCTGTTGTCGCATGCCGCGATTGTGGCCCGCGAGTATGGCATCCCGAGTGTGGTCGGGACGCGCGAAGCGACCAGCCTCATCGCCGATGGTGCCCGCGTGCGCGTTGACGGTAACAAGGGCGAAGTGTCGGTCCTCGGGTGATAGGGGTCGTCCCGCTCGTGGACGCCCGCGACAGCTCAGTCTTTGGGTCGAAGGCCGTTGGGCTCGGTGAAGCGGCGCGGGCCGGTCTCCCGGTGCCCCCAGGAGTCGCCCTTTCCGGGCCCGTTGTCGAGGCGGTCGCCAGTGGGGACAAAGCCGCTATAGACGATGTCAGGGCGTTAGTGGGCCCCATGGGCGGCCCGCTTGCAGTCCGCTCCTCGGCGGCTGACGAAGACGGTGCCGAGGCCAGCTTCGCCGGGCAGCACCTGACATTGCTCAACGTTCCCTCGTTCGACGATGTGAGCTCCGCTGTACGGGAGGTCTGGTGGTCGGCCAATTCCGATTCGGCGATCTCGTACCGCCAGCGCGTCGGCCGCTTCACGCGCCCGAGCGTGGGCGTCGTGGTGCAGGCTCTCCTCGATCCCGATTGCGCGGGCGTGATGTTCACCCGGAACCCGGTCACCGGGGCGGACGAGCTCATGATCGAGGCGAGCTGGGGGCTCGGTGAGGCGGTCGTCTCGGGTCGCGTGATCCCGGACCACTTCAGCATCGAGCGCAGCGGCGAGGTCCGCGAACGCACCCCGGGGTTCAAGAACGTTGCGGTGCGAGCCCTCCCACAAGGCGGGACGGCAGAGGAAGAGGTTTCCGCCGATCTCGTTGAACGGCTGTGCCTTGACGAGGGCCAACTCAATGAGCTACGCCGCCTCGCCGACAAGTGTGAGGAGGTTTATGGCTCAGCCCGCGACATAGAATGGGCGTTCGCTGGCGGGCGACTTTATCTTCTCCAGTGCAGGGCGATAACCCGAGCCGGCCCAGAGGGGCCCGCGAATTCGGGTGGGCCCGGCGACGTTCTCGGCCGCTCCCGCCTCTTCAGCGGCCTCGAAAAGCACGACGTCGACAAGATCGCCGCTCTTTTCAAGGAGCGCCGGTTCGCTGCGGACGAGACGGTGATCAAGGAAGGCTCGGGCGGTGCATCCTTTTATGTGATTGTCTCTGGGTCAGCGACCGTCACGATCGGGGGCGAGCCGCGTGCCATCCTTCAGGCGGGCGACCACTTCGGTGAGATCGCGCTCCTCGACGAGGGGGCGCGCATCGCCACCATTACCGCCTCGAGTGAACTCGTCTGCCAGGGGCTCACATTATGGGAGTTCCGCCCTCTCGTCGAAAAGAACGGCCTAATCGGCTGGACACTCATGCAGAACCTCGCGAAGGAACTGCGCGCGGCCGAAGAGGCACTCGCGACTCTCCGTAGCCAAACGACCATCTCGGTTCCGCGCTCACCCGGAACATCAACGGCGCGCAACTAGGTGCACACCGATCATCCCGATATGTAACGCTAAGTGCCAATAGTGGTCACCTCCCCAGGTCTTGCCTCCCGCTCGGCACGACCAGTCCCGACTTCGGCATCTCGAACAGATCGCTCCCATGACGGCCGGGCTTTCGATCCAAGCCACTACGAACGTGCGAAGTCTGCCCATTAGCCCGTGGGCTGGGCTCGGTGTTCTCGCGGCATGGAGCGCAGGTGCGCTCTTTGTCGGGGGACTTCTTCTGGCTCTCAGAGACGCGTGACCCCCGGTTTCGTCCCGCCACCAACGCACTGTCTGTCCTCCGCCGACGACGTCTACCTCAGCTCGTTCCGTCCCGCGTTCGAGGCGCCCGATCCGAGCGATGCCCGGCAATCTCCCACCTCGGTCTGAGCAAACTCCAAGGTTGGCGCGGTCAGGTGGTCTCGCGACACACACCAAGAAAGGACAAATGATATGAAACTCAGGAGACCGCTCACCACTCTCGCCTTGGCAGGCGGCGCCTTCGGCCTCAGCATGGGCATCGGCTTGGCCGTGGCGAGTGCGGCAACGACCAATCACCCGACGACGAGTGTCCCCTCCTCCAGCGGGTCGACGAGCACTACAACGCACCCCTGCCCGAACATGGGGGGTTCGTCCGGTTCCTCCAACTCCAGCGGCAGCAGCACAGGTTAAGCTCTCCCGACAACTGCTACCCGGCCGCCCTGCCATCGCCGGAATGGGAGCGCGAGCTCCCCGGCCAGCGCGGCCCGAGGCGCGCCCAAAACAACCGATTCGCACTAAGAGCGCCCGGCCAGCACCCACCGCACTGGCCGGGCGCGGCCACGCCCAGGACCGAAGTCAGGTCCAGCAGCCGACAGCTTTAGTCAACCGAACACGAGGAAACGTAACACGGACATGGAAAATGGACAGCAAATCACGCGACGACAGGCGATCCGGTCAGCGCTGCACGCTCGGTCGCTGCGGGAGCCCCCCACACGCAAGTAAGCGAGCGGCGATCCCATCAAGGATGAGGTCGACGCCTGCCCACATCTCCGCCTCACTGTCCAGGTGGCGCGCCTCGGCGATGAAGGCCGCAACTCGGGGGAAGTCGCCGCTCGCCATCACCTGGTCAATAAACGGCGCCCCGGCGGCAAAGACCTCCGCTTCAGTCATTTGGACTTGTGCCCGGGCAGTTTCCTCGATGGTGGCGTTGAGCGCCGAGGCGACAACACCGGAGTAGACAGCGCCGACAAACATCGCCTTGGTGCCGATGTCGATGTCGAAGTCGTCAAAGATGGCCAAGGCTCGCTCGAACCCGGCCATCCCGCTTGGCGTGATCGGGGGCCTGACCATGCTCGCCTCCGGGAACCAGCGGTGCCGACGACAGAGCCGCCAGGTCGAGCCTGCAATGTAGCGGAGGCGCTCCCTCCAACCCTCCGGCAGGGCGTCATCGTTGGCGGCCCGGCTCGAATGGGCGATAGCAGCGTCGACCATCATGGAGACGAGGGCGTCCTTGTCCGGCACATGCCGGTAGAGCGACATCGGCGAGGTTCCCAGCACAGCAGCAACGCTCCTCATAGAGACAGCAGCCAAGCCATGAGTGTCGGCGATATTGGTGGCCACGTCGACGATCTGAGCCCGGTCGATGGTCGTCCGCCGGGTCGGGCCGGGCCCCCTCAGCCCCCAGAGGAGGTCATAGCCGCTCCAGTACGACATAGGGGGAGGGCTGGTCGACCCGTTTGACATGCGTACATCGTACCCTTAGCATACACTGTACACAATGACGGTCCAAAATAGTCTTCGAGCCGCCTCGGGCGTCCGCCATTATTGGTCCCGACCGCGTCACACCTAGGAGCCTCATGCTGGTCGGTCTACTTCGCACCTACCTCCGTCCCTACCGCCGGCCGATCACGGCCGTCATAGTGCTGCAGCTGTTCTCCACCATCGCCACGCTCTACCTCCCCACGCTCAACGCCGAGATCATCGACAACGGCGTGGTCAAGGGGGACACGACGTACATCCTCGGCGCCGGCGGCGTGATGCTGGCCGTGTCGGTCGTACAAATGGCCTGTTCGGTGGGTGCGGTCTATTTCGGGTCCCGGACCGCCATGGCCTTCGGGCGCGACCTGCGGCGGGAGGTTTTCGGTCGGGTGCAAGAGTTCTCCCAACGGGAGTTCGGGCGCTTCGGCACGCCGTCGCTCATAACCAGGACTACCAACGACGTCCAGCAAGTCCAGATGCTGGCCCTCTTAAGTTTCACGGTCATGGTCTCGGCGCCCATTGTGGGGGTCGGGAGCATCATCCTGGCCCTAAACCAGGACGTCCCCCTCTCGGGGCTCCTGGTCATTGTCGTCCCTCTTCTCGCCATCATCGTGTCGCTCATCGTGTCCAAGATGCGACCGCTGTTCCGGCTGATGCAAGGGCGGATCGACCGGGTCAACCAGGTCTTGCGGGAGCAGATATCCGGCGTGCGGGTGATCCGTGCCTTTGTTCGCGACGAGTTCGAGCGGTCGCGTTTCGCCGTCGCCAACGAGGAGCTGTTCTCCGTCGGCCTAGGCGTCGGTCGCCTCATGGGCCTGATGTTCCCTTCGGTGATCCTCGTCATCCAGCTGGCCAGCATTGCCACACTGTGGTTCGGCGGCCATCTAATCAATGACGGGTCCATGCAAATCGGGGCCCTCACCGCCTTCCTTAGCTACCTCGTCCAGGTGCTGATGGCTGTCATGATGGCGACGTTCATGTTCGTGATGGTGCCTCGCGCCGAGGTATGCGCCGAGCGTATCGAGGAGGTCCTGGGCACAGAGCCGAGCGTCCTCCCCGCCCTTAACCCTGTCCCCGTCGACCAGGCCCGAGGTCTGGTCCAGATCTCGGGTGTGGAGTTCCGCTACCCAGGCGCTGAGGAACCCGTGCTCCGTGGCGTCGACCTCGAAGCGCGCCCGGGCGAAGTCACGGCCGTGATCGGGAGCACGGCCAGCGGCAAGACAACGCTCCTCAACCTCATCCCTCGCCTGTTCGACGCCACAGCCGGCACGGTGGCCATCGACGGCATCGACGTACGTCAGGTCGACGAGGAGGCCTTGTCCCGGCTCATTGGCCTGGTCCCGCAGCGGGCCTACCTCTTCTCCGGGACGGTGGCCTCCAACCTGCGCTACGGGAACCCGCAGGCCTCCGACGAAGAGCTTTGGCGGGCGCTGGAGATCGCCCAAGCCCGAGCCTTCGTCGAGGCTATGAGCGACGGGCTCAGCTCCCCCATCTCCCAAGGAGGGGGCAACGTGTCCGGGGGGCAGCGCCAGAGGCTGGCCATCGCTCGGGCGCTCGTGCACCGTCCCCGGGTCTACCTGTTCGACGATTCGTTCTCGGCCCTTGACTACGCCACCGACGCCGCCCTGCGAGCGGCGCTGGCGGATGAGACGGCCGAAGCGACGGTCCTGATCGTGGCCCAACGGGTCAGCACTATCCGCCACGCAAATAGGATCATCGTCCTCGAGGCTGGTCGCGTCGTTGGCGCCGGCACCCACGACGGGCTCATGGCAACCAACCCCACCTACCGTGAGATCGTCCTCTCCCAGCTCAGCGTCGAGGAGGCGGCGTGAGCGACACCCCGCCGCGCGGTGTCGGCGAACGCCCGGTACCACAGCGCCGCGGGCCCCAGGGTGCCCAGGGCTTCGGCCCTCGGGCCATGCTGGGAGGAGGAGGGCCGGCGGAACGCTCGTTGAACTTCGGCCCATCCAGCCGTCGGCTGCTGCGAGAGTTCGCTCCCGAACATCGGCGGATCGCGTTGGCCTTAGCCCTCGGGGCCACGAGCGTTGCCCTCTCGGTCCTCGGCCCCCGCTTGCTCGGAGATGCGACCAACCTCATTTTCGGCGGTGTCCTCGGCCGCGAGATCCCGGCCGGGACGACCAGGGCGCAGGCCATCGCCGAGCTCCGGCGCACCGGCCACGCCACTCAGGCCAACTTGTTGCAAGCCACTCATACCTCCCCCGGTGGGGTCGATTTTCCCCACGTCGGCCAAGTGCTCCTTACCGTGCTTTTGGTTTACTTAGGGTCTGCAGTCGCCGGCTACCTTCAGGCGCGCGTGACAGCCATGGTCGGGCAGAGGTCCGTGTACCGGTTAAGGGGCAAGGTCGAGTCCAAACTGAGCCGCCTACCGCTCAGCTATTTTGACCGCCAACCCCGGGGCGAGATCCTGAGCCGGGTCACCAACGACATCGACAACATCTCCCAGACGCTGCAACAGACGCTGAGCCAGATCGTCACTTCTTTGCTGACGATCGTCGGTGTGTTGGTCATGATGTTCCTCATCTCACCGCTCCTCGCCGTTATCGCCCTGGTAACCGTGCCGGCGTCGATCTACGTCGCCACCCGGATCGGCAAGCGCGCGCAACCACATTTCCTGGCCCAGTGGGCTACGACGGGCCGGCTCAATGCCCACATCGAAGAGATGTACACCGGGCACTCGTTGGTGCGGGTGTTCGGCCGGCGCAAGGAGGCGGAGGCCGCTTTTGCTGAGGAGAACGACGCCTTGTTCGCGTCCAGTTTCAAGGCTCAGTTCATCTCCGGGCTGATCCAGCCGGCGATGACGTGCCTCGGCAACATCAACTACGTCGCCGTCGCCGTGGTGGGCGCGCTCAGGGTTGCTTCGGGCCAGCTCTCTCTGGGCGAGGTGCAAGCGTTCATCCAGTACTCCCGGCAGTTCAGCCAGCCCATCTCCCAGGTGGCGAGCATGGCCAACCTGTTGCAATCGGGGGTTGCCTCCTCCGAGCGGGTTTTCGCCCTCCTCGACGCCGACGAACAAGCGCCGGACCGTTCTGATGCCACTGCCCTCCCCGTGGTACAAGGGCGGGTCGCATTTGACCACGTTGCCTTTTCTTACTTCCCGGACCAACCGCTCATCGAAGACTTGTCCCTGTCCGTGGACCCTGGGCAAACGGTGGCGATCGTCGGCCCCACCGGGGCAGGTAAGACCACTCTGGTCAACCTGCTTATGCGTTTTTACGAGGTCGAGTCCGGGCGGATCACACTTGACGGTGTCGATGTGGCGTCCATGACGAGGGAGGAGCTGCGTTCCAAGACGGGAATGGTGCTGCAGGACACCTGGCTGTTCAAGGGCTCGATAGCCGAGAACATCGCCTACGGCTCGCCTGGAGCGACCCACGACCAGGTCGTGGCCGCCGCGCGGGCTACCCACGTCGACCACTTTGCCCGGACGCTGCCGGACGGCTACGACACGGTCCTGGACGAGGAAGGGTCCAGTGTTTCGGCCGGCGAGCGGCAGCTGATCACAATCGCCCGCGCCTTCCTGGCGGAACCGGCCATCCTCATCCTGGACGAGGCCACAAGCTCGGTCGACACCCGGACGGAGCTGCTCATCCAGCGAGCCATGACCGCTCTGCGGTTAGGGCGGACCAGCTTCGTCATCGCTCACCGCCTGTCAACGATCCGCGACGCTGACCTCATCTTGGTGATGGAGGCGGGCAAGATCGTCGAGCACGGCACCCACGAGAGCCTCCTGACCGCTGGCGGAGCTTATGCCCGGCTCTATGCCGCCCAATTTTCCAGTGCTCTATCCGGTACTGAATAGCCACGGTCGCCGGCGACTTCTACGATGCCAAGGTAGCGCGACACACAACTCCGACCAAGGCTTTTCTCCTGAACGCCCAGGTATTTGCCATCCACTAAGTGCGCAGAAGTGCGTGCAAGGGCGCATTCGGGCACACATTGAGTCTCGTCGGTCGCAGGGAAGTGCGAGCTGGCCGACAAGCGCGGCCTGACGGGACAGCGATGGACAGCCTCGCACCCGGTAGGGAGCTACCCCTCATTTAAGCCTAGCGGCTGGCTTCGCACGGCGCCGGTTGACTCACGAACTACGAGCCGTGACGGAACCATCGTCGAGGCAGGTACTTTCTTATTTTCAAGCAGGCAACGCAGTGCCGATATCGCTCGAACACCCACTTCGCGTGCAGATAAATCAACTGAAGTGAGGCTCGGCGACATTATCGCCGAGTATGCAAGATTGTTGAAGCTGGCGATCGAAATGTCCCCCGGCATTGAAATATTCCTCTCATTCGCGGCCGCAATGAAACCATAGGCGAGAAGGTCATCGCCGCAGACGACGGCAGTGACGTCAGCAGTGGTCAACAGATCCCACTTCGTCACGACCGCATCATGCGCCACCTCCACTGACAGTCGTTTCACCATGATGTCAGGCACCACGAGGTCGGCACCTCGGGCTACCAGGCCGCTGCGGAGCTCGTCTCGGCGATGAAGCAGCGTCTCTTTGTCTCGTTCCAATCCGAAGTAGGCCACCCTACGGTGGCCGAGGCTAACCAAGTGCGCGGCGAGGTCGCGGGCGGCCGACGCAATATCCAGGTTGATGGTGACGAAGTCGCTGTGTTGACCATCGGCGTCAAGTACGATAATCGGGCACGTCGGTACGAGATCGCCGAGCAGCATTTTCCCGGGGCTCGCGAGAATCAGCCCGGCAATATCGCCCGCCATTACACGCTCCACCGTGAGCGGGCTGTAGTCCTCACCGCCATTCGGTGTGGCGAGGTTGAGCATGAGATCTTCTCCCAACCCAGACATCACGCCATCCAGGACCAGCGCGAAGAATGGATTGGTGGGATCGGGGCAGACCATTGCAACCGTGTTGGGGATCCCACGCGCCAGTGCGCTTGCGGTGCTGTTCACCCGGTAGTCCAGCAGGCGGACGGCTTCCCACACCCGCTCCTCGGTCTCTGGATTGACCCTTCCGGTCGACTTCCCGTTCACGATCAAAGACACCGTGGCTACCGAACGGTTGGCAAGTCTGGCGACGTCGCGAGCCGTCGCGCGGCGCCCTCGGCGGACCGGGACGCTCATCGGCCCATCCTTTCACAGCCCAGTCTGGGGGCAATGACAAACAACCGTGCCACCTTCGAAGACGGCATCGGTATCACGCTGTGCTTGCTGGAGACTGGGTATAAGACGAGGCTGGTTGGCTCACCAGATCGAGGTACGCCTGAGCTACCAACTGGTCTATGCGACCGGGGACCGGCACGACAATGTCGAGCGGATTTACGTTGCCAGTGGCTATCGCTTCAAGGCATCGGGCCTGCAAAGCGAAGCCAAGGTCCATCGACTCTATAGAATTGCCGAGTGGGTTAGGGCCCGCCAGGTTGACCATGTGCCCCTCCCCCAGCAGGTGGATGCGTCGCCCGTCACGCGTCAGCAACGTTTGCAGCCCGGGAGTTGACGGTGTCACCGATACTATTGAAGGGTCGTTCAGCAGTCCGTCCACGTCAATCTCGAACGGGAAATGCCCGGCGTTCGCCAAGATCACGTCGTCTTTGAATTGCGCGAGGTCCTCGCCACGGACGACGCTATCGGCCCCGGTGGCGGTAATCACGACGTCGGCGCCGCTCAGAGCTTTCTCGCGGTCTTGCACATAGAAGCCGTCCAGGCACGCGTTGAGGAGCGTCACCGGGTTCGTATCGAGGACGGTCACGAGTGACGAAGCGTTGCGGAAGTTCGCTGCGATGCCGCGACCGCATGCGCCATATCCGAAGACGACAACTCTCTTGCCCTGCGTTGAACGATTCGTAATTCGCATGAATGACTCGAACACGCTCTGGCCCACAGCGTGCTCATTTTCGGCGAACTGCTTGATGGGGCTGTCGTTGATGACGAGAATGGGGATCTTCATCTCGTCGCGCAACCTCTCCAGGCGGATACGACCTGAAGTGGTCTCCTCTGTGCCCCCGAGCAGTCCTTCGTACGGGTTCTCTAGATAGCGGACGAAAAGGTCCCCGCCGTTGTCAAGAATGAGTTCAGGTCGCGCCTCAAGCACGGTAGTGAGGTCCTTGTCGTGGGCATTCACGTCGCGGGTCTGGGTACCCACCACCTCGATGCCGCTCTCGCGCAGATAGTTCACAGTGTCCGATTGCGTGCTATTGAGGTTGCCCGTCGAGATGACTCGTGCTCCACCGTCGTGCAACGTGCTTAGAAGGACTGCCGTTTTGGGTTCCAGGTGGATGCCGGTGCCGATGGTCATTCCACCGAAGGGCAGCGACTCTCGGAACTCCTTGGCGATCCCAGCCAGCAGACGGCAGCTAGAAGTGACCCACTCAATTCGACTGGTCATTGCGCAGAGCTCTCAAATCTCGTGCCATCTTCGCGGAGCGGCGGCGTCACTGGAAGAGGGGGAGGAACGTTTCCCCCGCTCGTACCCTCGAGGCGTTGACGAAACCAGCCGTCGCCGTACCAAGAGACCTCGTGTTGTACAAGTCCGTCGCGCACATGGAACATATCGAGCGCGTGCAAGTTCATCTCGACGCCAGATGGAGCAACGCCATCGAAAACATCGACGACGTGAGCACTCTGCTGCCACTCGACGATCGCCGTGTACCCGTCGATGACGAGCCGTATTGGCCGGTAGCGAATGTCGGGAAGCGCCTTGAAATACCATCCCAGATAGTCACGTAACTCGTCCTTGCCAACGAAGGCCTTTGCAATCGTGACGTCCTCCAAGACCCCGTCGTCGGCCCACCAGCCAAGGACCCGCTCG
>Ga0182024_10016610_pt1 | contig 13941 bp, 15 predicted proteins | sample P32metaG_FD_120480 | JGI IMG/M metagenome (GOLD analysis project Ga0182024, IMG submission 120480) | Permafrost microbial communities from Stordalen Mire, Sweden - P3-2 metaG (Illumina Assembly) | ecosystem: Environmental > Terrestrial > Soil > Wetlands > Permafrost | place: Sweden: Stordalen... | reverse complement strand
TAGCTGAATATTCCTTCTTGCTGATTATCATCGCCGCGCATTCACTCGTCTCCTTCTTCATTCACTCAGACGAGATCGCCTCACTTAAAGTTGCAGCGAAATGGGATTTTTCAACAAACTGTTAGGCTCTCGTCCACTGATATAGTCGCGCGTATTTTGCCCCCGCTGTCTTTGATAACGAATTCGTTCGCCTCGATAGTTTTCTTGACAGTTTTCTGGCCCATAACAAAAAGAAGGCTCGGAATAATGAGAACTGCCGTTGCAATTTGTTTGAATTTGCGGTTCTGTTTCTCTAAGTTTAGGATCCTGTTCTGTAGATCCTCGACGTTGTACTCGCAAAAATTCATCGTAAGTTACGTTCCATCAAGCGGATGCAAAAATGTAGGGGCGATTCGTTAGCCCACTTGAGCTTCAGTGTCACCGGCAAGGCCCGGCGCCTCCGATGTTCTTTTTTAGCGCACACTTAGGCTGCTTTAGGCTTCCTCAGGGTCGTGACGGTATGATTGTCCGCAACGATGAGGTCGCCGGTTCGACCCCGGTCTCGTCCACCAACCAACCTCAAATTCTTTCCAGGCTCCCGCGCGTTTCTGCGCACCAGCTTTTTCAACGCTGTTGAGCCCTCGGTATCACCACCGTAACCACCGTGCCCCCGCCATCAGATCGTATTTCCAGCGTCCCGCCCAACTCTTTAACCCGCTCGCGAATTCCCGAAAGTCCGACTCCCGTTTCTCCTCCCGTCTTGTGAAAACGCGCCAGGAGATCCGCGGGCATGCCCCTACCCTGATCTGCAATTTGCAGCGATACCGCGCGGTCATCCACATCCACGCGAATCTGTGCGGCAGTGCTGTCCGAATGACGATGAATGTTCGTGAGCCCCTCTTGCAACGCCCTGAAAAGTGCCACCTCGATGGCATCCCCTAGCCGCCCAAGTCCCTCCGGAATCTCCAGAGAAACTTTGATTCCACTCCGTTTACCAAATCCGTCAACGTACCACGATGCCGCCGCCACGAAACCCATGTCGTCGAGTATCGGCGGATGCAGCAGGTGCGAGAGCGTGCGGGTTTCACTGATGCAATGATCCACCAGTTGTTCTATCTCTGTGTGAAAAGCATCCGTAGCAAGAAACCCCGGCTGCCGCGCGTTCCCAACGATCATCTTCACGGCTACCAGATATTGTCCCAGGCTGTCATGAAGCTCCCGCGCAATGCTCCGCCGCTCGTCGTCCTGCGTGCGCAGAAGCTTCGAGGAAAGATGCTGTAACGCCGCCGTTCGTTCCTGCAGCGCTTGTTCCTTTTCCTTCAGTTCCGTGATGTCAAAGCCCACGCCGTGAAGAAACCACGGGCGTCCGTCGGCCTTGCGCACCATTCTGACTTCGCAGTGAAACCACAAAACCCTTCCGTCACGCGCCAAAACGCGATACGCGGCTTTTACCGGCTGCCCGGTAAGGAATATTTGCGCCGCGTCCGTGCTCCAGCGCTGTTTATCATCCGGATGAATATGTGCATACCAACGAATCGGATCTTCGAGCCACTCTTCCTGAGAGAATCCCAGCGCCGACTCGATTTGTGGGCTCACATACGCTTCGCTGATCCGACGGTCCAAGTAGGCAATGAATACCAATGCGGGAATTTGCTCCACCAGAACCCGGTACATATCGTCGGGCTTAGGCAACACTTCGCTGCCGACTGGCTCTTCTCCTGCACCGTTGGACTCTGAACTGGAATCCGCCGCACCAAGAAACAACGCAGCCAGGTCCGCGAGGATTGCTTCTGCCTCGGCAGTCTCCGCCTGCTGCTCTGGTGGAGATGGCTGCTCTGGCGGGGACTGCTGTTCTGTTGGCTTCGAATCGGTCTCGCGCATAGCCTGCCCGCAGCTTCCCATTTTGAGAATCTACTGTTATGCCGCTCCGGGCAACTGCCAGCACCCCATCTGCTAATGCCACTCTCGCGCTTCCGGCCCCCCTCTTGACCCCACCTCAGTGACCTGGCTAGGTATCTACGTGATGACGTCCAACGGTGGTATGCTCTCCGTCCGGAGGGTGCAGATCCGGGTCAGCTTCCACCTCTACAAAGGCGTATAACCGCCGCTGCCTGTCCGCTCTACACGAACAATTCACTTCTCCAATAACACGAGCTTTTTCGTGTTCCGATGCGAGTCTGGCTAACAACCGCAATTCAACGTGGCAATTCCGTCAGCAGTGTGCTCACCCCATTCCACAAAATCTGCACCCCAATGCACACCAGCAAAAATGACGTGAGCTGCAAAATCACGGTCATACCCGTAGTCCCCAGCACCCGTCCCACCCGGTCGGCGAATCCGTAGCACAGAAAAATGCTCACCGCCAGCAGCACGCACCCGACCACCGCGGTCACCATGCTCAGTATGTGAAAACCCTGGTGATGCGGCGCGTTCGCCCCCAGCGTTATCGCCACCGAAATCGACCCCGGCCCGACCGTCAGCGGCAGCGTCAAGGGATAAAATGCATCGCGATACGGATCCTTCGGCGGAACATTTGTCGCCACGCCCTTCTGCTCATAGTTTCCGCCCTGCTTCAGGAGCGTCCATCCCGTGGAAATAACGATCAGTCCCCCGCCCACCTGCACCACCGGAATCGAAATTCCAAAAAACCGCAAAATGTATATGCCGATGAAATACGAGCCGATCAGCAGGAAAAAACTGTTCACCGCAATTTGCCACGACAACAACCGCCGCGTATCCGGCGAATACTCCCTCGTCATCGCCAGAAAAATCGGGCTGCCGCCCAGCGGGTCCACGATGGGAAACAACGCACTCAAGATCAAAAATAAATTTTTTGCCGCTTCCAGGAACGCTGCGCTCACGTTATCCACTCTCGCGCTGGCCCCAGTACCGGCCAACGCGGCTCACATCATAACGTTACTCGCGCATCGTTAGCATCACGTGCCCGCCCGCGTGACCATCCAATGCCGCAGCCAGCTTTGTGAAGTTGTTTTTAGGAGGCGGGGACTTTAGTCCCCGCATTACCGCAAAGGAAAAACAGAGGCTTCAATCCCCGGCGATCATCACCGCGCTTCAGCTCACACAAAGATGCCGCAACGCGATCGCCTCAGCTGTTAACTCCACTCAGAAATCCGCCCAGATGCCCAGTCAACGCAACCACAGCCACTGCAACAAACTCCACTCCTAATCGATAACCTAGCAAGCTAACAACTCCCGTTAATCCAGCCGCATTTCCGCGCCGCGCCCTGAAATGCATCCACCACACCAGCCAGATCATCACCGCCGATATCGCCCCGAATACCAGATGCATCAGCAAAATTCCCTTCAACCGCTGCCCTTCCAGCGCCCATTGCCACGCGATCAATCCCGTAGCCACCACCGGCACCGTCGCCACCGCCGCCAGCATCAAGTTGATGTACGCCGCCGCGCCCAGCGCCGTTTTCTTCGTCCACTGCGCCGCATAATCCAGCCCCACTCCCGTGATAAACAACGCGATGGGAAAATGCACCAGCACCACATGCTGGGCATGCTTGGCCAGCAACACAGTTTTCAAGTCAAGCGGGTGCGCACTCATCGCGTCACTGCACGACCACAGTGCCGGTCATCTTCGGGTGAATCGAGCAAAAGTACGTATATGTCCCCGCCTTCGAAAACGTAAACGAGAACTTCTCATCCGTATCCATCACCTTGGACTTGAAGACTCCATCCGTGCTGACCACCGTGTGCGGAATGTCATCGCGATTCACCCACGTCACGGTCGTTCCCACCGCAACCGTCGTGGTCGCCGGCCCAAAGCTGAAATTGTCGATCTTCACCTCCGTCATCGCGGGCTTCTGCTGCGCGCTCGCCGGCAACTTCCCCGCCGCCCCAGCCCTCGAGCCTCCCGCCAGCATCGCTGCCAACGCCACCGCAACACACACACGTCTCCTCATGTTTTTCTCCCTTCTAATTTTCAGAATTGTTTGGAAAGCGCTTGCCGTCTTCCGCTGCTTTTCAAGCCAGCGACGAATCCACCACCGCCAACGCCTGCTGCCCGCGCACCAGCTTCACGTCGGTAATCCCCAGCAAACTTCTCAATTGCTCCGCCGGCACTTTCATGGGTCCCGGCGAAGGCGCCGCTCCCGGCGCAGGCTGCGGAAACGCCGTCGACGCTGCCGTGTGAAATGTCACGTTGCCTTCCACTTTCTGCATCGTCTGGTGAATGTGCCCGTTCAACACCGTCACCGATCCAAATTTCTTCAAATAGCCCAGCGCCTGCGCGCTGTCATCCGTCCCCCAGCCCCACTCCGGATACACCGACCACAGCGGAATGTGCGCGAACACCACAATCGGCGTGCTCGCTTTCAGCGGCTTTACATCCTTTTCCAGCCACTCCAGTTGCTCATGCCCCAGTGACCCCAATCCGCCCGCTTTCAAATTCATCACGTTCACCAGCCCCACAAAGTGCACGCCTTTTTTCTCGAAGCTGTACCAGCCCGCGCCCGTCGCACCTTTTCCGAAGCGCTCCAGATATTCTTTGCCGTCATCGTTCAGCACGTCGTGCTCGCCCGGCACGTAAAACACATCTTTCGCGGACGCGCCTTTCAAAATCTGTCCCACCGCGTCAAATTCCTCGGGCTTCGACAAGTGGCTGATATCCCCGGTGTGCAGCAAAAATTCAGGCGCCACCGGCAGCGCATTGATCTTGTCGATCGCCGCTTTCAGCGTCCCGGCCACATCCGTGTTCGCTGCCTTGTTGAAGCCCATATGGCTGTCGCTGATCTGCGCAAAGCTTAGTTCGCCGGCCATATCCGCCGCGGTCATCTCGCTCAGGCGGCTCATGCTGTAGGACTTCAACACTCCGCCCTGCATGACGCACAACGCCCCTGTTCCCGCCCACGCCATGCACTTCAGAAATCCGCGCCGGTCTATTCCATCGCGATTGTGATCGTGTAAAATCTCGTCCTTCTTCTTCTCCGTCATCACTCCTCCTCAAATCGTCTGGTCTTCTGTCAGCTCTCTCATCCAAATTCAGCAAATGTACGAAGCGAGCGGCGCAGCCAAAGAGAGAGCACCCAAAAACCACGCCGCTCGCCGACGTGTTTCATTGCTCTAGACTGCGCAAGCCGCCCGCTTATTCGCTTTAGGCCGCTTTTTTATTTTTCCGCCCCGGCACGAAATAGAGAATAAAATCCCTTCCCAGGCGGTTACCTACAGTGAGCAACCCTGTCCACGAGAGAGGTTCCGACGTGTTGGACTCGCAGGACCAGGTGCGCTTCGAGCAGCTTGTGCTCCCGCATCTGGACGCCGCATTCAATCTGGCGCGTTGGCTCCTGCGCAGTCGCGCCGACGCCGAAGACGTTGCGCAGGAAGCCCTGCTGCGTTCGTATCGCTTTTTTCTGACTTTTCACGGCGGAGATGCGCGCGCCTGGCTCCTGCAGATCGTGCGCAACACCTGCTATAGCTGGCTGGAGAAAAATCGGCCCGTGGAACAAATGACCGAATTCAACGAAGAATTGCACACCACCACGAGCGTCTCGCCCGAATCGCTGGCCATCGCCGGCAACAATCGCGAGCGCCTCACCCGCGCGCTGGAATCTTTGCCGCCCCGCCAGCGCGAAATGATTGTCCTGCGCGAACTGGAAGGCTGCTCCTACAAAGAGATCGCCACCATCACTTCGGTTCCCATCGGCACGGTCATGTCCGCGCTCTCACGCGCGCGTCGCCAGTTGCAGTTGGCGCTCACCGGCACCACGCATCAGGAGGTCACTCATGGCTTGTGACCGCTCCCAGACCGTCGTGCACGCCTATTTGGATGGTGAACTGGATGCTGTCGGCGCCGCGGAATTTGAGCGTCATCTCGAACATTGCCGCGAATGTGTCGATGCCCTGGAGACCCACGAGGCGCTTACCGCCGCCCTGAAGCGCGCCGAACTTTATCAAAAGGGCTCGCCGGCGCTTCGGCAAAAAATTCAAGCCAGCCTTCGCCCCCAAGCTGAAAACGTCGTGTCATTTACGCCCAGCCGCGTCCCGTATCGTTGGCTTGCCGCCGCTGCCGTGCTGTTATTGCTCGCGTACGCCGGCTGGCGCATCCTTCCGTCCTTGCGCGGCGCCGACGATCAGACCGTGATCGCCGCGGAAATGGTTGACGCGCACTTGCGCTCTCTCCAACCCGGCCATCTTACCGATGTGCTCTCCACCGACCAGCACACCGTCAAACCGTGGTTCAACGGAAAACTTGATTTCTCTCCGCCAGTGCAGGATTTTTCCACCGATGGATTCCCTCTCGTGGGTGGCCGTCTCGATGTCGTTCACGGCCGCGCCGTTACCGCGCTGGTCTACGGCCGCCGCAAACATCTCATCAGCGTTTTTATCTGGCCCCTGCCCGTGAATGAGAAGGACAAATCCCTGCATTCTGGCGCGCAACAGGGCTACCACTGGCTTGCCTGGGCCTCCAATGGCATGGAACTCTGCGCGGTCTCCGACGTCTCCCCATCCGACCTCGACCAGCTCCACAATCTCTTCACCAAATAACGCACACTACGTCTTTCCAAATAACCCGGCACGCCCGTTTTCGCATGCGGGCGTTCGTCAAATTGTCCTTCGCATCACCACATTCGTATTCCCAAACGGCGCCACAATCTTGAATCCCTCTTTCTTGAACATCGACACCGTTCCATTCGTCGACATATTTCCAAACGCCTTGCCTTCCCAATTCTCCACCGGGAACGCCTCCACCAATCCGCCGCCCTTCGTCGCTATCGACTTCAGCGCCGCCCTCAAAGCCGCACCCGCGATTCCTCGCCTTCGAAATTTTCTATCCACCACGAAACAAGTGATTCGCCAGACTTTTTCTGCATTCTCCGCCGCCGCGATCCCTCGGTAGTTGCGGTTACTGTCGATGCGCGGCAACTCTTCCTTCAAGCCATACTGGCACCAACCCACCGGCTCGCCCTCTACATAAACAAGAATCCCGTGCGAGCATCCACGATCCAAAAGCGACTTCTGCATGCGCCGATTCCTGACGCCTCTCTCCGCTCTGGTAGCCAGCCACTTGTCTTTTGGCACCGCGCACGCGCGATGAAAATGCACGCACCAGCAATGGTCCCAGCCGTTTCCCTGCGTGAACAACTTCACAAAGTCCGGCCAGGTCTTCGCCGACAATTCTCTGGTCTCGTACTTGGAATTTTGCAACGCCACCGCCATCGCCGCCCGCTAGTTCGCCGCTTTCCGCGCCGCCTTCGGACTTTCCACCGCGCTCTCCACCAGAATCGGCTGCAATGGCCGCAGCTCTCCATCGATCGCGCCCGTCTTCAGATGCGCAATATCCAGCCCCAACAACTTCGCCACCAACGGGTACACATCCACATTTTCAAACGGCTCAACGGTTACCCCGCTCCGAATATCCGGCCCCATCGCAAAAAAGCTCGCCTTCATATCCGGAACGCGTGCCGGATCGAAGCCGTGCGCTCCCACTTGCTTGTGCTCCGCGCTCATCGCCGATCCCGTCGACGCTCCCTGAGGCGCAGCTTGCTGTGCCGGCGCCGAATAGCGCACCAGGTACGGCCCGTTCGTCACCACGATCGGGTCACCAGAGCGTGGATTGCTGTCTGCGTGCAACGCCGCGGGCATCTGCGCTCGCCGGTACACCTCAAATTTATCGCTCTTCCCGTTCAGCGCCTCATACGCCCGCTGCGCATCCGCCTCCGACTTCGCATACAACGCCGGCGAAACAATTTTTTCAAACGCGCGCGCATCCGGAAAATATTCGTCCAGCGTGATCCAGTCTCCTTGCACCTGCGCCATGCCATGATCGGAAACGACAATCACATCCACGGGCAAATGCAGTTCCGCCAGACCCTTCTCCAGCAGCCCGATTTCCTTGTCGACCAACTGCACCGCCGCGCGCACCTCTTCGCTGTCCGGCCCATGCTCGTGCCCCATGTGATCCACATCCGCAAAATAAAGCGTGATCAGATGCGGCCGCTTCTCGGCAGGCAGGCGCAGCCACGCCAGCACTTGCTCCACGCGCTTGTCATCCGCCACTTTGTCGTCGTATTTCAAATAATAAGAAGGCCGCGTCCCCTGGATTTCCGCTTCCGAGCCCGGCCAGAAAAAACACGCCGCACGCATTCCTTGTTGCTCCGCCAGCACCCAGATCGGCGTCCCGCCATACCAACTGCCGTCCGTCACCGTAGCCGCATCGCCCAGACGGTAGGTTTGTTTTCGCTGCGGATCGTAAAAGCTGTTCGCCACGATGCCGTGATGTTCGGGATAAAGGCCCGTCGCCAGCGTGTAATGATTGGGAAACGTCAACGAGGGATACGCAGGAATCATGCCCGCAGGCGCGGTAGCCCCGGCCTTGGCCAGCGCATTCAGATGCTCGGCGCGATATTTTTCCGCGTAGTCGTATCGAAAGCCGTCCAGCGAAACCAGAATCACGTAGTGCTTCTTCTGCTGCTCCGCGCTGTTCGGGCCATGCTCGCTGGTGAGCACCGCAACATCCTGCGCACGCGCAACCGCAAAGCAGCTCAGTACCGCAAAGAATCCGGCAACCAGACAAATCGATCGCAACCTCGCACTAAATCTCGCACTAACCATGAACGCCCCCTTTACAATCACCCGTCGTTCTCCAAGCCGCGCAAACAACAGGAGTGCCCGAACGCCATAGCCGCGTCTAAAGATTTCCCCGGGAGCAAGACAACCTTGTGTTCACTCCGCCCGCCTTACTCGCTCTTCCGCGAAATCCAGCAACTCCCTGGTTCGTTGCGGCTCGGCCAGCCGGCCCCGCGCCGCATCGCGCGAACCGCCGCCTTTACCGCCCATTTCTTTCAGCGCCGCGCCCAGCAGCGCGTTCATATCCTTCCCAGCCGTGGGATGCTGCGAAAAAAATACGCTTCCGCACTCGCTGCGGGCCACCAGCGCTACGGATTTTTCCGCCTTGGCAATCTCTCGCACAAAACATTGCGCATATTCCAGCGTAAGCCCTTCAAAAACTCGCGTCACCACTCGCAAGCCATCCCTGCTCGGCTCGGTCGCCTGCAACAGCGCTCGCGCCTCCACCTCGGCAAGCTTCTCAATCCCCGCGCGAGCGCTCTTGAAATGCGCATCGCGCTCCGCCACCACGCGCTCTGCCGCCGATACCGTCTCTTGCATGGAACAATTCAGCCGCTGCGCTACCGCCCGTAGCGATGCAAAATCTTCCCGCGCCAGCCACTCCGCCCGCCGTCCGCATACAAATTCCACCCGCCAGTCTTGCCTGATTTTTGACACGCCGCGCAGCAGCATCGTGCCAATTTGCCCGGTGCGCCGCACATGCGTCCCGCCGCACGGTTGTAATTCCAGATCGGCAATCTCCATCGCTCGCAAAACACCGCTGCGCTCCACAGTCTTTCGCACGCCCGCAGCCGCCAGTTCCTCCGCCGTGCCGTACTTCGCGCTCATCGCGCGATCTTCATAAATAATTTCGTTCACCGCGCTCGCCGCGCCATCCAGCATTCCTTGTGTCACATCGCGCCCGCGCACATCAATGTTGCAAAGCTCCGCGCCCAGATGAAAAGAAACCGTGGGCAGCGCATAATCCCGCAGAAACACCGCGGACAACAGATGCTGCCCGCTGTGCTGCTGCATATGATCGAATCGCCGTTGCCAGTCGATGTGCCCCGTGATCTCGCCGGTCGGCACCGCCCGGTCCACCACGTGCACCACCTCATCCTCTTGGTCGATCACCTCCACGACATTCGCGTCTCCCAATTTTCCGAGGTCGTGTGGCTGCCCGCCCGATGTGGGATAAAAGGCCGTGCGATTCAGTTTTACGCGCCACCGCGGCGCCTCCGCAGAAGCAGCCACGCCGTTTCCCGCGTCTGCCTTTCCCGCGCCCGCCGGCTCGCAACTCAAAACTTCCGCCATAAATTCCTGCTGAAACGCATCGTCGTAATACAGTCTTTGGGTCGGCATTCGTCCTGGCTCGCCTCATTCCTCTCTGCGACGAAAAAAAGTCTAGCACACTCAAATTTGGCTGCCGCTTACGCCACCGCCGCCCCCGCTCCCCCCCGAAATAGCCCTATTCCACGCTATAATTGAGCTATGCCGGTACGCCTCATCGCCCTGGATATCGACGGCACCCTTCTGGACAGCCGCTGGCAGGTCTCTGAGGCCAACCGTGTGGCCATCGCCGAAGCCACCCGGCGCGGCATCGAAGTCGCCCTGGTCACCGGCCGCCGCTACGATTTTGCTCTTCCCGTCGCGCAAAAAGTTCAGTCGCCCCTGACCATGATCGTCAACAACGGCGCACTCATTCGCTCCAACGATGGTCGCACCCACGTCCGCCATCTGCTTCCCCGCTCCGTCGCCGCCCAAGTTCTAAAAATCACGCAGCCCTGGCGTGAAGCCGCCGCCGTGATTTTCGATCGCCCCAGCGCCGAGCAGGTCATGATCGAAAAGCTCAATGCCGACGATTCCCTGCGCGCAGGATATTACTCGCGCAACAGGGAATTCATCGCCTTCACAAATCCGCTGGAGACTTGCCTCACCGAAGATCCCATTCAGGTCATGTTCTCCGGCACCGTCGCGCCCGTCCGCGAAATCGAAGCTGCTTTGCGCGCCGCGCCCTTTGTCGAAGACTTCGCGCTGGCTGTCACCATTTACGCCAAAAAAGATTTTGCCATGATCGACGTCATCCATCCGGCGTGCTCCAAGGGCAGCTCCTTGGCGGAATGGGCCGCCCTCCGCGGCATCGATCGCGAAGATGTGCTGGCCATCGGCGACAATCACAACGATCTGGAGATGCTGAATTTTGCGGGCATCCCTGTAGTCATGGCTAACTGCGTCGACGAACTGAAGTGCTTTGGCTGGCACGAAACGCGCAGCAACGATAACGACGGTGTGGCCGCAGCCATCGAACATTTTGCGCTGCGAGAGGCGGCTTCATGCGCCTGAAACACTCCTTGCTCCCGGCCTTGGCGCTGCTCATCGTTCCGGCCTTCTTCGCACCCACTGTGCGCGCCGAATATGTAGTGCTGCGCAGCGGTCAACGCCTCACCGTCACCGGCTATCAGATCATCGGCGACAAGTACCGCCTGCAGATGAACGGCGGCTTTGTGGAAGTCCCCGTCGCCGAAGTCGTCACCATTGAGCCCGAAGAGGTATTCACTCCCATCCTCGTGCCCAAGCCCGCCACCCTGGGACCCGACGCGCCCTTCGGCAAATTCATTCAATCTGCCGCCACGCGTTTCAACGTGGACGCCGACCTGATCTCCAGCGTCATCTTCGTCGAGTCCAATTTCAATCCCCGGGCCGTCTCGCGCCGCAACGCGCGCGGGCTGATGCAACTTATTCCCGGCACCGCCAATCGCCTGGGCGTCCAGAATGTTTTTGATCCGCGCGAGAATATCGAAGGCGGCACTCGCTATTTGGGCGAACTGCTGCATCGCTACGACAACAATCTGATCCTGGCGCTGGCGGCGTACAACGCCGGGCCAGAACGCGTGCAGAAATACGGTACCGTGCCACCCTTTCCCGAAACCCTCAACTATGTGCGCCGCGTAAAGCACACCTACGATCAGCGCAAGTCGCCGCCTGCCGCGCCCGCCCGCAAGCCCGCAGCGCCCAACAACCCCGCCGTCCCCAACAACCCGCCCAGCTAGTCAGTGCGACCGCGATAAAAACATCACATCCAGGCACACCAGCGCGCCATCGCGTCGCGTAATCAGTTTCACTTTAGCCTTTCTTAAAGAGATTCTTTAACGCTGTGGAGGGGGAGGCGGCGCTTCCGTAGGAGGGCCCCCGTTGGGGGCGTTATTCGGATTATTCGGATTGTTTTGATTGTTAGGATTATTGGAATTATTTTGGTTGTTGGGGTTGTTCTGATTGTTAGGATTGTTCTGGTTGTTCTGCTGCCCGTTATTTTGATTCGCCCCGCCCTGCTGCCCCTGCTGGCCAAACGAACTTTGCCCAAAGGAACTCCCGCCAAACGAACTTCCTCCTCCACTCGGAGATAGCCCAAAGCCACTCTGGTTACCGCCGGTTCCCGGTATTGCCCCAATGCCCGTCCCGCTCGGCGGCGCTCCCGCAATCGTCACGTCTTTCGACGGATCCCAGATAAATTCGAACAGGTGATAATTTTTCGCCTTCTCATACACCAGCAGCGACGGCGCAATTTTTTTGCTGCCCACGCCGATAATATTTCCGCCGATGATCTGCGGTGAATCGCTGGGCGTAATCGGCTGCGGCCCGGAAGAATCGGTTGCCGCACCGGAAGCATCCGTACCCGCCGCTTGCGAGCCATCGCCCGCCGCACCCGGTTGTCCCGGTTGCGCGCCATTCTGCCCGGCTGCTTGCTGATTGGCTGCTTGCGCGTTATTTCCCGCTGCTCCGCCCACTCCCGAATTATTAAACGCCGAGCTTCCAAACGAGGACGCGAACGAGGACTGCCCGCCAAACCCGCTCTGCCCCTGCGTCTGCGTGCTGGCGGTCGCCACAGAGGACGCCGCGGCGCCCAACCCCGGTCCCGCTCCCGGCACCTGTAAGGTTTGCGGCGGCTTCAGGCTGCCGATGAGCTGCCCGGACGGCCCCACATAAATCAGCCGCCAGGACCCGTCCTCGGAATTCATGGGGTCTTTGTAGGCCTTGCGCATGAACCGCAAATTGCCCACTTTGGGCTTAGTCAGGTCGTCCAGCGAGGTCGGAAAGCGTCCCAGCTTGCGGTAATACATCCTGACGCCGCGCACATACTGCTTGCCGCGCCACACCATTTCTTTTTCTTTTTCGCGTTTGCCCTCGGTCAGAATGCGCGGACCGGCCGCCATGCCGGCAATCACCAGCAGCGCGATAAAAAACATGATCATCAACAACGCGTAGCCGCGCTGCGCTCGCATTCGCCGGGCAGTAAGCTTGCGGGTCGGGACTGTTGTCGTAGCTGTGATGGTCGTGGCCTGCGTAACTAATCTCGTCATGAAGCCGGTGGCGGCGCGGGGGCGGCCGCTTCGTCCTGCGTAAGCGCTACTGTCGCCCGGCGTCCCGTGGACACTTCTTCAAATTCCAGATTCGCGTTGTTGATCTTCACGACGCGGTAGCGCCCCAGCAGCGTGTCGCCTTCCGCAACAATATATACGTCGTCGCCATCCGCCAGGAATGCGCGCCGCGACGTCCCGTTCGGCACCGTGCCATATCCAAAAAATTTCATGCTCGCAGGCAGCGCCGGAGGAGGAGGAGGCGGCGGCTGGACCGGCCCGTACGGCTGGCGCTCCGCCACAATTTTGTCATGCTTCTGCTCTTCAGGCGGAGGCGGCGCAATTTCGCTGAAGGGGTTCCGTCCCAGGCTCTTGTATTCCGTCTTCTGCACCGCTTCCATTTTTTCGCGATGCAGCTCCGGATTCTCCACTGCCAGCAACTGGTAATTCTGAAACGCCGTTGAGGTACCGGCCACCACCGGCGGCTTGCTGGAGTTGAAATACCACACTACCAGCGCCACCGCCACCAGCGCGCCCAGCACCGCGATTTGATTCTTCTGCTTCATCAGGCCACTCGAAAATACGTTTTCATGTGTACGCTAACGCGGATGACCCCGTTAGGTCCCTGGCTTGGCGACTCGCTGCTTGCCAGCGCCAGCCCATCCACCGCGTAGAGGTTCTCCGAACGTTGCAGCCCGTTCAGGAATTTCACCACGTTGGTGTATTCGCCATTCAAGGTAACATCCATGTCGACTTCTTCTACCCCGCGATTGAGTATGTCTTTTTGCTTGAAGTCGCGGTTCTCGATCTGCGCGCCGGCTTTTTTCGCTATGCTGTCCAGTTCCGCGGATACCGACGAATAACCCGTGTTGATCGGCAAAAGTGAGCGCTCAAAACGGTCGCAATCCTTCTGGATCGAAGGCGTCAATTGCCGGATCGCTTCTCCCCGCTTGATGTCCGCCCGCAACACTTCCAGTTGCTTGTTCTGGATCGCCAGTTCCTGCTGGGGAGTCCGCGGAGCCGAGCTCAAGTG
>Ga0182024_10016609_pt1 | contig 13943 bp, 15 predicted proteins | sample P32metaG_FD_120480 | JGI IMG/M metagenome (GOLD analysis project Ga0182024, IMG submission 120480) | Permafrost microbial communities from Stordalen Mire, Sweden - P3-2 metaG (Illumina Assembly) | ecosystem: Environmental > Terrestrial > Soil > Wetlands > Permafrost | place: Sweden: Stordalen... | reverse complement strand
TATTGCCTGGGGGTGTATTACCAGGATGGGTTTCGGGTCCCGAAGGACTTGGCAAAGGCCCGGGAGTGGCTGGGCAAAGCGGCCTCCCAGGGAATCGGCGGCGCCAAGATCCAGTTACATGCCTTGCTGATGCGACACGGAGATGAGATTTGAAAGGCCCAATGTTCGCATATTTCCGGGTGCTTCCGCTTATTTCCGGGTAAGCGGGAGGCAACCGTAATAATTTTCTTTGGTATCCAACTTTTTAAAGGCATCATCCAAATATGGGACAACGCCGTGAAGCTCGCGAACGCGCCGTGCAGTTTTTGTTTCAGCACGATATGAATCCGCCTGAGAACCTGGAGGAGGCGCTGGAGCATTTTTGGACCACCCAGCAGGCCACCGCCATTGCCGAGGACAAAGCCGCGGCCAACTGGGGCCAAAAGGTCGAGCTCCCGCCGCCCACTGCCGAGGAACTGACCACCAGGCTTTTCGCCGACAAGCTGATTCGCGGCGTCCTCGAACACCGCCCCGAGCTGGATGCGCGCATCACGCAGTTTGCGGCCAATTGGGACTTGCATCGCATGGCCGTGGTGGACCGGAATATTTTGCGGCTGGCCATTTACGAAATGCTGCACCGCGACGATATTCCGCCGGTGGTCAGCATCAATGAAGCCGTCGATATCGCCAAAAAATTCTCCACCCAGGACAGCGGCAAATTTGTCAACGGCATCCTGGACAAGGTCAAAGGCGAACTGATCCGGCCCGCCCGAATTGTAAAACAATGAATCCTGTTGTTGCGACCCAGGGAAACAAAAGCGATGCGGGAAGCCAAAGCCCAGGCGCCATCTTTGCCGACCTGCATCTCCACACCCTGTTCTCGGACGGCACATTTACCCCGGAGGAACTGGCCGCGCGGGGCGGCGAAGTCGGTCTGGCCGCCATGTCGTTGACGGACCACGACACCGTCGAAGGCTGTGAACGCATGGCGCAAGCCTGCCATGCGTTGCGGATCGAATTTATTGTTGGCACTGAGTTGACGGCTGAATATGAGGACAAGGAAGTACATCTGCTCGGCTATTTTATCGATCCGCACAATGCAAAATTGCTGGCCGAAATTAAAAAATTCCAGGCGGTGCGCCAGAGCCGCATCCACGAGATGACGGCGCGGCTCAATAAAATGAACATTCCCCTGCGCGCAGAAACGGTTTTTGCGCTGGCCAACTGCCGGTCGCCGGGCCGCCCGCATGTGGCGCGGGCCCTGGTGCAGGAAGGTCTTTGCTCAAGCATGGAGGAGGCCTTTGAACGTTTTTTGAAAAAGGGCCGCCGCGCCTGGGTGCCCAAATGCAAGATCTCCGCCATCGACGCCATTGCTTTGATTCATCAGGCCGCCGGATTGGCGGTGATGGCCCATCCGGGTTTGAATCATTGCGACGAAATCATTCCGTCCCTGGCCGGCCAGGGCATGGATGGTCTCGAGTGTTTTCACACCAAACACACCCCCAAAATGTCCAAGCATTATTTAAACCTGGCCGCGCGTCTCAACCTGCTCGTCACCGGCGGCTCCGATTGCCACGGCTACAGCAAGGGCCAACCGTTGATCGGCGGCGTCAGGCTGCCCGGAATTTATTTGCAACAGCTCAAGGCCGCGCATAAAAACCGGGGCAACCAACCCGCGGTCATCATCGGAACCGCATCGTAACACATGGGCTTGTTTCAGAAATTTAGGGAGGGCCTGCGCAAAACTCATGCCAAATTGACCCATGAGATCAAACGCATCGTCACCGCGTCGCCCAAACTGACCGCCAGTTCGCTGGAGGAATTGGAAGCCAGTTTGATTGCCGCCGATTTGGGATTGGCCATGACCGCTCAAATACTCGACGCCGTCAAAAAATCCTATGAAACACAGGGCCGCGCGGGATTGGACATTCTTGCCATCGCCCGCGAGGAAGTTGAAAAGAGCCTCGGCGCGACTCCGGGCCAGTTGAAAAAACAGCCCGAAGGTTTGACAGTTGTTTCATTGGTGGGCGTCAACGGCACAGGCAAGACCACCACCTCGGCCAAGCTGGCCCATTTGGTGCAAGGTCAGGGAAACACCGCTCTTCTGGCGGCTTGCGACACTTTCCGCGCGGCGGCGGTCGAGCAACTCAAACTGTGGGGGGAACGATTGAAAATTCCCGTGATTTGCGGAGCGCAGGGGGCCGACCCCGCCGCCGTGGCGCACGACGCCATCTCCGCCGCCCTGGCGCGCCGGGCGGATTATTTATTTATTGACACCGCCGGACGCCTTCACACCAAGCACAACCTGATGCAGGAATTGCAGAAGGTGCATCGCATCATGCACAAGAAACTGCCGGGCGCGCCGCATGAAACGTTGCTCGTCCTGGACGCCAGCACCGGCATGAACGCGTTGACCCAGGCGCGCGAGTTTAACAAGGCCGTCCCGCTGACCGGCCTGGTCATCACCAAGCTCGACGGCACCAGCAAAGGCGGCATGGTCGTGGCCATCCAGAAGGAGCTGGGCCTGCCCATCAAATTCATCGGCCTGGGCGAAAAACTCGAAGACCTTCAGCCCTTCGACGGAAAACAATTTGCCCAGGCGCTGTTCGAGGAGTAAATAATTTACATGAGCAAGCGAACCATTCTGTTTGCTACCGGAATCCTGGTAACACCATTGATATTCTATTTCCTGTTGGCGATTTCGAGCATTCCATATAATGACACCAAGTTAAGCATCAGTCTTTTTCCTTATGCGGGAGCAGAAATGAATGTTGAACGATTATCCGGCATTTACGGTTTCTTTGGGGATCCGAGTTTGTTTAGCATCTTTTTGGCAGTCGTGCAGTATCCGGTCTACGGGTGGTTGCTGGGTGGCGCATTGGACAAGAAGAAATTGACAGCAAGAGCCTTTGCAATTTTCGGACTGCATCTTGCTCTCCTTGCCACGTTGCTGATCTCATACCCTTTCGTGCTTGATTAACGATTGAAAACATCAAACCGAGACTTTTCTTTCCTCAAACGCGCCCTGCGCTTGGCATGGCGCGGGTTTGGGCGAACTTTGCCCAATCCCATGGTCGGGGCCGTGCTGGTAAAGAATGGGAAAATTATCGGACAAGGCTGGCACCATCACGCCGGGGAACCTCACGCGGAAATTGAAGCCCTGCGCGCGGCGAAGGAAAACCCCAAGGGCGCAACCTTGTTTGTCACGCTCGAACCTTGCTGCACCCACGGCCGCACGCCGCCTTGCACGGATGCCATCATCGCGGCCAGACTGAAGCGAGTTGTCGCGGCTGCGCTCGATCCCAATCCTGCCCATTGCGGCAAAGGGTTTAAGATTTTGCGGAAAGCTGGAATCTCCGTCAGCCACGGTCTGCTGGCGGAAGAGGAGTCGCGTCTCAACGAGGCGTTCCACCATTGGATCGCGCATGGCACCCCGTTTGTCACCGTTAAGGCGGCGATGTCGCTGGATGGGAAGATCGCCACCCGCACGGGCAAATCAAAATGGATCACCGGCCCGAAGGCGCGCGCTTATGGCATGACGTTGCGCGCGGGCGCGGATGCCATATTGGTTGGCGTCAATACCATTGTCATGGATGATCCCAGCTTGACTGTGCGACGACCCGGCTTCGAGGACAAAAAGTTGCGCCGCATTGTGCTCGACCCGACCGGCCGGATTCCCTTCCGATCAAAAGTCGTCGCTGACAAGTTCGCGCCCTGGACGACCGTGGTGGTAACCAAGGCGGCATCGCCACGCCGGACAGCGGTCCTGCGGAGGCGCGTCCAGGTGCTCAAGGCGCCGGCGCGAAACGGCCGGATTGATTTGCCGTGGCTGCTCAGGAAATTGGGCCGTGACCAAATCACCAGCCTGCTGGTCGAAGGCGGCGGGGAGACCAACGCGCCGTTCTTGCTGCCGCGTCTGGCCCAGCGCGTGGCCTTCTTTTACGCGCCGATGGTCCTGGGCGGGAGTGATGCCCCCAAAGCCGTGGCCGGAGCGGGCTTTCCCATCCTGACAAGTCGAATTACTTTGCGCGATGTTCAATGGCGCCGCATCGGGCAGGATTTACTCTTGACTGCGCGCATCGCCCCGGCACCATCCAACCCTGCTTAAATTATGTTTACCGGCATTGTCGAAGAAACGGGGCGCATCAAGGCCATCCGGCCCAAAGCCGCCGCGATTGCGTTGATCGTCCGATCCCGCGTTTGCGGCCGCCAATTAAAAACCGGAGACAGCGTGGCAGTCAATGGCTGCTGCCTGACCGTCGAAAAAATCAGCGCGAGCGGCCGGGAGAAATTGCTGCAATTCGCGCTGCTGGCCGAGAGTTGGAAGCGGACCAACTTCCAGTTCGCTGCGCCGGAATCCGGCGTCAATTTGGAACGGGCGTTGCGAGTGGGAGACCGGCTGGGAGGCCACTTTGTCGCCGGGCACATCGACGGCCTGGGAAAAATCATCCGATGGGAAAAGGCGGGCAAGGATTACGTCCTGGAAATCAGCGCGTCGCCGGACATTATGCGCCACATCGTTTTCAAGGGATCAATCGCGGTCGATGGCATTAGTTTGACAGTGTCCGCGGTGCGGCGGAAAAGTTTTGAAGTTTGGATCATTCCGCAGACGCGTCGAGTGACAGCGTTGCAGGAACGGAAAGCGGGGGATGCCGTTAATCTGGAAACGGACCTTGTCGGCAAATACATCGAACGATTTGTCACTGAGGCAGCGCGTTCTTGACCTTCTTGTTGGAATGCGGCGCGATTTCAACCACCCTGGAAGCGTTGATATATTCTTTTTTCCCTTGAACAGTCCTGTAGGTATAAACGCCGTTTTTATTGTCGAGCTTCGGTTTGCTGACGTGGGTGATGCTCCCGCCATTGATCAGGGTGAGGTCGTAATTGTGCATGCAACCGGCCAGGAAAACACATCCCAGCAGCAGAAGGAAAACATTTTTCATTTTGACAATACTGGTGCGCTTAGCAGGACTTGAACCTGCACGGCTTGCGCCACTACCACCTCAAAGTAGCGTGTCTGCCAATTCCACCATAAGCGCGACCATTAACGGTGTCACACTCTGCCAGAACATCCGCCAAAGATCAAGCATAGGAATCGCCCGGCGCCAAACTCATCACTCGAAAACGTTAGCGGGTTTGATTGAAAAGGGTGCGCCATAGACCATTCCAGCGAGTTCCCAGCCAGATTAACGTGTCGGCGATGTTCTCGTGAAACAGCGCACCTTGCAGCCACCCGCTCCACCACAATCTTCCCCGAAACCTCCGGTCACACCGCCGCGCCGCTTCCTGGCAGGTCTTCGGCCAGGTCATTTTCCCCCGACTGTAAGCGATCACAGAAGGCATCACCAGGGCCGCCGACTCGAATGCCATCGACATGCCGTTGCCGGTCAGCGGCGGGATCATGGTGATCGCGTCCCCTACGCAGCATTCGGAATGTCCGGCGGCCCGTTGTGGAACAGGCTGCAAACCCGCGATCGAGCAAAAGGAATCTTCCAGAAATTCCGCGTCGGCCAATCGTTGGTGCAACATTGAGCCGTGCGGCCCGGTCAGCCACGTCCGCCATGTTTGCGCCAGGTTAGACACCGTTGTGCGGCTGCGGAATAGTCCGCAAATGTTGACTTCGTCCGAATTTAACCGGCAGAGACCCACATAGCCTTGCGGCGCCAAATGTACTTCCAGATCGGCTGCGAGCCGGACATGGCGCGCGTGTACTTTTAAGCCGAACCAACGCCAACAGTTCGAAGCCGCCGTCATTCGGCGTCCGGTGGCGCGAACAACCCCATCGCCGAATGTCCCGCGCCAGCGCTGTTCTTGACACAAGATACCGCCCTGGCGCTGGAATTCGCAGGCCAGCAACCGATCCAGGATATAACGCGACAAACAAAGGGCGGGCAGCGGCAATGCTTGCGGACGCCCATTGACCCGCCGGGAAAAGAACGCGGCGGTCAGCGCCTCGCGCGCGCCAGCAGCCAATATTTCTTCCTCCAGCTTTAATTCAGCCAGCGCGGCGCGGCCTTGCCCACTGATGAATTCTCCACAAACGCGGTGACGCGGATAGCGGCCCGCTTCATAAATAGTCACAGGAATCCCTTGTTGGCGGAGGCCGATACCCAACGCCAGTCCGGCCAGTCCACCGCCCGCGATGGCGATTGGTTTCATCAGGTTTCCTTCCGCGCCACAAAGAGATGGCTGAAAAGGCCGGACCGTTCCTCCCGAAGATTCCATCGAGAGTCCGGCCAGGCCGCCGACAGTTCGCCGGCGCGAAAACCGGCGCGCACACTGATCGGTGCATCGTGCCGTGTGATGGCATTGCAACCGAGCAGGCGGAGCATGCAGCCCGCCGCCAGAGCCGCCGCGCAACGACATGGTTCGCATGCCACGATTGAGCGCGAACTTTGCGAAACAAGCCGGAGCAGCGCCGCCAACCTGTCCCTTTCGAAATGATGCAAAAATAGGTTTGCCACCAGGGCATCGAACGCCGCTTGCGACGGCAGCCAGTCAAATACATCCGCGGCAATGATTTCGACGGCCCACCCCATCCGGGAAAAGGCAGCGCGTGTCTGGTTTGAGACGGATGGATGCCGGTCCACGAGAAAAACCTTCGTGCCAGACAAAGGCCGGCCCAGCGAGCAAGCAAGGCGCAGGAAAAATGTCCCGTCGCCCGCCCCCAACTCGGCCAGGCGCACCGGCGGCTTTGCGCGGCATAAATCCGCCAAAACAGTTCGAACGGTCTGGACATTTCCCATCCAGAAATTCAAGAGCCGTAAATCGCGCCGGGACACCACGGCGCGCGGATCTTGCGGAGACAATTGATCCAGCCATTCAGGAGCGACGGTCCGATGCGCCATTGAAAAGGTCATCCCACCTCCAATAATGCCCCGTGACAACTAAAGCCGGCCCCAAAAGAAGAAAGCCACCACAATCCATCGGGAACATCGTGCGCCAGGGCCGCTTGCAGCGAAAACAACACGAACGGACTGCTGAGATTTCCAAATTCCTCCAATACCTTCGCGCTCGAACGCACGGCTTCATCGGGTAACGCAAAGGCTTCCTGCAAGGCGTTTAGCACCTCACGCCCGCCCGCATGCAATATCCAACCAACGATTTGACTCCGATCGATTCCAACCCGGGCCGCGACTTCCGCAAAAACGACCTTCGCATGGTGGGCGGCCAGAACCGGCACGCACGGAGAAAGGATGTTGCGGAGCATGCCGTTTTTGGTTTCAAAGCGCAGCAAGTCGCGGTCTTTGGGTGATAGGACAGAACCGGCGGTTTTCCAACGCACCCGACGGCCCTGCGCTGGCGGCGTGTTACTGACGACCGCCGCTCCGGCGCCATCCCCAAACAAACAGGCGCTGATCAGCACGCCCGGATCATCATCCAAATAAAAAGCCGCGCTGCACACCTCAACGCTGACACAAAGCACATGCGCTGCCCTGCCCGATAACAGCAAGCTCTCCGCCATGCGAAGATTAGGCAGGGCCGCGCCACACCCCTGCCCCACCAAATCCAGCGCCAAAATATCCGGGCGCAAACCGAGGCGTTCGCTGACGTAACTGGTTAGTCCGGGACAAAGATAGCCAGTGCAAGTGCTAACGATTACAGCATCAATTTCTCCGATTGCAATTCCGGCATGGCCCAAAGCGCTTTCGGCGGCCCGTGTGGCGAGCGTGGGAGCGTGCCTGGCAAATCGCGCCTGCAAGGCGTCGGGCGAGATCTCAAACGCTTCCTGCAGCGGGTCCAGCGCCAAGTGGCGGGAAGCAATTCCATTTCTACCTGTCAAGACTTTCTTTAAAATGGCGCGGGAACGAGGCGTCAGCCGGCAAAACTGGGGGGACGATTCCAACGCCAGCCAGCAATCCTTTTGCGTGTAACGATGCGGCGGGGCCGCTGTGCCCAATCCCTTGATAAACATCAGGGCATCCTAGCTCAGTTCGCCGCGTTCGCAACCGCCCAAATTATTTTAAAAAATTTTCAAAGGTAATCGCCGCCCCCGGCCTCCAATGATGGGATTGCCATCCGCCGCCTTCCGGCGTAATCTGGAGACCGATGAGAAAGGTTTCGCGATTCTTGCTTGCTTTGGTCTGCCTGACGCTGTCGGGTCGTGCAGCGCTCGCGTCCGAAACCAATGGCCTCGCCTGGCACATCAAACAAAATCAGGTCGATGCCCAAATTCAAAATTGGTCCTTACCCAGGCTTTTGAAAAAAATCTCGTCGGTTACCGGTTGGAAAGTTTACGTAGAACCCGGCACAGCCGGAGATATTTCCGTCAAGTTTAAGAACTTGCCGGAGGATGAGGCGTTGCGGCGGTTGCTGGGCCACCTCAATTATTTTCGGGACAAAACCAATGGCGTCTCGCGCCTTTTTGTCTTTCGCACCGTTTCCACTGCTGCCACGCAGATGGTTCAGGCCGATCCCAAAAAAGATTACCGAATCCCCAACGAACTGGTCGTCAAACTCAAACGCAATTCGACGAATTCCATTGATCAACTGGCCAAACAGCTCGGCGCGAAGATTATCAGTCGCGACGATAAGCTCGGCCTCTATCGCCTGCAATTTGCCGATGGCAGCACGGCGGACACTGCCCTTCAATCCCTGGCCTCCGACCCGTCTGTCGCCGCGGCGGATGCCAATTACTCGGTGGACCGCCCGACTCCCGTGCAACTGGCCTCAGTCGGCCCTGCCGCGTCCGCCCCGGCGTTCAATTTGAATCCACCGAATGTCAACGGACCGATTGTCGGCCTGGTGGATACTTCGGTCGATCCGCCGGACGAATTTCAGAAATACATGCTCAAACCGATAAGTGTCGTCGGGACATCCGAAGAGCCAACGGACCAACCGACGCATGGCACCGGCATGCTCGAAACCGTCCTCGGCTCCATGGCCTCCAATCCCAGCATGGTCCTGCCGGTGGACGTTTATGGAAGCGGCGAAAGCACCACGACCTACGATGTTATGGAAGGAATCGTCGCCGCCGTCAATGCGGGGGCGAACCCCATTAATCTCAGCTTGGGCGGCACTGGGGACAGCTCGATGATGGAAAGCTTGATCGAGGAAGCCGCGCAAAAGGGAGTCCAGTTTGTCGCCGCCTCCGGCAACACGCCAGGAACCGAGGTGACTTTTCCCGCCGCTTATCCCGGAGTTCTAGCCGTCACGGCCTCCGGCGCCAATGGCCAACTGGCGTCTTATGCCGACGACGGAACTTTCGTCGGAACCATGGCGCCCGGAACCGCGCCGGTTATTTGGAACGGCCAGGAATGGATCGTTACGGGCACTTCCACCGCCACGGCAATAACGACGGGATCGATTGCTTCCCTGGAGAATCAAGATCATCTCAATGCCCAGCAGGCCGCCGCCCGCCAGGCCCAGAGCCATCCTCCTCCTCGCTGAAATCCCGCTTGCGTCAATAATCCGCCGGATTACCCTAAAGCTGTGCTTTGGCTGACAGATCGCCATTATTTTTTGCTGGCCGTAATCGTTTACGGCCTGAGCACGGTTTATTCTCTTTTTTTGTGGCGCAAAGGTTTCCGCCTGCATGACCATGCCAATTACGTCCTGCTACTGGTCGGTTTCGGATTGCAAATGAAAGCAATGCTCATGCGCGGCCTGATGAACGGCCAGTGCCCAGTCAACAATCTTTACGAAGCGGTCGCTTTTGTCGATGCGACGATTGCCGGGATATGTCTATTCGTCGGGCTTTGGCCGCGCTTGCGCTACGTCTGCGCATTTGCCGCACCTATCCTTTTCGGCATCGGCGTCTTCGCTCTCATGCCAGCCTTGGACACTCACACCGCCAAGCCGCAGTTTAACATCGACCTGGTGAGCCTGCACGCGGCCTTGACCTTGCTATCCTACGGCGCTTTTGGCCTCAGTTTCGTCGCGGCTGTCATGTACTTGACGCAGGAGCACGATTTGAAGTTTCACAAGCTCCGCGCCGTTTTTTCTCTGATGCCGCCGATGGATCGCCTCGAAAAAATGATAAATCGATTGCTTTGGGTGGGCTTCATCCTGCTCACCACCGGCCTGGCATTTATTCCGTTCCTGCTCGAAGGACGGGCCGACGAGCACCTGGCCAATGATCCAAAAGTGATCTGGTCAGGACTGGTCTGGGTGCTCTATCTGGCCCAGCTCATCATGCACGCCCGGTTTAATCAATCGGGCCGACGCTTTGCCTGGGGAGCGGTCGGGACTTTCGCTTTCGTGCTGTTGACCTTCTGGGGCATCAATCTGCTTTCACCCACGCACCAATTTTAACCCAGCCGTCGTCATGTCTCTTATCGTCATCGGATTAAGCCATCACTCCTCGCCCGTCACGGTGCGGGAGCGATTCGCCTTTCCCGACGCGACGATTCCCGCCGTCCTGGAAAAGCTGCGCCAGAGCGGATTGGTGACAGAGGCCGTCATCCTTTCGACCTGCAACAGGGTGGAAATATACGCAGAGACCGAATTGCCTGGAAACAAGGCCCTGCAGGGCCTCCGCCAGTTCCTGCTCGTCCACCACAATTACCGGGAGCCAATTGATGCTGAGATTTATTTTTACAGCGGCGCGGCCAGCCTGGAACATTTGTTCAAAGTCGCCTGCGGCCTGGATTCAATGGTGGTCGGCGAGACGGAAATATTGGGCCAGTTAAAGAAAGCCTACGAAACCGCCCTGCAGCACAAACAAACCGGCCGCCATCTGAACAAGGCCTTCCAAAAAGCATTCAACGTGGCCAAACAAATCCGAACGGAAACCAACATCCAGCGCGGCAGTGTTTCTGTCGGCTCCGTGGCAGTTGAATTGGCGCAGAAGATTTTCAGTTCTCTGGATCAACACCCGGTCATGATAATCGGCGCGGGCGAGACCAGCGAGAAAACCGCTCGCGCCCTGCTCAGTCGCGGCGCCCACAGCATCATTGTCTCCAACCGCTCCCATGATCGCGCCGTCGCGCTGGCCCGCGAACTGGATGGGCGCGCTGTCCACTTCGAGGAGTGGGCCGCCGAATTCCCCGCCATCGACATCGTCATCAGCAGCACGGCCGCGCCGCATTATATCCTGGATCGGGCGAAGCTCGAGCCCCTGATGAGATTGCGCCGCAACCGGCCTTTGCTGCTGATTGACATCGCCGTGCCGCGCGACATTGATCCGGCGGTCAATTTTCTGGAAAATGTTTATCTCTATAACATCGACGATTTACAGGCCATTGCCGACGATTATCTGCGCCAGCGCAAGGAGGAAATTGCCCGTTGCGCGGCCATCATCCGCCAGAAGGCGGGGTTGCTGCTGACCGCCGGGTCGGCCGCGCTTCTTGACGGAATGAGAAAAGCCAGCGCATGATTGAGCCGCCCATTCTCATTGCGACGCGCGGCAGCGCGCTGGCCCTGGCCCAGGCCAACATGGTTTTGGCAGAATGCCGCGGAAAATTTCCCAAGTTCTCCTTCGCCCTTAAAATCATCAAGACTACGGGCGACAAATTGCAATCGGTCGCCATGTCCCGCATTGACGCCAATTTGCCCCGGGGGCTGTTCACCAAAGAACTGGAGGTCGCCCTGCTCAAAGGCCGGGCGGACGTCGCTGTGCATAGTCTGAAAGACCTTCCCACCCAACTGCCCGACGGTTTGAAACTGGGCGGGGTCGCCGGCAGGCGGGCGGACGTGCGCGACGTTTTAATTTATCGCGACATTTTCAAACCCAAAACGAAACTGGCTGATTTTCCGCCGGACCTGACCATCGCCACCAGCAGCACGCGCCGCAAAGCGCAAATTCTGGCGCGACGTCCGGATTTTAAGGCGATCGAAATTCGCGGGAATGTCCCGACCCGCCTGCAAAAGCTGGCCAGCCAGCCTGAAATCGACGCCACCATTCTGGCCGCCGCGGGCTTGGGCCGGCTCCTCATCCAAATCACCGCCGGTGGCCGGTTAAAAGGCGAGCACACACCCGGCAGCCTCGCCGCCACAATTCTTGACACCGACGAGATGCTGCCTTGCGTTGGTCAGGGCGCCATCGGCCTGGAAATTCGAGAGGACGACCAACGAATGGCTGGAATATGCCGGCGGCTGAATGATGAAGAAACTTTCCAATGCGTGACCGCCGAACGGGCACTGCTGCGCGCCATGGGCGGCGGCTGCCAGACACCCGTTGGCGCGCACGCGCGGGTTGACGGCGAAGAAATCCACTTGCGAGCGATATCCTTTTTGACCGACGCACCCCGCAAAGCAGAGGGGCGGGCGCCATTGAGCGCAGCCGATGCCTTGGGCGAACAAGTGGCCGGGCAGTTGTTATGAATTTCATCAAGGCCACACGCAACTATGAAAAATGGCTGGCTTGCCACTTGCGACTGGTTCCGGGGGACCTAGATCTGAAACATCGATATATGACGGAGTCGTTTTTCGCCTTTTTCCGGGGAACTTTTTATCGTTGGGCGGAATTGTGGCCGGAGGTGTGCGCAGCAATGGCCGACGCCCCGGAGGTCATCGCCGTGGGAGATTTGCATGTGGAAAACTTCGGCACGTGGCGGGATCTGGAGGGCCGTTTGATCTGGGGTGTAAACGATTTCGACGTGGCGTTTCCCATGGCTCACACGAACGACCTGACGCGTCTGCTCGCCAGCGTCCAGATCGCTTGCCTAGATGGGCATCTCAAGATCGAGGCCAAAGCGGCGGCCGAGATTTTACTCGATGGCTATCGCAAAGGAATGCAAGCCGGCGGCAAGCCCTTTGTGCTCGCCGAAGAACAAACACCCCTGCGCGAAATGGCGCGGGACCGTTTGCGCGACCCGGAAAAATTCTGGCGCCACCTGGAAAAGCAACGCAAAGTTAAATCGCCGCCGCGCAGTGCGCGCAAGGCGCTTCTTGCCGCGCTGCCGGAGACCGGGGAACCAGTGCGGTTTGCGCATCGGGTGGCTGGCGTCGGCAGCCTGGGACACGAACGATACATTGCCATTGCGCTGCATCACGGAGGACGAATCGCGCGCGAAGTCAAGGCCCGCGCGCCCTCGGCCTGCGTGTGGGCCGGCCAGCGCGGCAAAAAGGATTATTACCGGCGCTTGAACGAAAAAGGAGTGCGCTGCCGCGATCCGTTTCTGATATTGACAGATGAATGGGTGGTGCGGCGGCTGTCGCCGGACTGTTGCCGCCTTGAACTGGCGGAATTGCCCCGGCGCTGGGACGAAGAAGCGCTCCTGCTGGCTATGGGCTGGGAAACTGCCAACATTCACCTCGCCAGCGGCAATTCTTCCGCCGTTCTGAAACACCTGAGGAAAATCCGGGGAGCGCCCCTCCTTCAATGCGCCACGGCCATGGTCAACGCGCTCCGCAAAGATTGGAAACGCTGGCAAGACTGGCCCAGTCCAGCCGGGCCATCCCGTTTGAAGTAAACTCGCTTGACCAGGGGTTTTTGCACGTTTTTTCTTGCTGCGCAAGCGGGAAATAGCATACCATGAAAGCGTATGCACAAACTGTTCAGAAAGGGCGTTGCCACTTCGATCCTCCTCATGAGCCTTCTCACAATTGGCAGCAATGCTTCCCAAGGCCAATCCGTCATTCCTTTGAGCGTCAGTTTCTATTATCCGACCAACGGCGAGACTTACACTGCGCCGGCCACCGTCGCAGTTCACGCCCTGGTGCTGGACTCCACGCTGGTAAAAACGGTCCAGTATTTTGCAAACGGGACAAACATCGGCACGCGCACCAACACCGGGAATGTGGTGCTGACCAATTCGTCCACGGGTAATCCGTTCGAGTTGAATTGGAGTAATGTTGTGGCGGGCGTTTACTCGCTGACCGCCGTGGCGACTGATGCCGGCGGCACGGTAGTTACATCAGCGCCGGTCAACATTACCGTGAAAGGGCCGCCGGTCATTCCGCTAACTGTCAGCTTTTATTATCCAACCAATGGCCAGACTTACACCGCGCCGGCCATCATCGCGGTTCACGCCCTGGTGCTGGACTCCACCCTGGTAAAAACAGTCCAGTATTTTGCGAAT
>Ga0182024_10016608_pt1 | contig 13944 bp, 11 predicted proteins | sample P32metaG_FD_120480 | JGI IMG/M metagenome (GOLD analysis project Ga0182024, IMG submission 120480) | Permafrost microbial communities from Stordalen Mire, Sweden - P3-2 metaG (Illumina Assembly) | ecosystem: Environmental > Terrestrial > Soil > Wetlands > Permafrost | place: Sweden: Stordalen... | reverse complement strand
GTAAGCACGGTAAAGCCGGCCAGAAAAGCGAGATCATAACTGATGGCCATCAAGTCGGTGTTCTTCAAAACCAGTTCCTTAAAGCCGTGCACGGCGTAGGTGAATGGGTCAACGACCGCGATAGCTTTCATCCAGGCCGGAAACGATTCCGTCGGATAGACCGCGCCGCTGGGGAAATACAACACCGTGTTCAACATTCCAAAAATGGCGCGCGGCACCAGCGGATCACTCACGCGCACCATGATTAAAAACATCATGCTGATCAACGCCATCGCGGCCGCCACCACGAGCAACAACATCCGCGCCAATCGCAACGGATTCAACGGATCGGGAATTCCCGCTATCAGCGAGCCAACGGTAATGAGAACCACTCCGGCGATAATGGCTTTAGCCGCGCCCGCGAGAGTGAAACCCAGAATCAGTTCAAATTTGCGGATCGGCGTGACGAGATACCCTTCATGCAGCCCGCGCGCTTTGTCGTCGATGAAAATGATTCCGCCCCCAATCATGGCCGAAACAAAAATCGACAGCGTGATGGTCCCGGGCAACAGGAACTGGATGTACGGCACGTAAGGATAAATCTCGACAACGGACAGGTTCACGTCCGCCGTCACGCGCGGCTGAACGGCTGGCCCGTTGTAAGTCGCGAGCAGGGCGTCGAGACTGCCTTCCAGCGCGGAGGCGGAAAATTGATCCGTATTGTCCTCCACCAGCGCAATCCGCGGATTCGCTCCTGCCAGAACTTTGCGAGAGAATTGCGGCGGAATGTTCAGCACGCCATTGATTTTGCCGTTCCGTAAATCATGCAGCACGGCCGTCTTGTCGCTGTAGGAAATCGTGTCAAACGTCGAGGCATTAGCGGCGACGGCCCGGCACATTTCCCTCAATTTGACCGCCGGCACGCCGTGATCTTCGTCCACAACCCCCACGTGAAGGTTTTTGATCTTTCCACCGAACGCATAACCGAGCACGATGAGTTGCACCAGCGGCATCAGGATTGAAACGATCACCAAAACCGGGCTGCGCCGAAACCGTCGCAAATCGCGTTCAATGATGGCCCAAATTCGGTGCATATCGTCTTCTCTCTTATGCTCGCTGGAGAATAAACGGACTGTTTGAAGCGTTCGGACTTTGTAACGTGTCGCGCAACTGGTGACCGGTGTAATGCACAAAAACGTCATCGAGAGTCGTGCTTTGCACGGAAAGCGAATTCATCGTCACGTTCGCGTTCCGCGCGGCTTCCATCAATGCAACCGTGGTGCGCGGGCCGTTGTGCGAAGAGATTCGGAAAATATTTTCATCCGCTTTGACCTCGGCCACGTCGGGCAGGGATTTCAATGTCTCCATCCAGTTTTGCGGAACGCCGGAGAAGCTGACTTCCAGGATGTTTTTGCCCGGAATGGAAGCCTTTAATTTCAGCGGCGAGTCGAGCGCGACGAGTTTTCCATGATCCACGATGGCGATGCGGTCACAAAGCTTGTCGGCTTCGTCCATGTAGTGGGTCGTGACCAGGATCGTCAGGTCGCGTTCGTTCTTTAATCGTGTGAGCATTTCCCAGACAGCGACACGCGAAACGGGGTCCAGCCCGGTCGTGGGTTCGTCGAGAAAAAAGAGCTTCGGCTCATGCACGAGCCCTCGTGCGATTTCCAACCGGCGGCGCATTCCGCCGGAAAACATTTTCACCGGCTTGTCCGCCCATTTTTCGAGGTCCACATCATGGAGCAGTTGTTTGATGGTTTGCAGCCGTTTTTCACGCGGTATGCCGTAGAGCTTGGCAAAAATGCTCATGTTTTCTTGTGCGCTCAAATCAAGGTCGGACGTCATCGCCTGGGGAATGACGCCGATGGATTGGCGCACGCCGTTCGCCGCGCGGACGATGTCGAAGCCATTGACGCGCGCCGTGCCGGAAGTTGGCGGCACCAGCGTCGTCAACATGCGGATAAGCGTGGATTTGCCGGCACCGTTCGGTCCCAGCAAGCCAAATACTTCGCCGTGCTCGACGGAAAAATTCAGCGAGTCAACAGCCGTGAAATCGCCGAAACACTTGGTCAAATTTTCAACTTCGATGTCATGCATGAATCACGACTTTTCCAGCGGCAAGGTCACGTACGCGGTCATTCCGACCGCCAGGCCGCGGTCACGATTGTCGCATCGCAAACGGATTTCAAACGTCCGGATGTCCCGTTTGGTGCGGCTCACATCGCGTTGAGTGGCGTAATCCGCGTCCACACTGCGATAATATACGGTCCCTTCGCGCACCGCGCCGGACGGCAACTTCACCTGCAGTGTGTCGCCGAGACGGATCCGGTCAATGTAAGTCTCCTCGACATCGGCGCGCACCCAAAGATCATCCTGGTTGATCAGCGTGACGATTGCCTGGCCGGGATTCACAACTTCACCCTGCAACGCGGCGCGAGTGTCAACGATGCCGTCGAGCGGCGACAAAATCCTGGTGTAGCCCAGTTGCACCATCGCCTTTTCCTTTTGCGCTCCGGCAGCCTCAGTTTGTTTGCTCAGCGACTCGACGCGGGCCTTGGCCGAGTCGTAGGCCGCTCGCGCCTGATCGAAGTCCTGCGCGGAAACGGCATTTTGCTTGAATAAGGGCTCGTCGCGCTCGTACGTCAGGCGGGCATACTCCAAATCGGCTTTGGCTTGCGTGACCTGGGCGGCATATTGCTGTTCGCTGCTCGCGTAATAGGCCACGTCGGCCAGTTGTTCTTGCGGTCGAATGACGGCGAGCAATTCACGGCCGGTAACCGCGTCACCTTCCTTAACCAGCAGTTGTTGCAACCGGCCTTGAATTTCCGCGCTGACGATCACATCGTCCGTCGTCACAATGCCGGTCAGAATGATTTCGCCCGATTGGCGCGCGGTGGCGTCATAGATGCCCCCGGCGACGGCGGCCAGAACTAAAATCAAAATGAGAATCTTAAGTTTCTTCATGGTTGGGGAAATTTCGAATCCGTAAACAGTCCATGGCGGATGAAATCAAGCACCTGCTGTTTGCGCAGTTTCAAATTAGCCGTGCTGTAAGCATCGCCGCGACCAAGCAATTTCAACACCGGAGCGGCGGAAAAATAAAACACGATCAGTGAAATAATCGAGATCGCCGCTTGAAAACGATCCACGCGGCGAAATTCTCCGCTGCGCACGCCACGCTCGATCAATTTGCCCAGGGCTTCACTGCGCGCCGCGAAATACCTGTGGATCAGCCGTTCGAGGAATTTCCCGCCGGTCATCGTTAGCTGTTGAAATAATGGCGCCGATTGATGCCGCGCACTGATGAAGTCAAGATGTAAACTCACATACCGCAGCAAAACCGCCCGCGCCGGCCCCGGCGCGTTGAGCACATCCAGCGCCTGACGGTTAAATTCACAAAAATGGTCCTCAACCACCGCTTCATACAAGCCCACTTTGCTTTTGAAGTAGTAGTAAAGCATCGCCTTGTTGACCCCGGCGGCCGCGGCAATGGTCTCCGTTCGCGCGCCGGCCAGACCGGACTGTGCAAAAATGCGCCCGGCGGCGGATAAAATCGCGGCGCGAGTCTCCTGGTTTCGAATGGGCGGCCTAGCCGGGCGTAGAATGGCTGAACGGTTCATCATTTAACTAACCAGATGGTTAAATGATGACATTGGTTCGGCCCCTGTCAAGTTTTTCCCAACCGCCGGAGGACACCAATCTTTCATTGTGCACCTCGCACTGAAAAATCGGCGATCAGCGGGCGGTGCGGCGAGCCCACGTCGCTGCCAACCCAACAATCCTCGCAAGTCCATTGGCTATTGCTGAGGATGTGATCGATTCGCGTCGTCGTCCAGTCGCCGCGATAAGTCCAGCCAAAGCCAAAGCCCGCCGCGGTGAATGCGTCCGCCATTTCCGAGAAATTGTCGCGAAAAATCGTGCTGTCAGGCGGAAGATTGAAATCACCGGCGATCAGAAGGGGCCCATGAATTTTCCGGGAAAGCTCCCTCAGCTCCCGAGACTCGCGTTCTCGGATCGCGCTGTTTGTCTCCAGAATATTTTCGGCGTTCGGCGTGCCGACAATCGCGTCGCGCAAAGGTATATGCGGCGAGGAAAGATGGACGTTGAAAACGTCGATAGCTCCGGCCGGCGTGTTAATGGTGTAACCGAACGCCGATGTGCCCGGTAATTCTTTCGCCGCCTGAATCGGGAATCGAGTGGCCAAGGCCATTTCTCCGCCGACGGTCACATTCCAGCCGCTGGTCCCGAAGACGGGCAATTCATATTGCGGATCCCATTCCTGCAGGACGACGATATCGGGATGGACGGATGCGATCACGTCCGCCAGCCGCGTGGGGTCGAGCGCGTAGTGATGCACATTGCACGTCAGAACACGAATCGAGCGAGCGGATTTATTCTGTTGAATCAATCGGTTCCATGGAATGCAGAAACCCATGACTGGAAACACGGCAATCAACGTTCCAAGGGCAAGTATCCAAAGTGAACGCCGATGCAGCGCCCAGGCAAACGGAATCAGAAGGATCAACGGCAGGGCGCAAATCCACCGCGGCCCAAACATGGCCACGACGCCCACCCACCATCGATCTCCTTCCAGTTTCAGAAAAACCCAAAGAGCGACGATCCCCACCAGATAGGCCCAGGCGAGGATGGCGACGATTCTGCTCTTCCACCGGCGCGGGGCCGGCTTCTCGGAATCGAGTTCCATCTGCTCGTCGCCTGTCATTCCATTTAACCCTAGCGCATCGCGTGCGCAACGCAAGTGTCGTCGATAACGCCGATATCAGGCGAGACCGGTGGCGCCTTCAGGGGGAGACAATGGCTCAAACAGTGAGAGAAACGGCTTTGCGAGATGATTTGGGGGAGGATTTTACCGGGACGGGCGGGAGTTCCGCGGAGGCGGAGAGGGTTTGTTTTATTTCGTCGGCCGCCCGAAGGGCCAGGGCCATGAGGGTGAGGGTGGGGTTGGAGAAACCGCCGGTGGGAAAAACCGAACTGCTGCCGATGTAAAGATTGGAATATCCATGAACCCGGCAGCGGGGATCGACAACGCTGGTCGAGGGATGCGTCCCCATGCGTGTCGTTCCCATGTGATGGCTGGCATCGGTGTATCCTCCATGCAGGCCAAGCTCCCGGCCGCGGAGGGGGACGGCGTCAGGATCGAGATCGGCAAGGTCAAGGCGCTTCCATTCTCTGGCGATCGCGTGCGCGAAGACCGAAATGGAACGGGCTTCGAGATCCGTGAGTTTCCAGTCGAGCACCGTGCGGGGCATCCCAAGTGAGTCCATCGATTTGCTGAGAGTCACCCGGCTCAGCGGATTGGGCTGCTGTTCGACGCTGATGCCAAGCCGCGGCTGGGAACTTCCAACCGAGGCTACCTGCCCTTTCACATATCGCCGAAACGCTGCGCGGAGGACGCGGTCCGGACGCTGGGCAATTCGCAATAGTGCATGCGGCACCTGCGCGCGAAGCTGCGGGTTGCGAACGGAAGAAAGAATGAGCTTGGCGGCGTCGATGGGGTCATCCTGCTCCGCCGGGTAAAAGATTTCCCCGCCCGCGTGAAGAATGCGCTCGGATTTTTGCAGCGATTCGCTGGCGGCGATCTTGATGCAGTGGCGAATCTGATCCTGACGGAACGAATCGTACCACAGCCCGAACTGGCGCAAGTTGCGCGGCTGAACCGGGAAGACCACGCCCGGGTGATCCTGGAAATATCTTCCGACAACGTCGTGGCTGTTGCCGATTCCGTTGGGTTCAACGGAGTTGGAAGCGAGGAGCAACCGGGCGGATTCAATCCCGCCGCAGCAGACGATAAAGAATTTGGCCCGCACGCTCAGCCGTTTGCCCGCGAACGATCGGCAATCAACCTGATAAACAGCGCCGGCATCAGGCGTGCCGAGCAGGCCCACGACGTTGGCGTCGGTAATGAGCTGAATGTTTTCCGCGGCCCGAATGACGGACCCGTACGCACGAGCGAAATTGGGCGTGGGGGAGAACTGGGAATAGTAGCTCACGAGTTCGCCGCCGGTGTATTCGGGCGGACGCGCCGCGGATTCCGGCCACGTCGCAAGATCGTGGCTGACGGGTGCAAGTTGCATGACCGCCTGGGCGCGGGGGTAAAACGGACTGAGATCGGATCGGGTAATCGGCCACCCGCTGTGCTCGATCCAGTCGCGCTTTTGAAAATCGATATCAAACAGTGGAAGCGACTGTCCCGCCCAAAGTGTCGTGGTTCCACCGACCGCCCGGACGCGTCCGATGTGGATGCCGTTGTGATTGAGTCCGACGACTTCGCTGCGATACGGGTCCTGGCATTGTGGATCGATCGCGGCCCCGCCCCCTTCGAGGATGATCACGCGGTGGGATGAGTTGACGAACTCGCGGGCGACGGTGATTCCCGCGGCCCCGCTGCCGATGATGCAGAGGTCCGCGGACAGTGATTCCACCGCGCCGAGTTCGTTGATGTTAGTAATCATGGATGCCCCTCGCCGAGTCTTTCCGCCTGCTCAGAGCGCCGCGGGGTTCTCTTCCGCCACCTCGGCCATTTTGTCCGACGGCTTGATGGATTCGAACAGCCCGTCGTAGACGCTCTGCACCTTTTGAGCGGTGCGATCGATCGTGAAATAGTCGTGGACGCGCTGCCGGCCAAGACGGCCGGCGCTCGCGCGGAACGCGGGGTTGCCGAGAAAGCGGATGATCGCCTGGGCCATTGCGTCGGCGTCTCCCATCGGAACGAGAAGCCCAGTCACGCCATGGATGACGATTTCGGGAACCCCCCCGCCGTTGGTGGCGACGACCGGTTTCCCCGCGGCCATCCCCTCGATGATGACCTGGCCGAATGGCTCGCCCGTGGTGGATGCGTGAACCAGCAGATCCATCTGTGCGATCAGGCTCGGCACATCATCGCGATGTCCGGTGAACTCAACGACATCGTCGAGATTGTGCAGCGTGGCGAGCTGACGAAGTTCGTTTTCGTAATCGGTTTCGTCAAAAAGCGGCGCGCCGATGATCTGGAACCGGGCCTGAGGGAATTGCCGCCGGACGATGCTCGCGGCTTCGAGAAAAATGTGCTGGCCCTTCCAACGGGTGATTCGGCCGATCAGCCCAACCGTGAGCGTTGGATTGGAATCTTCGATGACTTCGGCGACCAGATTGGTTCGATGCATCCCGTCGTGAACGACGTGGAAGCGCGGCGCGATGGCCAGTCCGGACGGAACCGCGTGGGCATTGCGATAGGATTTGAGGCGCAGTGTTCCGAGAGTCGCCAGCGAATTGGCGATCACGCGCTGCGGAATCACTCGGGCCAGCCACCGGAAAACGTGGCCCGCGGCCGGCGGGAGATAGTCGTCGGCGATTCTGTCGCGGAGATGCCAGACAACAGGGACGTGCGCAAGGCGGCCGGCGATTCCACCGATCACGTCGGACTTCAGCGAATTGGTGTGGACAAGTTCGATCTCATGCTTGCGGATAAAGCGGCGGAGTTCCAGGATAAAGAGGCAAATGCGGACGACCGCGCGGATGCGGAAGAGGCTTCCCATTCCCAGCGAATCCTTGCGCGTATCGACGACGGAATGGTCCAGAGGCAGAACGTGGGTTTCGATCCCCGCCCCGAGCATGCGGGCGACAAGCGGGCCATCGGAAAATAGCACCACGATCGGGTGGCAGGTCGGCCCGAGATGCGTGACGAGATTGATCAGCGCGATTTCACCGCCGCCGAGCTTGGCCGTGTGATCGACGTAAAGAATCCGGCGTTGCGCGATCGCCGGGATAGGGTCATACGGCGTCGCCAGCGCGGTCTTGGGACGAACGGAAAGTGTGTTGGTGGCGGTCATGATTGATCTGCCGGCTTGGTTCGCCGAAGGATTTCCATCAAATTGGCGGCAATGGCAGGCCATGCGTAACGCCGGTTGAAGAGTTGTGCGCCCTGGGCGCCGATTTCATCTCGCAACGACGGATTCGAAGCGAGTCGAAGCACGGCCGCATCGAAAGCGGAAATATCTCCCGCCGGGGCGAGAAGAAGCGCGTTGCCGTCAACCGCGATAAGTTCCGGGTCGGTGTGGTGGCCGCGGGTGCCGACGACCGGCACACCGTGCTGAAGCGCGGCCATCATCGCGCCGCGGCGGGTGGAAACGCCATCGGCATAAGTGGCGAGGAATACGTCCATCGCGGAGATTCTGCGCGAAACTTCATCGGCGGGGTGCGGCCCGTCGGCGATCAGCGGCAAATCACCCAACGCGTCGCGCACGGCCTCTCCATGGGGGCCGATATATACGACACGAACACGCCGGCCCGTGGCGGCGACGGCGCGAGCGGAGGATCGGAGCGGCTCCATGAGCCGGGACACGTGCGCGGTTCCGAACACGCCCAGAACCAGTTCGTCATCCTCTATCCCGAGCAGTACGCGGGCTTCGTCGCGGGTGATCGGCTCGCGCGGAACGTTCGACCCGACCGGTAGGTGATAAACCGAACCGCGGCAAAAGCCGTCGCGGCGCTGATCCGCCCAGGGCTGAATCGAAAAGCAAACCGCGTCGGCCGCGCGCCCGATCTGGAAGAACTGCCACCGCTGCCACGTCGTCATGATTGCGAATTTCCAGTTCGTCACCGGCACGTAGGTTTCGTGCATCATGACGATGATTGGAATGGACGGCGCGTGCCGGCGAATGCACTTGAGCGCGCGGGGGAGATCGATGTTCAGGCCCCATCGGCCGTAGGCGAAGGGATTGTATTGGACGAGGATTGCGTCCGGATGGTCCGCGATCACAGCGTCGGCGATGCTCCAGACCGAACGGCGCGTCTCGGGATCAAATGTCGGGAGAATCGTTGCCCCGGGGATGGGATCCGCTTCAGCCCGGGAATCGCTGAGGACCGTGATGTCGAGCGCTGGGGAAAGCGCTTCTACAAGCCGGGCCGTGTAGTCGCCGATTCCGTCAAGAAGCGGCGGCAAAGCCGGCACGATGACGTGAAGGCGCGGACGCGCGGAGGATTTCACGGGCGGCGCGAAGAATCCGGAATCGCCGGCGGCAATGCGCGGGACTTCGCCCGGCGAAGCGGCTGTGGGAATGGAATGGGTGTGAATAACCATAGCGGCACACAAACTGATTGGGGGGTGGAAGAGCGCGATCAGGCGGTTGTACTGGCTGGGCGGCGTTTGCCACGAACGATGTATGTACCGAGAATTCCGCAGACCGACAAGAGCATCGCTCCCATCGATCGAGCCGTTGGACCCATCGCCAGCGAACGAGCCAGCGTACGCCGAGCCTCGGCACGGCGACCCATATGGACAAGATGGAGTCCCTTGTCGGCCAGCGCTCGGCGGCGAAGGGCACGAAATTCAGAATGCAGCGGCGCCATCGCGGGGTCGCTAAGCATTTCCTGCAAGCGGAAAAGGTGCCCGTCAACCATATATAGCGGAGCGTCGGCGCTCATCCCGCCGGCGTGGGCGCGATAATTGGCGAGGCGTTGCGGAACGTAATACGCCCCATGACCCGTGCGCAGGCACTGATAGAACAGCCAGATGTCGTTGCTCCCCCCGGCTCGCGGCGAAATAAAGCTGGACGAAACCAACGAGCTGCGGAACAAACACGCGGCAATGGAGATGCTGCAATTGATCAGTGCGGCCCGGCAGGCGTTTTCAACCCGGCCCATCGGCAGATACGTTCTCGCAAACCGCGCCGACATCTCGTCGCTGGTTTCGGTCAAGCGTTGGCCGGCGATATCCATGACCCATTGATCGCAGAACGAAAGAACCAGGCTCGGATCGGCAAGCAGCGGCGCGAGCATGTTCTGAATGAAGCTTGGCTCAAACGCGTCGTCATCGTGCAGGATCGTGAAGAAATCACCCCGGGCCGCTTCAATGCCGAACTTCCAGTTGTTGGGCAGACCGAGATTCGTGCCATGGCGGATATACCGAACGCGCGGATCGCCCGCAAACGGAGCCGCCGCCGCCGCGGTGCCGTCCGGCGAGCAGTCGTCCAGAATCAGCACCTCAATATTGGTGTAAGTCTGATCCAGCGCGCTCCGGATTGCATGAGGCAACAGGGCTTCGCGCTTGTACGTGGGGATCAGGATGGTGACCAGGGGAAGCGACATAGATTGATCGATTCGAATAACCCGTCAGGCGGTGATTCGATCGCGATGGATATAACGGAACATGCGGTACCCCGGCGATCCGGCGCGGAGCAAAAGGCGGTCGATAACGACCTTCGGCTTGAGTCGAACCGCGCGGGAAATCTCCGCGGCCCGCTGCATGAGCTGGCCGCCTTTAGCGAGATCTCCGTTGACGCTGGCCGTGACGCCGGCGGAAAACAGGCCCTCGGCCGCGATCCGGCGCAGCGTCGGCAACTCGCCCGCAAGCTCGGGATTCTCCGCGGCCCAATGCGAAACGATCTCCGGAAATTCCTGCATTTCGCGGTGGAGCACGCCGGCCGCGGCATTCAGGGCCGTAACGCTTTTTTGATGAACTCGATAAACGGTCAGTGTTTTCGAGATCGCACGAACGCGCCTGGCGCTGGCCGCGAGGCGGAGGTGATATTCCACATCAACGTGCACGCGGAGACCCGGATGCGGTTTGCCCGCGCGCTCGCAGAGCTGGCGCCGGACGAACATCGCCGACGGCAACCACACGTTGCGAGTGATCTGATGACAAAAGGCCTGCGGGCCCGTGAGCGTCTGGTCGAACGACTGGCGCGCCGGTACCAAACGGTCGATCCCCTCGCGCGCGATCAGCCAGTTTCCGTAGACGAGGTCGATCTGTTCGTCCTGCAGGAACTGCTCATGGACGCACTGAAGCGTTTCAGGGAGCCAATAGTCGTCCGCGTGGAGAAGGCACAGCAACGGAGCGCTGCCCAGGTCCAGCGCCCCGGACCAGTTGGCTGATTGGCCCATGTTCGTGTCATGGCGAATGAAATGAATGCGCGGGTCGGCAAGGAACGTTTCGACGACGGCGGCCGTGTCGTCCGTCGAAGCGTCGTCGCAGATAAAAAGTTCCCATGAGACACACGTCTGCTGGAGAACGCTTTCAATAGCCTGGCCGATATATCGGCCATAATTATGGCTGAGAATGACGACTGTAAAAAATGGGACGGGAGAGGGAGTCATTATTCACGCTTCATTCCGCCCGAGATGCGCCGTTTGAACATGCCGAAGGCCTGCCACGCGCGTCGCATGGCGTTGGCGATGACCCGCGTGTGCCGGCCTGGCATGGTCTGGCCCGGTATCACGCCGGCGTTTTTGGCCAGTTCCCAATGTTTCGCCCAGGTGAGATAGGTGTAGCACGCGAACATGAGCGACATCAGCAGCCCAAACACCCCCTCGCGATAGCTTTGAAGATAAATGTAACGGTGGAAAAAACTTTGGATGATGGCTCCGATCGGCGAACGGGCCGGCATCTGATTTCTCTTGAATGATTCCGCCGCTTCAAGCGACGTGTAGCGATTCATCGTTTCGACGTAGTGAGCGATCGAGTCTTTGGAAAAGTGCAGCAGGATTCCGTTGAGATCGGCAACCGTCCCTTCGATGTGCAAGCCTTCATGGACGGCCCGGCCGTTCCACTGTCCCGCGTCGCGGCGCACCAGGCGCGTCTGCCAAGACGGTCCATGCGTGTAGTGCGTCGGGACGCCAAAAAGATATTCGCGGCGACGCATGCGGAAGCCCGCAGGATCGCCAGATTGGCTGCGGGTGACGACCGAGCGGATTTCCCCAGCGAGTTCCGGCGTGACCCGTTCGTCGGCATCGATAAACAGAATCCAATCGCTAGTGGCCTTAGCCATGGCAAAATTACGTTGATCGGAAAAGCCGCCGGGCTTACCCGGTCCAAGGAGATTGCTTCGATAAACCAGCGACGTGTACCCGCGGGCGATCTCCACAGTGTCGTCCGTGCTGAATCCGTCAACGACAATGACTTCATCCGCCCAGAGGAGGCTCTCAAGACACGGTGCAAGGCGTTTGGCTTCGTTGAACGTCAGGACGATCGCGGAGATTCGCGCGCGCGCAACGGGGCTGCGGGAAGCCGACGCCGGCGATTCAACCAACGACGTGTCGGAAACGGGAGCTTCCGGATCAGAAAGACTCGGCATTGGGAACGTTGGTGAATTTAATATGCGCATGATGGAGCCAGCGAAGTTGCTCGGTATCCGGTGACCGAATGAAAGGTGTCCAAATGAAGCCGGGTGACGGCCGGCCACGCATAGCGTCTGGATTGGAGTTCCCGGCCGGCTTCGCCGAGCCGACGTCGTAGGGGTTCATCTTTCAGGATATTACACAGGATCGGTGCGATGGAGCCGGCATCTTGTTCGGTGCAGAAGCCGGTTTCTCCGTCGGTGATCAGCTCACGGACGGCCGGCGCGGGGCCGCCCACAACAGCTTTCCCATAACTCCAGGCTTCCACATAAACGATGCCAAATGATTCGGTGCTCGACGGCATGCAAAGAACATCGCACGCAGCAAGAGCGTCAGCCTTGGCCGATTCGGCTGCGACCCCAAGATCCAGAAACGCCTGAGTTGGAACGTCAGGATAAGGGCGATCACCTTCAGGGCCGATCACGACAAGACAAACATTCGGCACTTGCTCGACAATCTTTGGCATTGCCTCGCACAGCGCGTGAAAACCTTTGGACCGCAACCGCCGGCCGATGAAGAGCACGATGGGCCGGCCGGCCAGCGCGTGCGCATCGCGAAACGCTTGGCCGTCGCCATCAGGCAAGGCAACGGGGGCAAGCCACGATCGCACAAGGCGCGATCGGGAAACTCCGAGAGATTCGAGATGATTCATCTCATGATCGGACTGGCAGAACACGGCGTCGGATTGCTCATAAAGATCGACATCGAGCGGGCTGTCGCCCCACGTTTGCGGATGCACCGCCGGCCAGATCGTGAATGCCGCGCCGCGCGAGCGCGCCACCGCGAGAGCGGCGAATCCGAGCAGTTCGCGCCCCGCGCCAATGTAATGAACCAGATCGCAATCCTCCGGAATCGCCCGGTCGAGCGATTCATCGAACGCGCGTGCAAAAATCATCGGCGGCAGGCGGCGGAGGGCGCGCCGATCGGTCATATGCCGCAGTCGACGAAGAATCGGCCTCCAGCGGGGCGATGGGCCGACCAGCGCCGTGGGAATGCCGTCGATGGGGAACCCGTCGCCGATCGATGGAGCGGCATAATCCATTGGCCCGGCTTCAGGGCGATCAAAACGGGCGACGGTGGTGACCTGCACCCCAGCCGATTGAAGCTCACGCACCAGTATCCGCGCGTAGGCCGAAAGACCCCCAGTCGTCGAGCGGCTTTCACCTGAGACGATGCACACGCGCAGCGGGCGGGCGCTGCGGGCGCGCTTGGGAACGGCGTCGAGCGGAGGAATCAAAGTCTGGCCTCTCATAAAATCACGTGACCGGATTCTGGCAAAGCGTGTGAACCGATGGCGAAACGGCGCTCGGCTCCTCGCTTAAATTGGCGGCGGCGAGAATCTGCTGCATGACTCGGCGTTGTGAAAGACGTGGACGCCAGAATTCAGCGATTTCCCGAGCCTGGCGGTCGCCCGTCTCCCAGGCGTGAAGCTCGCTCTTAAGAGCTTGATGCAGCGAACGGACGCCGTGACTTTTCGACACGGTCCCGAACGGACCAGCGTCAACGATGTCCAGGAAGCCGGGGATTGGCGTCCCGACCACGCTGCATCCGGACGCCAGCGCTTCGTTGGCCGAGATCGGCGATCCTTCCCATCGCGAGCTGGATAGCAGGATGCGCGCATCGGCGAGAAAGCGCGGCATATCCGCCAGTGGAACCTGTTCGTGGCAATCGATTCTCCCCGTCTGTCGGGCAAGATCGCCGCACAGCGCAATCGCGCCCGGGCCAATGACAACGAACCGCGTATCGCCGGACGACTGGATCTCCCGCCGCATGATGCCGAGCAAAAGCTCGGGATTCTTTTGCGGAGCCGTCCATCGACCGATCGAGATGACCGTAGGCGGTCGATCGACT
>Ga0182024_10016607_pt1 | contig 13945 bp, 15 predicted proteins | sample P32metaG_FD_120480 | JGI IMG/M metagenome (GOLD analysis project Ga0182024, IMG submission 120480) | Permafrost microbial communities from Stordalen Mire, Sweden - P3-2 metaG (Illumina Assembly) | ecosystem: Environmental > Terrestrial > Soil > Wetlands > Permafrost | place: Sweden: Stordalen... | reverse complement strand
TTCGACTGGCCCAGCACGGTCAACTCGGCGAGCACCATCCGTCTTTGCACCGAGGGAGGCTTGGGATGCTTGTTCTTTGGCGCAACATTCGTGGAAGTCTCAGCTAACGGCACGGATTGCGGAGCGGGTGTTGCGTCAATTAACTCCCCGCGAATTTCAGGGCTCCGTGGGTCCGGTTGAACCTGTTTTGCCCCGTTCCTTTGGCAGGACACCGCGAGAAGGGCCAGTGGAATCCACGCTGCAATCAACAACTTTTTCATCATCGCAAGTTAAGTTCAGGCCACGGCAATGCCGCCGCCGCCAGGGCAATGATTCACCTCGATGGTCACATGCACCAACTCCTCGTGCTCGCGGAGAAGCTGTTTGTAATCTGCCGGCGTTTTCGGCTCGTGCGCCACGACAGAAATGACGGCGGCAAATTTGTTGACGGCAATTTGCCAAATGTGCAGGTCGGCGATAACCGTATCCGCGTCGGCTTGCAAAGCCTTCCGTATCTCCAAATTCAAGTCAGAACTGTCCGGCTCTTTGTCGAGCAAGATGACATGCGTGTCCCGAATCAATCCGTAGGCCCACTGACTGATGACCACGCTGCCCACCAATCCCATCGCCGGATCAAGCCACACCCACCCCAAGGTCTTTCCGCCCACCAGTGCAATGATTGCCAGTACCGATGTAACGGCGTCGGCTATAACGTGAATGTAAGCAGCCTTCAAATTCAGATCATGAGACTTGCCGTGCCCATGATGGTGATGCGCCCCGGGCGAATGATCGTGATGATCTTTTAGCAGCAGGGCACTGGTGATATTTACGGCCAGACCAACACAGGCCACAGTGATGGCTTCGTTGAACTGAATCGGCAGCGGATGGAAAATGCGGATCACCGATTCCCCCGCCATAAAAAGGGCAATCCCGCCCAACACTATCGCGCTCGTGAACGCACCCAGAACAGCGATTTTGCCGGTGCCGAAGCTGAAGGCGGAGTTTCTGGCGTGCCGGCGGGCCAGCGCATAAGCGCCGACCGTGATGACAAAGGCAGCGACATGCGTGGCCATGTGCCAGCCGTCGGCAAAGAGCGCCATCGAATGCAGTTTCAAGCCGCCGAAAATTTCGACGACCATCATAATTGCGGTCAGCGTCAGGACGCGCCGGGTGTTCTTCTCCGCATTGGAGAATTCCCCGCAAAAATCATGACCGTGCTGCCATTGCGAGAGGCTTGTAGTATGCATAATTGTCTGCCGAATCGGGTTTCACTGCGCGGAATAAAATACCCGATTTGGAGAGGATCTTCAATGCGCAAAGTCTAATTCGTCCGTGATTTGGAGCCTGTTCGCGAGCACGCATCGAACGGGTTGGCGCGGGGGGGTGAGGCTTGGTTCGGTTTTTTCAATGGAGTCCAAGGCCGCGGCTGCCGATTGAATGGGCGCTGATTTTAAGCGGTCGAATGTTGCGGCCACCGGTGAAACACAACCAAACCGTTCTGGCAACCGATGGCAAGCATGGACTGGTCGGGCGACCAGCCAAGGCGAGTGATGGGGAAGGAAAAGCGGAGGGCATGCAGACGCTTGTCAGTGGGAACCGGTTTGCGCTTTGGCCATGGGCATTGGGCCGGGTTCCGAATTATGACAATACCTGCTTCACACCCGGAGGCGAGCAAGTCGCCGCGCTTTTGCCAAGCTAGCGCTGTAATGGCCGCCGGATGACCGGCGAGTTGCAGTGGAATCGTTCCTTTCGGTCCTTTGCCCGTTACATTCCACACGATGGCCACATCGAGGCTGTTGGTGGCAAGGAATTGACCGGTGTGATCCCATGCCAGATGTCTGACTTTTGAAGGGTAACCGCTCATTTCCAGCGGCGGGTCGCCGCGCGACTGGAGGCGGAAAAACTGGATGCTGTTTTCCTGGGTGCCCGCCGCGATGAACCGGCCATTGTGACTCCAAGCCATTGCAATCAACGATGACTTCCATGCCAGGGTTAGGTAGGGCCGCACCGCGTCCAACCGGAAACAACGGATCTTCCCGTAACAGGCGGTGGCGACCCCCTTGCCATCGCCCCGAAATTGCAGCGCAGTGACTGTGCTCTCATGCGAGACGAACTCGGAAGTCATTTCTCCGGTGAAAGCCCAGAGCCGGAGATATTTTCCAGCGGCACTCGCAAGCACCCCCCCCATCGGGCGACCATGCCACGTGCTCGACCCAAGCCGCGCCGCCCGGCAATTCCTTGAATAATTCACCGCTATGAAAATGCCACAGTTTGATTTTTCCGTCCTGGCCGCCGGAGGCGATCCACAGGCCGCTCGGGGACCATGCGGCCTGCATGGCGCCCTTGTGCCCGGATAGTTGCCGGCGCAAATTGCCGGTCGCAGCATCCACAATCGCCATTGAACCCTCTGTTCCCGCGACGATTACGTTCTTCCCGTCTGGAGACCAATCCAAACTGGAAACCGGTTCATGCAAATCGAAACTCACCAAGCCGTCGGAGACACCGCGGACGCGCAGGCGTGGTGGTTCGGCCGTTTCGTTGATCAGGCCAGGCATGAGCGAAATCCTTTCTCCAACTCCTGGCGGTCCAGATTTTTGCCGATGAAGACGAATTGATTGCCCGCCTCACCGGCGTTTTTCCAAGGTCGGTCGAGCTTGCCATCAAACAACATGTGGACGCCTTGAAACACAAAACGATTGGGCTGGTCCTTCACATTGACAATGCCCTTCATGCGATAAATGTCCGCGCCCTTCTTGCGGAGCAAATCGCCAAGCCACGCATTGAATTTCTTGCCGTCCACGGGACACTTTTCGATGATGCCCACCGAACTGACGCTCTGGTCGTGAGTGTGGTTCGCGGCAAATGTCTCTTCTCGTGCGGTCGGAATCGCCCGGCCACTGCGGGTAAACGCCATCTTGAACTCGTCCGGCGGATGCTGGGTGAAAAACACGTATTGGCCTGTAAGCCCGGCCTGGAACTGGAATTGCGCTCCAGAGGCGCCAAACTCAAGCTTCTGCAATTTCACCCCCGATCTGAACTGTGTGCCCGATGCGCGGCTCACGGTTTCGGTCGAAAAGAGGCGCACGGCTGTTTTCTTTGCGGACTCATAGACAGTGTCATCGAACTTGCCCAGGCAAAGCGCGACGATATTCATCTCTGGATCAGGGCCCGGTTGGAAAAGGATATCGTAAATTCCGGCCTCGAGTTCGTAAACTCCCGCCCACTCAAACGGCATCTCAGGCTTCAGAAAATCCGGCGCAAACGCCAGCGCGTTGTCCAAATCGAACGCCCGGATGTTGAAAATGCAGTCCAGCGCGATGGCAGCATTTTGGGTGCGGTGAATCTTTGCCACGGAATTCATCGAGCGGATTTTGGCCTCCAGCTTGGCCAATGCGGCTTCGTCCACCAAATCGGTCTTGTTGATGAGGGTCACGTCGGCAAAGGCGATCTGCTCCTGGCATTCGGAACTGGTTTCGATGTGCTGCCAGACGTGCTTCGCATCCACCAATGTGACGATGGCATCAATGCGAAAGGCATTGCGGACCTCATCATCCACGAAGAACGTTTGCGCCACGGGTGCGGGGTCGGCCAAGCCGGTCGTTTCAATAAGCACCGCATCCAGGCGGTCTTTGCGCTTGACCAGATTACCGAGAATGCGGATGAGATCGCCGCGCACCGTGCAACAAATGCAACCGTTGTTCATCTCGAAAATCTCCTCGTCCGCGCCGATGACGAGTTCATTGTCTATGCCGACTTCGCCAAATTCATTTTTCAATGACGGCGATGCGTTTGCCGTGTTGCTCGGTCAGGATGCGATTGAGCAGTGTGGTTTTTCCTGCACCGAGAAAACCGGTCAGGACCGTTACAGGGATGGGATCGTTTTGTTTCATAAATCATGCGAGTTTTGACGATGGAGGCGCGACCTCCGCAGATCGCGGTGGCGGCGCAGGAAAAAGGCTGCGAGGAAGCACCCAAATACCACCAGCACAATGACTGGACCGGGTGGCACGTCCGCCAGGTTGGAGACAATCATGCCAATGGCGGCGCTGCTCATGGCCGCGAGCAGTGAAAGCAACACGATGTGTGACAGGCTGCGGCCGGAGAGCGTGCCGACGGCTCCCGGCAGAATCAGCAGCGCCGTCACCAGCAGGACGCCCACAACTTTGGTGGAGAGAATTACGGTGGCCGCAATCATCAACATCAAAAGGTAGCGTAAGGCCGTGACACGGACGCCCGACGCCTGGGCCAGTTCTTCGTCAAATGTCCATTGCCCCAGCCCGCGCCAGCCGATGAAGCAAAACAGCGTCGCAGCGACGGCCAGTCCTGCCAACAGCCAGCATTCCAGCGGGTTCACCGCCAGAATGCTGCCGAAGAAAAAGTGTTCAAGATGGCCGGTGCTGTGGTTGTGCCAGGACAACAACAAAACTCCAAAGGCAAAGGCCGCCACATAGCACGCGCCGACCGCCGTGTCCGATTGCAGCCGGTTGCCGATGGAAAGCCAGGCGATGGCGACGGCCACGCCACAGGTAAAAACAAAACTGACGAGATAGCTGGACAGGGTCGGGACCTGACTGGCGCCCAGCGCGAACAACCCCACAGCAAGGCCGCCCAGGCTGGCATGGGCGAGGCCATCCGCGGAGAAGGAAAGCCGGCGCAGGACGACGAAGGGCGAAAGCAAGCCGCACGTCAGACTCATCAGCAAACCCGCAAGCATGGCCCGTGCAAGAAAGCCGTATTCCAGAAAAGAATTCAGATGAAAAATGGCGTTCATGAAAAACCTCCGGTGGTCTTCCCTTGACTGTCACGGTCAACCGGATCCAACGCTGGTTTCCGTTGCGTGAATAATTGATAGCGTTCAAGTTCGCAGCGGTAGGCCTCCTGAATGGTCTTTTGATCCAGCGCGCGGGCCATGCCATGCCAATGCAGCCCCACGCACAAACAAGCAATCCGGTCGCCATGGGCGGTGATGAGCGGAATGTCATGGCTCACCAAAATGATGGTGATGCTCTGGCGTGAAAGCCCCTCTAACAGGTCGCAAAATTGATCCTGCCCTTCCGAGTCCACGCCGGCGGTCGGCTCATCCAACAGCAATACATTGGGCTCAATCATCAAGGCGCGCGCCAGCAAAAGCCTCCTTTGCTGGCCACCCGAAAGGTTCACGAAATAGGCCGCCGCTTGATCGGCCAGACCAACGCGGGCCAGCAGTTCATCGGCTCTTCGAGCCACCTGGCGGCGACGCGCCCCAAACAACGGGAGCGAACCCGCCGCGCCCTGCTTCACAATTTCGCGGCTGCTCAATGGGTAGTCCCTGTCCATCCCTATGCGTTGCGGCACGTAGCCGATGCGTGGCCGTCCGCAATCCATTCCAGACCAACGGATTTGACCTGAAGTCGGCGGAATAATACCAAGCAGGACGCGCAACAACGAAGTTTTTCCACCGCCGTTTGGCCCAATGAGGCCCAGAAACTCGCCGCGGGCAACCGTCAAATTGATGTCTCGCAGAATCCGCTGACCGGATAGATCCAGCGTCAGATTCTCCACGGTCAGCACCGGGCATTCGTCGGTATGCATAATCAATGGGGACCACCCAACGCCTTGCGCAGCGTGTCCAGGTTCCTTCGCTGGCGTTCGAGGTAGGTGGATTCCGGGGCGGCGGGCAGGATGGTTTCGCAAGGATCGAGCTGTTCGACGTGTCCGCCCAATTCCATCGCGATCACTTGGGCCGGACGGTCGGACAATTGCGGTTCGGCAAAAATCACTTTGACTTTCAATGCGCGCATGACGTCCACGAGTTTTCGCAGGTATTCCGCGGAGGGTTCATCTCCGGGAAATTCTTCGATCACTCCGACAACCTCCAGATGATAGCGGGCGAAAAGGTAACTATATGCGCCATGAAACGTGACCACCTGGCGATTCGGAAATTTGGCGCAAGTTTCAGCATATTCTCCATCCAGCTTTTGAAGCTCGGCAAGGAACGCCTGGCCGCGTGCCGCTATTTCCTCACGATGCACGGGCGCCAGTTTGACCAGTTCATCCGTGATCCGTTGCGCCAGCTTCCGCGCCAGCACCGGGTCCAGCCACACATGCGGATCAATTTCATCCGGGTTGGCATCTTTGGAAAACTCGGAAAGGGCGGCCTTGCCCATTTTATGAATGGGAAAGTCGGCCGCCAATGTGACGAGGCCGGTCTTGTGTTCCGCCGACGAAAGCTTTTCCACCCAACCGTCCATGCCCAACCCCAGCAGCAGAACCAAATCCGCCTTGGCGACAGATTCGGCCGCGCTGGGGCTGGGCTCTGCACTGTGGGGGTCTCCGCCAGGAGGAACTAGACAGCGGACCTCCACATTCGTCCCGCCGATTTGGCGGGCAAAGTCGTAGAGCGGAAAGAAGCTTGCCACCACCAGCGGTTTTCGAACCTCAGGCTTCTTCTGGCCGCATCCCGTTAAAGCGAGCCCCAGGGTAAGCGCGCAGAGCAACTTGATTGAATTCAGCAGCCTCATTATTCGACGTTGTGTTTATAAGCGAGGACGCCTTGCACGATCGCAGTCGCCATGAGTGCCCGGTATTTCGGGTCGGCAATCTTGCCGCGCTCACCTTTATCTGTCAGGAAACCGCCTTCGATAAGAACGGCAGGCATGCTGGGCGTGCGGAGAACTTCAAAGCGGGCGCGCCGGAGTCCGCGATCGTCGGCAGCCAAATTCTTGACCAGCGACTCTTGCAGCCGGCAAGCCAGCAAGATATTCTGTTGATCTTGCTGGTTGCCCGGCAACGCTTCGGTGTTTGCCGGTTTTCCCCGACCGTTGGTGGAACTGGCCCTTGCGGGCGTCAGGCAATAGACCTCAACGCCTCTCGCATCGCCTTGCGGGGCGACGTTGAAATGCAGGCTGATGAACAGATCGGCCTGACGCCGGTTGGCCAAAGCCGGGCGCTCCTCCAGTTCAACGTATTCATCCTTGTCGCGTGTCAATATAATCGTGAATCCTGCGGCGCTCAATTGCCTTTCCAACTCCCGGGCCAGCAGAAGGGTAAATTGTTTCTCCATAAATTCACCGACCGCTCCGCCGGTGTCTTTGCCGCCGTGGCCCGGATCAAGGCAAATGGTCTTTACAGGATGGCCGGAGTGATTCGTGGCGGGAGAGAGGAGGGGTTGCAGGGTAGCTTTCACGTCGAGTGTCGAAAGGCAAAGATGTCCATCCCGCATTGTTATCGGGTCGCACAACCAGACATGGATGCCATTGATTTGCGCCAACTCGGAATCGGCCGTGAAATGCAGGGTGGTGGCACCCTTCCCGAGGGTCACGTCTTCGTCTGGTTTTGACCAGGTCATCTTGTAGCCATTGTCTTTGGCCCAATTCGACAGCGATACCCATGCGATCTGAGGAGTGCTCGATTGCGCCGGGTCGCAACGCCCGTTGGAGGTTGATCCAACCAGCACCGCCAGTGCCCAATAATATGTCGGCGATAATTTCATTCTGATCCGCCTGATTTGAGCCGGAGTTCGACACCCGGCAAGGCAACAGGCACGCCATTTCTGAGTTTTTGGAGTGCTCCAAAGGCGAATGCCCGACGCAAACCCCGTGTCGCGATCGCAATTCGATCTTCGGTAGCCAACGGGAAGCTATGGAAGCATCACCGGAGGGCCGCGACCCGGAGGCAATTGGCGGGGCCGGATCGGCAGAAGGGCAATCCGGGGAAGGCAGATAAACTCAACAAAACCAAGAATCACGACGGCGAGGATGATGGCCTTGGGTAAGAGAAGAACTTGAGCATGGGCAAACAGCGTGACTGCACATTCATGGTTCGCGTCATCCGCATCCGGATGAATCAGCCGGTGCAGCGATGGACTTGCCGACAAGAGCGACAGCGCCACGACCAAAGCAACCCCCATTATGGCCACCGGGACCTTGATCCCTCTAGTCAGCCTGAAATGGCGTCGTCGTATTTGCAAATCGTTTGCAATCTGACACGAATCCTAAAATTATGCAAGCGGTTTTTCTCGCTTTTGAAGATGCCTTACTTTCCGTTGGCATTCCGCCGGCAGAGCGGGCAGATTCCGAAAAACTCCAACCTGTGCGTCACTGCCGCGAAACCAGTGGCGGCGGCAATCCGCGAATCGAGTTTCCCCAGCGCACACTCTTCAATTTCAACGACCTTCGTGCATTGGGTGCAAACCAGATGGTGGTGATGGCCGTCATCCCCCTCCCCAATTAGTTCAAACCGTGCCGCACCGTCGCCAAAATCGAACCGTTTAACCACCCCCATTTGCTCCAGCAAATGTGTGACGCGGTAGATGGTGGCCGGATCACATCGGTCCGCCGGCATGGCGCCCCGAATCTCCTTGATCGTCAGCGGGTGAGGATGTTTGCGCAATACGTCCAGTACCGCCTGGCGCGGACCGGTAATGTTGTGCGATTGCCGACGCAGCCGTCCTGTCAGTGTGGACATTTTCTGCCGCCTCGGCGGATGAGAATGGGTGTGCGCTTTCATTTCAGCAATTGCAAAACGCTCGCAATTAAGCAGAAAAAATAAATGCGACGCAATCTTTATCAGCTAAATTGATTGGTTCATCATTGGCCGATGGCACAACCGGAGAGTTAACAGAGTTTGCACGGGAACCAAAATGCAATTATTTACGTGAGATGGCCTGTTGCTGCTTCAAGGGCATTAAACATGGAGATTACTTTGGCGGAGCCAATGGATAAGGATCCGAGGTTGTTGGCACTTGGTTTGTTCCGTAGGTTTTCAAAGTGCCGCCAACATTAGTTGCGTTTGGGTGGATGCTGTTGTTTTTCAACACTTCGCGGCTGACGCCCTCTGCTTCCGCTGGCGTATTGATGATTTAGGGTGTTGAAACCCGGTTCCACTGGGAATCAGCACAGTTGCACCTTGCGGAATAATGGAGGAATTCAATTGAAGCACCCGTTGACTGATCGATCCGCTACAGGTGCCCAAAGTCCAACAGAAACTCGGCCTTCACCTCACGTCATCATTTTTGTGCAGAAGCTGCGAACTTGAGGTTCGCCTTTAGCGCGGCATGGCGCCGGTCGAAGGGGAGTTTGCCGAGAGCTTCGACGGCTTTGTAGAATTTTTCCATGTCGCCGTTTTGCGCTTCTAGCAATGCGCGGAAGGCGGGGCGCAGTTCGTAATACGTGGCGACGGTATTCAATTTGGCGTTGTTGAGGGAGTTGGCGAACCATTCGTCGTAGCCGGTCTCGCCGCCCCAACTCATCTTGACTGCGGCATAGCGGGCGCGCAGGCTGGCGATGATTTCATCTTTACGCCCCTGTTTTTCGGGGTCCGTCAGACGCGCGTTGCCATAGACTGCTTCCAGTTCGGACCGCGTGCCCATAACCAGTGTGATGAAGGTTTTTTCACGATCCTCCGCCTCAAGATAGGCATTGTAGGATTTGGGATCGTTGGCGGCGGCGAGCCAGCGTTTGACGCCCTCGGCGGCGACTTCCATCGCGAAGGCTTCGTTAAATTCAGTGTCGCCCTCGATGAAAAAACGGCGGTGGCCCAGTTCATGAAAAATCAAGTCAGCCAGATCAGCTTCCGGCTCATATATGAACGTGTTCAGCAGCGGGTCGTGAAACCAACCGAGAGTCGAGTAGGCTTCGATGCCAACGACATATACGTCGCAGCCCTTTTTGCGCCAGGGCTCGGCGTAGTGTTGGGCGTCCTCTTCGTTGAAATAACCCCGGTAACTGGCGCGTCCGATGACGGGGAACCACCAGGTTTTAGGCTGGAGGGACAGGGCGGGGGCGATATTAACGTTCCAGACGACGTATTGGCGGTGGAGGTCCGTGTAGGTGGCATACTCGTCGTCGGCCGGCTCCTTCATAACGTCGTTGGCGAACTTGCGGATTTTCATTACCTGCTCGAATTTCGCCTTGAGACGCGGCGGCGTTTTGGGATCGGCCATTAATTTCTCGATGGGCTGGCGATGGGCCAGAACGCCGTATTCGCCGACCATGGCCTGCCGGTAAAAACGAAGCCCTTCGCAGCCGGAGGATAGGACCGCCGTGACGACGCAAACGAGGGCGAGTGTGGCCAAACGGACGCGGGGTGACGCCGAGCCTGTTGGAGATCGTTTCATTGATGTAGTTGGGCGTAGTCCATCTGCTTCTTTAATTTACGCGCCGCAGCAGGCAATTTCATCGAGCGACAGCGTGTGAGCTTCCCTGGGTGCTTATTTCACAGGTTGGAAATCTTTGTGGCCTGTCTGCCACAACAGAAATGCAAACTGGCCCGCGAAGTTCTTGAAGGTGACGATTTTCTCCTCGGTGAAATGGCCGTTGTCATAGTTCACTTTCATCAGGACGGGTTTTCCGGAGACGGTTGCCGCCTGCACGGCGGCTACGAACTTACCAGGTTCCCAAGCACAGACGCGAGGATCATTCCAGCCACCGACGCCCATGACCGCAGGATATTTCACACCTTTCTCGACATGCTGGACGCCGTCCATCTCAAACAGAGCGGCGCACTCGACAGGGTCTTTGACCGTGCCGAATTCTGGTGTGTTAACGGGGCCGTTGGGCGAAAACTCCATGCGCATCGCATTCGCGCACCCGACATTGCAGACAGCAGCCGCAAACAGGTCTGGGCGTTCAGTAATGGCGCGACTAATAAGGATTCCGCCCGCGCTGGTGCCGGTGCCGGCCAACTTTTGGGGACTGGCATATCCCTTGTTTATCAGAAACTCTGCGCAAGAGATGAAATCCTACCAGGTATTGGGCTTGGTCGTTTTGAAACCGGCCCGATACCATGCCTCGCCTTTTTCGCTGCCACCCCGGACATGGGCAATTCCAACCACGACCCCGTGAGCAGCCAGCGAACAATTGCGGATGCTGAAGGCGGGGTCGAGACTGATCCCGTATGCGCCATAACCGGTCAGGATGCAACAGTTCGATCCATCCAGTGGCATCCCTTTCTGGCGAATGATCGAAAGCGGAATCATCGCGCCGTCGTGCCCGGAAACTTGGACTTCCTCGGAAACCAGGTTCTCGAAATCGGGATATGTGACATCCGTGTTGAAAATACTCTTCGCAAAGGTGTCCTTCCGCGCATCGTAATCATAGATCGTCAGGGGTGCGGTCCAAGCGGTGATGTCCACCAGGCAATTGTCGGTTTTCCAATCCGGACAACTGACGCCCACGGTTCCCGACATCGGTAATTTGACTTCCGAGGTCTTGGCGGAAGCCAGATTGTATTTTACAAGCCGTCCGACCACCCCGTCGGAATAGACAATGAGCAGATAGTGCCGGCTCTTGGTGATGGATTGGACGGAGTCAGCCTGCTCGGGAATGATGGTTTCGGCGTGGTCCCAATCAGGATGTTTCACGCTGGTCCGGACGACCTTGTATTTAGGCGCGTCCGTATGCGTCACAGCGTAAGCGTAATCCCCGTTGAACGCGATTCCCCGCACCAGATTATCCGAGGGTTTGCAGAGAACCTCCCACTTGATTTTCTGGTTTTTCAATTCGGAGGCGGGCGCATAGACAACCCGCAGTTCATTTTGCACGGTTTGCAGGGATCCGGTGATGTAGTCCGGATACGATTCGTCAATCGAGGCACCCGGAAATTCCTTAGCCGTGATCCCCAGCTCTGGGTTGCTTTCGTCGCTGAAGATGTCGCGATCCGTGGCAGTGTCAGTGCCTAGCTTGTGTATTCTGGTTTTTCGGTTCAATCCTATTTCAATGCTTTTGATGTCCGCGACCCTGCCGGTATCGTAGAAAAAAGACTGGTTGTCCTTCAACCATCCAAGTGGGCCTTCGGAAGGATAGATGCTGTCAGGCACGAGAGTCTCTCGTCCCACGTCCAAAACTCGGAGTTCCGACCATTCCGCACCGCCCGAGGAAAGCCCCATGACCACATGTTTGCCGTCCCATGATGGCACGATGCTTTGAATGGTGGTCACCACACCGGTTTTATAGGAGCTGGGATCAAACAGCAGCTTCTCCGCGCCATTCCATCCTTCTCGGAAATACAGCTTGCCCACATTTTCACCTCCGAGAGTCTTCTTGTAAAAGACGCGACCGTTTTCATAGTCGATGTCCGAGTAGGCCGCCGGCTTGAGCTTGTCCAGCGCCAGCCATTCCTGCACAAGGGCATCGCGCCCCGGAATTTTTGCGAGCAGGCCGTCTGTTAATTCCGTTTGAGCCTTGAACCAGCTTTCGACCTCTTTGTCCTTCAGGTTCTCCAGCCAGCGGTAAGGATCGACGTAGGTCTTCCCAAAATAGGTGTCCCTGGCCTCGACAGTTTTTGTCGCGGGATAGCTCAACTGGGCCTGGCAGGCTATGGCAACGAGAAGTGGAAGAATGGGAAAGAGGAATTTTTTCATAATGAGAGGCGTTGATGAATGATTGGTGTGAATTTGGTTTTCAAGTTCTTCGCCCCAAAGGCGGTCCAGTTTGCTCAAGGTTTTTGTCTGTAGGCGGCAATCGCAAAAACAGCAGTGTGCCCAGAATAAAGTGGCGCAGGCCACAGCCGCCGTTCCTGGGAGCAATTTTAGCGAATTTCGGAGGCTTCATAAGACTCAACCACAGATTATCTTACTTTTCTGTTTTTTCATCGGGGGCGCTCCCTTTCGGAAAATTGAGGGTGATGTTTTTTAACTCGGTTCCTTCGATGTTTATTTCGGGCACGACAGCGTCGAACATTTTGGTTTCTTTCAACCAATCGGCTTCGGCTTTCGGCGCGTGTTTGAAGTGTTGTCCAGCTTCATGGTTCAACACGGCAAATTTGTGTGACGAATTCGCCATAAAAACTTCTTTGGACGCACGATTCATTTTGAGATTTCCCTCATCTGATCTAAGTCGAGTTCATAGATTCCGGCCAACGAACCGCTTTCACGAACCGGCCCCACACGAAATGTTCCGGAAATGGTCACTGGCACATCCATGACCAATTTTACGCCTTTGCCAGCGGCATGTACGTTGACCCATTCATTGATTTGGGGCACGGTCCCGTAACAGCACATTCCCTGGTTTTTCAGCAGCAGAAACTCTGTGACCTTTCCGTCCACCGCTTTGGTGGGCAGCATGAATCCCTGCATGGCAATATAATCCCCGTTGAACGCTCTGACGTTGGAAGGAATCTGCCGTGTGACTTGCAGGAAACCAGCGGTGCTGTCGTGATCCACCACTTCTTCGGCCACCATGATCGGAAACGCCGACAGTTCCTGGAATGAGATTTCTCGATAACTGGGTTTGCCGCTGGTCGCCTGTAGTGGACCGAGAGAGGCGGTCCCTTTGTCTGAAGAGACTGTATCTGCAGATCGCAAGGCGGCTGGATTCCTCGCGGGTGTCTCGGTGTTGATTTGGATGGCCGGTTTTATCTTCGCTCCCTTAACAGTGTGCGCCAAAACCATTTGCCGGGGGGATGCGGTTGGGACAGTCAGGAAGGCTGGCGCGCATAAGGCAATCCCCACTGACAGACCGACCACCGAAGCAATCATGGCTCTTCGATTGTCGGCGGCCTCAGCCTTTTTTTGACGTTCCTTCTTTGTCATAACACTTGGCTCCAGGTTGATGATCAAGTGCGACCAATTGGCCGGTCTATTCGCCCACCAACGCTTCCCCATCCATCCGGTAAAGGCCGGTGACGTCGCCAGCGTCCCGGATGGTGCCAACATGCAGGGTGCCTTTGATCGTGACTGGCTGGCCCGTCTCCTCTGCTACGCCCTTGCCCGGTATCTTGACCGTCACCAGTTCGTTCAATTTCGGAGGGCTGCCGAAGCAACAACCGAATTGATTTCTGATGATTAAAAACTCGGTCACCTTGTCTCCGTTCATGGTGGTCGGGATCATATACCCTGTCACCGTGACCTTTTTCTTGTCGAGGGCCATTATGCCCTTTGGGATCAACTTGTCCGCGTCATCCACGGTAGCAACTTGGTTGGTGGTGGAAGGAGGATCGAAGTCAAACGAGGCAAGCTTGTCGAATTGGACATCCAGGTATTTCCCAG
>Ga0182024_10016606_pt1 | contig 13945 bp, 9 predicted proteins | sample P32metaG_FD_120480 | JGI IMG/M metagenome (GOLD analysis project Ga0182024, IMG submission 120480) | Permafrost microbial communities from Stordalen Mire, Sweden - P3-2 metaG (Illumina Assembly) | ecosystem: Environmental > Terrestrial > Soil > Wetlands > Permafrost | place: Sweden: Stordalen... | reverse complement strand
GTCCTGAAATTATCGCCTTTCTTCCCCAACATGGGTTAATGGTTACGCGATTTCTAGATGGAAAGGTCGTTACGGCGGAAGAAAGCCGGCAACCCGATGTGATGCGGCGCATCGTAGATGCGATTCGTCGCTATCATGAATGTCCTCCAGGAGCGGGAAGGTTTTGCGTATTTGATACTGTGCGTTCCTACCATGAACTTGCGAGGCAGCATGGCGTTTCGTTTCCTGCGAGGTTGAATCAGGCGCTTAAGATTCTGGACCAAATCGAGGCCGGTTCGGATGCGAGTCAAAAGCTGTTCCCGTGCCACAATGATTTATTGCCTGGCAACTTCATAGACGATGGCTTCAAAATGCGCCTCCTCGATTGGGAGTACGCAGGCATGGGTGATCGATTCTTCGATCTGGCCAACCTGGCGGTGAATCACCTCTATGAAGATGAGCAAGAGCGTGCACTGCTTCAGCTCTATTTTGGAGAAGTGAATGTGGACAGCTTGCGCAGGCTGCGTCTTATGCGTTTGGCTTCTGATATGCGTGAATCGATGTGGGGATTTCTGCAGGCTGGAATCTCTTCATTGGAGATTGACTTTCTCGAGTACGCTTGCAAGCACCTCGATCGTTGTCTTTGTGAAGTAGAACGTGTTGGATTGGTTGCTCCCATTTAGCATCGCTCAAACTTCGAACATGGCAACAAAGGCTGCAGATAAGGAATTCAGGGCACAGAAGTAGGATGAAGGAGGATTGTCGTGAAGGTTCCAGAAAGAGCGCGAATTGTAATTATCGGTGGTGGCATTTGCGGTGCAAGTGTTGCCTACCATCTGACCGAACGCGGCATTACTGATGTGGTCGTGTTAGAACAAGGAGATCTAATCAGCGGAACAACTTCACACGCACCAGGTTTGGTTGGGCAACTACGATCGAGCGTGACTCTGACGAAGATGCTCATGTACAGCGTGTCTCTATATAGAACATTAGAGGTGGATGGAACCCCTGGTTATTTTGAAGTTGGCGGTGTTCGATTGGCATCATCCAAAGAGCGGCTGCAAGAGATTAAGCAACAGTCCGTTTTCGCTGAGAAGGTCGGTTTGGAGGCTCACCTGATTACACCATCTGAGGCCCTGAATCTGTTCCCTCTAATGGATGCTACAGGGCTAGAAGGAGCTCTCTACCTGCCAAGTGACGGATCGGCTACAGCACCGGTGTTGGCGAGGGCTCTAATCAATAGATCGCAGGCGCGCGGAGTCACTTTTTGCCCGAATACAAGAGTTCAGTCACTAAGAGTCGTTAACGGTCAAATCAAGGGTGTTGACACCATAAACGGTGCGATCGAAACAGAGACGCTGGTTATGGCAGTAGGCATCTGGTCTCCGCTTGTGGCGGCAATGACTGGCATTGCCGTTCCATTAACTCCTATGCAGCACCAGTATGCGGCGACAAATTCCCTGCCCGAACTGGCTGGCAAAACTCTGCCCAATTTGCGCGATCCTGACAAACTCATCTATATGAGACAGCGGGACGATGTGTTGGTAATCGGCGGTTACGAACGCGACCCACGAGTTTTTTCCGCGCAGTCTATTCCTGATAACGCAAATCCTACGGTACAACAATTCGATGCTGATCACTTCGAGCCATTGCGACGTGCAGCCGCTGAACGCGTTCCTGTGTTGAAAACCGCTGGATTCAGCCAGCAGGTAAACGGACTGGAATCGTTTACTGCTGATGGTGAGTTCTTGATCGGTCCATCGCATCAAGTCCGTGGACTCTGGGCCGCCTGCGGTTTCTGCGCGCATGGTGTCTCTGGTTCTGGCGGAGTAGGCAAGGTCCTGGCGGATTGGATTGTAGATGGAAAGCCGGAGATGGACGTCTCGGCAATGGCATTGGATCGATTCGCGGACCAACCCCTGGATACCAAAACTATCGAGCAGAAAGCGTGCCAGATCTATAGTACCTACTATGATCTGTGCCAACCGGTGCATTGATCGCGATCATTGTTACAGCGGTCAAAACCAGGAGAAAAGAGCGATTCGATCAGTGGTGTATCAATAATGGCGATGACTCAAGAGTTAGTATTCGCGCTCGACATAGTGCGCGCAGCCGGCGCCGTTGCCCTGGAATACTTCCAAGGTGGCGTCAGCGCATCTTGGAAGAGCGACAATACGCCGGTGACCGAGGCCGATAGGCGATGCGAGCGAATGATCAGAGAAGCTATCGCACAACGGTTCCCGCTCGATTCCATCCTGGGTGAGGAGGAAGGCGAGACTAAGCGAAATTCCCCGAGCGGTTCAGGCAAGTCCAGTCGCCGAAAATGGATTCTCGATCCTATTGACGGCACCTACAATTTTGCTCGCCAGATACCGATTTTTGCCACATTGCTGGCACTAGAGGAAGATGATGAAGTTATCCTCGGCATTGTCCACGCACCAGCTCTCGGAGATACTCTTTGGGCCGAAAGGGGCCGCGGTGCCTTTAAAAATGGAAACCCTATCTCGGTTTCAAACATTGACAAACTCGAAGAAACGCACTTCCTTTTCGGCGAGCCAGATCGCATCGCCGGCAGTGCCTGGCAAGCCGGTTTCGACCAACTACTTGCTAAAACCTACAGGCAACGTGGGTTCGCGGATTTTCTCAATTTTGTCTATGTCTTTGAAGGCAAAGCCGAGGCTGCTTTAGAAGTGGGAGTGAATCCGTGGGATCTCGCTCCTATGAAAATCTTGGCGCAGGAAAGTGGAGGCTGCTTTTCCGATTTGCAAGGCGGTTCTTCCATTTATTCTCGAAATTGTCTGGTCTCAAATCAATTGATTCATCAAAAGATTTTGGACATATTGGGGAATCCAAAATGATTTCGAAGTCAGCGTATTCAGGACAGGTGGATCAAACCCAACACCGTCGATGCGCTGTCGCATGAGTTCGACAAACTGTCCGCAGAGATAGCGGAGTTTGACCGGCTCGATTCCGGGGACGGCTGATCAGCGACAATGTTTTTGGACTGCTCATGCTGACAGTTGACTTGTGCCTCGTGATACGATTACTGCCGAGTTATTGGGACAATGCGATGTTTCATCTCAAATGGATTGCTCCAGCCGCGCTTTTGTCAGCTGCTTTCTGCCAGTTGAATCCGTGCTACGGCGCGCAGTCAGCCAGGGACATGTTCATGGCCCAGCTCAAAGATGCCTCTCATCAAATCAACTCTGGAGTAACCTATTGCGTGGAGTTATCCAGAGGCGGCAAAACGCAGTTAGTGGATAGAGACTTTACTTTCGCCAAAGGCGATGGCGTGCGCATTCATATTAAGGCGAACTTCGACGGCTATGCTCACGTTACGCTCGCGACTTCTACAGGCAGCAGGACGGCATTGTTTCCTCAGGGCAACCAGCCTAACACGATTGAACACGGCAAGGAATATATCTTCCCTTCATCCGGTATGTTCACGTTCAATGAAGCTGCCGGAGTGGAAGCCGTGCATTTCCTCGTCTCCCGCCAGCCTGTAGAGGTTGATTCACCTGCTTTGATGTATGCCGCGAAAGGCAAGAGCGTACATGAGTGGCCACACCCGGCCACGAAGAATCAGGGATTCGTCATCAATCTGGTGCCGGAAGAACCTGTTACCACAGTTGTCTATCTGGATCATAGTCACATGCAAGCACAGCCTGTGCCACTGCCGGCGATGTCCCCCGCCGCGGCTGTTTCGCCTCCTTCAGTGAACAGGCCGTTCACTGACAAATGGGCAGTTCTGGCGGGGATCGGAACCTTCGCTCGTTACCACGACGGCAGTGGACAGGACAGACGAGGCACTCTTACACAAACAGTCGATTTCAGGAATTATCTGGTTCACGAAGCCGGGTTCGATCCCACTCATGTTTGCGTGGCGGAAGATAACCTGATGACCAGGCACAATGTAGAAGATGTTTTGATTGGCGACTGGCTCGCGAACCTGGCACGGCCTGACGATCTGGTCTTGATATACTTGAGTAGCCACGGCACCGATAGGGGTGGAGATGGAAAGAATTACATTGCCACCTTTACTGGAGGCACACCAGGATCAACTGCGGATGTTTGGATCTGTATGCAAGATCTCGGCAAGCTGATCAAGGATAAAGTGCGTTCGCAGCGTGTCGTTATTGTGTTGGAATCGTGCTATTCAGGCGCAGCTACCAAAGATCTTGATCGAAGCTCAGCACTCGACGAAATGCTGCAAGGAGCCGGCCAAATCATAATCTGCTCAGCGCAGCCGGAAAAAGAATCAACATCAAATATGTTGATATACGGTAATTTTTTCACCCACTTTTTTCTCAAAGAGTTAAGGCATCACAGAGCACTCAAAGATGCCTTTGACGCGGCAGCCAAAGAATCCGGCGATCAGAGCCCTATCATTAGCTACGCGCGCTGGCAAGGAAACGATTTAGTACTATCGGCGCATCCTACCAATCCTCGTGGTCCGGTTCCGAATCCATTTTTAAAATGATAGCAGTGAGCTTACAGCGGCGAAACAAACTTTGTCTCATCGGTCTATTGATGCTAATCGTCTACTCTGTGCCTGCGTCTGCTGCGGATCGAAGCATAGGCGATCTGATCAATGCCGGCTCCCATGCATTTGCAGCAAAAAATTTCACACTGGCAGAGCAGCTCTACGACAAGGCAACCACTCAGATGCAGCTTCAATCGAAGCAGGACAAAACGACGGCATTGGCAATGTCTCAGAGCGCGATCTGCCGGCAGAAACTCGGCAACTTCGCTGATGCGTTGCCTCTCTACCAGCAGGCGATATCAATTCTTGAGGGGTTGGGCAACCCAAATGACATCGATCTCGCTCGTGCGGTGATCGAGCTCGGTACGCTATACACGGCCGAGGGCGACTACAACGCGGCAGAGCAAACGCTCCAGCGCGCCGCCAGCATTGCCGGCGGTGGCAAGGATGGTCAAAAGAGTCGGGAGTATGGCGACGCAATCACATCGATGGGCAAATTGCGGTGGAAGCAAAAACGATATGAGGAGGCGCTCGCGAATTTCAAGGAAGGAATGAACGTAGTGCAGTCGAAAGTCGGACCTTTGCACCAGACTATTGCGCCTCAACTAAAGGATTTTGGCATATTGCAGTACGACCTGGGTAATTACGATGACGCACGAGAACTTCTGCAGCGATCACTTGAACTCTTCTCCCTGTCTGACTATCCTGAAACATCAGATGTGGTCGAAGCGTTAGTAGCTCTTGCGTACGTTTACCGAAAGGAAGGAAGAAACGATGACGCAAACTTGCTCATACAAAATGCTCTTAAACTCAAGGCGGGTGCGATTGTGGTTGCTGCCCCGATAGAGCTGAACAGCTTGCCGATTGCAGCACCGCGAAAGCCCATTGATTTTCTCGAACCTATGAATATCAGCGGGTCACTCAGCCCTCAGAGCTTCGGCATGTATGACCCCGGTATGAACGTACCGTGCATAAAGGCTCAACTTGCCACCAATCGAAGCCTCACTACCCAATATTCGGATCTGGTTAAATTGTTGGATGATTGCCATGTGCAGTATAAGGAAGAAAGCGACAACTTACCTTCAATCCACGAGCGTGCCCAACGTCAGTTGACCTTGCAGAACAGGATCGACGACAAGGCTAAGAGCATAAAGAAATATATCGCCGATCAAGAGGAGAAGATCCTGATTCAAATCTGTACTGTGCTTGCTGCCGAGGCAAAGCTTCGAAAGCTCGATGCGGTAACATTCAAACTCCCCGGCGATAAGGTGGTTACAGGACCAAGAGATGTCGATTTGACTCCTGCAGTAGTGAACAAGCTTTGTTTGGCTCACCCAACAAACGAGCAACCTAAATTACAGTCCTCGCCTGCTGCCATGTCGAGCGCCGACGTTTCTATCGAAGTCAAACCACCAACAGCTTCTTATAAATACTACGATCCTGCCGGCGCTAAACCACCCGAGTGCAAGTTTTTCTTTGCTGGTAATACAGGTCACAACTATCGCTGGGATGTTTCGTACAACAACGACTTTTCTAAGAAGGGCGATCAAACGACTATTCAAATTAGGTCGATCAATGTCTCCCTGACGCTTGATACGCTGATAACGCTGCCGAACAACGCCTCTCCATCGCTGAGGACTCACTATGAAGGATACAGAAAAATCTACGAGTATTTCTATCAACAATTCGCCGCCCGATCGGCGGAGCTTGCCGCCGCTCTTCTTGTCGGCGAGCGATTTTCTTCGAGCGCGCCGGACGATGCTACTGCCAGGCAGCAGATCAAAAACCAGATATTGAAACGCTTCCAGGATCAGTATCTCAAACATACTGGTAACGCGGCCGACGATGCTGTCAACTGCTTCAACCATTTGACTAGCATCGGACGCCTCACAGACGATTGCAACGAAGCTGTTAACTATGCAATCGGGCGCTGCCGAGTGCCGATGCTCGTTGCCGACTAATTGTAGACGCCAACTGGTCAACGAGCTCTACCATGTCCTTGTCCTGGAGGCTCCACCTCCCGTTTGCTCGCACACCAGTTCACGTCCAGAGATAACCCCGCCAGAAAGCAACGAGCGCCCAGCCATTAGCGCCACCGCTGTTGGTGCAGCTGCTGCCAGGCTGCTACAGCTCTGCTGACCTCAATTTGATGAAGAGTAGCAGGTGGATTAAAGAAAGAGAGCGGCAGCGCATGAGATTCTAAAAGATGCAGCGGCGTACTTTGCGAAAGGCCTGTAGCAACAACGTACGCCTGGGATTGAGCAGCACAGGCAAGAGCATAGCGTCCGCCTAACTTTCGGCGCTTTTGATGCTCAGCAACCGATGTAGAGTTGTTTTGGCCCGAAAAGCTACATACGGATTTTCATCTTGGACTAGATGATTGAGTATATGCGTTGGCACATTATGATTTGAAGCCAGACGATAGCGAACATCTGGATCAGGATCATGTTCCAAAATCTCTAGGGCCTCTTCTGTCAAATGCGGATTGCCTATAGCACTGTAACGAACGGTGCTGTCCGCATCGTGAATCAGTTCAAGCAGCGTAGCAATCGTAGAGTGTGAGTTTTCGGCCACATGCCTGCGCACCAGTGGCGATGCGTCATGACCAAGCTGCCTCAGCTCGGTTGCCGGAGTGTTGGGGTTGGATGCACGTAAATAGTCTCTATTCATGATTAACACGCTTTTCTTGCGGACACATACACAATTAAGCAATTGCGTATGTCGTTAACTCCATCTTACCTTAATCTGGCGCCAGTTGCTCAAATCCTAATGATGTTCGCTTATTCGGGATGTATAACCGCAAACTCAGCCGTTTCACTGCACTAGCTCATCCATGTGCATCCGCCTTACGCAACTTTATTCGCCCACCTGACCAGATCGTCCACTGACATATCCCTTTATTGCCTTCGCGTTTTCCGCTCTGCCACCATGCCGACCTCAACATCTGCGCGCCACCATCGCCGGTGTTTGCCATCGCCCTCACCGGTAATGAGGTGAAGATCCTCCTGTCTCGGCTGGAATATTTGCAGCAACAACAGATAGAGTCTGATTTTGTCTTTCGCGGATCAGGGCGCACCGGTCATCTTCAAGACATCAAAAAGAGATGGATTTCACCCGCAGTGTCAATCTGGCGGCACCCTTTACCTTAACGTGTCGTTCGATTGTTACCGAACCAACGTTAAAGAGGTAGATGGTTTTCTTTCCGTCATTGGCTTGAAATCTCCATCTTACATTTCCTTGCAAGCCGAAGTATTTCTCTGCCACCCATTGTTTCCCTTTGTTCGGATGGCGCCTGTAAGAGGATCAATTTTAATTGACCACGGTGTCAAAAGTAGTTGTCCGCAGACACCGATGTGACGATCCATGATCTGCGCCGCAACTTGGGCAGTTGGATGGCTTCTGAGAACGTCAACATGGCGCTCGTTAAAGGAGCGCTCAACCACAAAGACATGGAGACCACCCTCAACGTTTATGCCAAGACCGCCAAACAGTCCGAACGCGAGGCGCAGCTGATCGGTCATGCGGCCGCCGCCGGCGCAGCCGGTCTCGACCTGCTCAAAGGCGTCGACACAGAGCTGGACAACGCCCGCGCCGCAATGTGCGGCTTATGCAATGTGGCAGTGTGGAATACTATTTGCACTTTTTGAATCACGCGCCGCACGAATGCTCTGTCAGCGATCGAGCCCAAGTGCGTTGTGAATGGGGACTCTACAAGGTCCGTGCCGATAGCGTCGCTCCCAGACGCGCTCAAAGCGCGCATCATTGCTTCGCCCAAATGTCCAGCGCTACCAGTAACCAGTACTTTCATCTCACCGCTGGTGGTTCAGTGCGCATTGCCAGCGCCAGCAATAAAGTGTGCGTTGACCGATATGAATACCTGCGAGGCAAAAAGCTATGTTTGGTGGTTTTCGCATTCATGTAATCGATTACCCAGTTGTGGATTGTATTCCACGCTGAAGTGATTGTCATCACAACCTGGTTGTTGAATCTTGAACCAGAACGTGCTGCCTTTACCCTTTTCGCTGTCGACGCCAATTGTACCGCCGTGCCCCTCTACGATCCTTTTGCAGATTGCCAGTCCGAGGCCTTTACCGCCTTTGTTAGGTTTGTCGGAATTGTGCACTTGTTGAAATCTGTCAAAAATCATCCCATGGTGCAAAGGATCGATACCAATCCCTGAGTCTATTACTTTGAACATTGCTCCGTCAATCAACTCTTCATATGAAACGATGATTGACGCACCCTCAGCGGAAAATTTAATTGCATTAGAAAGCAAATTGATAATGACTTGGGTCAATTTCGAATCGTCGCCCCAAATGTCAAATGTTACACTTGGCACGCTGATGGTAATGTTGCATTTGTTGGCGAGATACGCGACTGAGTTCACCGAGTTTGATACCAGTGTACGGGCGTCCAAGATGTTCCGATCAAGCTGCATTTTTCCATTTTGCATCTTTTCGACATCGAGCAGCCCATCAATTAGATTGATCAGTCTGGTGAGTTCAAATTCTGCATGATTTAGCGTATCCTGTCCTTTTTCATTGATAGTGCCGATGGTATCAGCGCGCAATTGGCTCAAAGCGCATTGCAAGGAAGTTAGAGGAGTTTTGATATCGTGGCTGACGTCGGCAACTAAGTCTTGTTTCAAGCGTTCGAATTCAGATCGTTCCGAAACGTCGAGAGCAATTATTAGCAACCTCTCCTTCCCTTCATCAAAGAATTTGGTGATGGAAACTTCAACCGGAAAATTAGTTCCATTACTTTTGATTGCCTGTAACTCAAGAACTTTGTTTACCCATTGTTCTTTCAGTTTTTCTGGAAGCCGTGTGGATGCGTCATCGGTATGCGCAGAAAGGAGCTTGGTTACGTTGTGAGAAACGATCTCGTTAGTCTGATATCCGAAGATTTGTATTGCATGCGGATTAGCCGACTCAATCGTCCCATCTGTGTTCATGATGAACATCGGAACCGGCAAACTGTTTATGATTAGCGGAATTCGTGATTTTGCATCATGCAGATCTTGATTGGACGTATCTATCAGCTCGAGCACACGCGTCATTGCGGGTGAGGGTTTTGAATGCAATTCATGTGCTAGTGGCTTAACATCTTGATTGGGTGTGGATGACGGACTGCAATCAATTAAAAGAACCGGAGTCGCATTGCCCGATGATGAAAGCTGCGTACGCAGTTGTTTTTTTTGACTGAAGAAGTGCTTCTTGAAAATGGCGACTTCTTCAGCTGAAGGCATCCAAATTACTTGTCCAGGGTACACAACCGCGACACGTTGGTTGTCTTTTTCAATATAATCAATTTCTGCACGATTTATTGTAATAAGCAGATCGGCAAATCGCGGGTCTTTCAATTTAGCCAATGCGATCGATTCGAGAGTGTCGTTGTCTCGTATGCGATAGCGTGTCCGGTACTGCGGTAAAATGGGTTCTTGTTCTGAATTTGCAGTTTGGTTTGCATTGTCCTCGCACCCTGTCGCTTTGTCGATGAACTTGAGTATGTCAGCAATGCCTGCGATGTTGCGGAGGTTTGGCAGTTCAAGGACTTGATTGATTGGCGAGGCTGTCGCATCATCATCGAGCTCGACTTCAGAATCTTCATCTTCAAGATCGCACTCAGCGTTGATAGCATTGGATCCACCGCCTTGAGCTGAGGAGCCCGGTGGTGATTCGATTATGTTGCCTTGTGACGAATTTAGACGACCCGCGATGTGCAGAACTTCTGAGTTTTCATCAGTTTGCCGGATTGACTGCTGAGCAGAGAAGATTGGCTGTGTTTTATCGGTCGGAACCGGAATTTGGTCTGGGCTTCGTCGCGAGGTTGGGGTTTCTTTGCCGGTTTGGTCAAGTGAATTGGTGCGCTCTTGTTTTAGTTGCACGAATAAAATTTGTTCGCCGGATTGTAATTGAGAGACAGGTTGATTGGCAGGGCCGAACGTTCGAATTGACGAAACGGCGTGATGCTCCGATCCATGATCGGCGATCAATATGGCATTCAAGCTTCTCACTGTGGTGAGAACGTTATCTTGCTTGATTGGAGCAGCAGAGCCGACGTCGGCGATGGTTCTGCTGAAATACGTGGTGTCACTGGATGTGATACCAACGGATTTGGTTTCAGCTCCTTGCCGGGTTGGCGGTGCAAAGAACGTATTGGATGCAGCGGCACCACTCTCGGATGTTGAGATAGATACTCTGACCGGTTCGATTGCCTGATTATTTCCAGCGTGGAGATTGGCGCTCAGACGCAGTTCTATCGGTTGTTTGTCCATGACCACCGCAGGAAGTGGGCCTGTACTAGGAGTTACACGCAATTCCATTGCTTGGCTGCTTGTCGTTCCAACTGTGTGATTCAAGCGCGATTCCACAGTTTGAATGTTTGTTGGGCTAGGATTGGGATTCAAACGCGATTCCACAGTTTGAATGTTTGTTGGGCTAGGATTGGGATTCAAACGCGATTCCACGGTTTGAATGTTTGTTGGGCTAGGATTGGGATTCAAACGCGATTCCACGGTTTGAATGTTTATTGGGACAGGGTTAGGGTTCAAACGCCAGTCCATAGTTTGGATATTTATCGGGTTGAGATTAGGAGTCACGCGCAAGTCGAAAGTCTGAACGTTTGTGGGTCCCGGATTGAGGTTTAGGCGCGGCTCAAGAGTCTGCCTGATTGCAATATCTTGATTTGGGCTCAAGCGCAGGTCCGGTGTCTGACTGTTCATCGAGAATGGATTGGAGACTGATATTGTCAGATCTTTGACCGTGCTAATGGATACTTGTAGTTTTGCTTGGTTAAGATCGCTGGTCGTAGACAAAAGCCCAAGCGACTTTTGCACTGGGGTTGTATAGTGTTGCGTGCCAGCCGGACTCTCATCGACGTTGTTTACGAAAAGACGAGGAACCTTTGCGTTGTCCGCTGGCAAAAAGACCGACTGCTCCTTATACACGGTTGATGGCAGCATTGCGGTGTCTGGCTGATTTGGTTGGACATTCATATGTAAGGAATAGGCTTTGCGATCCTCCGGGTACGTCTTTGCTAATAGGCTCGGAATATCTTGTTTAGTCGAGTATTCGCTTTGTATCTGTGGCGCGATAGAGAAACTCCAGTCGTCGCCGCTTCGGTAACCGGCGGCAACAATTCGGTCTGCATTGTCGGGGATAGCATTTTTTACATACTTTTGCCCCTGTGACTGTTGCATCTCGCTTCCGTTTGCGATGATTGCTCGACCCGGCAGAAACACGACTGCTTCGTATTTCTGCAGATTTGGCGCTTCATATGGTTTGTCTTCCTTTCGAAAAGACTCTCTTGATGTCAGCTGCTGATCAACTCCGGTAGCAACTGCGAATGAAACTGCAGGTTCTTTTTCGAATACACGATTGTAATTTTTCAACGGTTGCTTGTCTTCAAATGCAGTATCAGCCCCGGCGCTTTTGATGATGAAACCGGCACGGCTTGCTTTGTCTTCGTATGAAAACAGCGACGTATTTACATACTGCGAACTGTCACCAATCGAACCTTCGGAGCGCGCTTTGAATTCAAGCTTTGGTTGCTCGGTCGGAATCGCATCAGCAGAATACAGTTTTTCCTTGGCTTTGAATTCAAGCTTTGGCTGTTCGGTTGGAGTGTTATCAGCAGAATACAGTTTTTCCTTGGCTTTGAATTCAAGCTTTGGTTGCTCGGTCGCAGTGTTATCGGCGTATAGTTTTTCCTTGACTTGGGGAGCCTCCTTCGGTTGTTTCGTGGCTGTACCATTAGCGTATAGCTCATCCGTGTCTGTGAGTTCAAACCGCGATTGAGCGGTGGTTGTGGTAGCAATCGTGGTTTTTTCCTTGACTATCGGCTCTAATTCTGACTGCAGGAATGTCGTCTCGTGGGAAGAGCGATATTTTTTCGAGTTCGATTGCTGATCTTCTCTATGAGGAGGAGAACTTTCTTCGATCGTTTTGTCGACGAAAACGACAGTTGGCAGCAGTGTATGGTCCGAATCAGATCGATGTTTCGATTTTGATTGTCGTGGTTCCAGTTGTTCTTCTTGAGGCCCCGTAGTCGCTTCGGATTGCGAGACTCGTGCCGAATACGATTTTCGCTCTTTTCCATCTGAGGATTCGATTGGCGGAGTCAAGTCGCAGAAATTGAGAGCCGTTTTTTGGCTCACTGGGGTGCCCGAAAATTCGGGCACAGCATAGTCCAAGCATTGTAATGCGTTGAATTCCAGAGACATATGGCGGGCGGTCCGGATGAAAGTGCGATGGCGCAGCTATAGCATCATGTCGATGCTGGGCTTTTGTGTGGGGTCGAAGACGGTCAGATCGTATCTATACGGAAACGTGCCGAATTTCGACATGGACTGGATCAGGCGTGCGAAAACAATAGCAAGCGCGAGCCTGCGAATAAATGTGTAATTCCGCAAGGTTTCTCGGCTACCGCTGTGAAACTGTTCAAGAATCAGAGCGATCTTATAAGTCAATTCTTTGGTTGCCCTGCGTTTTCCTGCCGGTTTTGCTTTTTGCATCGCTTGCTTGAGGTCGCGGTGTTCGAAAGCTGACGACATTCGCTCTATCTCGGACCCCCTTCAATCCCACGTTCGCCGCCGCTCTCAGTCTTGTTAATGAGGCACAGCCATACAGCCAAGCGATGGAAGAAGACCTCAATGATTTTTACCTGTTGCTCAAAGTCGCAGCCACACTCGGTCGCGTCGATGCAGCCATCTCCGCAACAATCACGCCAATCTATCGCGCTGCCATCGACGAGGCCGCTTCCGATGAAGAGATCATTGGCCGTTATATCGATTTGCTCCAGAACTTGCTCACAGAGGAGCTCCTCTCAGCGCTTGAGTCTCACACAAATAGGTTTGTCCGGGGTCGCAATCTTAATCTTGTTGAGACTGCCCTCAGCCAGCTGTTGCAAGGAGTCAAAACTCGCAGGCTCGGTCGCTCGATTCGGCTTTTATATCAAACCTTAGTCGTGCAATGGCCACGCCCTGCTAGAACGGCTCGATCACGTCATCAAGCAAGCAAAGACCTGGCAAGAAGAGCTGGCTGCATCGGCCGGTGACCCGACCGGCTCCGGTTTGGCACAACGTCGGGCAGAACAGTATGGAAAAACATCGCGTCTTCTGCAAGATTTTATCGATTCTATCAGTGCCCTGACCGCCACCGCCGGCGATGCCTAATCTCAGCCCATAAACGAAAGACTGGTCTTCTGAAGGCCAGTCTTTCTGTTGTGTGGATCGATCGCCTGCGCGAGGCAGGCATTAACTACGATATCACAAATCGATTTGGTGCTGGTTTTCCACCAACCGTAACGTGTTGCGCGCGGTGATTCCTGAGCATGGCTCTGGATAAGCAGTTTTTTGTTTGTATGTTCGTTGCCTCACCGTAGCGAACGATGATTCGATCGGATTGGTGGTGCGTATGTGCGCCCAATGCTCGGCCGGAAAATCGTAAAAGGTGAGCAGAACATCTCTGTCCAACATTAGGC
>Ga0182024_10016605_pt1 | contig 13946 bp, 13 predicted proteins | sample P32metaG_FD_120480 | JGI IMG/M metagenome (GOLD analysis project Ga0182024, IMG submission 120480) | Permafrost microbial communities from Stordalen Mire, Sweden - P3-2 metaG (Illumina Assembly) | ecosystem: Environmental > Terrestrial > Soil > Wetlands > Permafrost | place: Sweden: Stordalen... | reverse complement strand
TGCCCCTATCGTGGGGTAATTTACCGCTCCATTTCCAACGATGAGCTCATGGGGTACCGCCATTGGTGAACCTTGGACGCAGCACCGAATCGACTCTGTGCGCCACTCCACCTGGGATCGAGACGCAGCAATCCAGCCGACGGCTACTCTGACAGGCTTAGGCGAGCATCCTTCCTTGTGCCGATGACCGTGTCAACTGCCTCTCACCTGTCGTAGAATCTGTTCCATGGTCCATTGAGTCATGACGCCCAACGTCAAAAAGCTCTGGAAGAAAGTCGGCCACCAGTTCCGAAACCGAAGTCATTCTGTGGGTCAGCATCGCGAACACAGCGATAACGAAGAGGACAATGCCGATTCACCACAGCTTCATCAACGGCGCCTCAGCCTTATGGAAGGAGTCGAAAACATGACTCTAACAAGCCACCCGTCGCGGCGCAAGTCCATCACTGTTTTAACCTCCACCATCTTTCACAAGCGCCAGAGAACGTCAAACGATTCAGCTCGGCCAGAACCGGTTTTGCCTCCCGAACTGATCGAGAAGATTGCTTCTTTCATGACACAAGCGGAGCTTAAGAAATTTTCCCGCGTTTCTCGAGATGCGTACACCGCTGCAGAACGACATTTGTATCGTCGACCGTTTACCCGCCGCTTCGATAAACTACTTCGCACGCTTATACGGAGTCCCTATAAGGCGGATTTCATTTTGGAACTGGCTTTTGGCTTCGAAACTGACTTTTATTCAGTCAAGTAAGTCTTACTCGGGATCATTCTGACGCACGTAGGGGGCCAAGTTATGATCGGGAAAAAGTGTACAGCGAAATCCTGAGCCGCACCAGAAATCTGCAACAGTTGGTTTACCAGGGATGGCTGCAGTGGACGGTAAACGTGGCACAGCCTTTTGCCGCTCGCCATCCGTTTGTCATGGCTGTTCCAACCCTTGTGCAAACGGGCTCGATTCCTGTCGATCTTCTTGACAAGATGCCCTCAACTCTGCGACATCTTCAGTTTCGCCGGATTTATGGACACTATCACGACCTCCTCGATGTCATCAAACGAAACGATAACCTTGAGATTCTCAACCTCTTCGAGCTTGGCGATATCACGTCGATACGTTTGGAAACTATTGTCGATCTGCCAATCGCGCAGAGTCTCAAGGTTCTGCGAATACGGCATTTATCGCAAAACATAGTTTTCATCGACCATGGCGCCATGATTTCAAAAGTTCTTCCTCACCTCTCATCCCTGGTTACATTTACGTTTGAAGTTGCCTCGGTGACGGACGAGCCTTTCTTCTCCACCTTTGTCAGATGCAGGAACATTCACCATTTCAAATTTGGGTACTGCGACAAGGTCACCAAGGAGGGCTTATCCATGCTCGTTCGTCATGGCGAGTTGAGGACACTGGAGTTCATGCCCTCATTACCGATTGATCTGGAGATTCTAAACGCGATTATCGCGGGGAACCCGCATCTGAGTTTATTGTTGCTGCCCCGTGAATGTGTTAGCGACGCGTTGCAGAGCCAGCTCCCGTATATATCCCCAAATTACCAATACTAACGTTCTCTAGATCGTTACTCGTTGGCACCAAGATTCGGATCTATATTAAATCGTTATCACACGATTTTGAACTTTCTATGCGACAGCGATTGCGTCCTCCGCATATTCAAATTGTTTTTTAAGGAAGTCGAGAAGTTCGCTCACTACGTTGTTGGAGTCTCTGGTGTTGGGGATATTGGACTAGGAAGGTAGTTTTGTCAGGATTAGTTGTGTATTACAAGAGATAGTTTGTATATTGTTTGCCTATATCAATCGTACACATGGTCGACCAATGAATCCTCGTCGTCTGACTCCTCGTCGTCTGTTTCCTCGACGTCTGTTTCCTCGACGTCGTCTAAATCCCCGTCGAATAGATCCCCCTCATCTCCTGAATCCTCGCTTAATTGCGCTTCAAATTCATGAGGCCGTCCTTCGAAATCATACAAACGTCTGGCGTTATGGTCCCAAACCATTTTTGTCTTGAAATTAACCATACATTTCAACACCTCGCGACCGTTATCAGTGGTGAATTCCAGGAACCAGCGCCGATCATGGCCAAGGCGGACATGTACAGGCGTTGCCGGCTGACCAGTTTCGTGCGTCAAGTACATGCCCATCCTTGAGCGTGATGTCGGCAGCCATCGCGACACACGGCGGATTTGAAGTTCGCCGGCATCGACAACCCAGTCGCCTATATCGAAGAACAATACGCCATCGTTGCTGCTACTGGAGTGTGTGCTTCGTGCTCTGTGACGCAGAATCCAAGGCTCGAGTTTGACCGCAAAATTAAGCGACTGTGGAGACTGTAGGAGGGAAGCGATATTGCAGACGGATGAAGCCGAGAGCTCTGGATTGTGCCAAATTTTGCCGCATAAGCGCTTCATCCTGGGCACCGAGAAGTGCGTGTTAATGGGTCCCCTGTCCGCCATTAATTTAATGGCCTCAAGGGCGAAATCGAGCTTTTCGACTTGTTTGCGTTTGAGTAAGGTGGCCAATTTCTGGCCTTCAAAACTCATTTGGGAGAGCACATTGTCGAAGGATCGAGAACTGAGGCGGAGATACAGCCATTGGCGGAGACGAACAGTGTATGGGATGCTGCTGTCGCCGCGGCGCAAATCATCCAGAATCCCGTTGACTGCGTATCGCAGGATCATTTCCTGTACCTCGAAAGGGAGCGAGTCGAGCGGCATGGGTTTAGGTCCTTCCGTGTCCGTCATTTCATAAAATAGCGGTTGTCAAGTGGACGTCAATAGTGGACTGTAGCGTTTTGGGCAGAAAGTCCTCTGAGACGGTGCTGGGATTATACCGCATTCCCCTCCCGGTCAGAGCGATGTGAAACAGTGATTGCGTCGTGACCGATTGATTGATCGCCTGATTTGGCGAGATTTCGAATCGCCGGGCCAACGGACGGCCCAGCGTCCTTGTCCCCATATTCGACGACCCGGTGAACATATAAGCTCTTGCTAACAGCGCCAATGCCGTGATGGAGATGAATGGTTCCTCGGCAGGGCCATCGAAGCCGCGACACGATCTGTCGCCATCACAGTCAAATCAACCTCCGGGAAACGTTGCTCCAGTTCCATTCCATGCCTCGATCCGCTTCTCTTCCTCCGCGATGGCCGACCTTGCAATCACAGTCCCCAATGTAAACGACTCGCCGCCCCCAACCGTTCTCACTCTCAAACAGCAGCTACGCTTTCTGCGGCCGGCCGAGACACACAACAGGCGTCTCCGCCTTATTTTGGCCGGCAAGGTCCTGAGCGATCGCACTCCGTTGAAACAAATACAAAGTCAGCTCACCCGGCGGCCATCGGTCTCTCCCATTCCACCGAGCCCTAAAGGGAAGGAGAAGGAAGTACTTGTTGATGGGGTGTGGATACATTGCTCAATGGGGGAACCGCTCTCGGATGAAGAATTCGAAGAGGAGGGTCGGGAGAATCAGACGCAGTCAACGCTTCCGCTTCCCGTCGGATTTGACAGACTTCGGTCAGCTGGATTTTCTGACGAGGATATTGCATCATTGAGGGCCCAGTTCCAGCGATTTCATGGCTCTAGACAAGAAGATGACGAGACTGTCGATGTAACTGCCATGGAAGAACGATGGCTCGACGAAACAATTGGCCTAGGAGGTGGGGCGAGCGCTGGCGACGGGGGTACGTCCACTTTGAAGGCTTCACTAAGCTGATAGGGGCTTCCGAGTCCTACGAAGAAACTTTGATTGGTTTCATCATTGGTTATTTTGCGGTATCTCTGCTATCTGATCTGTCTAATCTCCCTCAGGGCTTATTTGCATTATTTTTTATTTGGGAGCCGAGCATAGGTATATCCAGGAATCTGAAGCAGGCCATCATTGCAGGGGTAAGACTATTCGTGAAGTCCCTATTGACTGTTAGTTGAGTGTAAATGTAATAATTGGCTGTGTCAAGTCTTTTAATTAAATGATGATAGATACCCCCTGCCCTGGTATGAATGCTTTTACATACACTGAACAAATACAAATGACCTGCCCAATTTCCCCTGATGATCTGCCTTTATAATCATGAATACCAAACCAACCCGTTTCGGATAATTTCCAGCTGCATCACACAATCCGCTCCTCCATCAAGTCGCTCTCCATCCCAAAATTTTGCCACACGCTGCACTAAAGTTCGCCAGTTCCTACCTGGCTGAATTTGTCCGATTACGGCGGGCGCCCGAGTTTCGACCCTCTGTGGAACCATATAAGGCCGTCCGAATACACAATCCAAACCTAGCTGTGCTACAGCAATGGCCTCATTTGCGCCACCAGGAATTCCTGTTTCGTCGAGCTGCTTTATCTCGACAGCGGGCATGTTCGCCTTGATATAATCGAGGATAACGGCATTGTGCGATCCTTCTCCATAGACGAACATCTCGTCTATTCCGCTCCGAAGAGAATGTATGCGATATCCATCGACAATCGATTTTGCGGTAATGCGAGTCAGGGTGGCGATGCAGTCGTCAGCAGAGAGGCCTTCATCTGACATCCGCTCGCACAAGTCGTACGCCGTGGCGTTAGAGAAAAGCTCCACGCCACAAGTCTTTGGTATTCCATGCACGAAATACGGGCTGGCAAGGAACTCGTCGACGACGTCTTGACTCACTGTGCCCCTGCTCGCCATAACGCCGCCGTTATCGTTTGCGATCTGACCATCTGTTAGGTAGCCTACCGCCGTATTGATGAGTAACATGCCAGGACCGATATCAAATTCATAACATCCTTCAACATCATCTGCAGGGATGAAACAGACCGTCGCGATGTCGCCAAGACTTTGACATGCTCGGGCATGTGTTGGGTGTACAAGCATTAGTGCCTTGGTAACTCCAAATAAAGGCGCGCCTTGTCGTCCATAGGCCTGTTCACCAACACAGAAGTTTGCCACAGTAGTCTTCCCTGTCCGAGCAGAAATTATGGCCATTTCAGCCATATCGAGATTGGTCCGCATTGATTCTTGAGGTTCAAGGAGTTCAGGTAACGGGAGATGCCACAGACGTTGGCCATGGCTACTGATAAGGTCGACTTGGGTAGCGAGGTCGACTTGACGCATTTGGCAAAACGACAGTACCGCGTTTGCGAATGTCTCTCCCAGCATGTAATTGATCTGAGCGATTTGTTCAGATGTGGTCACTTTGTGATTTATGACATTCAGCACACGCTCCTTCACCGTGGCTGAATGTGCAATGGTACCGTAGCCGAGAAGTTCCATCCTTAGGGGATCTGAGGGTTTGTCTTGAGTGTAGTGAACATGAACCAATTCGATTCCATTCATGGATAGTCCTAACGATGGTTAGGATCATGCCTTTCAAACGGCAAGGATACATACCACTGTGAATACCAATGACTTTGATATTCATCCCTCCCGTTGATTGCTCTCCCGTATAGGTAGTTGTATCCATCGTCGCCCGACTACCCTTCAAAACAACCAGAGCATCTACAATGATTCCAAGATAGAAGGCAAGTCAGAGCTTCTGCGACAGAGAGGGTGAAGTGGGACGTTTTGCCACCAACGACGAAGATGTGGAATATGTGGCAAAGCACGGGTGGGACGTATCGAAGAAGCCGGGCGAAGCTAAGATTACCTAGGGCAATATTCAGTGCAGGGGGGTTCTTTTGCAGATCTAATGTCAGCACAGCAATCACCGGCTATACCTTGTTCACCATGGATTAACCTCTCCTTGAGGTGCTTTGGGTGTGAGTGTGCAAGGTTTGGTGCGGAAGTTCAGGTGGCAAACTATAATGTCACGCGTCGAGTTATTCGTCGACCCCAGGGCTGCTCGTCGTAGGCGAAGTGGCATGATTATTAGTGCCGAACCTGCCACAGTCTTGCATAAACACTTCATGCTGAAACAGGAAGGTGAGAATCAACAGTCTTGTAACAGGGAATTTAACAGCCCCGATGGCTTGGTCCTATAAATCGAGAAGATTTGGCGATAATGTTGGTGTTGGACTTCGGGCGCCGATATAAATGCACAAATTTGCTGTGCCAGAGACAGGACACGTAATTGCGAGCATTTAGAACGACAGAAATCTTCGGCAATTCAGGGTGTTATCATGGCGTACATCTCTATCTCTTCTTCACTCTCACGGATCGAGCGATTTCAGCGATGGTCCCACTTATAGTACCACCGCTTGATCACGTTGGTCAAAATCTCCCGGCGGAACCGACCACTTGCAAGGCTCTGAGGCTGGAATCACCACTGTTAGGTAAGGTCGTTGGAACGGAAGCTTCTCCACCGACCCACACAGAGGAAAAGTCAGCTGTCGAAAAGCGTGGATGGCAAAGTTTGCACACTCGCTTTACCCAGCGACGACAGGGCCCACCAGCTCTGCGTGACTGTCCCGCCGGGTGTCATATGCCAGCCCCAGTCCCTAACTCGCCTACGCCGATGACCCAAGGGACGCTCAAACGAGCGCTGGGAGTCGACAGAGAGCGGCCGGGTGAATGGCTCAAGCGTATGCTCATGCTCACCAGGAACGGAAGATGAGAGGCGGTCCCACTTTCGAAATTACCCCTGGCCGGCAATAGAAGTTAGGTTGCCACTCCGCCAGGGACTGGACGCAGGGGCAAGAACTTAATATCCTTGGCTGGCTCGCCGTATCTCGAGCGCTCCATGTGGGCTAATTGGGTAGTGTGTCCGAACGAGATCGGGCGATGCATGCATTGCATAATCCTACGCTATTCCGACTTCGTAAGTCCCTCGCATGGTTAGACTAAGACGACAGGTTCACTGCCATTCATATTGAGACTCGAAGTCTTGAGTCCATCACTGGCTAGGTCAAGGAAGTTGAGTGCAGAGTCCTCATATTGCTTTGTTTCCTGTTGGTACGCTCATCTGTCATCGCCGCGCTGATGTATTAGAGGAGCGGCTTGGAGAATCAAACCCCGAAGTTCGAATGATCCGGAACAGTTACACGGCTTCATGTTCTAGACTCTCTGTCGCGGCGAACTTCGAAAGCGTGGACGGTTGACACAAAGCAGTCTTCCCTCATCATTTACGTATGCGTTTGTGTGATCGACTCTTCAAACTCCACCTTCATCGTCAAGGTTTCGCAAATGCGTCGTCGCTTACTTCAAGTCGATTACTTCAACCTTTCTGCACCGGGCATCATGTGTACGAGACCTCACGATCACGAACGCCGGCCACGTACTAGGGGCTACTATCTCACCTTGGCGATCTCGGCGCAGATCTTCGCCAACCTTCACACTACTACCTGAACCTGTCCTAAGTCGTACCCATACCTGGCTTTCGTCTCATTCACTTCTGCTCCGATAGTCCCCGTCAATTGTTTGACCGTTGGGTAAGGTCGATTATTTTCGTCTGATTATCAGAGACGTCGGTGTCCTGAACTCGGGAATTTCTATGGACTGGACGGATATGTTAGTGTTTGAGAAGGGAAGGCGACTTCGAGATCTGGCGACTATAGCGAGTCAGATCCTCCCGTCTGTGATTGCGGCGAGTGTTTAAGGTTGTAGACGGATCATATGATGTCACACTGCAGGAGGGAAGGGCGGCCCTGGTGATCTACAGATATAGATACCTGTTCTACTACCAGGGCACGAATGATAGCGCCGATAAATAGCGTAGTCTCACAACTGCCCGGTGATGGGAATGCATATCATGTCAGTAATGATGCCGATGCATTTTATTGAACTAGGAGCAGCTGGATCTCAGACTCTACTCAACCCTATGCTAAAAACAAAAGATCCGAAGCTCACAGTTCACAATGATAGCAGTCATACCAACCTACTTCCGATACCACAGTCTTGTAATCTGTCAATCAGCACAATATCTCAATACAGCGCAGTACCTTCGTGTGTCTCATCTTCCGCTGTAACTGAAAAACTCCATATAACAAAGCCTCGGCCGTAGGAGGACATCCCGGAACATAAATGTCCACGGGGACGATTCTGTCGCAACCTCTTACGACGGAGTAAGAGTAATGATAATATCCGCCTCCATTCGCACATGATCCCATCGATATTACCCACCGGGGTTCAGGCATTTGATCATAAACTACCAAATTAAACAAACACAATCCGGACTACCTTGACGGAGAGCTGGAGCCATTTTGTTGGTTAAAGTTCCAGCAACAATCATGACATCGCTCTGTCTAGGACTTGCACGGAAGATGATTCCAAGCCGATCCTGGTCGTATCTCGGCGTCGATACATGCATCATCTCGACGGCACAACAAGCGAGACCGAATGTCATCGGCCAAATGGAGCCCTGTCGCGCCCAGTTAACGACCTGCAATTGTCAGCGATAGAGACGAATTGGATTCTACAGCGTCGGCACTTGTAAGGACATAATCCATGACTCCTTTCTTCGGCTCGCCAGGGCGCTGCACGGCTGGTGTCTGCGCTGTGCTTGCGACCGCAGGGACGGTGGCGTACGATCTTTGGATGGCAGGCACGGCCAAGCGGCCACTGCCGAAAGTGACTGTGCTATCAGCAGTTTTCCGGAAAGAAAAGGGCGTCACTCACGTTTTACAAGGCTCAGAGGCACTCGAGTCGTCCTCAAAGCCATCGTCATCGAGCTGTTGTGGATTCGAACTTGATTTTATTTATAAAGTTGGACGATTATGTAAATCGAAAACGGGCCGCTGCTGGCGAATAAGCGCTCCACGAATGTAAGAGGAGGCCCCCCGCTAGTCGCCACAAGCTCGGCAGGACCCGGAATTCTCTGCGGACCAACTCGGCACCGATTGGATGCATCTAATCATCAAAGACATCAAAGACGGGGAACCAGGCAATGAGCTTCTGTATCATGACTGCTTTGCGATGCAATCTCACATAAAGGCCAATCCCACAGCGAGCTTGCGCATCTAGCAGTGTGACACGGCCCAGTCATGCACACGAGAAATTTGTAATTACTAGTAAAGCTACATCCGTGAGATTGTGCTGGAAGCAATCCTGCTATTCATAGTTCCACAACAGCCGTCTCCCGGGCTACAAATCTTTGCACCGAGTTGGGACAATGTTAATAAATCATCTTGGTTTCTGTAACTCTTTCGGGCATCCATTGCTCTCGCCGGAGCGAACCCATCGCAATCAAATAGCAGGGCATCGCGACATACTAAATCTATCGCGGTGTCTTCATATTCAATAACGATGCGTTTGGAGCGCAGGAACGATCGCATAAGGAATTGTGCGGAGCTGAACCAAAGGTGCCCTCAGAGAGAAATGGAAGTTGAGCAATGACGAAGAGGCTACTGTGGGTGTGAGCTTGGTGCAGGGTGCAAGGTTGCTGTGGTGACTTTTGGCAAGGATGTGAGCTATAGACTAATTTGACATTCGATAACTGGAAGAAAAAGCTGTCTGGCTGGTTTCCAATGACACTGACCCACTGACTAAATACTGAATTCTGACAAAAGAGAAATGAAGCTGCACCGGCCGACATCTGACTTTTGCTGTACATCCTAGGCGTTGCCCTCAAACTGATTCACTTCCAGTGCACAGTATGTCGACCCGATTCCGATAATGAAACTTGACTCAAAAACAAAACAAGACATACAACAACGGGGGAAGATAACCAACTCACTGGACAACAGCATGGTCAGTAGTGACTATAGCCTTAACGGCGAGAGTCATAGTAGTAATCATCTCGGCGGCTGCTGTGGCTGTCTCGGCTCGGAGCATAGCGGTCATCATAGCGGGGGCGTTCGTAGCGGTCGCCATCTCCGTAGTCCCGACGCCCGCCGCCGCGCCTGTCGTATCTATCTTCATATCCTCGGCTTTCGTATCTATCACGTCCGTAGCCGCCGCGGTCGTAGTCGCGAGGGGGTCCTCTACGTGGAGGCCCGTCACCTTCTTGAATGAGCATTGAACAATAATAGGATCTACGTTTTGGAGGTCCAAAGTATTTCCCAGGGGTTGGAGTTCGTGCTCGTCCACGTCGTGCTTTTTCGATACTCATCACACGACCATACTTTTCCTCTCCTGTGAGAGCCTCCTTTGCCGCATCGGCAGCCTCGGCAGAAACCATCTGAACAAATCCGAATCCGCGTGATTCTCGGGTATGAGGGTCGACCATGATTTGAACCTTATCGACAGTGCCGTACTTGCTGAACAATTCCTCCAATTCTTCTTCGGTCATTCGGGGGGCGATTCCACTGACAAACAGATTTGAGCCAGGATTTTCAGGTTCTGGTTTGCGATCCTCACTGAACGAGTCAGCCCCACGTGCCGCAGGCTCTTCGTACCGACGAGGAGATCTTTCGCGGCGAGGGCTTCTTGATCGCGGGCTCTGAGACCTGCGAGTCTCTCTATCTCGTTCCCAGTCTCTGCTGCGGTCGTCGCCGTTCTCATATCGATCACCACCGTTTTCGCGTTCCCATTCTCCTGACATTTTCGATGAGCGAAATCAGACGATGTTGTGGAGCTGTCTTCGGGAAATGTTAGATGCCGTAGGACTGAATGTCGTTGTGCCGGCCGTGGAAAGAAGAATGAAGGCGGGAGAAATGAGGTGGACAGCAAAAAGGCGGACTTTCAGTTGAGAAGGAAGGAAAATTTTAAACGAGGCTGCACAAGCCAGTGACATAATCAAAACACGCTGACAGGCTGCTCAGGGGCCTTCAAATTTCATTGGATCTACATTACTAGTCGGGCTGGCCACTTCATCGCAGTGTTTCTCTTTCCTCTTTCTCTGCACATTAAGCGCCTGCAGATGGTGTTTGAGTCTAGAGCTTCGTTATGTATCGATACAAAAAACATAAATATAGCTCAAAATTCACTACCATAACGCCAACCCAATCTAATTCTTAACTTCCGATCGATCTCAACTGTTCAATTCATCCTGCTGTCGCTCCCTTTTCATAACCTCAATTTCGCCTAGTATCCGTCGTACAGACTTTTCTGTTTCCGAGATAGCTACAGTCCGATCCCATTCATGGCGGAGCCTCCATATCACATCCATACAAGCTGCGTACACTTGTTCCAACTGTTCCAATGAATACCCCTCCGTTTGCCGGGTAACATCTTGTAGGAGTTGCTCGACTCGCGCAGGATCCCTGATAAGAGAGGGGTGAGGAGCCGGGGATGGTCGGGGGAGAACGAGGCGTGTTGGAGATGTATGGTTTATCGCTTGGCCCAGGGGAGCGACAACGTGTGTTGACGTTGTTTGCGGTCCATAAGGTCCGGGCGTTTGTGGATGTTGGTGCATTTGCGGATAATGCACTGCCGCCGAGGGTGGCGATGTGTGATGTCCAAAACTGTTTATACCATGAGGACTATCGGTGCGGATATGTGAGGGAGAGAAAGGGGCTGCTTGATTGGAATAAGTTGGCGGCTGATATGTTCCTGGTACGGCTTGAGTTGAATGGGACCCAGGGTAAACGTGATACTGTCCCTGATTTTGTGGCATGCCCGGAAATACGCTGGGCTGTATCTGTCGCGGTGAAAGCGTTTCGTAGCCGATATTTGTTGAGGGCACCAAACTGTTGCCATTGTGAGCAGGCATGGGTTGATAAGGCTGTGTACGAGTTGGACTAAGCGACGTTGATGACGGGTAAGGTTGGTTCGGTGTAGGAACTGGTTGATTCACAAATGGTGATCTCTCAAGAACGACTTGATTGCCGACATTCCCAACCGTATCATCCGTGCCATTCGTTAGAAGTCCCAGTCCTGGATTATTGTGCTCTTGCTCGCCTAACATCGGAACATCGGGTGCAACAGCATTTTCAATCAACTTGGTCGGACTGTTCGCTTGTTCTTGTGGCAAGGCAGCTAGTCGCAAGCGTTCCTTCTCCCTGTCTCGTTCCGCTTTTCGTTTTGCCTTGGCCTCCTTCTCGGCTTGAATAATTTTTTGCCTTTCAAACTCCCGTTCGGCCATTCGATCACATTCCAATACCAGTGTTTCATCAAATACTTCTGTGATATATGCCCGAGTGTTGACCAGCATTTCCTCAGCCCGATTTGTCCGATCTCGATCCGGCCATGATTTTGAGTCGCGCACCATACACTCAATGTCAAACACAAATTGCGCTGGCGTGAGATAATAACCGTTCCATAATCTATCATTGACTTGATCCAGGTCCATATTGAAGAATTTCTTGTTGGACGTCACATCTCGGATCGTACCATCTTCGTTTCGACGAAATCGCGTGTGTGCCAAGCACTCGGGCTCTGTCTCGCCTCGCATTAACAGTGCTAAATCCTTGTCATCCTATGCCGTTAGTTACGTCTAGCATGAAAAGTACGATAATAGGCTTGCGGAACCTCTGATAACGCTTCTTCAACAGATCCATCAGCCCTGACAACTTGACTTTAACTGCATTTAATGTTTGCTTGTCTTTTGCGGCTTGTTCCTGCAGTTCCGCCTTTGTCCAAACCTTGGGCGGCGGCGGAGGTGCCTTTTCGAGAACCTCGAGGACTCGTCTACGTTTTTGCACAGCATCGGGGAACTCGGAAGGTGCTTTGTCAAGATTCATCAAAGCATTCGAAAAGTAAGCATAACGAGATTGCTAAAGGTTATTATGAATTAGATGCGAATTACCTGCGATGGAGTGGCGACCTCGACACGGTTCTGAAGACTGTAACCGAACATTGCCCTGATGTCTGGATCCAACTGGGATAATGGTGACTCCACAAGCGCAAGAAGAAGAATGGGTTCAGAGGGAGACATGCCTCGGATTAACGTCATAAACGTTTCACGAGCGACATCGGAGATTGTTCGAAACCATAGATCCAAGTTGGGAATGTAAATGACGCTGGGCTTATGTCGTTTCACCTCAACAAATAGTTGTACTAACGCAGATTCGGGTGTCTATTATTAGAACATCTCAAAAAGAGTTTACTCGAGCCGAGTCTCCCATAAGAGTAGCCAAATCAAAAGATTGAACATGTGTCTTTTCCAGGTGATGCAGAATTGCAGATCCAAGATAGTGCTGGCCCATACCGGGGTCACCACAAATTAACAGCCGTGGCCGGAAAGTCCGAGCAGACTCGAACGCTTGCATCATCACCTCGCTCTCAAAGCCAACCATGCCGTCATCCTCATACATTGCCTCCTCAAGGACATTTCGCTTCTTTTTCTCCGGTATCAGAGCTGACAGAACATTTTTGATCTCTTCCAGTTTCTTTTCCAGTAATGGCTTTATTGCCTTGGGCAAAGGAGCTGCGCCCGAAGAAGAGGACCGTTCGGAGGATGGTACAATTTCTACTGTCAATAATTACACAAATGGCGTTGTACTTTCAGTTGCGATCATGAAATCCCGTGCGATAACATTGATGGTCTTCGGATCGACGAGAAGTTTGTCTGTACTGGTATAGATCTGAGGATATCGTCGTTGTACGGCGTTCAAAGCAGCTTCTGTACATAATGCCTGGGGTTAGAACAGACTTGAAGGGTGATACTCTCAAATCAGCACCTCCATAACCTTTGGTTTGGAGCGCAAGCTGCATTTTGAACTCTTCATCTAAAGGTGGATCCCATTTCTTGGTGTGAATATCAATGATACTCTTCCGAGCTTCGACATTCGGCAAGGGGAAATAAAACTCACGATCAAACCGTCCGGGTCGTCGTAACGCAGGATCAACAGAATCAGGTCGATTGGTCGCCCCAATAACAATGACTTGACCTCGGCCATCCATACCATCCATCAGTGCCAGCAAAGTGGACACGATTGACGCATGAATCTGTTCCTGTTTGCTAGAACGGACAGGAGCAAGACCGTCAATCTCATCAAAGAATATGATACTGGGTTGTGAATTTTTGGCTTCTTCGAATAATAATCTGAGTTGACGTTCGGCCTCGCCTACCCATTTCGAAAGGCAATCGGCACCTTTGCGCATAAAGAATGATATCTTGCGACCTTCTGTAGAGCAACTTGCAGCGAGAGCACGAGCCATAAGGGTTTTCCCTGTACCGGGTAGGCCGTGGAAGAGAACACC
>Ga0182024_10016604_pt1 | contig 13948 bp, 9 predicted proteins | sample P32metaG_FD_120480 | JGI IMG/M metagenome (GOLD analysis project Ga0182024, IMG submission 120480) | Permafrost microbial communities from Stordalen Mire, Sweden - P3-2 metaG (Illumina Assembly) | ecosystem: Environmental > Terrestrial > Soil > Wetlands > Permafrost | place: Sweden: Stordalen... | reverse complement strand
TTCCTCGTCGAAGTCCAGATCGGAAAGATCAATACCCACGGCCTCCGAGACCCTCGCCCCGGTGTCGTAGAGCAGCTCCAGCAGCGCGCGGTCGCGTAGGTCACTCGGCGTGGCGTACGGCACCGAGTCGAGCAGCGCCACCACCTCTTCTTCGCCCAGAGGCTTGGGCAGGGTTCGTCCCCGGTGGCCGCCCTTGAGCCGGGCGGTCGGATCGTTGTCGAGATATCCCTCGTCCACCATGAAGCCGAACCAGCCCCGCACTGACGACATCGCCCGGGCAATCGAACTATCGGCCAATCCCGCGCTGCGAAGTTCGTTGAAATACTGCTCGAACTTGGCGTCGCGCACCGAGGTGACCGTCAACTTATGTTGCCCCATCCACCGGCGAAATCCCTCGAGGTCGCGCCGGTACGCCTCGATGGTGGCGGGACTTCGGCCCTTTTCGATGCTCAACCAGGCAACGTACTCGGTGACGTAGCGATCAGTGGCGGTCAAAGAAGGTCCCAAAGACTCGATGCAAGGCCACCGTGGTCGTGCTGTCGATGGCCTCTTCTAGGGCCAAGGTGGATCGCAGATCTTTGACAGAAAGCCAGTGCACCGACGACGCCGACTCTTCGGGCCCGGCGGGGAGTCGGTCCAGTTGAGTGATTCCACGGGCTTCATAGATGGTCATGACTTGATTGGTCCATCCTGGAGAATTCATGAATCGTCCTAGAAGCCGCCACTCCTTGGCCTCGCAACCTAGTTCTTCTCGCAGTTCGCGTTTGGCCGTGTCGAGGGGATCTTCACCGTCGACGTCCTGGGTGCCGGCGGGGATCTCCAAGAGATAGGCGTCAAAGGCGGCACGGTACTGGCGCAGGAATCCGACGTCACCGTCATCGTTGATGGCCAGTATCGCTACCGCCCCCCTGTGGACCGCCACGTCGCGATCAAAGACGACGTCATCGTGACGAATGGTGCGACGCTCTACGTCAAAGACTCTCGACTGCAGGAGTTTCTCGGTTCGCTCGATTTCGAACGAGTCGCTCACAGGGTGACGTCGACCGATGAGGGATCAATGATGTGCGGTTCGCGACCCTCGGCGCGAGCGGCGGCGGCCTTGATGAGACCCAAAAAAAGCGGATGGGGCCGGTCGGGGCGCGACTTGAACTCGGGGTGCGCCTGGGTGCCCACGAAAAACGGATGGTCGACCATTTCCACGAATTCCACCAAACGGCCGTCGGGGGATGTGCCCGAGCAACGCATGCCGGCCGCTTCGAACTGGGCCCGGTACCTGGAGTTGAACTCGTAACGGTGACGGTGGCGTTCGGAGACCACGGTGGCGCCGTAGAGCCCCGCCACGATGGACCCTTCGTCGAGCATGGCCGGACAGGCGCCCAATCGCATGGTGCCGCCCAGATCGGTGATGTCCATCTGCTCGGCCATCAAGGCAATCACCGGAGCTGAAGTGGACAGCGAAATTTCGGTGGAATGGGCGTCGGGCAGGCCCAAACAATGTCGGGCGAACTCCACCACCATCACCTGCATCCCGAGACAGATCCCCAGATAAGGAATCTCGTACTCGCGAGCGATCCGCGACGCGGCGATCATGCCTTCGACACCCCGCTCGCCAAAGCCGCCAGGCACGATGATGCCGTCGAGCTGACGAATCCGTTCCGAGTCAATTTCACTGGGCACCCGTTCGGCTTCGAGCCACTCGATCTTGGTGGTCGCGCCGATGGCGAACCCGGCGTGACGAACCGATTCGGCGACCGAGAGGTACGCGTCGGGCATGGTGACGTACTTGCCGATCACGCCGATGCGCAACGTCTTGGTGGTGGTGTGCACGCGGCGCGCCACTTCTTCCCACGCGCGCAGGTCAATGGGGTGCTCGGCCACGTCAATGCCCAAGGTGTTGCAGACAATCGTATCCAAACCCTCGCGGTGGAGTTCGAGCGGTAGGTCGTAAATGCTCGATACGTCAACGGCCGAGATCACGGCGTTGGCCGGCACGTCACAGAGTAACGAGATCTTGCGCTTCAACCCTTCCGAAATCGGCTGGTCGCTGCGACAGACGATGATGTCGGGCTGGATACCGCGCGAGCGAAGCTCCGTCACCGAGTGCTGGGTGGGCTTGGTCTTCTGCTCTCCCGACGGCGCGAGGTAGGGCACCAAGGTCAGGTGCACGTAACAGACATTGTCGCGCCCGACGTCGCGGCGGTACTGGCGGATCGACTCAATGAACGGCACGATCTCGATGTCGCCGACCGTGCCGCCGATCTCCACGATGACCACATCGGCGCCCAAGGTGCCGAGACGGCGGATTCGTTCTTTGATCTCGTCGGTGATGTGAGGAATCACCTGCACGGTCTTGCCGAGGTAGTCCCCACGGCGCTCCTTGGCGATGACGTTGGAGTAGATCGAGCCGGTGGTGGTGTTGGACATGCGCGAGAGCGATTCGTCGATGAAGCGTTCGTAGTGACCGAGGTCGAGATCCGTCTCGCCGCCGTCATCGGTGACGTAGACCTCGCCGTGTTCGCCGGGGTTCATGGTGCCGGGGTCGACGTTGAGATAGGGATCCAGCTTGCACATCGTGACTTTGAGTCCTCGGGACTTCAGGAGTCGGCCAAGGGAGGAAGCGGTGAGTCCCTTTCCCAGAGAGCTCGATACTCCACCTGTTACAAAGACGAATTTAGTCATTCGTAAACTGCCGTGTCCACGGATACACATACTAGTTCGCGCGTGTGACGGACCCGCTCTATTAACGCAGTGTTTCGAGGAGCCGTTGGGCCAACGCTCGAGATTCGACCGTCATCTCGTTGCCGGCCAGCATTCGAGCGATTTCCGTGACACGTTCATCACCACTCACCTTTCGAATGGCGGTGGTCGCCACGCGGCCAGAGATTATCTTGTCGATCACGAAGTGATGATCGGCCTGCGCGGCGACCGAGGCGAGATGGGTGACGGCCAGTACCTGTTGCTTCATTCCCAACTCGCGCAGACAGTCCCCAATTTGTTGGGCCACCTGCCCACCAACCCCGGCGTCGACCTCGTCAAAGACCGCTACCACGTCGTCATGGACGGTTTCGAGCGAAAGGGCCAGCAGGATTCGGCTCAGTTCACCGCCGCTGGCCAGTGCGTGCAGAGGGCCCTCAGGCAGTCCCGGGTTGGCGCTGAAGAGAATCCGCGCGTCTGAACCGTCAAAGCCGTGCGCCTCGAACCGTAGGGAAGCGTGCGGCAAGGCCACGCGGGGAAGTTGATCGGCCACCGCCCGCGTGAGCAGAAGGGCCGCGGTCTCGCGATCGGAACGGGCGACGGCGGCGAGCGTCGCTTCACGAGATTCGAGCTCGGCAATTTGACCGTCGAGCGTCAACATCAGCGACGTCTCGTCGAGTCGGCTTTTTTGCTGCGCACGCAGGTCGTCGAGCATCCCAAGGGCCGCGTCCATGGAGCCGCCGAACTTTCGGGCGATCTGTTGGAGCACCGAGGCCCGATTCTCGAGCTCCAGGAGTGCGGCCGGATCGAAGGCGTCCGGGTCAGCCAGTGACGCCATTTCGCGCGTCGTCTCACGGGCCTGTTCGAGCGTTTGGCGCAGGGTATCGCGAGCGGTGGCGTAGGTCTCACCCTGGGGAATGAGGGCAATCACCACCGCAAGACGTCCCAATATGGTCCCGTCGCCGTCGCCGTCTAACTCCTCGAGCACCTCCACGAGGGCCGTCTGGCCGTCACGAAGCTCGCTTAGACGGGTTAACTCACTGAGCGTGGTGGCTAGTTCGTCACCGGAAAGGATCTTCGCCGCCTCAAGTTCGGTGATTTGAAATTCCAGAAAGTCCAGCTCGCGCAGTCGCTGGGACTCATCGCCGCCCAAGCTGCCTCGAAGGCTCCGCGCTTCGCGCAGCGAACGGCGCACCGCGTCGAAATCCCCCGTGTCGACCTGGCCGCTGGCGTCGACAATCTTCAGCACTTCACCTCGACTGCGCAAACCCAGCGAGTCGTGTTGGCCGTGAATAACAATGAGTTCCGCGGCCAAGGTCCGTAAGGCCTCGGCGCTGGTGGTGGCGCCGTCGAGCGTACTGCGCAAGCGACCAGTCGAACTCGCTTCGCGCGTCAGCACCACCTCGCGCCCTTCGCGCTGTACAAACACCGCGGCCGCTCTCATGTCACCTTGCACGGCGTGACGCGAGGTCGCGGCGTCGCCGCCTAGGCAGAGGTCCAGGGCGTCCAGCAGGAGGGTTTTCCCGGCGCCCGTTTCCCCGGTGATCACGTTGAAGCCTTCGCCGAACTCCACCCGGGCGTCGTCGATGACGCCGAGTCCGTGGGCGTACAGCTCAACCAATTGCGAACTAGGCATGACCCTCTCGAAGGCCCTCGCGGAGGCGAAAACCAAGTTCGAAACTTCGCGTCGCCACCACGCGAACGGGCGTGGGGCTACGGCGAACCTCGATCGACTGGCCGGGCTCCAGCTCGCCAATGGGACAGCCGTCGGCCACCACCACCGCGGGCTTGTCGGCCACCTCGAGACGCACCACCTTCTCTCCGGCGACCACGATTGAGCGGTCGATGGTGAAATGGGGGGCGATGGGAGTAACGATCATCACCGGCAAGTTGGCGTCTACGACGGGCCCTCCCGCCGAGAAGTTGTAACCGGTGCTGCCCGTGGGGGTGGCGACCATGACGCCGTCGGCCGAATAGGTTAGAAACTCGTCGCCATCGATCAATGTTTTTACGCGGACCATATGACCGACGCGCGCACGCTCCACGACGACTTCGTTGAGCGCGAACTCCTCTCGGCCACCTTTTGAGAAGCCGATTTTGAGGGCCAGTCGTTCGGCAATCTGGTCATGGGCGAGTGAGTGATTGATGTCGTCGATCAGTTCACTAGGTGGCACGTTCAACAAGAATCCAAGTCGCCCCAGGTTTACGGCCAGCACCCGAGCTCCGTATTCGTGAGCGAGACGGGCCGATTTAAGAAAGGTACCGTCGCCGCCCAAGCTGATTACCAACGTGGAGGCGTCCAGTACCGGAGCCTGCACTGAATCGAGCAAGTGAAGCGAGTTGGTAATACCCGCGCTCTCTAATTGTTGGCCCGCGGCGTGGGCGAGCTCTAGCGCGTCCGTACGATTGCTGAAGGCACTGAAGAGCAGCTGGGACACGTTTCACCTCGTCGAGACCATGGTAGTAACAACAGGTCGCAAGACTGGCGCGATACGCGGAGATTAACCGGGCGCCTCCCCCCGAGCTCGCGGGATTGAGTACCAGACGCGCGGCGGGAACCTCTTTCGTGGTTAGTCGACTTTCTTGCTGGTCGAGACGTCCAGTCGCTCCCACCGAGTGAGCAGAACTGAATCGGCCCGCGACGGGCTTGGCACGGGGTGATCCGTAAAGGCCGCTTTTAATCTCTAGAGGGTCTTGGCGCAGGCCACGATGGCCGCGGAAAAGGCCTTCGTATTCTTAAGGAACGAAGCGTGGTTGGCCACCTCGTAGGCTTTCAAGCCCGCAAGGCTGCCCGCCGATTGGTAGTCCTTAAGAATCGTCACCAGCTGATTCAAAACCTTCTTCGTGGGCGCGTTGGGCGCTTCCGATGCCAATTTTTCGTAGAGGGGAATTATGCCCTTGGCCCACGACTTGTAGTCGTTGAGGCTAGTGCCCGACGGCGTGGACTCTTTGAACGTGAACATCGTTTTGCAAAAGGCGCTCTCGCTGGCGGAGTAGGAACCGACGGCTCCGCTGTTTGGCACGGCGACGCCCAACGACAACACTACAATCCCCGCGGTAACCATCCCAGCCAGGGCAACTCGTGAGGCGGAAACCATCAGTCTGGTTCGAACAATCAACGTGACTCTCCTTGATAGTGGGTGTGAAAGCGCCCCGACGTGAACTACAACTCCCCTACGTAGAAACGGCCTTGGCGGCAGCAACATTGACTTTCTACCAGATATGGTCGAATTCGTCCAACAACTCCGTCCCATTTCTGACACGAGATCGGCATCGCTACGTCACCCGAACATGGACTCACCACGCAAGATCCGCCTGGAGCGGGCGCGAAGGCGCTCTACGCCGCGAAAGCGGCCGGGCCGCATCCAAATTGCCACAGCGTCGAAGGTAGAGCACGACCGAGCACCAAGCGGGACGTCTGAAGTCGCCACGTAGTCTCTTCGAGAGAATCGCGCTCGCACGATTCACATTGTCGCTTGAGAACCTTGTGCGTGGAGCTCTGATTGATCGAGTGCGCCGGTGCATCGCGCGCGGATGTCTCAAAAGATCCCACGAGACACTCCACGGGGCGTAACGAAATGCAAGAACGGATAGTTCGGCAATGGAGTCGAAAACACTTCTGCAATGATTCTTGCCCGCTCGCGCAGACTACGGCGATTGCTTACGCGACGACGGTAAAGACTTTCACAGAGGATTCTAAGACCCCGCGTATCAGTGCACGAAAACGCCCGTCTAAACTGAAACGACGTGTCCAAGCAACTAGCTAGGTGCTTTGTTGCGGTCTTGACGGCTGCGACTGGGTTTCTCGCCATCAATGCCTTCGCCGCCGCTAGCGCGCAAACAATCTCACCGGCGACGGGTTACGACATTAGTTATCCCCAGTGCAACGGCGGCTTCCCCGAATCCGCGGGCTTTGGAATTGTCGGGGTCAACGATGGCCATCCCCTGACCACCAACCCCTGTCTGGCCGCCGAATTGGGTTGGGCCGCGTCGGCGAGCAACGGTGCGCCGGCCTTTTACCTGAATACCGACAGTCCCGGACCGCAGTACACGTCGGGCTGGCCCTCCAGTCAACAGACCCCCGACGTTTGTACGGGAGCCAACTCGCCGGCGTGCAGCTACGACTACGGATGGAACGCGGCGCAGGTTTCGTATAACAACGCGCTCAGCGCCGAATCGGCGGACGGATCGCCTTCACCAACATCGGCGGTGCTGGCTGCCAAGTGGTGGCTGGACGTCGAAACTGGAAATCATTGGGAAACCATCGAGTCGGCCTACGGACCGACCAAGGCCTCCGACGTAATCGACCAAGCGGAGTTGCAAGGTTCGATTGCCTATCTCACCAGCGTTGGCGCGACGTCGATCGGCATCTATTCCACTTCCAGTCAGTGGAAGACCATTACCGGGGGTACCGCCTCCACGTTCTCGGCGTACCCGGCGTGGCTGCCCGGTTATCCGTCGCTCAGCGCGGCCGAGGCGGCCTGCCTCTTGGCGTCCTTCAACGGCGGACGAGTGGCAATGATCCAGTACCCGTCGCACGGCTTGGACGGCGACTACATCTGTGGCCTCGTGAGTACGCCAGCGTCGGCCTCAGTCGCGGTGGCCGAGTCGTCCACCTTTACCGAGCAACTCGCCGTAGTGGGCAACGTGGGAGCCGTCACCTACGTCCAAACGAGTGGCAGTCCCAACCTCACGGTCTCTTCTACCGGCCTCGTCGCCACCGGCGGCACGTTGGCAACCGGCACCTACGTCGTGTCGGGCACCACCAGCGACCCCAATAAGGACAGTGGCACGTTCACGTTCACCCTGACGGTGGGCACCATCACGCAGAGCGCTCCTCTTTCGGCCTCGGTCACGGTGCCGGGCGCATCTTCCTTCACTCAACAACTTTCGGGGACCGGTTCGGACGGAACCGTCACCTACGTCCAATCGAGTGGCAGTCCCGACCTCACCGTTTCGGCCACCGGACTCGTCGCCACCGACGGCGCGCTCGCCATTGGCTCCTACCACGCGTCAGGAACCACTAGCGACGCCAACGGCGATAAAGGAAAATTCACTTACGCTCTCCAAGTCGGCACCATCACCCAGAGCACCCCCACGTCCATATCCACTTCGTCCAGCGAGTCGTCCAGCTTCACCCACCAGTTGGTAGTCACCGGAGGTGACGGCACGGTCACCTACACCCAAACCAGCGGCGCCCCCAACCTGACCGTGTCACCGACCGGACTGTTGACGGTGGGTATCGTCTTGGTGCCGGGCTCGTACGTGGCGAGAGGTACCACCACGGACGCGGGCGGCGACAAGGGAACTTTCTTTTACAATCTCATCGTCACGGCCGACGTCGTGATCCCCGTCAACTCCCTGCCCGTAGCCCACCGCGTGGTGGGCTACGCCGTCGCCGGGCGGACCGTGTCGCTCGCCATCACCGGTTCCGGCTTCAACGGACGACCACATATATTCAGCCATTCTGGCACCACCGCTCTGGTCACGAAAGACAGCGGCACGTTGCTGATCGTGAAGGTCACGGTGAAACCTAGGTCACGAAACGGCACTTTCACCTTCACCATACGATTGAGCAACGGCGACGAATGCCAGGTCAAGTACGTTCAGCGCTAGTCGACGAACAACAGGCGAGCTTTTGTACTGAACCTATGAGTCAATCGCCTCACAGGCAACTGTCGACGACCGCTTAGTTCCCACCCATTCCTCACGACCACCGTGGTGACGCCCCGGGGAAGAGTACGTTCGTGTCTCGCCCCTACAATCGCCAGGTGAGCAACTACAAAGATCCCCGACAAGATACTCAACCCGCTGAGTCGCATTCGATCCTCACCGACACCATTGGCGAGGCGTGGATCGCGATTAGTTCGCGGATCATGGATTTGGGATCAAACGGCCTCTACGACCAACTGGCGATGCGTGAAATCCTAATGGCGACGCTCACCATCAGTGGACCTCAGAGCGAAGACGCGATAATACAACGACACGCCGACGGGGGGCGACTGTCGTGGATGCACGAGAACTTTGCTGATCACCAGGTGGTCGAAGCACTCGGCAACGCCGACAGCTACGCCACCCGGTTGCGTGACTATGCCCATACCGGACGCGATCAGATTGAATGGGTCATTGGTCGGTTGCGCACTGATCCCTCCACGCGCTCGGCAACCATTACGACGTTCCAGCCGTTGACCGATACGAGTTATATTCCCTGCGTCAGCCTGCTCGATTTTTTCCTGGTCAACGAGCGGTTGGATTTGGTCGTATACGCGCACAGCATCGACTTCGGCGCCAAGGGTTACGCCAATCTGGTGGAGTTGGCGAGTCTTCAAGAAGAAGTTGCCGAAAGCGTGGGTTGCGCACTGGGGACGTTGACCATGATCGTCAAGTCAGCGCACGTCTACGCCACAGATTTTTCCTACATGAACGGCGTTCTGAACCCCTAGCAAGGAACTAAGTAGACGTACCCCGTCACTCGCCAACGAAAAGTCTTCTTTCCACCAGCGCAGCGAGAAGATTCGCAAATCGCACCTGACCCCGCTATCGCCGTTAACGCTGAATTGACTTCACCTCAACGAACTCCTCGAAACCAAAAGCACCCCGTTCACGACCCATGCCCGACTGCTTGTAACCGCCGAATGGTGCCAGCGGGTTGAAATCTGCTCCGTTGACGTCCACCTGACCGGTGCGCATCTTCTGGGCGACCTCAATGGCGTGCTCTTTGGTGCCTCCCCAGACGGCTCCGGAAAGGCCGTAAGCGGTGTCATTGGCAATCTCGATGGCCTCTTCTTCGGTGTCATAAGGAATGATCGACAGTACGGGTCCAAAGATCTCCTCACGGGCAATCGTCATGTTGTTAGAGACGTTGGAAAAGACGGTGGGTTGAATGAAGAAGCCCATTTCGAGGCCCTCAGGAGCATCGGGGCCGCCGGCGATGAGCGTCGCGCCCTCTTCAACGCCCTGTTTGATGTAGTTTCGAACTTTGTCGCGCTGTAGCGCGGACACCAGAGGTCCGATTCCCGTAGTCTCGGCGAAGGGATCGCCCGGCACGAATCCCGCCGCGGCAGTCCGGGCTAGTTCTTCTACTTCGGCTAATTTCGAGCGCGGGACCAGCATGCGCGTGGGCGCTGAACAGACCTGGCCAGAATTCAAGTAGCAACCGAAGAGGCCCGCCGGGATGGCGGCCGCTAGGTCAGCGTCCTCCAAGATGATGTTGGCCGACTTGCCGCCCATCTCGAGTGACACGCGCTTGAGCGTCTGCGCGCATAGCTCCATGACCCGCTTGCCCGCGCGGGTCGATCCCGTGAAGGAGACCTTGTCGACCAGGGGATGCTTGGCGATTGCCTCGCCGACCACCGGACCGAGACCGGTGACCAAATTGAACACCCCTTTGGGCAGGCCCGCCTCGTGAATGATCTCGGCCAGGATGAAGGCGTTGATGGGAGCGACTTCGCTGGGCTTTAACACGACCGTGCATCCCGCGGCCAGCGCCGGGGCGACCTTGAGCGAGATTTGGTAGAGCGGAAAGTTCCACGGCGTGATGGCGCCCACGATGCCCACGGGCTCTTTGAGAATTATCGAGTTGCCGATCTCTTCTTGCCATTCGTAGGTCGCGGCCCGCTCAGCGTTGCCGGCGAACTCCCCCATCGGCAAACCCACCTGGATCATCTCGGTGAGGCTGCGCGGCATTCCGACCTCATGGCTAATGACGTCGGCCATCTCCGAGGCCCGAGCTTGGAGTCCCTCGGCGATCTTCGCGAGGAAAGCCGCACGATCCTTGGCCGCCGTCGCGGCCCAACTGGGAAAGGCGCGAGCGGCCGCTTCGACCGCTCGGTCAATGTCGGCCGGGGTTCCCGCCGGAACGGTGGCAAACACCTCTTCGGTGGTCGAATCCGAAACTTCAAGCAGGTCCGGCGATGACGGAGCGACCCACTCGCCATCTATATAGAAAGAATCACGAGCAATCATGGTGTCCCCCGTTGCAAAGAGCCACCGGATGTGGCGTAGAGCCCGGACGTTACTACCGTAAATTCCTTTCGGCAAAAGCGTTCGCATGGTGATGGCCGGCCGGTTGGAAGGATCTTCCCGGGCTTCTCCGACGTCGTGGCACGCCAGGTTGAAAGCGCGGTTGGACGCGTGGCCGGCGAGAGCGGCGAGTCAGAAAGAACCGCCCCACGGACCCTATGAGGGACTTGAATTGGCGGGACAACAACGCGTCGACCTTTGCCCGCGTAGTCTTCGCTGCACTTCAACATCGAGATCGGTAATATCGTGGGCGCAATCGCAAAGTGGCGACGTAACTGGCGGGGTCCCAAGCGCGGACCGGCCCGCGGGATTGCCGTATTCGGTGCTCCGGGGTTTGAAGACCCCGAGGGCCTCGAGGGCCTGCTTTCACGACACGATGATCTAACAATCTGGGCCGCCCGCGACAATCTGGTCCTGACGCAAGACCCGGAAGGGCTGGCGGCCATTGAAGGATTGCTGGACCACTGGTACGCCGATCCTACGATTGGCCACAAGTTGTCGAACGAAGTGGGTGTCTTCCTCGGCACGGTGATCGTCAAGACTGTCCCGGGAGCTCGCTGGACCGTCTGGCCCAACGGTCACCCAGTGATTCGGCTGGTCTCCGGACGAGAAATGGACGTCACGGCCTTGGCAGTTCAACGTCTTAACGGCAACGGTCAGGATCTTTCCCAACTCTTTTCACAGGCGGCTCGCGGCTAATCGCTGTAGTGGACGGATAAAGCGAAGCGGCCCCCACGACCCACGTCAGCGGGATTCGGCCATGGCGAGCATGTTGCCAACTTGACGCCGAACAGGACAGTGAGTTCACGAAAAAGTTAGTTCTGGCGAACCAGAATTAACCAGCAAAACGAATTTGGGGTTATCGCGACGGCCCTAGTACGGTATCGCCCATGCATCGCATCGACTGGATGGGGCAAGGGCGCGCTAGTCGTCGGGCGTCTCAACATCGCGGGAGTAGGACCAGATTCACGCTAAGTGTCCTGGTGGTGCTGACCTTCGCCGCTTCGTCGATCACTTCGATGCTGAGCAGTCCCATCGCCAAGGCGGACACCTTGCAAATGTCCAGTGATTCCAACGAGACCGGCTGGTACCCCAACGAGCCCCAGCTCGCGCCCTCGGCGGTGTCCAGTGGTGACTTCGGCGAGCTGTTCGACACCCAGCTCACGGGTCAGATCTACGCGCAGCCGTTGATCAGTCAGCCCACCGTGCTCGCGGTCACCGAGGAGAACTACGCCTACGGACTCAACGCCTCGACCGGCGCCATCCAGTGGCAGGACAACTTCGGGCCCCCGGCTGATCCGCTGGCCCAGAACGGTTGCGGCGACATTGGCTCCGCCATGGGCATTACCGGCACCCCGGTCATTGATCCCGTGACCAAAACCGCCTACTTCGTCGCCGCCACCAGTACGGGCACCAAAGGGGCCACCCAGTACTTCATGGAGGCCGTCAACGTGCAGACCGGCGCCACACCGGCGGGCTGGCCCGCGGGAGGGGTCGCCATCCAGGGCTCGGCCGACACCGACCCCGGCACGGTCTTTTCCGGCCAGTGGGAAACGCAGCGACCGGGCCTGGTCCTGGTGAACGGGGTGGTCTACGCCGCCTTCAGCGCCCAGTGCGACCTCGGCAACTGGACCGGTTGGCTCATTGGGGTCTCGGAATCCTCCGCCGCCATCACCACCAGGTGGGCCAGCGAGACCGGTATCGACGCGCCCAACGGCGGCGGCGGCGGGGCCGGCATCTGGCAATCGGGCTCGGCCCCGGTCGTGGACGGCCAGGGCAACATCTTTGTGGCGACCGGCAACGGGAATCTGCCCAACCCCGGGTCGGGGTTGGGCACCACGCCGCACAACTTCGGTGAGGCGGTGGTGGAACTGAGTGCCACCGGGGGCCATCTGCACGTCGTGGACTGGTTCATCCCCACCGACGCCCAAACGCTTAATAGCCAAGACGGCGACCTCGGTTCGGGAGGGCCGGTGGCGCTGCCGGCGAGCATGGGCACCCCCCAGGAGCCCAACGTCATGCTAGAGATGGGCAAGGAAGGCATCCTCTACGGCCTTAACATGAACGCCTTAGGCGGCTACCAGCAGGGCCCCGGTGGAAGCGACGCCGTGCCGTCGGAGTCCGGCCCCTACGGGGGGGTCTGGTCTCGACCAACGGTCTGGCCCGGCGACGGCGGCTACGTCTACGTGCCCACCACCGGCACCGTCTCATTCGGGACCAACGGGGGCGGCCTTAACGTCTTCCAGCGCATGGTGAGCGCCTCGGGGGCCGTGTGGTTCCAGCTGGTGGGCGCCACCACCAATTCGGCCAACACCTTCGGCTTCGGTTCGGGCGCGCCCATCGTCACTTCCAACGCCACCGTGTCGGGCTCGTCGCTGCTGTGGATCATCCACGATAACGATTCCAGCGGGTCGGGCGCGCAGCTCCAAGCCTATAATCCCATACCGCAGAACCCCGGTCCCAACGGCACGTTACAAGAGGTCTGGCACGCGTCGATCGGCGACTCCACCAAGTTTTCTGAGCCCGGCGTCGACAACGGGAAGCTCTACGTAGGCACTTTGGACGGCACGCTGCTCGGCTTCGGGCTCTTGGCGGCCTCGACGCCCGCACTGAGCGCCAACAACGTTGACTTCACCCCGACGGTTGTTTCGCAGTCCCTGCTTTCTACGGCCCAGTTCACGGCGACGGCTCCGACCACCGTCACCTCGTTCACCGAGACGGGTACCGCGTTCGCCCTGGGCACGCCCAACCAGACCCTGCCCGCCACGTTGTCAACCGGCCAGAGCATTAGCGTGCCGGTCACCTTCACTCCCAACGCGGTGGGAGGACTCTCCGGGTCACTCACCGCCAACGAAACGGGCGCCACGGCGTCGGTGACCCTGAGCGGTCAGGGCTTAAGCGCCACGCAAACGATCAGCGCCACGCCTAGTGCGGTTGATTTCGGCAATCTGACCATCGGGGGACCCCAAGTAAGCCTGCCGGTCTCGTTCACCAACGTCTCGGGTAGTTCGGTCACCATCACGGGCTTCAGTTCTCCCGCGTTGCCCTTTAACGTGCCCAATCCGCCCGCCAACGGTTTGCTCGCTCCCGGGGCCACGGTCCATTTCAGCGTGGACTTCACCCCGCCGGGTTCCTCGGGCGACTTTGATCACGTCTTTGGCGCGGTGATGACGCTGCAAACCAACGCCGGAGACTTCGGGGTGCCGCTCTCGGGTTCGGCCGCTCCTTCGGC
>Ga0182024_10016603_pt1 | contig 13949 bp, 8 predicted proteins | sample P32metaG_FD_120480 | JGI IMG/M metagenome (GOLD analysis project Ga0182024, IMG submission 120480) | Permafrost microbial communities from Stordalen Mire, Sweden - P3-2 metaG (Illumina Assembly) | ecosystem: Environmental > Terrestrial > Soil > Wetlands > Permafrost | place: Sweden: Stordalen... | reverse complement strand
TCTCCCTTCGATTTTCCTATTTCGGATTTTCCTCCCCCCTACTCCTCCCCCCCCGTCTCCAGCAGATCACATATCCCCCTCTTCTTCGCCTCCCGCACGAACCCGAAAAACTCCCGCCCCTCCGCCTCCCATTCCATCTCCGCCGCCGCCGCCAGCGCCTGCGCCGTATTCAGCCCGCTGCGGTACAGCAGCTTGAACGCCTCCTTGATCTCCGCCCGCTGCTCCCCGTTCAGCCCCGCACGCCGCAGCCCTACCGCATTCAGCCCCGCCACCGCATTGCGCTCCGCCGCCAGCGTAAACGGCGGGATATCCTTGCTGAACGCGCTCGCCCCCTGCGCAATCGCCAGCCGCCCCACCCTCACATGCTGGTGGAACACGCAACCACCCCCGATGAACACCCGGTCCCCCACCTCCACATGCCCCCCCAGCAGCACGTTATTCGCGATAATCACATCATTCCCCACCTCCGCATCATGCCCCAGGTGCGTCCCCACCATCAGCAGGCAATTATCCCCTACCCGCGTTGCCCCCCCCTCCGCCGCCGCCCGGTGGATCGTGCACAACTCCCTGATCGTATTCCCATTCCCGATCACCACCTCCCCCGCATGCTCCGGCCCATGCGCCAGATGCTGCGATGGCGCCCCGATGATCGCCCCATACCCGATCCTGTTCCCCGTCCCCATCCTCACCCGCCCCACCACCACCGCATGCGCCAGCACCACACATCCGCTCCCGATCTCCGCCGCCCCCTCGATGCACACATAAGCCCCGATCTCCGCATCCCCCGCAATCCTCGCCTCCGGATGTACAATCGCAGTAGAATGAATAGCCATCAGTCAGTAATAAAAAGGTGAGGGGATATATCGGTAAAACGCCGCACTTCGTTTCCCACGTCCCAGCGTCATCCCCGCAGAGCATTGGCGAAAATGCGCCCAAGGAAAAGCGCTCATTCCCACCAATCCATCCCAGCGCCCCAGCCAAACCCATCCTTCTCTCTGCCCCCTTTGCGTCCTTTTGTTAAATCTCCCCCTTCGATTTTCTGATTTCGAATTTTAAAGTATCCCCGCCTGCACAAACGAATAATACCCCACCCGCCCCTCCGCCGGCGTCCCGATGATCACATGATCCAGCAGCCGTATCTGCAGGATCCGCGCCGCCTCCCCCATCCTCCTGCTCATCTGGATGTCCGCCACGCTCGGTGAAGGATCCCCCGATGGATGATTATGCGCCAATATCACCGCAAACGCCGAGTGGATGAGCGCCGGCCGGAACACCTCCCGTGGGTGCGCGATGCACTCGGAGATACTCCCCAGCGCGATCTCCTCCACCCGCATCAGCCGCAGCCGCGTATCCAGCAGCACCGCCCGTAGCGATTCCTTCGAGAGCATCCGCATCTCCTGTCCCAGCAGCTCATACACCAGTTCTGGCGTATCCATCTTCCCCTTCGACGGCCCCTCCTGCGCCAGCCGTTTCCCCAGCTCGAATGCCGCCGCGAGTTGCATCGCCTTCGCCAGCCCTATCCCCTTTATCTGCGCCAGCTCCCGCGCCCCGCACCGCGAGAGCGCCGTCAGCGATTGATACCGCATCACCAGCTCCCTCGCCACGTCTATCGCATTCGCCCCCACCGTCCCCGTCCGCAGCAGGATCGCGATCAGCTCACTCTCGCTCAGGGCCGGCGCCCCCTGCCTCATCAGCTTCTCCCGCGGCCGATCCTCATCCGGCAGTTCCTGGATCCTCAGCGATGCCATAACTCCCCAATGATGCGCCCCCACCCCCTCCCCGCCAAGCAAGATGTCACCCTCTCCCCCGGCCGCGACGGCACCCTCGACTGGAAGATGCTCCGCGAGCTTTGCGCCGATATCGTCGCCCTCCGCCACGGAGACCATTCCAACGCCGCCCGCAACCTCGAGGCCCCCACCTCTCCGTCCAGCAGTGCCTCGCCACAGACCGCTGGGAGCGCAGCATCATCCTCGGCCTCAAATCCCTCCACACCTTCGTCCAGGAGAATCCAAAGCTCAAAAAGGCATACAACGAGCTACTCGGCCTCGTAAAGAAGCCCTTCGACGATCTCCTGGAAGCCCCCATCGACCCCTAGGCCTCATTCTTTCAACCGGGAAAATAATAACGCATCGTCAAATCATGATATGATAATTTGTCGTTGATCCGCCCCCCCGCTTCGCCTATCCTCTCCCTCCCCATGCTTCATCCCCTTCACGCCCTCCTTCTCCAGCGCATCGTCATTCTCGATGGCGCCATGGGCACCATGGTCCAGCAGTACAAGCTCTCGGAGGCCGATTACCGCGGCTCCCGCTTCGCCGGGCACCCATCCGATCTCAAGGGCAATAACGACCTCCTCTCCCTCACCAAGCCCGAGGTCATCGAGGAGATCCACTCCAAGTATCTCGCCGCCGGCGCCGATATCATCGAGACCAATACCTTCAACGCCCAGACCATCTCCCAGGCCGATTACGGCCTCGAGCCCATCATCCGCGACCTCAATCTCGCCGCCGCCGCATGCGCCCGCCGCGCCGTCGAGAAGTGCGGCCGCCAGGCCTTCGTCGCCGGCGCCATCGGCCCGATGAGCAAGACCCTTTCCATCTCCCGCGATGTCAATGACCCCGCCCGCCGCGAGGTCACCTTCCAGCAGGTCTCCGCCGCATACCGCGAGCAGGTCGAGGCCCTCCTCGATGGCGGCGTCGATGTCCTCCTCGTGGAGACGATCTTCGATACCCTCAACGCCAAGGCCGCCCTCTTCGCCATCACGGAAGTCTTCGGTGCCCGCGGTATCCAGCTCCCCCTCCTCCTCTCCGGCACCATTACCGATCTCAGCGGCCGCACCCTCACCGGCCAGACCGTCGAGGCCTTCTGGACCAGCGTCTCCCACGCCCCCCTCCTCAGCGTCGGCCTCAATTGCGCCCTCGGCCCCCACGAGATGCGCCCCCACATCGAGGAGATCAGCCGCGTAGCCCCCATCTTCGTTAGCGCCTATCCCAATGCCGGCCTCCCAGATCCCCTCTCCCCCACCGGCTTCCCGGAGAGCCCCGAGTCGCTCGCCCCCCAGATTCGCGAGTGGGCCGCACAGGGCTGGCTCAATATCGTCGGCGGCTGCTGCGGCACCACCCCCGCCCACATCCATGCCATCGCCCAGGCCGTCCGCGATTGCCCCCCCCGCCCTCTTCCCGCCCCGGACGCCGCCAATCCGCGCCCCCTCTGCCTCAGCGGCCTCGAACCCCTCCGCATCACCCCGGAGAGCGGCTTCATGATGATTGGCGAGCGCACCAACATCACCGGCTCCCCCAAATTCTCGAAGCTCATCCTCGCCGGCGATTTCGAGGCCGCCCTCGCCGTTGCCCGCCACCAGGTCCAGGGCGGTGCCAATATCCTCGATATCAACATGGACGAGGGGATGATCGATTCCGAGGCCACGATGGTCCGCTTCCTCAATCTCGTTGCCAGCGAGCCCGATATCTCCCGCATCCCCCTCATGATCGACAGCTCCAGGTGGACAGTCCTCGAGGCCGGCCTCCGCTGCGTCCAGGGCAAGTCGGTCGTCAATTCCATCAGCCTCAAGGCCGGCGAGGAGGAGTTCCTCCGCCAGGCACGCCTCGTCCGCCGCTACGGTGCCGCCATGATCGTCATGGCCTTCGATGAGGGCGGCCAGGCCGATAACTTCGAGCGCCGCACCGAGATTTGCGCCCGCGCCTACCGCCTCCTCACCCAGGAGGCCGGCGTCCCTCCCCAGGATATCGTCTTCGATCCCAATATCCTCACCGTCGCCACCGGCATCGAGGAGCACAACAATTACGCCGTCGATTTCATCCGCGCCACCCGTTGGATAAAAGAGAACCTCCCCCACGCTCGCGTCAGCGGCGGCGTATCGAATATCTCGTTCTCCTTCCGCGGCAATAACACGGTCCGCGAGGCGATGCATTCCGCGTTCCTCTACCACGCCATCCGCGCCGGCCTCGATATGGGCATCGTCAATGCCGGCCAGCTCGCCGTTTACGAGGAGATCCCCAAGGATCTCCTCGAACTCGTCGAGGATGTCCTGCTAAACCGTCGCCTCGATGCCACCGAGCGCCTCGTGGAGTTCGCCGAGACCGTCAAATCCGCCGGCAAGGTCGCCGTCAAGGACGAAGCCTGGCGTAACGCCCCCGTCGAGGAGCGCCTCTCCCACGCCCTGGTAAAAGGCATCGTCGATTACATCGACGCCGATACCGAGGAAGCCCGCCGGAAACTCCCCAAACCCCTCGATGTCATCGAGGGCCCACTGATGTCCGGCATGAGCATCGTTGGCGATCTCTTCGGCGCCGGGAAGATGTTCCTCCCCCAGGTCGTCAAGAGCGCCCGCGTGATGAAAAAAGCCGTCGCTTATCTGATGCCCTTCATGGAGGCCCAAAAAACCGCCGCCTCCAGGGCCCAGGGCCGCATCGTCATGGCCACCGTCAAGGGCGATGTTCACGATATCGGCAAGAACATCGTCGGCGTAGTCCTCCAGTGTAACAACTACGAGGTCATCGATCTCGGCGTCATGGTCTCGACGGAAAAAATTCTCGATGCCGCCCGCGAGCGCCAGGCCGATGTCATCGGCCTCAGCGGCCTCATCACCCCCTCCCTCGATGAGATGGTCCACGTCGCCCGCGAGATGGATCGCCTCGATTTCCATCTCCCCCTTCTCATCGGCGGCGCCACCACCAGCCGCGCCCATACCGCCGTCAAGATCGCCCCGCACTACCGCAACCCCGTCATCCACGTCCTCGATGCCTCGCGCGCCGTCGGCGTCGTCAGCTCCCTCCTCAGCGATGATCTCCGCCCCGCCTTCGAGGAGAAAACCGCCGCCGATTACGAGCGCCTCCGCCACGAGCACGCATCGAGGAACCGCGACAATAAGCTCATCCCCATCGCCGAGGCCCGCGCCAATCGCACCCCCATCGATTGGGCCGCCTCCTCGCCCCCGCAACCCGCTTTCACCGGCCTCCGCACCGTCGAGCCCGCGCTCGAGATCCTCGCCGAGTATATCGATTGGTCCCCCTTCTTCCACACTTGGGAGCTCCGCGGCCGTTACCCCGCCATCTTCGACGATCCCACCGTCGGCCCCCAGGCCCGCGAACTTTACCACGATGCCCGCGCCCTCCTCGATCGCATCCTCCACGGACAGCTCTTCCAGGCCCGCGGCATCTACGCCTTCTGGCCCGCCAACGCCGTCGGCGACGATGTCCAGCTTTTCACCGATTCCGCGCGAACCGCCCCTCTCGCCACGTTCCATTTCCTCCGCCAGCAGATGCGCAAGCCCGCCGGCCAGCACAATCACGCCCTCTCCGATTTCATCGCCCCCTCCGGCCCCGATCACATCGGCGGCTTCGCCGTCGGCATCCACGGCGCCGATGAGCTCGCCCGCGCCTTCGAGAAGGACCACGACGATTACTCCGCCATCATGGCCAAGGCCCTTGCCGACCGCCTCGCAGAGGCATTCGCCGAATACCTCCACGAGCAGGCCCGCATCGCCTGGGGCTTCGGCGCCAATGAGCAGCTCACGCGCGAGCAGCTCATCCTCGAGCAGTACCGCGGCATCCGCCCCGCCGCCGGCTACCCCGCCTGCCCCGATCACACGGAGAAATCAACGCTTTTCACCCTTCTCGACGCCTTCGCCCGCACCGGCATCCGCCTCACAGAGTCCTTTGCCATGCACCCCGGCGCCGCCGTCAGCGGCCTCTATTTCTCCCACCCCGAATCCAAATACTTCGGCGTCGGAAAACTAAACCGGGACCAGATCGAAGACTACGCCCTCCGCAAAAACGAATCCGTAGCCTACATCGAAAAATGGCTGGCCCCCAACCTCGCCTATTAGCCCGGACTTCCCTACTCCGGCACCTCTATCACCACACTCCCTCCCTCCGTCACCGGCACCGTCACCTGCTTCCTCGCCAGCGTCCGTTCCCACACATACCGCCTCAGCAGCACCTTCAGCGTCGCCGTCAGCGGCACCGCCAGCAGCGCCCCCAGCAGCCCGCCAAACAACAGCGTCCACAAAAACACCGACACAATCACCGTCACCGGGTGCAGCCCCACCGCATCCCCCACGATCCGAGGCGCGATCAAAAATCCATCCAGGTTCGACACAATCAGGAACGCCGCCGACACCATCACCGGGTGCTGCCAATCCCCGTATTGCCCAATCGCGATCAGCACCGCGGGGATCCAGCAAATCAAAATCCCCATGTACGGGATCAATTGCAAAATCGCCACCAATAGCCCGATCAACAGCGCAAAATTGATCCTCATTCCCAGCAGCACCAGCCCCAGGATCGCCCCGTCGATCATCGTCACCAATATCTGCCCGCGGAAGAACGCGATCAAATACCGGTTGATCTCCGTCAGGCACGACACCACCTCATTCTTGAACTCAGAATTCCGCAGCGGCAGATAATCGCTCCACCGCCGCGAGATCATCGCCGCGTCCCGCAGGAAAAAAAACAGGTAGATCGGCACCACGATCAGCCCCAGCAAAAAACCGAACGCCCCCAGGAACCCCTCCACACTCCCGATCACAAACGACAGGATCCGGTCCGGCAGCCCCGGGAGCTGCTTCTGCGCCCAGTCCTGCGTCTGCTGGATCGCCTGTTGAAAAATCGGGCTCTCCGCGTACCGCGCCTTGTACGTCTGCGCAAACGCCATCCACTTCACCCGCGCCTTCTCCACCAGCGTCGGCAGCGACCCCGTCAGCTCCACACTCTGGTGGTAAAGCTGCGGCAGCACCCACACCATGATCCCCGCCAGCCCCAGCAGCGCGATCGCGAATACAAACAGCACCGCTCGCGTCCGCGCGATGCCCCTCCTCGCCAGCCACTCCACCACCGGGTCCAGTAGGTACGCCATGATCGCCGCCGCCGCCACCGGCACCAGCAGCGGTTGCAGGTACGCCAGCACCTTCCCCACCAGCATCAGCGCGTACACCACCAGCCCCCCTGTCGCGAACAGCGAGAACGCCGTCAGCGCCGCCCACATCGTCCGTTGCTGCCACGGCGTTGGCGGCGTTATCCCGTGGGGCAGTTTTGGCATTCAATCATCCTACATGTGCCCGATCATATTGTCGCCAAACTCCGAGCACTTAATCTCCGTCGCCCCCTCCATCAGCCGCGCAAAGTCATACGTCACCCGCTTGCTCCCGATCGCCCCATTCAGCCCCTTCAGGATCAGGTCCGCCACCTCCGTCCACCCCATGTACCGGAACATCATCTCCCCCGATAGCACCACCGACCCCGGATTCACCTTGTCCAGATCCGCGTACTTCGGCGCCGTCCCGTGCGTCGCCTCAAAGATCGCATGCCCCGTCATGTAATTGATATTCCCACCCGGCGCGATCCCGATTCCCCCCACCTGCGCCGCCAGCGCATCCGAGAGATAATCCCCGTTCAGGTTCAGCGTCGCGATCACGTCAAAATCCTCCGGCCGCGTCAGCACCTGCTGCAGCGTGATATCCGCAATCGCATCCTTGATAACCAGCCCCGCCCCCGCCTTTCGCGCCGGGATCCTGCACCACGGCCCCCCGTCCATCTCCTCCGCGCCAAATTCACTCTTCGCCACCTCATACCCCCAGTCCCGGAACGCCCCCTCCGTATACTTCATGATATTCCCCTTGTGGACAATCGTGACCGACTTCTTCCCCTGCTCCACCGCGTACAGGATCGCCGCGCGCACCAGCCGCTGCGTCCCCGGCTTGCTGATCGGCTTGATCCCCACCCCCACCGTATCCACCGCCTCCTTCCCGAATCGCACCTTCTTGAAATCCTTCGGCACATTCACCGCCAGCCATTCGAGAAACTTCAGCGCCTCCGGGCTCCCCGCCTGCCAGTCCACCCCCGCATAAATATCCTCCGTATTCTCGCGAAAGATCACCATATCCACCTTCTCCGGCCGCTTCACCGGCGATGGCACCCCCGTGAAGTACTGCACCGGCCGCAGGCACACATACAAATCCAGCATCTGCCGCAGCGCCACATTCAGCGACCGGATCCCCCCCCCCACCGGCGTAGTCAGCGGCCCCTTGATCCCCACCAGGAATTCCCTGAACGCCTCCACCGTGTCATCCGGCAGCCAGTTATCGAACTTATTCTTCGCCGCCTCCCCCGCGAACACCTCAAACCAGCTCACCTTCCTCTCCCCGCCGTACGCCTTCTCCACCGCCGCGTCAAACACCCTCACACTCGCCGCCCAGATATCCCTCCCCGTCCCATCCCCGCGGATGAAAGGCACCACCGGATGATCCGGCACCGTCAGCTTCCCATCGGCAATCGTAATCTTCTCGCCGGCCGGAGGCGTAATATCTGTGTAACCCATGGCCGCACGTGTTAACAAAACCGCCCCCCCCGGTCCACCAGTGTTTTCCCACCCCCGGAAAAACCTCCCCGCTGGCTCGTCGTCCTTCGACCAGTCGTTGCTCAGGAGCATTCTTTGGCACTACCGGTAAATCTCTCGTCGGTGCCCAACATCTACCACGAGAACCACGAGCACCGCATCCTCGATCTGATAGATGATGCGATAATCCCCCACTCGGATGCGGTAAAGCGCCAGGCCGCCTTGCAACTTCACGCTCCCAGGCGGACGCGGATTAGTAGCCAGCGACCGGATGGACGCTCGCAAACGTTCGAAAAGCCGCGCATCGCTCAGAGCAGCGAGATATTTTTCGGCCTTTGGCTTAACTGATACCGTGTATGGCATTCAGTCTCACTTCCGCTTCAACCCATGGTACTGAAGGCTCTCCGTCCGCTAATGCTTCGCGCGCCGCCGCTACATCTTCCGCATCCTCCCGCGCCTCCAGCTCCGCGAGATTCTCAATCATCGCAAGGACGAGCGCTGCTCTCTCTTCAGAGAGCCCCTGCAATTTCGAAACCGCATCAGGTATCGCAGTCACACTCCAGACTCTCATAAACCTCTTTGCCCGTCAATCAAACCTCCGCCCCGCCCACTCCCCGCAAATACTTCGAATTTCTGATTTCGATTTTCGAATTTGCTCCCTATAAAACTCCCCCCGTAATGAAGACGAAGACGCCGGCGCCCATCCCGTCCCTCCTCGCCCTCCTCGCCCTCAGCGCTCTCCCCCGCCTCCACGCCCAGCAGCAGGCTATCCCTACTCCAGTCCAGGCCCTAAGCCCAGCCCTCGCCCAGGCCGGCCCCCTCGATCTCCAGCTCCGCACCGATACCGGCCGCGACCTCCATCTCCGCCTCGAGACCCAATACACCACCCAGGACCTCGGCAATCGCCTCACCACAGCGCAAATCGAGAAACTCGACACCATCCGCGCAGAGGCCCCCGATAAATACCAGATCCTCTCCTGCCTCTTCCCCCGCCAGATCGCGGAGTTCCTCCTCCGCACCCCCAGCGCTTCCACCCCCGCCCCCGCCGATGACGCCCTCCAGCGCCTCATCTGGGAGATCGCCTCCAGCTATATCAGCCAGCCAGAGAGCCCCTCCTTCACCGATTCCCAGCGCCACGCCCGCGCCGATTTCATCAAAGCCTCCCTCCAGTCCCTCCCCGCCCAGCCCCCCGCCATCCAGCACCTCCTCGAGCAGGCCAGCCAATACCAGGACCCAGACTTCGCCTCCCCGGACAAAACCAGCACCTTCCTCGTCCTCAAAGACTGGTACAGCCCCTACCGCCCCATAGGCATGTCCATCATCGGCGATATCCTCCGCATCGATGGCAGCATCCTCACACAGCACCTCGCCGCCGATGCCGCCGCCGCCGGCCAATCCCCTGAGCAATACGCCTACACCTCCTGCGCCCGCTACTCCCGCGCCCTCCAGCGCTGGCGCTCCGGCCAGGTCACCGGCAATGCCTACGCCGGCACCATCCGCACCTTCCTCAACGATCCCCGCCTCTCAGAGTTCACCCCCGAGGAAGTCTCCCGCGCCTACCAGCGCGTCTTCGGCCGCGACCTCAAGACCGATCTCGAAGCCGACCGCCTCGCCTCCCGCCTAGGCCACCCCGTCACCTACACCCAGCTCCGCGACCAATCGGCCAAGGAGTGAAATCCCTGCTTGCGCTCACTAAGCCGGCCCCAATCCCTTCGGTTCCCAGCGGGCCGGACGCCCTTTTTTCGCGCATTGCAAATTGCCCTTTCACTGGGATATTGGCTCGCAAGCTAAACTCCCCCGTAAAAGCAGCCGTCCACGGGGGGCCGTAATATGAAACCTATCCCCCCTTCCGGTTTCCAGGCCGCTCGATCCGCGCCCCCTTTTCTCCTTTGTCTTGGGGCGCTCGCGGTCATCGCTTTGTGCGCGCAGACCGCCCCAGCGCGAGGCCAGCTCCCTCCGTACGCCCTCATCCCCTACACCTCAGACACCAATACCCTCATCCTTTTTCACCTCGACCAGGCCAGCGGCTCGGTCACCCCGAACGCAGGCTCCCTCGGCGGCAATGCCTACACGGTCAACCTGGCCAACGCCAGCACCGCGCCCCCCGTGGTCATAACGGTCCTGGGCGGGACCTCCGCCTCCGGCTTTGGCTACGCCGCCTCGTTCACGACCGGCTTATTGGCCGGCTGGGATGCAAACAACTCCGGCGCTTACGATGGCGAAGCCAGCGCCTCCAGTCTCAGCGCGGATCGCATCCCCATGAGCACACTCGGCATTGGCAACGGCGGCCAATCCCCATTCACCATCGAGGCCCTTGTCTGTCCTCAGGCCATCACCGGCAGCGCCCAGGAGATCGTATCCGCCGATACCCTCGCACCCGTGCGCGGCTTTCAATTTCGCATCAACACCTCCGGCCAATTGGAGTTCAACGCAATCGCCGCTGCCGCCGATGTCACCGCCCCTATCCCCACCACCGGTCCTCAGGCCTTCGTCCCCAATACCTGGTACCACGCCGCCGTCACTTACGATGGCACCACCACCCGGTTGTATTGGACAATCTTCAACACCACCCAATTCCACGCCAACCTCATCGGCTGGCAGCACGCCGCCATCGGCACCAGCCAGGGCGCCGCGGAGGCCCCGCTCTGTATCGGCAACGAAAACCGCGGCGCCGCCGGCGAGGGATTCAACGGCCTCATCGATGAGGTCCGCATCAGCAACGTTGCCCGCGCCGAATCGCAGTTTCTTTTCCCCTTCATCGACTCGGACGGCGATGGCCTCAACGACTACTGGGAGATCCATTACTTCGGCAATCTCGCCCAGACCGGCACCGGCGATTATGATGGCGACGGCTACTCAAACCTCGCCGAGTACGAAGCCGGCTCCGATCCCACCAATGCCGCCTCCGTCCCGATGGATACCGATGGCGACGGCATCCCAGACTACTGGAAGATCCAGTACTTCGGTAATCTCAGCCAGACGGGCACAGGCGATTACGATAACGACGGTTACACCAACCTGCAGGAGTACCTCGCCGGCTCCGATCCCACCAACGGCTACTCAGTCCCCGGCGACATCGATGGCGATGGCCTCCCCGACGCCTGGGAGATCGCCGTCTTCGGCGGCCTCGGCTTCGGCGCTTACAACGATCCCGACGGCGATGGCTACAACAACCTCGCCGAGATGATCGCCGGCACCTCGCCCCTCCTCGCCTCCTCCCATCCCACCTGGAAATCCCCCCGCGTCGCCCTCATCCGCGATACCATCCTCGCCACCGATGCCTGCCTCATGCCCAGCAGCGCCCCATACGGCCGCGGCCTCAACGGCGTCTCCTTCCAGACCCAGATCCTCCTCACTTTCCAGGGCTACCAATACACGGCGTGGTACGACACCCTGAACTCCGTCGAGACCGTCTGGCTCGCCCGCCGCACCGTCAGCAACACCAGCGTCGGCCCCTGGCAGGAGTACAAGACCAGCTCCACCCTCGTCAATGGCGCCGCCAGTTGGGATGCCCATTGCGTCATCTCCCTCGGCATCTGCCCCGCCGATGGCACCCTCCACATGGCCTGGGACATGCACGCCCAAAAACTTCGCTACCGCCGCTCCATCGTCGGCCTCTGCACCACCAGCACAAGCGCATGGGGCGCCGGAATGCTCAACCCCGAGCAATCCCAGCTCAACCCCTCCACCCCATTCGATACCACCGTCACCTATCCCGCCTTCATGCCCACCCCGGATGGCAAGCTCACCTTCGTCCGCCGCTACGGCAGCTCCGGCGATGGAGACAATATCATCGAGCAATACGAACCCTCCACCGGCACATGGGATGTCCCCGTCCAGTTCGACACGGAAAACGGCACCTTCACCGGCCTCATCTACAATTCCTCCGGCGGCACCTACAGCACCTCTTCCACCCGCAACGCATACTTGAACGGCAGCCAGTACGGCCCCGACGGCACCTTCCACATCACCTGGACCTACCGCGAGTCCGCCGGCGGCGCCAATCACGACCTCTACTACGCTTACACTCCCGACCGCGGCGTCACCTGGTACAACAACGCCGGCTCCCTCCTCGCAAACACCGGCTCCGGCCAGGCGATCAACGTCAACTCCCCCGGCATCGTCATCCGCGGCATCAACAGCCAGCAGCTTCTCATCAATCAACAGACCCAATGCATCGACAACGACGGCCGCGTACACGTCCTCGTCCTCCATCGCCGCCCGGATCCCGGTTACCAGTTCCCCAATTTCACCACCGCAATTTTCTCCGTCCAGGGCACCGCCTATTACCACTATTTCCGCGACCCCGCCACCCGCGTCTGGCAGGAGCGCCGCATCCCGCCCGATGTCTACCCCGTCGGCAGCCGCCCAAAGATCGGCTACGACTCCCAGGGCAACGTCTACGCCGTTTATCTATCCTATCCCACCAGTCCCAATTCCGTCCCCGGCTACGCGCCCGGCCACCTCGTCATCGCCAGCGCCTCAAAAGCCTCCAGCTATACCGATTGGGAAGTCGTACAGGCCCTCGCCACCACCTTCAACGGCGAGCCCCTCATCGACCAGGCCCGGCTCCTCTCCGATAACATCCTCTCCGTTTTCATCCAGGAAGACAGTCCCGTCACCACCCTCGTCGGCACCCCTCTCCACGTCCTCGATTTCGCCGTCAACGTGCCCCAGCCGAACGCCCCTCCGCTTAAATTCTTTGGAAAAGACTCCGTAATAACCATCCCGTCCGTATCCATCTCCACCTACCAGCTCCAGGCCACCGCAAACCTCGCCTCCGGACCATGGCTCAATATCGGCGCCGCCGTATCCGGCTCCAATGATTTGCTCGCCATCCCCGAGCCCGGCGGCGCCCTCTACCCGTCCAGGTTCTATCGCGTCCAGGCCACCACCCCCTAAAAGCCGCGCTCTTTCCCGCCTTCCCCTTCGCCGCCGGGGAAAGAGCGTCCTCTTCTCCATCCCTGGTAGAGCCTCTCCTCCCCCTTTGCGTTCTTCGCGCCCTCCTGTAAAATCCCCCCCACGTGCCCACCCCGCTCGACATCTCCGCCCTCCGCGAGGAGTACTCCCATCGCCGCCTCCGCCGCGGCGACCTCGACCCCGATCCCCTCGCCCAGTTCAACCGCTGGCTCGCCGAGGCCGTCACCGCCCGCATCAAGGATCCCAACGCCATGAGCCTCGCCACCGTCAATTCCGCCGGCCAGCCCTCCGCCCGCATCGTCCTATTGAAAGGCGTTTCCCCCTCCGGCTTCCTCTTCTTTACCAACTACACCAGCCGCAAATCCGCCGACCTCGCCACAAACCCCAAGGCCGCCCTCAACCTCTTCTGGCCCGAGCTCGAGCGCCAGGTCGCCATCGAGGGCACCGTCGCCAAAGCCTCCCGCGACCAAGCCGCCGCCTACTTCCACTCCCGCCCCGTCGCGAGCCAGCTTGGCGCATGGGCCTCCCGTCAGAGCCAGGTCGTCCCATCCCGCGACCTCCTCGAGGCAAAATTCGACACCGTCACCGCCCGCTACGCCGGCCGCGAGATCCCTCTCCCAGACTTCTGGGGCGGCTACTGGCTCCACCCCTCCACCATCGAGTTCTGGCAAGGC
>Ga0182024_10016602_pt1 | contig 13949 bp, 14 predicted proteins | sample P32metaG_FD_120480 | JGI IMG/M metagenome (GOLD analysis project Ga0182024, IMG submission 120480) | Permafrost microbial communities from Stordalen Mire, Sweden - P3-2 metaG (Illumina Assembly) | ecosystem: Environmental > Terrestrial > Soil > Wetlands > Permafrost | place: Sweden: Stordalen... | reverse complement strand
CGGTCGAAGTTGTCGCCGTAGGTGCCGACGATGACGTCGAACTCGACCTGGTCGTAGGCGAGGTACGGCATCGCGCGACGCAGGCCCCAGGCCACGCCGGTCGAACGAAGCAGTGGTCCGGTCACGCCGAGGGCCAGCGCCTCTTCGGCGGTGAGCGGTGCGACGCCGATCATGCGATTGCGAAAGATCGGCTGACCGGTCAACAACTCGTCGTACTCGAAGGTGCGCGCGTAGATGGTGTCACAGATGACCAACACGTCGTCCTGCCAGCCGTCGGGCAGGTCGGCCGCGACGCCGCCGGGGCGCACGTAGTTCAGATTGAGACGCAGGCCGGCGGTCTTTTCGAAGAAGGCGAGGATCAGCTCTCGTTCGCGCAGTCCGTAGATCATCATCGAGGACGCGCCGAGGTCCATGCCGTTGGTCGCCATCCACACGAGGTGCGAGGAAATTCGGTTGAGTTCGCTCATCAGCATGCGGATCCACACCGCGCGATCGGGAATCTCGATGTCCAACAGTTTCTCGACGGCCATGGAATAACAGAGTTCGTTGATGACCGGGCTGAGATAGTCCATACGCGTCACGTTGGTCGCGCCCTGGATGTAGCTCAACTCTTCGCCGGTCTTCTCCATGCCGGTGTGCAGGTAGCCGATCACCGGTTTCGTGCGTAGTACGAACTCACCATCGAGTTCGAGCATTAGTCGCAAAACCCCGTGGGTTGAGGGGTGCGACGGCCCCATGTTGATGATCATGGTTTCGTCGTCGCGACGGTCCATGTCGATCGACGTCGGATCGAGGGTCAGTCCGTCGAGACGAAGGACCGCGCCCACTTCGCGGCTCAGTTCGTCGACGTTGGTGGTGGTGCGCCGCTGCAGTTCCTGGGCGCCTTCGGAGGTCTCGGCGCTGATGAGATCGAGACGTTCGGCGGCGCGCACGATGGGCTCACTCATCGCGGACCCGGTGACTCTTTGAACTGCACGGGGACCCGTCCGGCGCCGTAGTCCTTACGCAGCGGATGACCTTCCCAATCTTCGGGCATCAAGATTCGCGTCAGGTCGGGGTGGTTCGTGAAGAGAATGCCGAAGAGGTCGAAGGCCTCGCGCTCCATGGCTTCGGTCCCGGGGTAGAGAGCGAACAGTGAGTGGACTTCGGCCGCGTCGTCGCCGGCCTGGACGCGAACGCGAACGCGTTCCTTCTTCGACAGGCTGAGCAGATTGACCACGACCTCGAATCGCGTGGCGGCGAGGTCCTCGGGCAGCCACCGATCGAAGTGCTCGAGGTAGTCCACGCCGCAGAGATCGACGCACATCTCGAAGCCGTCGTCGCGAAACGACGAGACCAGGTCGAAATATTGATCCGGCGTGGGAAAACAGCACAGGTCCGCGGCGAGACCCTCGCTGGTGACTACGCCCGGGGGGGCCGTGGACGACAGGGAGATCACTTCGGGGTGCCTACCCTCACAGCGACGGGGACCTCGGGGGTCCAGAGTTCCGGCGTGCCGTCCAGGTGAACGGGGCGACCCTCGTGACGACGCTTCATGATCTCGCCGGTGCGAATCTGCTCGTGCAACGTGAGAATCGCGTGCATCAAGGTCTCGGGGCTCGGCGGGCAGCCCGGCGCATAGACGTCGACCGGCACGATCTGGTCGACGCCCTGGACGATGGCGTAGTTGTTGAATAGTCCCCCGGTCGACGCGCATACGCCCATCGAGATGACCCACTTCGGCTCCATCATCTGGTCGTAGACCTGGCGAAGGACCGGTGCCATCTTTTGGCTCACGCGGCCGGCGACGATCATGAGGTCGGCCTGGCGCGGGGAGTTGCGAAAGACCTCCATGCCGTAGCGCGCGATGTCGAAGTCGGCGCCGCCCGTCGCCATCATCTCAATGGCGCAACAGGCCAGACCGAACGACGCCGGCCACACCGAGGCGCGACGGGCCCAGCGAACGATGTCCTCCAACGGTCCCGTCAGAAAGTTGTGTTGCAGATCCTCTAAGGCCACCGCGAGGCCGCCTGGTCGGAGTCGGAGTCGGAGTTGATGCGAACAATCGTCGACGAACTGGTGCGCGACGGCATCCCGGCGACCAGGTGCTTCACCGGTCCCCACGAGAGCGCACCCTCGGAGACCAAGAAGAGCAGCGCCCCGAACACGGTGAGGGAAAAGACCAGAACTTCTATGAGTCCGAACAGTCCGAGTTGACGAAAGACGACCGCGAAGGGATACATGAAGACGACTTCAATGTCGAAGATCACGAAGATCATGGCGACCAAGTAGAACCGAACGGGGAAACGCTGTGGCGGCTCGATTTCGGGGACAATCCCACACTCGTACGGTGCCAACTTCGCGTCAGAGGGTCGCTTCCGAGGCGCCAGCAACGCTGACATCACAAGCGAACCTGCACCGAAGAGCACTCCGAGAATCAGGAGCCCCAGTATTGGTAAGTACTGGTCCACGGACATCATTTCTACCAGACTGAATCGACCCCTTCGGCCGATGGGCGCGGACGTGAACCTCGTAGGCTGTTCCGGTGACGAGCCTGCGCGAAGTCGTGTCAACACCGACCGTCTACGACGTCGTAATTGTCGGCGCCGGACCGAGCGGCTCGGCCTGCGCGTACTGGTTGGCCGAGGCTGGCTGGTCGGTCTGTTTAATCGAGAAGAAACATTTTCCGCGCGAGAAGACCTGCGGCGACGGGCTGACGCCGCGCTCGGTCTACCAACTCCAGGAGATGGGTCTCGAAGATTCGCTCGCGGACCACGGGCACAAATTCAACGGTCTGCGGGCCTTCGGCTTCGGGGCTTCGCTCGAGATGAACTGGCCCGAACACCCTATTTTTCCGGGCTACGGCTACACGATCACCCGTTTCAATCTTGACGGTCTGGTCGCCGAGCGTGCCGAAAGCCTGGGAGCGACGCTCCTCAACGGGGTCGAGGCCGTTGCTCTTCTGGAGCCAACCGACGCGGCGGAGGGGACTCTGAAGGGCGCCGCCGGGGTGCTCGTCAAGGGCGACGACGACGTCGCCGAAATTCGCGCGAGGTACCTCGTCGTCGGCGACGGTCAGAACTCACGTCTCGGGCGAGAGCTCGGCACGTTGCGCAACAAGTCCTGGCCGATGGGCATGGCGCTGCGCGGTTACTACACCAGCGATCGACACGACGAACCGTGGATCGACTCACACCTGGACATCCGTGACCCCAAGGGCAAGGTGGTTCCGGGCTACGGATGGATCTTCCCGCTCGGGGACGGGCGCGTCAACGTCGGTGTGGGACTTCTCTCGACGGGCGGGGCGTGGAAGGGCGTCAACACCACCAAGCTCCAGGAGTACTTCGTCTCCCAAACGGCCGACGCGTGGGGACTCAACGACCAGAGCTGCTGCGGACCGGCGACCGGCGGTCGCCTCCCGATGGGCCTCGCCCTCGGGCCACGCCGTGGTCCCAACACGCTCACCATCGGCGACGCCGCCGGCACGGTGAATCCGTTCAACGGCGAAGGGATCGCCTACGGCTACGAGACGGGAAGGATCGCCGCGGCGGTCGTCGCCGAGTCCCTGCTCGTCGGCGACTCCTCGCTCCTCGGTCTCTACGACGAGCGACTCGAGTCGGCCTACGGTGACTACTTCAAAGTCGCGCGGGCCTTCGTGCGGATCATCTCCGAGCCGAAGATCCTCTCCGCGTGCGTGGGCGTCGGGCTACGCGTCGAGCCGTTGATGAACGAACTGCTCGCCATCATGGCGAACCTCATGCGCAACGACCAAAAGGGCCCGGCCGAGATTGGTTATCGCGCGCTGCTGCGACTGGCCGACGTCATCCCCGAGCGCGCGTACGCCATGTTGCTGGGCGGCCAGAGTTCCAAGAGTGACGTACTTCCGATGTGATGACCATGAAGCTCACTGCGAGAGAGCTTCGCGTCGTCATGGAGATTTGCCAGTTGGAACTATACGGGCTTTGACGTCGGCGACACGATTCGCGACAACAACGTACTGGTCAGAGCGGTGACGAACGTCTCGGACTGGGGCCACTGATTGACGAGGACGCCGAGGGTTACCTCGTAATGGTCGCGAGTGATCTCTACCATGACCAGATGCGGAGTACCCGGCACGTTGGGCAGGGACATCAGTGATTCACCCCCGCGCGACCATCCCCGCAGGAACGTGACCGGTCGATAGTTCGAACCGACGTCATTGCTCGGCATCGTCACGCCGAGGACGGCGCCGACGAGCTCGACGTTGGACGTGATGAAACAGGATCCGAAGCTCTGGCGTGACATCTCGAGCGTGTCACGGTGCACCATCGTGGTAGTGCGGTAGTACTGCGCCGTCGAGACCACCTGGATCCCCCCGTAGGACGACGACTCGAAGATCTTCGATGAGATCTGATAGTCCGGCTGTTGCCCCGCCGCGCCGTACACGCGGTCCCGTTGGGGCGAGACGCCGAGGCACTTGGCGAAGTCCGCGGTGATCGTGGTGACTACCGAGTTCGGCTTCTTCGGCTTCTTGGTGGGCGTCGTCGACGGCGTTACGACCTTGCCGGGCGCGGAAAAGAGATACGACAGCGCCGAGGTATCGGGCGCCGCCGCCGGATACCAGCCCGTCGGGAGGTCCTTCAAGGTGAGGTTCACGTTGCGCGCGTCGGCGAGTTCGTGGGAACCCGATGAGTTGCGATAGAGCCACGAGCCAATGCCGCCGGCCAGCGCCGCCAGCAACACGATGACCGCGACGCTGTAGACCCCGGCGCGGCGGCGATGGCGCGCCACCACGCCACCGTGCTCGAGGACGATCGTGCGTAGTGCCTCGAAGTCAACCCGGCTGGAGTTGCGCCAGCAGTAACGAACACCGGCGGCCGTCGCGAAGAGCGCCGTCGAGCGCGCGAAGCGCACGATTTGGATGTTGGACAGTTCCGTCCACGGTGTCTGCCAGGCCACGGCCGGCTCGCCGGCCAACTGAGTGAGAGCGTTCTCGTCCATCAGGAGCGTGATGGGCGTCACGACACCATTGGGCACGAAGCTCGGCTGAACCGACCACCCCTCACTGCGCAGTGGCGTACTCATGATCGCGCCGCGACCTCCGCGGCCTCAGCGGCCTTGTGCACGGTAGCGGCGAGATCGTCCGCACCGTGGGCGAGCGAGACAAACAGGATCTCGTAGGCACCGGGCGCCAGCGCCACGCCGCGCTCGAGCATCGCGTGAAAGAACGTTCGATACAGTCCGTTCTCACAGAGCGCCTTCGCTTCGCCGAAGTTCTTCGGTGCTTCGAACGGATCTCGAGAGAGGAAGAGCCCCATCAACGGACCTTGCGTGGGACACCGTCCCACCAGCCCGCTCGACGCGATGGCCGCTTCGAGGTTCGTCGCGAACGTGCCCACCAGTTGCGTGAGGTCCTCGTAGTCACTCGGCGTCACCAGATTCAAGACGGTCGTGCCCGCGGCGGTGGCGAGCGGGTTCCCCGACAGAGTGCCGGCTTGGTAGACCGGACCGAGTGGAGCGAGCGAGGCCATCATCTCGCTCGTTCCTCCGAAGGCGCCGACGGGTAGTCCCCCACCAATGACCTTGCCGAAGCACCACATATCGGGCCTCACGCCGAAGTACTCTTCGGCACCGGCGAAGGCCAGGCGAAACCCGGTGATGACCTCGTCAAAAATCAACAACGCGCCGACGCGCGAGCACTCCGCACGCAAGCCCTGCAAAAATCCAGCGCTCGGCGCGACGAGATTCATGTTGGCCGCGACCGGTTCGACGAGCACCGCCGCGACCGATTCGTCGAGCGTCGGGACTTCGTTGTAGGGGGCGACGATGGTGTCACTCACGGCGCCGGCGGTGACGCCGGCCGAACCGGGTAGCCCCATCTGAGCGACGCCGCTCCCGCCGGCCACTAGTAACGCGTCAGAGTGTCCGTGATAACAGCCGTCGAACTTCACGATCTTGTCGCGCCCGGTGGCGCCCCGGGCCAGTCGCACCGCGCTCATCAGCGCTTCGGTGCCCGACGACACGAGCCGCACCTGTTCGAGTCCCGGCACTCGTGTCGTCATGACCTCAGCCAGCACGACCTCGCCGGGGGTCGGCGCGCCAAAGGTGGTTCCCTGGCCCACCGCCTCGCGCAGGGCGCTCACCACCGCGGGATGCGCGTGGCCGAGCAAGGACGCGCCGTAGGACTGGACGAAGTCGAGATAGCGCGTACCGTCAACGTCTTCGACGTAGGCGCCATAGCCTCGAACGACGGTGTACGGAGTGCCGCCGACCGAGCGGAACGAACGCACCGGCGAGTCGACGCCGCCCGGGAGGACCTTTTGCGCCCGGTCGAACCACACCTCATTCAAAGAGGTCAACGCGCGAGCTCCGTGGCCAACTCGCGAGCGAAGTAGGTCAAGACGAAGTCCGCGCCGGCGCGCCGCACGGCCGTCAACTGTTCGAGGGCGACGGCCGGGCCGTCAATCCATCCGTTGGCCGCGGCGGCCTTCACCATGGCGTACTCGCCACTGACGTGATAGGCGCACAGCGGCACGTCGAGTTCGCGACGCAGGTCGCTCACCACATCGAGATAGGACATGGCCGGCTTCACCATGACGATGTCCGCGCCCTGCTCGACGTCGGCGCGAGCCTCTCGAAGCGCCTCGCGCCGATTGCGGTAGTCCTGCTGGTAGCCCTGGCGATCACCGCCCTCGATGATCTCGACACCGACCGCGTCGCGGAAGGGTCCGTAGAGGCCACTGGCAAACTTCGCCGCGTAGGCCATGATGATCGTCTCGTCGAAGCCGGCTCCGTCGAGGGCACCGCGGATGGCGCCCACCTGACCGTCCATCATGCCGCTCGGCGCGACGACCGACGCACCCGCTTCGGCCTGGGCCACCGCGACGCGTCCGTAGAGTTCGAGCGTCGCGTCGTTGTCGACCGTGCCGTCGGTGCGAAGGACGCCGCAGTGACCGTGTCGGGTGTATTCGTCGAGGCACAGGTCGGCCATCACAACGAGTTCATCTGCGAACTCGTCGCGCAGCGCTCGAAGCGCCACTTGCGCGATGCCCTGAGGGTCCCAGGCGCCGCTGCCGAGTTCGTCCTTCGTCGAGGGAACACCAAAGAGGATGACGCCGCCCACGCCGACGCGCACCAACTCCTTGACCTCTTGGCGCAGCGAATCGACCGTGTGCTGGAACTGGCCCGGCAACGACGCGATCTCGCGCGCCTCGCTGAGTCCTTCGGCGACGAACAGCGGCGCGACGAAATCATCTGGTGCGAGATTGGTCTCGGCGACGAGGCGACGGAGGGCCGACGTGCGTCGAAGCCGGCGAGGTCGTTCGGTAGGAAACACGGACCCAGCCTAGGACAGCGCGAATGTGACGCTTCCGGTTAAATCGTGAGTTCGGCCAGCCGGGTTCGCAGGTGCGGCCCCCAACCTTCGATTACTCGCGGATGTTCGACGCGGACCACGGCGCCAGTCGACGCGCCGGGAACGACGACCCACGTATCGGGTCCCACGTTCTCGCGCGCGACGGCCCAGGCCGACGGCGCACCGATAAAAAGAACGTCGGCGTCCCGCAGCGTTTCTTTGCCGCTTTTTTCCAAAAGCGCGCCAACGGTCTCGTAACACGCGATCGCCACGACCTCGAGGCCCTTCGCGCGCAATGCTGCACCAAGTTCTTCGCGCATCGACGTCGCGCCGAGCAACAGCACCGGACCCCGCGCGAGGCGCGGCGCGAGCGAGTCGGCCGAGCCGTCACCCTGAGCGAAAACCTTCACGTGACGACTCTCCAAGGCGGTCGTGGTCGTCGGCCCGACGCTGAAGATCTCGACGTCGGGCGCCGAAGCACGAAGGGCCATCTCGACGTAATCGGCACTGCGCTCGCTCGTCACGACCAACGAGTGATACTTCCCGTTTCCGGGCGACTCATCCAGAGCAACGCTTACGTCGTCGAGATCAAAGTACGTCGTCGTCGTAAGCGGAACCTCGGTTACGGTCGCCTCCGGCGGAAGCCACGCCAGCAGCGGATCGTTCTTGCCCGCCTCTCGGGTCACCACGACGTTCACGATGTTCGCTGCCAACCGGCCAGCGAGCCACCGCCCTTCTCGTCGCGGAGTTCGAGGGCCAGGGCGAGCCCGAGTGCGTAGGGGTCGTCGCCGTGACGAACGGCGCGCACACTTTCCGCACCATCGACGCTCAACATGACACCGCGCAGCGTCGTCGTATCGCCCGACACCGTCGCGTAGGCGCCGCAGGGCACCGCGCAGCCGGCGCCGAGCTCTCGGAGAAAAGCTCGCTCCGCCACGAGGGCCGTCAAGGCATCTCGTTGATTGAGCGACGCCAACACCCGCGCGGTCGTGTTGTCGTCGTCGCGCACCTCGAGCGCCAACGCTCCTTGGCCGACCTGGGGAACGAACCAATCGGTGTCGAGGCGTTCGGCAATCAACTCGTTCTGTTTCAGTCGTTCGACGGCGGCCGAGGCCACGACAACCGCGTCGACGTCGTTGCGACTCGCGGCGGCGAATCGAGTCGCCATGTTGCCGCGAAGTCCCACCACCCGAAGGTCCGGTCGTCGTTCGAGGAGGAGCGCGCGTCGGCGAGGCGATCCGGTCGCGACCGTGGCACCCGGTCCCAGGCCCGCGAGTGATCGTCCGATCAGAACGTCGGCGGCGTCAAGTCGTTGCGGCACGCACGCCAATGACAAGCCGTTAGGGGTCGTACTCGGTAAATCCTTGGCACTGTGAATCGCCACGTCGGCCTCGCCGTTCAAGACGGCCCGTTGGACCTCGACGGCGAAGATGCCTTGCGCGCCGAGTTCATCGAGGGACACGTCCGCGCGCTGATCGCCCTGGGTCTCGAGCGGCACCAACACGGACTCCACGCCAACTTCTCGAAGACGGAGTTGAACAAACGAAGCTTGAACGAGGGCCAACGGTGATCGACGTGTCGCGAGGCGCAGTTCGCTCATAGATCGAAGAGCGTGCGCGTGGCCTCGCTCAGTCGCGTCCCTTGATCGGTACCGGCCGCCTCTTTCAAGACCACCGTCGGGCGATGCGCAATCTTCGCAACGACCGAACGCAATATTGATGCCACCTTCTCACGCTGCTCGGGGGTCAAGCCTTCGAGGTCGCCTTCGCGCCGAGTCATTTCACCGGCCACCACTTCATCGAACAGTTCGCGCAGGTCACTCACGATCGCCGCGGCGCCGCGAGCGCGCTGGTCGCTCAGGTACTTCTCGACGTCGTCCGCGACGATTCGTTGAGCGTCATCGACGGCGTCTCGACGATCGCCCAGCGCTTGGCCCACCCGCTCGCGAAGGTCGTCGATGTCAATGCGTCGCACGTTGGCGAGTCCGGCGACGTCGCTCGCGATCGCCCGCGGGAGTCCGAGGTCGACGAAGAGCACGTCCTGTCGACAGTGCTCGAGGTCACCTCGAGTGATGACCGGCGCGGCCACCTCGACGGCCGCCACCACGAGGCGCGCCGTGGTGATCAGCGTGGTGACGTCCTCGAGCGATCCCACGATCACCCGCGGGTCCGCGAGATCGTCGCGGAGTCGCTCGCCCCTCTCGATCGTCCGATTGCAAATCGTCAGGCGATGGAGCCGCGCTGGCCGATCGAGCAACGTGCGCGCGATACCTCCGGCCAACTGACCGGCTCCAATGATGATCACGTCCGAGCCGTCAAGATCCACGCCGATGTCGTCGGTCGCCATCATGACCGATGCTTGCGCGAAGCTCGTGCTGCCCCGAGCGATCGGTGTCTCATTACGCACTCGTCGGCCCGACGCGATCGCGCGCTGGAACAGCTCCGTGATCTCCGGTCCCGCGGTCTGTTCCTCGATCGCCAATTCGAGCGCGCGTCGCAGCTGACCGAGCACTTCGAACTCACCGGGCACGACCGACTTGAGCCCGGACGCGACACTGAAGAGATGGGTGGCGACGTCGCGGTCGAAGTTCACGGTGAGGTGATCGGTGAAGGTCTCCGGGGCCAGTCCGGTCGCCTCGGCGAGCGTGTGGGTAATCTCTTCGATCGCGCCGTGGAACCGGTCAATGACCGCCACGACCTCGGTGCGCAGGCACGTCGACACGAAGACCGCCTCGTGAACGTTGCGCTGGATCATCAAGGTGCGAAGAACCTTGCTCCAACCGTGTTCCGGGACGCTCGTCCGTTCGAGGAGGTCAAGGGAGGCGTGCTCGTGGTCGATGCCGACGGAAATCAATGCCACGACGCGACCTCGTCCCTCACAGGGCGCCGCGCAACGGCGTCGGTGTCGAGATACCGAGCGAGTGCAGCAGTCCCCCGCCCAACGGTCCGGTGCCGTTGTTGAGGTGGTACATGAGAATCTGCAGCTCGATCGAGAAATCGACGTAGTGCACCGCGGTGCCGATCGGCACGTTGAGGACCTGCGGCGCAAAGTTAAGCAGAGCGTGAATTCCCGCGCTCACCAAACGATCGGCCACCGCTTGGGCCGCGTCCGGCGGAACGCAGATGACGGCGACCGTGGCCGGAACGATCGGATCCTCGAGTGATTTCACGACGTGGCCGGCGATCGTTGAGCCCACGACTTCGGGATCGTTGTCGTAGAGCGCCGCGAGTTGAGCTCCGCGAATCAAAAAATTCGTCGAGTTCACGAGTGCGCGACCGAGGTTGCCAATTCCGACCACCACCACGTCGTACTGACGGTCGTGTCCGAGCGCCTCGGCGATACGCTCGTTCAGCACCTGGACGTCGTAACCGGCGCCGCGAGTACCGAAAGAACCGAGTCCGGCGAGGTCGCGTCGGACGGTCGTGGCGGTGACGCCGGCCAGTTCACCGATCTGTTGAGAATCGATTCGATTGAGACCGCGTGCGGTCCAACTCTCGGCGATGCGTTGATAGACCGGCAGACGCGCGATGGTCGGTTCGGAGAGTTTCCTCGTTCGAAGACGCGGGGTCGCCATGTCGTAACGCTACACAAGACTGGTCCACATTCGAATTCGTTGACCAACCCCGGACGGCGTTGCCGCCGCCCTTTCCACTACCTACGCCAACGGCGACAACCCTCGTGCTGGCTGCGTGGTTCTGCTCTGGTAACGGTCCCCGCCATCGCACCTGGGTGCTCCGGTCTTTCGGTCCCTCGAGTCAGCGTTTAACGTCTCGGGTTGGTGCCCCGCGACGGTTAATGCTTCATTGGTGAGAAGGCGAATGCCTTCATCACGGATATTGCGCGCTGCGTTCACGTCCCGGTCGAGACTGACTCCGCAGGTACTGCATTCAAAGACGCGATCACTGCGCGCGAGCTTGGCTTTCGTCTCGCCACAGTGAGAGCACTTCTTCGAAGAGGGGTAGAACTGGTCGACGACAATGACGCGGTGTCCCCGGTCATCAGTCTTATAGGTGAGCTGGCGTCGCAACTCATAAAAACCGGCGTCGAGGATCGAACGTGGCGCCGCCTTCGTCTTTTTCTTCTTCGACTTCTTGACCATGCCAGCCACGTCAAGGTCCTCGAGCACTACTGTCTCGAATCTCCCGGCCAACGTCGTGGTCAGTCGGTGCTGGCAAAGGTTTCTCGTCCGAGTGATCCGCCCGTGCAAGCGTTGGCGACGCTTGCGCAGCTTCGCGCAGTTCTTCGACCCATTCACGCAATGTGAAAGTTGGCGATCGAGTTTGGCGAGCCGATCGAGTTCCGCATCCAGGTATCGCGGATTGGCCACGTGACCGTTTTCGTCAGTGAGACCCTTCACCGGAACCGAGAGTGTCGCCAAGTGCTTCACTCCGAGATCGACTGCCACCAATGGACCCTTTAGCCGTATGGCGCTTGGTGAAGGGACCACAAATTGGCGCACCGAGAATGAGGCCTGCCAACGACCACCGGTGAACGAGATCGTCACCGCTTGGACAGTCCACTCGCCGGCCGTAACCTTCTTCTTGACGCGACGAAGAGACTCAGTTGTGTGCATCCACTGGAGTTGTTCACGCCGCCGCGTGATGCGGGGGTCCGTGGCGAAGCGGGGCAGAATGAGTCGTACGTGGCGGGAATCCTCGGAGAACCAACTCCAGGTCCGCGTGAATTCGATCAACGTGAAGGACTGCTTCGAGTGCCGGTTTTTGAACTTTGGGAATCCGACGGGGCGGCCCTTGCGCGCGCCCTTCTTCGACTCGTTGAAGTTCTTCAGCGCGGCGGAGGCATTGGTGACCCCACTTCGAAAAGCATGCACACTGACGTCATGGTGCCACGGAGCGACCTCTTCCTTCACTGAATTCCACAATGGAGTCATTGACCACGCAGACCAGGAAAGCGACTTTGTGAGGTCGGCCTCGTTGATCCCCGCCCGGAGTTCGTCAGCGCGCTTGTCCAGATTCTCCTTGGCGGTGGAAATGGTCCAGTTGTAAGCGAAGCGAGACGCACCGCAGTAGCTGCGCAGCAGTTGGGCTTGTGCCGGCGTCGGGTCGAGTGGCACCAGCACGGCTCGGGTGCGGTATTCCTGGTCCATGAGAAGGACGGTACTAATGAGGTGTTACGTGTCAGAGGTCCGTACGCAGACATCTTCACTACAGGGACCGTCAGCGACCCATTTGGCGACTACGCTCCGCGGCCGCGGCGACGGCGTCGATGAACGCGGAACGAACGGCGCGACTCTCCAGCGTGCGCAGTCCAGCCGCGGTCGTGCCGCCCGGCGAAGTGACTTGATGCCGAAGCTCTTCGGGCGACTCACCGGTCGACACGAGCAGGGCCGCCGAACCTTCGAAGGTACCCACGACGAGCTGGTGGGCCACGTCGCGCGAGAGACCTTGGTGAACTCCGGCCTCGATCAACGCCTCGACGACCAAGTAGAGGTAGGCCGGCATCGGACCGGACAGTCCGGTTACGGCGTCGATGTTGCGCTCGGTGACGCGAACGACGGTACCGACCGCTCCGAGGATCGACTCGGCCCAGTCCAGGTCTTCTTCGGTGACGTGGGCACCTCCGGCAATCGCACTGACGCCCTTTCGCACGAGGACCGGAATATTCGGCATCGAGCGAATCACCGCGATAGGAAGCGCGAGCGTCGCCTCGATGCGCGCGGTGGACAAACCGGCGACGACCGACAGCAGTCGTGTCGCACCCATCGCGCCCGCCATCCGGGCGACGGCTTCGGCGTGCTCGGGTTTCACGCAGATCACGACGCCACTGGTATCGTCCACGTGTTCGAACTCGAGTGACTCCAAGACGGCGACCCCGGGGAGTCGCTGATTCAGCACGTCACGTTGCTCGGCGGACGACTCTACGACCGCCATATCGCCCTTCGCACACCAGTTGGCGTCCACCAGACCCTCGGCGAGCGCCGAGCCCATTCGTCCACCGCCAACGATGATGAGTTTGTACGCCATGACTGAACGCTACCGCGTTGTCACGAAGGTTTCCTTCGACGGCGGTAGAGCGACGAGAGCCCCATCGCCATGGCGGTCGGATAGATCTCCTCGACGTAGGTGAGTGTCGCGCCGACGACTTCGTCCAGTCGCTCAATCGTCACCTCACCGATCGGAATCTGTGACATCAGGTAGATGCCGTCTTCCGGTCCGATGGCGAGGTGCAGTTCGCGCAGCTCCGCGTTCTTTACCAGCAGGTAGTGATACAGCGTCTCGCGGTTCTCCTCCGGCGCCGGAGTCACTTCCGTTTCCACGTGGACGGTTCGCTGTCGCAGCGAGAGCCACAGGGTGATGACGTCCTTCTCTTCGCCCCGCAGGCGAATCAGCCAGTGAAAGTGTCCCCGGTCGTCGGGTAACGGCTGGTGCTCAATCCCCAGCAGCGCACTGGCGTGCCACTGCCGCGCCCACGAAGACACGGTCTCATCCAGGTGCTGGGCCGAGTCCGCGTCACCGAGGGGAGCGCGAGTCACGTCAGCAACGAACGAGCCCCGAGAGCGCCAACTCCTCGGTCAAGTCGGCGAGGGACCGCGCGGCCGAACGCCAGGTGTATCGCCGAGCGAGCAGGACGGCGGCGTTGGACATCGTGGTGGCGTTCTGGGGATCGAGCGCCACCT
>Ga0182024_10016601_pt1 | contig 13949 bp, 11 predicted proteins | sample P32metaG_FD_120480 | JGI IMG/M metagenome (GOLD analysis project Ga0182024, IMG submission 120480) | Permafrost microbial communities from Stordalen Mire, Sweden - P3-2 metaG (Illumina Assembly) | ecosystem: Environmental > Terrestrial > Soil > Wetlands > Permafrost | place: Sweden: Stordalen... | reverse complement strand
GGCCAGGATTCGATTCAACGCAAGCTGCTCGATTACGACGCGACCGGCGACGCCCATTACGACGTGGCCAGCGCTTTCATCAAGAGCATGCGCGGCAGCGATCCGGACGCGGCGATGTACTGGCTGGCGCGCATGCTCGAATCGGGCGAGGATCCACGCTTCATCGCGCGGCGGATCGTCATCTGCGCTTCGGAGGACGTGGGCAACGCCGACCCGCAGGCTCTGCTCGTGGCGACGGCGGCCTGGCATGCGGTCGAATACGTCGGCCTGCCGGAATGCCAGCTGGCCCTGGCCCAGGCGGTCGCCTACATCGCGACGGCTCCCAAGTCAAACGCCGCGACCCTGGCCATCGGCAAGGCCCGCGCCGATGTCCGAACCGGCCGCACCTTGCCAGTGCCCGCGCATCTGCGCGATAGCCATTACCAGGGGGCCGAGAGTTTGGGGCACGGCAAGGATTACAAGTACAGTCACGATTTCGAAGGCGGCTTCGTTGCGCAGGTGTATTTGCCGGAAGAGCGTCGGTATTATGAGCCGGTCGATCGGGGGTATGAGGCGCTGATCAAGAAACGGTTGGATGCGTGGCGAGAGCTGACGCGGAAGGCGGTTGAGGCATGGGGCGAAGGGGGGGACACTGCTCCGGGTGGCACGCCCTGATGTGCTCCGGTACTCCGAAGGGCGGTGGATACCTTGCAAGCGAGCCACGCCCGTTTGCCGACGATGGACGGCCCAGGAAGGCCGTCCCACGACCGAAGCATGATTATTGCAGCGCCGGATAGACCTGCGGATTGAGTCCGGCATTCGTGAAAATGGTCTGCAGGGTCACAATTTCCTGGGCGGTCGGGCCCACCGAGCCGACGGAAATGTCGGTACTCTTCAAGGCGGGATTGACGACGATCCAGATGGCAAATTGCGTGACGCGCGGCCCCGGCTGGGCAACTTGCAGGGATTTCAAGATGGCCTGAACGTTCTTCGAAGGGACGGCCGCACTCAACACGAGTGGGTTTTGCGCCGAGGGCGTGGAATTCGTTGGGTCCAAGGAAACCGCGGCGACCTGGACATTGTTGGTGCTGTTGGGTTTGACCTGGAAATTGGTGTCGGCGGTCACAATCATGGTTTGCGTTCCCGTGGCGTTGATGCCGAGGTTGGCGGCGCCGAACATCGTGCCCATGGGAATCTTCAAGTACCAGATGTAGAGTTTCGTGGATTGAAAGTTGATGCTGATGCTCGCGGGCGTGCTGCCGGTGGCGGTGAAGGTGGCAGGATTGATCGAGCCATTATTCAATGCCTGCGCCAATCCGAGCGAGGCCTGGTTCTGGAACCGGGTCAAGAAAGTCTGGGCCGCGGTCGATTTGGGAAACAATGTTACCAGGGTGCTGACGTTGTTGGCCACGAGGAACGCGTTATCCAGGTCGTTCACGTTCAGGTACTGATTGCCCTTGCCGATTTCCGTGTTGAGGCCATTGCCGAGTGTTGTCAGCAAACGGTTCAGGGAGGCCTGGACGTTGGCGTCGCCGGCCAGGCTGGTGACGGCGGATTGATACTGGGCGACCGCATCCACGTAGTTGGGCGACTTCAGGGCGATGTCCGCGTATGCGGTCACCAGGGCGGTGGCGGCATTGTAGTAATTCTGAGCCTTGCTTTGCTCGGCGAGGCCGACCGGCAGGCTTGCGGCGGTTTTGAAGTTGGCTTGCGCCTGCGCGAACCTGCCGTTCAGCATGTTGCTCACGCCTGCGCTCATATTCTGGGCGTAGTAGGGGGCCGGGTTCCTGTTCTCGGTAATGGCCAGCCGAATTTGATTGAGGGGAGTCTTGGCGTATTGGTCCGACCCCACGAGGCGTGAGGCGTTGTTGTAGTTGGTCAGGGCATCGGTAAAATCGCCGTTGGAGATATTCGTGAAAGCGGTCTGGATGGCCGTGGTGCCGGTCAGAAAGCGCTGAGCCGTGGCGATCGTGCTGGCGTCGGAGGGCAAAGCGGCCCCGGCGGCGTTGAAGGCAGCCGTGGCCGTCTGAAAATCACTCTTGCCCAGGGCCACGCGGCCGGCATTGAGGTTCGTGGTGTAGGCGTTCTGGGCCAGCTGATAGGCCTGCATCGTTTGCTGCAAGAGCAGCGTGACCTGCTGGTTGGCCATGATGCGAAGCGCCTGCTGAAAACAGGAAATCGCCAGCGGATAGTTCTTTACCGCCGCGGCCTGGTTGCCACTCGTCACCAGGGCCTGGAATTTGGCGGCGGGAGTTTGCGCCTGGGCATTGCCGCTTGCCAGAAAACAGCAGCAAATGGCCAGGAACGCGACAACTAGGCTTCTCATGAGCAATCTCCTAATGTGGCTTGCTTGCTTTCAGGCCCTTCCCCGTTCCACAACTCGATATTATACCATGCGTGTCCTGACTGGGGAAGACATGCAACCATTACGTATTTTTAAGCATTTTCGGTGCTGCCGTTGTCGCCCTGAATTGCAATCCTGCTCTACACATAGGTTGCCGGCGCGGTATAATCACCATCACTGCCTCGCGAACGTGCCTTCCTCCCACCCCTTTTGGCGGACCAGCGAATGTCCCTGTCAACGCAACCCGCCCGACGTGATGTTCTGAAGCTTGCCCTGGGCGGCCTGGGACTGTCCGTTCCCGAATATCTCGGGTTGCACCATCACGCCCGCGCTGCCACGGGGACGCGCTCGGCTCGGGCCCGTTCCTGCATCGTCCTTTATTGCTGGGGCGGCATGAGTCATCACGAGACATGGGATACCAAGCCCGATGCGCCGGCGGAGTATCGCGGCGAATTCCGGCCCATCAGCACCGTCGTTCCCGGCATCCGCATCGGCGAGCACTTGCCGCACCTGGCCCGGCACATCGACAAGCTGGCTATCATTCGTTCGATGCACCATCGCTCGTCAGCCCACGGCAAGGGCATGTACTGGAACATCACCGGCCATGCGCCGCCGGCCGCGGAAGTGGCTGCGAACTTGCCGCCGTCGCGCCGGGATTGGCCTTGCCTCGGGGCCATGGTCTCCCGATTTCGCACCGCTCCCGCTGGATTCCCCAGCGCTGTCCAGCTTCCGTATCCGCTGGTGGACAACAATACTCTGCAGGCGGGCGACAATGCCGGGTTTCTCGGGCAGTACGCCGATCCGTTCATCATCCGTCCCGATCGCGGCCGGGCCTGGGGCGGCGTTTCGCGCGACCTGGGCGCCACCGTCCTGCGCCGTGCCGACGGCATCGATGCTCCGCGGCTGACGGGACGGCAGTCCCTGGCCCGCCTGCTCGATGAGCGCTTTGTGCCGGCGGCCACGTCCCACGATCACTTCCGGCAAATGGCCTTCGACATCCTCGTCAGTCCGACCGTGCAAGCGGCGTTCAATCTCGATCGGGAGCCGCTGGCCGTGCGCGAGCGCTATGGCGATCACCTGTGCGGCCAAAGCGTGCTGCTGGCCCGGCGGTTAGCCGAGGCAGGGGTGCCGATCGTCACGGTCGTCTGTGCCGCGGGCGACCTCAACGGCAGCGCCGGCGATCACTGGGACACGCACGGCAATAACTTCAACCGCCTCAAACGCGATCTGCTGCCGCCCTTCGACCGGGCCGTCAGCGCCTTGCTGGGCGATCTGTCGGAGCGAGGCCGGCTCGACGAGACGCTGGTGGTGATGCTGACCGATTTCGGCCGCACGCCGCGCGTCAACGGCGGTGCGGGCCGCGATCATTATCCCAACGCCTATTCGATCTTCCTGGCCGGCGGCGGCATTCGCGGCGGTCAGGTCTACGGCAGTTCCGACCGCCTCGGAGCGTTTCCCGACCAGCTGCCCACAGGCCCGGCCGACGTCCATGCCACGATTTTTGAGGCGCTCGGCATACCGCTGGATGCGCACTTGCAGGATAACTTCGGGCGGCCTTATCCGCTGACCGATGGGCGCGTGCTGCCGCTATTTGGGTAATGGGCCTCGCAGACATAACCTGAACAGTGACATGGGACTTTGACTGCTGGGTGGCACGCCCTGAGGTACTCCGAAGGGCGTGAATACCTTGCAAGCGAACCACGCCCTTCGGAGTACCTCAGGGCGTGCCACCCCGGAGGAGAACTGGATGAGCCTTCCGGCCTCTGCACATCAATCCCTGGGCGGGGTCTCGATCCCGGAACGGACGCTTGAGCACGATCTGGAGGTATCCAAACGGTATCAGTCCTTTTCCGGTGAGTTATTGCGTCTTGCTCTCCTGGGAATCGCCGCCATCGGCTTCCTGCTCGCCGAAATCGTTATGAAAAGCGCCGGTTCCGCCGCGGCTGTATCACCGACCTTCAAGGTGCTGACCTCGATCAGTCTCTTTTGCTTCGGGCTGGCAGCTGGAGACGAAATATGACAGTTATTCTTCACGGCCACATTCATGGCAAAACGATCGAGTTGACACAAGAATCGGGGCTGCCGGAAGGCCAGGCGGTTGAAGTGACTGTGCGCATGGTCGCCGACGGTGTGTCTCGAAAGCCAGGTGATGGCTTATTGGGGACTGAGGGGGCCTTGAAGGATGATCCATACTGGGACGCGATCATGGAGGAAGTCCATCTGGAACGCAAAAGAGATATGCGCGGCCATTCAGCATTTTTGAGCAGCTACGGCGCCGATGATGAGCATCTTTATGACGACTATTCAGCCCGTTGATTCAAATTCGTGACAAATCGCTCGAGCAAATCGCCGACTTGTGCCCCCGCCTGAGCCGTGCAGGCGAGCACCTCTTCATGGTGGATGGTGCCCGGCCCAAGCCCTGCGGCCCTGTTCGTGATGCAGGACAGAGCCGCACATGCCAGGCCTAGATCGAATCCTGTCTGGATTTCGCGAGCCGTGGACATGCCGACGGCGTCCACGCCCAGCGACCTCAAAGCACGGATCTCCGCGGGCGTCTCGTAACAGGGGCCCGTTACCTGGGCGTAGACGCCGGTCGGCAGAGATATGCCCAGTTCGCGGGCGGCTTGCCTCAGGCGATCAAGCAAGGCGCGATCATACGGGCTTTCGCAGACGGTCAGCGGGCGCCGCCAGCAATACGGCTCCGTCCATTCGATGTGACGATTCACGGCCAAAAGGCTGCCGGGGACCAGGTCGTCGCGAATCCCGCCGGCGGCATTGGTCAGCAGCAGGATACGGACGCCAAGCTGCTGAGCGATGTGGACGGGTTGCACAACCTTTGACCAGAGGCGGCCCTCGTAGAAGTGCAGGCGGCCTGCGAAGACGAGCACACTTTGACCTGCCCATGTACCGCGGATCAAGAGACCTTGATGGCCCGCCACGCTCGGCTGATCCATTCCGGGAATGTCCGCGAAGGATATCGATTCGAGAGCTTGAATGCGGTTCGTCAGATCACCGAATCCGGAGCCCAGCACCAGAGCGAGACGCGGAGGACGTTGGGCCGCTTGTTCACAGAGTCGCCGATAGGGGTCTGGCATGGAGTGTAGTCCTCACGCGGAGAGCGTGTGTTTTTTTTGGCGAGCCGAGCCCCGTAAGGGGCCGGGTTAACCCGGCCCCTTACGGGGCTCGGCTCGCCAGTTGCTCACGCGGAACGTGAGGACTACACTTCCTCCGCGGGCGGCTCCGCCGTTTCCAGCATGGCCTGTTTCTTGCCCATGGCGGCGTGGAAGATCAGCTCGGCGGAGCGTTCCTCGCCGAGCAGGCTCGTGTTCAGAAGCATGTCATACTGGTGAATGTCATCGGGCCGGCGGTGAAAATGGGTGCTCAGGAACTCGGCCCGGCCGGCGTCGCGTTTGCCCACCTGCACGATGGCTTCCTCCTCTGTCAGCCGCATCCATTGGCTCATGTAGGCGATGCGCTCGGCCACCGGCGCGATCAGTCGCACGTGCAGGGTCGAACGGGCCGGCAAGATGCAGCCCGCCCCGCGGCCCAGAAGCACCACGTCGCCCTGAGTTCCCAGCGCCAATATGATGCGCGACAGTTCCAGGATCGACGGATTACGGCTCATGTTCTGTTCGCGCAGCAGCCGATGGTGCTGCTCTTCCACCCAGGCGTTGGCCTCGGTCGAGAGTTGATCGGTCATCTCCTGGCGAAAGGTGCCTTCCTGAGCGATGTATTCGAGCAGTTCCTGAGTGTACACTTGCCAACCGATCTTGGTACCGACCCGCTTGGCGATGCTGGCGCCCCGGGCCCCCGCTTCGCGACTGATGGCGATGGTCAGCGAGGCCGGCATGCCATGAGAGCCCGGCAAGTGGGGCTGGCCGCGAAAGCCATGTCGCGGCGTCTCGCCCGGCACGCCAACCGAGATATCAAGGTCCTCATTCAGGGATTGGTGCGGATCCATCATCGTGAAATGCAGGATACTACGAAGGAAGGAAGGTGACAAGTCCCCGCATGGAACTATCGTGCCGTCCCAACCAAGGCAACTTGCGCGATAATCTCGATGACCAGGCGCCGCACATCGCAATGGTTATCGGTGAAGACCCGTCGCAGCTCGGTAAGCTTCTCCGGTCCGTACGCCAGGATCGGTTGCCTTACGATGTGATGGAACAGCCGGGCGACGAAAGCCTCGTGAGCCTCGTCGCTGCCGGCCAGGAAGCGGGCGAGATCGTGGACGTCCTTGAAGCTGGTCTTGTCGCCGGAGCGCGTCACGAAGAAGCCGGTGGCGTCGATCGGTTTGCCGTTTTCCTCCTGCCGAAAGCGGCCGATGGCGTCGAAGTGCTCGAGCGTGAACCCGAGCGGATTGATGACGGCGTGGCAGCTTCGGCAATCCTTCGGCCCGGTTTGCAGGGCGATGCGTTCGCGCGTGTTCAGCTTGGGATGCAGGTCCGCGGCCAGCGGCGTGAACGCGTCCGGCGGCGGGCGCAGCGAGACGCCGAGAATGTTGCGGGCGATGAAGACGCCGCGATGGATCGGCGAACTGGTCGCGCTGTAGGAGAAGTTCGCCAGGAGATAAGGATGCGTCAGCACGCCGGCCCGTTCGCCCGGCTTCGGCGTGACCTTCTCAAACGGAGCATCGGCTGGGAGGTTGCCGCCATAGAACTTCGCCAGGCGGCCATTAAGGTAGAGATCGTCTGCGAGGAGAAGCTGGCGGTAGTCCGACGTCTTCGACCACATCGTTTCATCAAGGAACAGCTCCAGGGACGTGCGCAAATCGGAAACGACGCCGGCGTCGAAGTCCGGAAACAGCTTGGCGTCCTTCGGCAGCTCGGCGACCTGATCGACCTTGAGCCATTGCAAGAAGAACCCGCGCATCTTGGTCTTGGCCCGTCGGTCCGCGATCATGCGCTGGACTTCGCGAACCACGTGTTCGCGCGTCTTGAGCTGACCGGTCGCCGCCGCCTTGAGCAATTCCTCGTCCGGCAACGAATCCCAAAGCCCGAACGAAATGCGGGCGGCAGCGTCGAAAGCGTCTCCCGCAGCCCCCGGTTGGTCCGCGGGTTCGCGATAGAGGAAGCGAGGCGATTGCAGCACCAGCAGCACGAAGCGCTTGACGGCCTGGTCGTCGTCCTTCGCCACTTCGAATTGGCGGTCCACATAGAGCTGCTTTTCCTTGGGCGTGAGCGGCCGGCGAAAGGCGCGTTCGGCGAATTTCCCGGCATATTCCTGAAGCTGCGACTTGCGCTTGGGGGCGTCGTTGCGAACGCCGCTCAGCTCGGCGAGATGGTTGGCCACATAGGTGGCGGTTTCGATAGCGCCATCGGTCGTGGCCTGAACCCACTCCTTGGAGACCGCGGTGCCGCGTTCGTAGCCGGCGCTGCGATCGTCCGGCGGCAGGGTGGTCGTCGGGGCGAATGACGTGGGGCTGTCACTGGAAAGGAGATTGCGCTGGGGAATAACTTCCGCAGCCCGTTGCGGCGGCTTCCATTCCAGGTTGATTGTCGTCTTTTCCAGCGCCAGCTTGTCCTTGGGGTCCTTGCGCACGCCCACGCTGCCGCGCGAGAACTCCAACTTGACCGGGTAGGCGCGGCCGCTCAGCAGATAGATCGAACCGCGAAACTCGGTATCGCTGCCGGACTTGACGGCCGCGTCGATGAGCGGCGTCTTCATGTCATTGACCCACAGGCGGGTCGAGTGCTCTGTACGTACGATGAACTCGTACAGGCCGGTGTCGAGCGCCACGACGGAGCCCTGCCAGTTCGCGGCAATTTCCGGCGTCTTGAGCTTGTCGAAATCCGGGGTCGTCTTGCCGAAATCGAAGCGAACGATGGGGTCGATGCGATTGATGACGCGAGTTCGCTTGCCCTTGCCGTCCTTGGCGAAGTATTCGCCGCGCAGGCCGTGCTCGTCCCTGGCCGGGGCGGTCGTCTTGGTGGATGGGAAGCCGCCGACCAGGTCGGCGAGGGCCTGGCGATATTCGTTGACCGTGAGATGGGCGAGCTCGATGCGCGGCGATTTTTTGATGCGGGCCTGTGCGGCGGGGGAATAGAAGGCGCCATAGATGAACGCCGCCACTTTTTCTGCTTCCGGACCGGTGCAAGTGCCCGGTTTATCCTCGGGCATGGACTTGGCGATGAACTTCGCCAACTGGGCCTGCGAACGATTGCCGACGAGCGGCTGGGGATGGGCCTTGGCGCCTTCGCCGGACATGCCGTGGCAGCGGGCGCATTTTTGCTGGTAGATGTCGGCGCCGGCGGGTTCGTCGGCGCCGGCGATGTTCGGCAGGCACAGCACAGCGAGTACCAGGATGGATAAACGCACCATAGAGGCTCCAGTGTAGTCCTCACGCTCCGCGTGAGGATAGGGCGCAGCCCTTGCTAACCGTGATGCTTCCCCGTGGAAGCGTCTTTTCCGGGAATCCAGAGGTTCACGGGCGAGCGAAGGTATTCATACTTTCAACAAGGGATTCTGGTTATTGAGGGCTGCGCCCTTTCCTCACGCGGAGCGTGAGGACTACACTTTTTTAGAAACCGGCGTGAACGAAGAACAGGGGCGTGGCCGGGCTTGCGTAGAATGAGTACGTTAGCCGCAAACGGACCCAAGGATTTCACCATGAATACGCAACCTGAGAAGATGGAACAATTGGCCACGCTCGCCGGAGGCTGCTTCTGGTGTCTGGAAGCGGTGTTCGAAAAGGTCCGCGGCGTCTCGAAGGTCGTCTCCGGATACACCGGGGGCAGTGTGCCGGCGCCGTCTTATCGACAGGTCTGCACCGGAAGCACCGGCCATGCCGAAGTGGTGCAAATAACGTTTGATCCGGCCCAGGTCAGCTTTCGCAATCTGCTGGAGATCTTTTTCGTCATTCACGATCCGACCACGCTCGATCGCCAGGGCGCCGATGTCGGCACCCAGTATCGCTCGGCCATATTCTGGCACGATCCGGAGCAGCAAAAAATTGCCGGCGAGGTCATCGCCGAATTGAACGCCGCCGGCCTGTTTCGCGGCCCCATCGTGACGCAGGTCGTGCCGCTGGAGACGTTTTACCCGGCCGAGGATTATCACCAGGGGTACTATCGAGCGAATCCGGATCAGGGTTATTGCGTGGCCGTGATCGAGCCGAAGGTGGCGAAGTTCCGCAAACGGTTTCTGGAACGGTTGATGGAGAAATGATGGGTTCAATCTTCGTTTAGCGTTCGCGTAAAAAATCGGTGACCCGATTTCTTACGCGAACGCTAAACGAAGAAATCCGGGGGAGCGGTAATCAATAGCGGCGGCCACGATCGGTGCCGCTGAAGTTGCGAGGGCTGGAGCGCGGTCCGCCATAACCGCCGCCGCCCCCACCGCGATGACCGCCGCCGCCACCGACGGGGTCGCGTTCCTCACGAGGCCTGGCTTCGTTGACCGTGAGAGGGCGGCTCTCGTGCTCGAAGCCGTTGAGGGCCTCGATGGCCTTTTGCGCCTCCTCGTCGTTGGCCATTTCCACGAAACCGAAGCCGCGCGACCGGCCGGTTTCGCGATCGGAAATCACCTGGGCGCGTGCCACCACGCCATACTGGGCAAAGAGCTGGCGCAAATCCTCTTCCGTGGCGGACCAGGCCAGATTGCCGACATAGATATTCTTCGCCATGATCGAGAAAACCTTTCCGTGCTCAAGTGCACCAACTGAACTTGAAAACTCATGATCCGCGCCAGCCCTCATTCGTTCGCGGACCCACCTGAAAACAGCTTTGCGCCAGTCGAGCCGATGCCGACCGCTGCCAACCATCATGAGTTTACGGCAACCGATCCTTTCTCCACCCTGTTTGTCCGTTCGAAAAGACTCCGTGCGCCCGGTTTTCAGGGCCTGGATGAGCCACCTTCTTGAATCTTTCGCACGGGATCGCTGCCACGAGGAAGTGTCGCCAATCGAAAAATGGAAAAAGGCGGAAACCGGATCGCGAAAAGGAGTCTCCTGAAACCGCGTAAAGGTTATTATTTCAACCAATAATAACGAAGAAATGACTGAAATCCAACTTTTTTTTCGGCGTTTCTTCGAAAATTAACAACGTCACGCAAAGTGCCGTGGCCGCGGGCTTCAGCCTGCACTGCGAGGGCGAGCGCGGGAGCGGCAAAGCTCTGGGGGGCGTCGGCAAATTGCAAGCGCTCATGAACACGGGCACCCAAGAGAAGGGTGCCCGTTCTCAAAAGGGGGCGGAATCTGTATTGCATCGAGTAGAGATAGAATTGGGAGAGCCCAAATCGGCGGCGAATGGCCATGTTTGGATTCTTAATCAGGGGGTCAACCATGATGCGAGATATTCCGAATCCGTTAATTCGCAACCTCGAAAAGCACTGGTCTGCGCACGGGCCGGCGACGGCCCCATGGCTCCTTTTGACCATGTTCGTGGCGATCACGGCGTCGGCAAGTACATGCCTCATTGGCAGAGTCCTCGCTCAGGAAAACCCCGGGGCAAAACCTCCCCGCGGATTTGACGAGGCGACTGCCGCGGCCTGGAAGAAGGCGGGCGCCGAGGTCGGCTGGTCGGACCAGAATAAATTCCACCGAACCTTCCGATTCGAAGAGAAACCGGATGGCATGGACGTGCCTGTGCCGACCTTCCTATTCCCTCAATGGAAAGAAAAGGTGATTACCGGCCTACCCAATCCCGCCGTGCCTTTCGGCCTCGACTTTCGCTACAGCCCGATCACGGACGCAGGGATGAAAGAACTAGCAGGCCTCAAGAACTTGCAGTCGCTCGATTTTGGCGCCACCAAGGTGACCGACGCGGGGCTCAAAGAGCTGGCTGGCCTCAAGGGGTTACGAGCGCTCCACCTCGGTCAGACCAAGGTAACGGGCACGGGGCTGAAAGAACTGGACCTCAAGAGCCTGCAAGCGCTTGACCTTGCCTTCAACGAAGTCACGGATGAGGGACTGAAAGCGCTGCCCGGCATGAGCAGTTTGCAGTCGCTTGATCTAGGCGCCACCCAGGTGACGGACGCAGGAATGAAGGAGTTGGCCGGCCTCAAGAACGTGCAATTCCTCAACCTCAGCGCCAGGAAGGTGACGGACGCGGGACTCAAAGAGCTGGCTGGCTTCAAGAACTTGCAGACCCTCTGGCTGAGTCGGGCGAAGGTGACGGACGCGGGGCTGAAAGAACTGGCCGGCCTCAAAACTTTGCAGTCGCTCGATCTTCACAATACGCAGGTGGCAGAGCTGAAAGAGCTGGCCGGCCTCACCAATTTGCAAAAGCTCATCCTATCCGAAACGAAAGTGACGGACACGGCTCTGAAGGAACTAGCTGGCCTGAAGAACTTGAATTGGCTCCAGCTTTCCAGCACGCAAGTTACTGACGCGGGATTGAAAGAACTGGCGGGGCTCAAGAACTTGGAAGCGCTCGGCCTTAGCGGCACCCAGGTGACAGATGCGGGACTAAAACAGCTGACCAGTCTCAAGAGTTTGCAGAATCTTGCCCTTGGCGAAACTCAGGTGACGGACGCAGGGCTGAAACATCTGGCCGGTCTCACGAGCTTGCAATCGCTGTACCTTAGCGGCACGAAGGTTTCGGACGCGGGATTAAATGACCTGGCTAGCCTCAAGAGTTTGCGATCGCTCGACCTCGACAACACAAAGGTGACGAGCGCAGGCGTCCAGGCACTGAAAAAGTCGTTGCCCAATTGTCGAATACGCCAGTAGCGGTATTCAGTGACATTCGGACATGTGCCGAAATAGGTGTTCCATCAATGCTCGGGTGGCCAATTTCGCGTTCGAGCGACCATGATTGCCATTGGATGAATTCAAGTCATGAGACGGTAAACGTGACTTGAATTCACTATTCCTTCACATTGCCAGAACTACTTCGACGAAAGGTGTTTGCGTCCATTCTTTCCCGCCGCGAGGCCGATTCAAGTCACGAGAGGGGAGAGGGGGCCGGATGACTTGAATTGAATCGAAATTTACATTCCCAATCTCCCAGCGCATTCATTCGACCTTGAGGCACTTTCCGTGTCATCCGTGGCTAAAGTTTGTGCGCAGAGCGGCGCGGTTCAATCGAAACATGTCAATCGGCAGCTCCGTTCGCCCGTTCTGAACCAGGTCCGCCAGGATCTCGCCGACGACCGGGGCGAACTTGAAACCGTGCCCCGAAAAGCCGGCGGCCAGGACGACCTGCGGATGATGTGTGTGCACGTCGATGATGAAATGCTGGTCCGGTGTCAGTGTGTAAAGACAAACCTTGTGGCTGCGCAGCGGACCATTGGCGCTGGGCAAATGCTTGGCCAAAAAACGCCGCACGTCTTGCTCCTCATCCGCATGCAGCGCGCGATCCACCTGGCTCGGGTCCGCAACCTGGTCGCCCAGGTCGTGGCGGGCCATCTTGTGTCCCTGGCCATCGATGACGGGGAAACCGTAATAGTAGCCGCCCAGGGCGCTCGCCAGGTAAATCGGAAAGACATCGCGCCGCAGTGCCTGATCGCAGGAAGTACCGAACCAGAATTGCACCTTGCGGCGAACCGTTAACGGCAGTCCGAGGTCGGCCAGCACCGCGTGGGCCCAGGCGCCGGCCGTGATCACCAGACGACCGGCTCGGTAGCTGCCCTTCGCCGTTTGCAATTCGACCTCGGCGCCATCGACTTTCCACGACTTGACCGGCTCTTGTTCGCGCAGCTCGGCGCCAAGTCGCCGGGCCTGTTCGATATGGGCCCGCACACAATCTTCAACGTAGAGCAGCCCGGCCTGCTGTTCGAGCACGGCGACGAAATCGTCCTCGAAGCACAGCGGCTCGAAACGGCGGGTGAACTCGCGCGCCGGCAGATGTTCCACCGGCAAGCCATGTTCCTCCGCGGCCCGGCGAACCCCGGTGATCAGCTCGCTATCGGGCAGGCCGATGTTCAGGCAACCACACTCGGTCAGCAGATGTCGGCCACAAAGCTGCTCCAGGTCGTACCAGCGTTCGAACGATCGCTTTGCCAGCGGCACATAATTGGGATGCTCGTAGTAGGCCTTGCGGATGACGCGCGTGTTGCCGTGCGAGCTGCCGCGGTCGTGAACCAGCGAGAACTGCTCGAGTCCGAGTACTTTGAGCCCGCGCCGGGCCAGTTCGAATACCGCGGCGCTGCCCATGCCGCCGACGCCCAGGACAATCACATTGAAGATACGAGCAGCCATCCGCGGACCTCCACAATGGTGAAGACAGAAATTCGTTTAGCGTTCGCTCCGCGTATCGGGGAATTCGTGGGGCAGGTTGCCAACCTGCCGTTCGACAGGCAGGTTGGCAACCTGCCCCACGAATTGAGGCCCGCATTTCTGAATTGAGGTACTAAGCGAAATCCTCGCTCAGCCAATCGCCTTGCCACGCATATCGTCCACTCCCTGCGGCCAGGTGTCCTGCGGCACAAAGCCGATGAGATGCTTCGCGGATTCCAGATCATAGATGGCCGTTTTGACGGGCATGCTGGTGGCGTAGAGAATGGCGAAATGGATTGGCCCGGGCGCCTCGACGGCACAGGCGAAGAAACGGCCGGCGTCCGCGGGGCTCAGATAGAGGTCGGGAGCCCAGGCAAGCGTGTCAATTTCCGCGGTTTGCTGCGGTGTGCGCGGGCACCATCCCAGACGCACGGCCACGACGCTCATGCCGTGCGCATCGGCGAACGC
>Ga0182024_10016600_pt1 | contig 13949 bp, 15 predicted proteins | sample P32metaG_FD_120480 | JGI IMG/M metagenome (GOLD analysis project Ga0182024, IMG submission 120480) | Permafrost microbial communities from Stordalen Mire, Sweden - P3-2 metaG (Illumina Assembly) | ecosystem: Environmental > Terrestrial > Soil > Wetlands > Permafrost | place: Sweden: Stordalen... | reverse complement strand
TTCGTATTCAACAATCCCAACCAGACATCGGCCTGCGGTTGCGGGGAATCGGTGCAGCTCAAGCCGGCCGCCGAGGCGCAGCTGTAACGCAGGGGGGCGGCGGTCTTGGCCCCCGAGGACATCCGCGACCTGTTCGCCGCCTTCGGGGTCGTCACGGTCCGGCGCTTGTTCGGCGGCGCCGGCATCTATGCCGGGGATACGATGTTCGCCCTCGTGCATGACGGCGTCATTTATCTCAAGGCGGACGGGCACAATGCTGCCGCCTTCGAGCGCGAAGACCTTCCGCCCTTCACCTACACGACCCGACACGGCAAGCGCGGGGTGATGTCCTATCGGCGCATGCCGGACCGTCTCTACGACGATCCCGACGAGCTTGTGGCTTGGGCGCGTGAGGCGCTGGCAGCCGCGCGCCGGCGGGGCGTGCGGAAGGGCTTGCCATCGGGGAGGAGCAAGAGGCGAAAATCCTGAGGGGCCATAGGCCCAGCCGGGGTTTAAGCCACCTTTGGGGCGGCTTGGTTGGCCTCCAGGTCGGCCTCTCCGATCACCCGATTGCGGCCGCTGCGCTTGGCGGCATAGAGGCAGACGTCGGCGCGCTCGATCAGGGATTGCGGAGTGTCGTTCTGGCCCAACGTGGCGACGCCGATCGAGATGGTCACGCGGCCGAGATGCTCGCCGGTCGAGCGCTTCATCAACTCTTTGTTCATGACCGCGCGCCGGATATGATCGGCGACCGTGATGGCCGAGCGCAGCGCCGTGTTCGGAAGCACGATGGCGAACTCCTCGCCGCCATAGCGTGCCGCGATGTCCTGGCCCTTCACGTTCTGCTTTACCGCGATTGCCACCAACCGCAGCACCTGATCGCCGGTCAGGTGACCATAGCTGTCGTTGAACTTCTTGAAGTGATCGATGTCGGTCAGCATGAGCGAGAGCGGCTCGCGCCGGGCTTGCGCCGCGGCGAACGTCCTTGCCAGCGCTTCGTCGAAGAATTTGCGATTTGCCAGCGAGGTGAGCGGATCGGTCAGGCTTTCGGTGCGGACCGCTTCGAGGTTCTCCTGCAGCTCGGTGATCTCGAGCTTGGAGGCGGACAGTCGGGCCTCGAGCGCCTTGTTGGTCCGTTCCACGTCCTTGGTGGCCCGCACCAGGCTCTCGACGATCGTGCGCAGGCCGGCGCCGTCGTTGGTATGGCCGAGCATCTCCGAGGCATTGGCGAGATTTTCGGTGTAGTTCGACGCCGACCCGGCCGCCGCGCCGATCATGGCCATGACCTGCTCGATCTCGCCCTTGACCTGAGCCCCGACGTGGTCGATGCGGTCGGTGAAGCGTGTCGGCGAGATGAAGGTTTCGTAGATCCGCTCGATATTGGCTTCGGTGAGCGTACCGTCGCGCACCAGCATTTCGTTGATCATTTGATTCAATGACGGATTATAGCCGGTAGCATAGGCGTACCAGATTTCGAAATGGCGCGGGGTGGCCGGCTGGCGCAACGCCTTGATCTGTCCGAAGGCGATTTCCGCGAATGCCATCGTGCGTTCGTGATCTTCTTTCGGACCAGTCATGATTTTCGTTCCGCCGGCCTTTTTGATGCCCGCCGCCAATGCACAACGAACCTGCGGGGGCCTGCAGGGGCCTCTCAACAGGGAACATTCTATTTCACGGCGGTGAAGGGGGAGTAAACGGCTCTAATCGAGCATAAGCGCGCACGTAGCAGCGCTGTCGCGATCAGCTTAAGGTAGCACCAAGAGGCTTGAACGGTCGGCCTTTTCAGGCTTTCACCCGCACCGGCCGCAGCAAAAATGCCGGCAGCTGGGAGAGGGCGGACTCGTCGCTTTGAGCCAACTCTCGCCGGGGCCGCTCATGCTCGATCGGCTTGCGTCCCTGGCGCGGGCGCACATCATCGATTCGGGTCACCGATGCAGGCGGCTGCTCGCGGCGCGGTGCGTGGCGTCGATGCCGGCTGTCCCGCGGCTCAGGCTGGTGCCCGGCGAGCGGCGCTGCGGTATCGGCAGCGGGGGGCGGCTCGCCCATCCACGGAATGCCCTGGCCGATCAGCTTCTCGATCGCGGCGACCGCCTTGCCGTCGGCTGGCGCCACCAGGGTGAGGGCAGCACCCGCGCGTCCGGCGCGTCCGGTGCGTCCGATGCGATGCACATAATCGTCCGCGTGGTGGGGAACGTCGAAATTGAACACGTGGCTGACATCGGGAATATCGAGCCCGCGCGCGGCCACGTCCGAGGCGACGAGCAGCGCCACCTCGCCGCGGCGGAATTGCTCGAGCGCAGCGGTTCGCGACGGCTGGTCCATATCGCCATGCAGGGCCAGTGCCGAGAATCCGTGCCGCACCAAGGAACGGTGCAACAGCGCAACCTCACGCTTGCGGTTGCAGAAGATGATGGCGTTCTTGAGCCCCTCGGCCGAGCGGATCAGCCGGCGCAACATGTCGCGCTTGTCATGGGGCTCGCGCCCGCACTTGACCAGCAACTGCGTGGTGGTGGCCACCGTGGAGGCGGCGCGCGTGACCTCCACCCGCACCGGATTGTGCAGAAACTGCTCGGTGATGCGCCTGATCTCCGGCGGCATGGTGGCGGTGAAGAACAGCGTCTGGCGCGTGAACGGCACCAGCTTGCAGATGCGCTCGATGTCGGGGATTAAGCCCATATCGAGCATGCGGTCGGCCTCGTCGATGACCAGAAGCTCGACCCCGGTCAGCAACAGCCGCCCGCGCTCGAAATGATCGAGCAGGCGGCCGGGCGTCGCAATCAGGACGTCGACACCGCGCATCAGCTTGGTGTCCTGATCGTCGAACGACACGCCGCCGATCAGGAGCGCGACATTAAGCTTGTGATTGACCCCGTATTTGATGAAGCTCTCCTCGACCTGCGCCGCAAGCTCGCGGGTCGGCTCGACGATCAGGGTGCGGGCGATGCGGGCACGGGCGCGGCCATGTTCGAGCATGGTCAGCATCGGCAGCACGAAGGCTGCCGTCTTGCCGGTCCCGGTCTGCGCGATGCCGAGCACGTCGCGCCGGGCCAGCACGTGAGGAATCGCCTGTTCCTGAATGGGGGTGGGGGTCGTGTAGCCGGCCGCTTTCACGGAGGCGAGAACTTTGTCGGACAAGCCAAGCTTGGAAAAAGGCATAAAACCTCGAATTCGGGACCTTCCGGAGCTTACCCGCGCCGGATGACGGTACAACGACTGAGGTTGCGCGGGGGGAGAAGGTCGAAAGTTTCAATCGAACCGTTTCGATCGGAACATAAGCAGAGCGGATCGAAAGTCAATCCTTTTGCGCCGGAATAGGGTTAAATTAGTCATCTGAAATCCGGCGGGCTGAACCCAGAGGAAGCCTTCCGGTTGGCTGGCGGCACGTCACATGACATCAGTTCTCGACCTCATCGGCGAAACGCCCCTGATCGAAGTAACGCGAATCGATCGGGGGCTCTGCCGCCTGTTTCTCAAGCTCGAAAGCGCCAATCCGTCGGGCTCGCTCAAGGATCGGCCGGCTCGCACCATGATCGAGGCGGCCGAAGCCGATGGCCGGCTGGCACCCGGCGGCACCATCGTGGAGGCGACCGCGGGCAATACCGGGCTCGGCCTTGCTCTGGTCGGCGGGCGCAAAGGCTATCGCACGCTGCTGGTCGTGCCCGACAAGATGGCGCGCGAAAAGGTGCTGCATGCGAGGGCGCTCGGCGCCGAGGTGGTGACCGCGCGTTCCGACGTGGGCAAGGGCCACCCCGATTACTACCAGGACGTCGCCGAGGCGATCGCGCGCCGCACGCCCGGCGCCTTCTTCATCAATCAATTCGCCAACCCGGCCAATCCGCAGGCCCATGCTGCCACGACCGGGCCGGAAATCCTGCGTCAAATGGAGCACGACGTGGATGCCGTGGTGGTCGGTGTCGGTTCGGGCGGCACGCTGACCGGGATCGGGCGGTTCATGCGGCAGGCGTCGCCCAAGACGGCCATGATTCTCGCCGATCCGGCCGGCTCGATCCTGGCCCCCTATGTGCAGACCGGAAAAATGCCGCAGCCGGGCAGCTGGGCGGTCGAAGGCATCGGCGAGGACTTCATTCCGCCGAACTGCGATCTCGCTCTCGTGTCGCAAGCCTATACGATTTCGGATGCGGAAAGCTTCGCGGCGGCGCGCGATCTGCTGCGCATGGAAGGGGTGCTCGGCGGTTCCTCCTCGGGCACCCTGCTGGCGGCGGCGCTGCAATATTGCCGCGCCCAGACGGTGCCGAAGCGCGTGGTCAGCCTGGTATGCGACTCGGGTGCGAAGTACCTGTTCAAGGTGTTCAATCCCGCCTTCCTGGCCCAAGAGGGCTTTACCCATCCCGACCGTCACGGCACCGTCGGGGACATCGTGGTGAGCCGTGCCAGCGAGGGGAGCGCGGTCACGGTGCGGCCGAATGATCCGCTGCGCACCGTGTTCGCGCGTATGCGCTCGGCCGATGTCTCCCAGCTCCCGGTGATCGATGAAAGCGGGCACGTGGTCGGGCTGGTCGACGAAAGCGACGTGCTCGCCGCGATGCTGACCGACGAAGGCGGCGCCAACCGGGCCTTCGCGCGCCCCGTGAAGGACGTGATGGTGACCCGGCTCGAGACCATCTCGGCGGCGGCACCCATCGCCGAGCTGGTGCCGCTGTTCCGCAAGGACTACATCGCCATCGTGATGGACGGCGATCAGTTTCTCGGCGTGGCGACGCGCCTCGACCTCATCAATTACTTCCGGCTCGCGCCGTGACCCGCATCCGATCTGCCTGACGCGCAGACAATCAAGAGCTTCCCATGACCAGATCGAACCAGCTCCACTTCGCGACGCGTTGCGTGCATGCGGGGCAGGAGCCCGACCCGACGACCGGTGCGGTGATGATGCCGATCTATGCCACCTCGACCTATGTCCAGGCGAGCCCGGGCGTGCACAAGGGCTACGACTATGCGCGGACCAAGAATCCGACGCGCATGGCATTCGAGCGCTGCGTCGCCGATCTTGAAGGCGGCAGCGCCGGCTTTGCCTTCGCCTCCGGGCTCGCCGCCATCGCGACCACGCTCGAATGCCTCGACCAGGGCGCGCATGTGGTTGCGGTCGACGATCTTTACGGGGGCACGCGCCGACTGTTCGAGCGCGTGCGCGCCCGCTCGGCCGGGCTCGAGATGAGCTATGTCGACCTGACCGATGCCGAAGCGCTGGAGGCGGCGATCAGGCCGGGCACGCGACTGATATGGATCGAATCGCCCACCAATCCGCTGTTGAAGCTGATCGACCTCGACCGCATCGCCGCCATTGCGCGCAAACGCGGCATCTGGACCGCCGCCGACAACACCTTCGCCAGCCCCTATGTCCAGCGCCCGCTCGAGCATGGCTTCGACCTGGTGGTCCATTCGACCACCAAGTACCTCAATGGCCATTCCGACATGGTGGGGGGCGTCGCCGTGGTCGGCGAGAACGCGGCGCTGCGCGAGCGGCTGACCTTCCTGCAGAACGCGGTGGGCGCGATCCAGGGCCCGTTTGATTCGTTCCTGGCATTGCGCGGGCTCAAGACCTTGGCGCTGCGCATGGAGCGCCACTGCGGATCAGCCTTGCAGATCGCCCAATGGCTGGAAGCTCACCCCAAGGTGCGTCGCGTCTTCTATCCGGGCCTCCCGAGCCACCCCCAGCACGCCCTGGCGAAGCGCCAGATGCACGGTTTCGGCGGCATGATCGCGGCCGAGCTCGAGGGCGGCCTGGAGGAGGCCAAGCGATTTCTGGAACGCTGCCGCCTGTTCGCGCTGGCGGAAAGCCTGGGCGGCGTCGAAAGCCTCATCGAGCATCCGGCGCTGATGACCCATGGCTCGGTGCCCAAAGAGGTACGCGCCGCGCTCGGCATCGGCGACAGCCTGGTGCGGCTCTCGGTCGGCATCGAGGAGGCCGACGATCTCATCGCCGATCTCGCCGGCGCGCTCGGCTGAGCCGGGGTCTCACCCCTCCAGGATGTCCCTGAGCGGCCGCTTGAAAGCAAAGATGACGATGCCGGCAAGGGCGGCGAGGCCGGCGAGCATCGAGAAGAAGCTCATCTTGTCCATCGTGCTCCAGAGGCTGCCGAGCCAGCCGGCGATCAGATTCCCGGTGAAGCTCGTCGCCATCCACAAGCCCATCATCATCGAGAGCAGGCGCGCGGGCGCCGCCTTCGACACCAGCGACAGGCTGACCGGCGAAAGATAGAGCTCGCCGACCGTGAGGACGACGAAATAGCCAAGCAACCACCACCAACTCGCCGCGTCGCCGTGCGCGAACCATGCGGCGGCGGCCATGACGAGATAGGCGATTGCTATTCCAAAGCAGCCGAGCGCCATCTTGGTGATGGTCGAGGGCTCGCGGCCGCGCTGCGCCTGCCACGACCATAGGGCGACGATCAGGGGCGTGAAGGCAAAGATCATCAATGGGTTGAAGGCCTGGAACCAGGTCACCGGAATTTCGCCGTGCCAGATTACGAGATCGATGGCGCGATCCGTATGGTCGTCGGCCCACAGCGGGATCGTATTGCCCTGCTGCTCGTAGGTCGCGAAGAACAGCGTGGTCGGCATGAACAGCACCACCAGCGCCATGATGGCGCGCCATTCGGAGCGATCGAGCGGCATCTTGTCGAGCCCGGCGGCCTTCAGCTTGTGCATCTCGTCCGCCGGCAAGAGCGGCAGGGCGAAGAGATAGACCGCAAGCCCGATCGTCATGCCGACACCGGCGGCGAGAAAGCCGTAGTGCCAACCCACCGCCTCACCGAGCGTGCCGCAGACCAGCGGCGCCAGGAACGCTCCGATATTGATTCCCACGTAGAAGATCGAATAGGCGCGGTCGCGCCGAAGGTCGCCGGGCGCATAGAGGCCGCCGACCTGAGTGACGATGTTGGGCTTGAAGGCCCCGTTGGCGATGATGAGCGTGGTCAGCGCGAGCAGGAACAAGGGCTCGAAGGCCATCATGAAATGGCCGGCCGCCATCAGGGTGGCGCCGATGATGACGGTGCGGCGCTGGCCGAGCACCTGATCGGCGATCAAGCCGCCGAAGAACGGGGTCAGATAAACCAGGCCGGTATAGAGGCCGTAGAGTTGCGAGGCGAGGGGCTGCACGCCGAGCGGTCCGAACATGGATTCGAGCAGGGTGCGCAACGTGTCGAGCCCGATGACGCCGTCGGCGTGCTCGGGATGAAGCAGGTATTTCGTCATATAGAGGACGAGCAGCGCACGCATCCCGTAATAAGAGAAGCGCTCCCACATTTCGGTGGCGAACAGGAACGTCAGCCCGCGCGGGTGACCGAACAGATCCGCGAACTGTTTGGCGTGACTGATTTGGTATGGGCCTGATGAAGCTGAAGCCATTTTAACCCGCTGCAGGCTCGGTGCGCGAAGCGTCCAGTAAACTCTGCGGCTGCGGCGAATACAATGCGGGCGCGACATGCTGGCGCGGAACGCCGCTATCGCGCAACGATCCGCGGGCTGTTAAAGTGAACCGCCGGGCGGCTTTGGCCGCTTTGCCTGAAAACAACGTGCCCAAATCCAAGGCGAATCGGGAGGCCTGCATGGTCTGGATGAGCTTCTGCCGCAGCGCGATGATCGGCGCGCTCGCGTTGCCCGCCCTGCTTGCGTCGGCGACCATTCCGGCATCGGCCCAGACCGACCCGGCGGCGAATTATCCGAGCCGGCCGATCCGCATGATCGTCGGTTTCGCCGCCGGCGGCGGCAACGATATTTTCGCCCGCCTGGTCGGCCAGAAGCTGTCGGAACTCCTCGGTCAGTCCGTCGTGATCGAGAATCGGCCGGCTGCGGGCGGGCGATCCTCGGCCGAGTATGTCGCCAACCAGCCGGCCGACGGCTACACGCTCCTGGTCGGCGCGAGCGGCATGATGTCGATCGCGGCGGCGGTCTATCCGAACCTTCGCTACCATCCGACCAAAAGCTTCGTCCCGCTCTCGATGATCGCGAGCTTCCCGCTGATCATGTCGGTGCCGGTGAGCAATCCGTCGAAGTCCGTGAGCGAGCTGGTGGCCTGGGCAAAGCAGCATCCCGACAAGGCGAATTACGCGACGACGTCTCCGGCCTTCACCATCGCGACCGAGCTCCTGAAGCTCAAGACCGGAATGCCCGGGGTGGCCATCCCATGGAAGAGCAGCACCGAGATGCTGCTCTGCGTGGTGACCGAGCAGTGCCTGGTCGCCATCGCGGACGGGCCGCCGAGCGTCCCGTTGGTCAAGGCCGGCAAGGTCCACGCCTTGGCGGTCACCGGCGCGGAGCGTTCGCCGGAACTGCCCGACGTGCCGAGCATGGCGGAGCAGGGGCTGCCCGAGGTCAATATCCATTTGTGGAGCGGCGTGTTCGCGCCGGCCGCCACGCCTCCCGCGATTGCCAAGAAGCTCGAAGCCGCGCTGCGGCAAGCCATCCTGGCGCCCGAGGTCAGCGAAAAGCTCAAGGCCATGGCGGTGGACCCGGGTGGCACCTCTTCGGAGGATTTCCGGCAAATGATCGACTCCGACATCAAGGTCTACGAGGGCGTGGCCAAAGCCGCGAATCTGACCTTCGAGGATTAGCGACGAGGCTTTTTCACCTCTCCCCTAAAGGGGAGGTGAAGAAGGATGTGGCCTGCGCAAGGTCTCATTTGCTTGCAATCCTTCGATTCAACCTGTACACGATGCGGCATCGACATTTGGCCGGACCACTGGGCCGCTTCGCATCGCACTGTGCGGCGCACGTTTCAGACTCTCTCCAAATTCGACGACCGGGAAACAGGCGCGATGTCGCGCCTGATCCCACGTGCACAACCGTCAGTGAAAGGAAAACTCATGACTACGGGTACGGTAAAGTTCTACAACGACCAAAAAGGCTTCGGCTTCATTCAGCCCGACGACGGCGGCAAGGACGTGTTCGTCCATGCGACTGCGCTCGAGCGCGCAGGAATTCGCGCCTTGCGCGAAGGTCAGAAGGTGACCTTCGAGGCGCAGACCGATCCGCGCTCCGGCAAGATCGCCGCTGACAACCTGTCGGCGATGTGATGCTTTCGGCCGGGAGCGCCCGTATCGGGACGCTCCCGGCCGGTGTGCTGCCGATCGGGGACCGGGCAGGGAGGTCGTGGTTCTCGACCTGAATTGAGATCACGTCCGCAAGCTGCGTGAACTGCGCTGTCGGACCCGTCGGTTCGTGGAGATAGGCCGGATCGGGCTCACCTTCGATCCGCGTCTGGCCGCCCCTGAGGTGACCGGAGTAACGCCGTGAAATGGCTCATTCTGGCGCTTTTCCTCGCAGGGATGTTTTCGTCTCTCAATTGGTACGAGGCCGCAGCCCGTGAGCGCAAGCTGGCTTTCGGAGTCATGACCATTGCGGCTTTTGCCCTCGTTATCGTGCTGGGCAGCACGATTCTGTGATCAGACCTGTCTATAAGACGACACCTGTAGGCGACACCTGTCTGTAAGACGACATCTGTCTGTAAGACGACACCTTCTACAAGACGACACCTGTCGGTGAGGCGACCGGCAACTTCGCGAGGCGACCCGGCTCAAGACGCCCTATGACATCTCCAACTCGCTTTCAGGGACCACCCGCTCGTGTCGCTCGGCGTCGCTCTTGATGCGGTAGTGAGGTTCCTCTGCGTTGTCCGGCATTAACCGTACGATCTCGTAAGCGCCGGGGGCCGCCTGACGAATGGAGCGAGGAATAAGCGCGACAGATTGGCCAACTTGGAATTTATGCATATTGGATTTCCCTCGATAGATTCGGCCGCCGCCCTCATATGGGAAGTGAACCAAGCTTTTGCTTCGCAGAAAGACAAAATTTGGACTCTTCAGCATAAACGCCGACGATTCCGGCTGCCGCGGCTAAATAGCGCTCATGGAAGATTTAGGTCGCATGTGCTACGTTTCGGTTTCTCGTGCTACGATGCGTTGCCGCGGTGGCGATCCTTCGGTCCCGCTGACCGTGATAAGCTATCACATTGGCAGGCTTAAGCACTCGAAAACTACGCGTCCATGGTTGATTTATTCGTTCAATGGAGGAGGGACATTTTGATGCAGATCTACATGTTCACGTCGGAGTCCAACCCGGGCTTGCATGCATTTGTGGGGGATCAATCGGGAAGCAAGCTGCCGCAGAACCATGGTCCTTGGCTTCCGGATGGTTCGATCAGGTCGGGCGAGCACCCTCCGCACCATTTTTCTCGCGCGAAGATCGAGCAGGCGATCAAATTTGATGGCTTCCAACTCTGGCGCATGAAGTCGGACAAGACGACGCCCGGCGATGGGACCCGCCCGCAAGCCGCTTGACCTTCGGCCTGGCCCAAATTTATCGGCAATTGCCCTCAGGCTGCCCTGCGGCGAACGCGTTTGCGCAACAATGCCGGAAAGGGTGCTAAAGAGGATCGCAGAGCCTGTGGGGTTATGGAGTCTCTGGGATTGTAGAGTCTTGCAATTGTAGAGGTCTTGCAGTTGTAGAGTCCTGTAATCGTAGAGTCCTGTAATCGCAGAGTCCTGTAATCGCAGAGTCTTGTAATCGCGGAGTCTTGGCGGGCCAAGCGCGAGCCATGGCGCGGCGGTCGAGCGAGGAGACATCGATGAAGTGGAACGATCAAGACCGCGGACCGTGGCAAGCCGGGGGCAAGGGCCCAAAGCCGCCCGATCTCGAAGAATTCTTGCGCCGCGGCCAGGACCGGCTGCGCTCGGCGTTGCCGGGCCGCAATTTCGGCGGGCAGGGGATCGCCCTGATCGCCCTCGTGGCGGTCGTGGTCTGGGGATTTTCCGGATTCTTCCGTGTGGATCCCGACGAGCTCGGCATCGTGCTGCGCTTCGGCAAATACGTTCGCGATGCCCAACCCGGCCTCAACTACCATTTGCCCTACCCGATGGAGGCGGCGCTCACGCCCAAAGTGACGCGCGTCAACCGGGTCGATATCGGCATGCGCGCGGTCGAGGCGTCCCGCGGCGGTACCCCGAACCTCAATGTGCCGGAAGAAAGCCTCATGCTCACCGGCGACGAGAACATCGTGGATGTCGATTTCTCGGTGTTCTGGTTGATCAAGCCCAATGGCGCCGGCGACTATCTGTTCAATATCCAGCAGCCCGAAGGCACCGTGAAGGCAGTCGCCGAGAGCGCCATGCGTGAAGTGGTCGGCCGTTCCGAGATCCAGCCCATACTCACCGGTGCGCGGCAGACCGTCGAGGTGGCGGTCCAAGACCTGATGCAGCGGACGCTCGACCACTACGGGGCCGGCGTCCAGGTGACCCAGGTGCAGCTGCAAAAGGTCGACCCGCCCGCGCAGGTGCTCGACTCGTTCCGCGACGTGCAGGCGGCGCGCTCGGATGCCGAGCGGGCTCAGAACGAAGCGCAGACCTATGCCAACCGCGTGGTGCCGGAATCGCGCGGCCGGGCCGCGCAGGTCACCCAGGCGGCGGAGGCCTATCGCGAGCAGACCGTCGCCGAGGCCACCGGCCAGTCGGCGCGCTTCCTCAAGATCTACGATGAGTTCAAGAAGGCGCCGGCCGTCACCCGCGAGCGCATGTATCTCGAGACCATGGAGCGGGTGTTCGCGGGGACCGACAAGATCATCATCGATTCCACCACGCAATCCGCTGCGCAAAACGGCGTCGTGCCCTATCTGCCGCTCAACGAGCTGACGCGGCCGCCGCCGCAAGCGCAGAATCCGCCGCCGAACCCACCGCAGGCTGGAGGCAACCGATGAGGCTCAATCTCGCCGGCGGCGTTTTGGCCGCGCTTGTGCTGGTGGCGTTGCTGATCGCATACGGCAGCCTGTTCACGGTCTACCAGACCGACCAAGTGCTGGTGGTGCGGCTCGGCGATCCGATCCGCGCGGTCACCGAGCCGGGGCTGAACTTCAAGCTCCCGCTTCTCGACAGCGTCATCTATGTCGACAAGCGAATTCTCGATCTTGAAAACCCCTCGCAGGAGGTGATCGCCTCCGACCAGAAGCGGCTGGTGGTCGATGCCTTCGCGCGCTATCGCGTCACCGACCCGTTGAAGTTCTATCAGACCATCGGCGTGATCGAAGGCGCCAATGCGCGGCTGTCGACGCTGCTCAACTCGGCGCTGCGGCGGGTGCTGGGCGAGGCGACCACGACGGACATCGTGCGCGACAAGCGCGCAGAGCTCATGGCGATGGTGCGCGATCAGCTCGAGAAAGAAGCGCAGTCGTTCGGCATATCGGTGGTGGATGTGCGGATCAGACGCGCCAATCTGCCGGAGCAGAACAGCCAGGCGGTCTATCAGCGCATGCAGACCGAGCGGCAGCGGGAAGCCGCCGAATTCCGCGCCCAAGGGAGCCAGCACTCCCAGGAGATCCGCGCCAAGGCGGATCGCGACGTGACCGTGCTGATCGCGGAAGCGCAGTCCAAGGGCGAGCAGACGCGCGGCGAGGGCGATGCCGAGCGCAACCGGATCTATGCCGACGCCTATGGACGCGATCCTGACTTCTTCACGTTCTACCGGTCCATGCAGGCCTATGAGAACGGCTTGCACGCCAGCGACACGCGCATGCTGCTGACGCCTGATTCGAGCTTTTTCCGCTACTTCGGCAACCCGTCCGGAAAGGCTCCCGAGGGTGCCCCGAAATAGCCTCCCGGTTCCGGTCCGATAAAGCACGTGGCGCGGCCGGCGCCGCCGGACGTAGACTGCCGATGAACTCGTCAAGGCTCCTAAGCAGGGAAGCGGCGCATGAAGGTGGACAGGGAGGTCCCGGGCTGTTTCGGGCGCAAGGATCTCGTCTTTGCCGGCAATCCGGAGGACGAAGGACGCGCATTCGGCTGGCTGAACTCCCTGCGCAAGCGCGAAATCAGCTGGGAGGATGCCAGCGCGCAAATCGCCGACTATCTCAAGTCGAGAAATGCAAGCGACGCACGCATCCAGGAGCAGGTGGAGCGCGCGTCCCAATTCCTCAAGCCCTGGCTTCGAGACTGATCCCATCTCGGCCGCGCAGGCGAAAATTGCACAGGCAAAAATGGCAACCCGACAGGCCCGGCTGGACGCGTTTCCCAACGATGCTGAAAGACCGGAAAACCAGGCCTTCGAGGTCCTGTGCGAGGATCATGTCGGCACTTATGCGCTTCCGTTCCTCTGCCATTGGCGCAATGACGATTGGTGGGGCGCCGAATCGGGCCAGCGCATCGACGCCAAGGTCGTGGGCTGGCGGAGGCCAGCTGGTTCGTGACGGTCATGCGGGCATCCGGGTGGGCGGCACGCGGTCGGGCGGCGAAGCGACCGGCATGGGCCTCCCTCGCGGGCTCGGATGGTCGTGAAGTTCGAGCCGAAGACGTGCTATGAGATGCTATGCAGGATCGGACTGCGTGAGGCGTTGATCTAAGCGGGCACGGCAGCTCGACCGCTCCAGGCGTGAGCCGCCCCCTTTAGGCCATCGACGATATCGACGGATCATGATCCGGCGCCGGGTTGGCGCCGGATCGGGAGAGAGTCATGGCAAGCAAGATCGAGTCGCCCCCGAAGCCGGACAACGGCAGCGCGCGCGCCGGCGAGGATGTCGAGACCCCGCCGGACAGCCCATTGCTCGATCTATCGGACGCTGGCGTCAAGAAGCTCATCCGCGATGCCAAGAAGCGCGGCTACGTCACCCACGATCAGATCAATTCGGTGCTGCCCTCCGAGGAAGTCAATTCCGAGCAGATCGAGGGCGTACTTGCCCTGTTCAGCGAGATGGGCATCACGCTGATCGAGACCGAAGACGCCGAACCCGAAGAGGATGAACAGCACGAACCGGAGGAGGAAGAGGCGAACGGCGGCAGCGAGATCGTCGAGATGAAGCGTTCGGCGGTTGCCAAGGTCGAGAAGGCGCCGCCGTCGGAACGCACCGACGATCCGGTGCGCATGTATCTGCGCGAGATGGGCTCGGTGGAGCTGTTGTCGCGCGAGGGCGAGATCGCCATCGCCAAGCGCATCGAGGCCGGCCGCGAGGCCATGATCGCGGGCCTGTGCGA
>Ga0182024_10016599_pt1 | contig 13951 bp, 8 predicted proteins | sample P32metaG_FD_120480 | JGI IMG/M metagenome (GOLD analysis project Ga0182024, IMG submission 120480) | Permafrost microbial communities from Stordalen Mire, Sweden - P3-2 metaG (Illumina Assembly) | ecosystem: Environmental > Terrestrial > Soil > Wetlands > Permafrost | place: Sweden: Stordalen... | reverse complement strand
CGATCGTTATCGGCGAGAAAAGCGACCGCCGCCGCGACATCTTCCGGCCGCGCGAAGCGCGCCATGGGCACGCGATTGACGATATCCTGGTCGGTGTAGGCACCGCTGCCTTGATCCGCGACGTCCATCTCGGTCTTGACCCAGCCGGGGCAGACTGCGTTGACACGAACCCCGCGGCCGCCCCATTCGGCGGCTAGCGTGCGCGTGAGGCCAATCAGTCCGTGCTTCGACGCGTTATAGGCGCTGCGATGGCTGATGCCTGCCAGACCCGCCACTGATGCGATATTGACAACGCTGCCGCTCCGGCGATGCAACATCTGAGCGCCCAGGTATTTGCACAGGAGGAATGGCCCCAATAGGTTAATGTTCATCACGCGCTGCCACTGAGCGACAGAAGTCGCCTCCGCCGGTGCGATCAGACTGACTCCGGCGTTATTCACGAGCACATCGGCCGCACCGTAGTCCCGCTGGACCTGTTCAGAGAGTTTGTGCACAAACGGCTCTGATGAGACATCGCCGATTGCGCCATCGACGCACAATCCTTCGGCGCGCAACGTCGACAGTTGTGTTTCAAGCGCTTGAATATCCGTAAGTATCACTCGATATCCAAGCCGGGCGAGATGGGATGCTGTCACGAGGCCGACACCCTGCGCCGCGCCGGTAACCACAGCCGTTTTCATTGGTAGCCTCTTATCGTCCTCTGCTCGGTGAACGCGAGACGATCACCGGCGCTGGTATCATGCACGTGCACGCTGCCTGGGAACAGTCGCAGAATCGGCGGCCGCTCGGAGGCGCGAAGACTTAGACAACGTGCCGACGCGGATCGTGTCCCAATGAACTCACAGGTGGCGAGCGCGCAGACGGTGCAGAAGACGCGCCCATGCATGCTCAAGGGCGGCGCACCACGATCGGCAGTAGGGGTGTCTTGATGGAAGCGGAATCAAAAATCGGCGCGACGGCGCTCGCCGATCGACACCTGTTGGCAATGGCAGGTGCTGTTCCTGCCGATTTTCAGGTCATGTCGCTTCATACGCTTGCGCGCGTATTGCGGCTTGCAGGCTAACCATGCAGACACCTGATCTTGTGCGACGGCGGTTTCTGCTCACGGTGTTTGTCGTTTCGGGATTCACCGGACTCATTTATGAGTCCATCTGGTCGCATTACCTCAAGCTCTTTCTCGGCCATGCGGCCTATGCGCAAACGCTCGTGCTCGCCATTTTCATGGGAGGAATGGCGCTCGGATCCTGGGCGATTGCGTACTACTCATCCCGCGTCAGACAACTCCTTTGGGGATATGTATGGGTCGAGGGGCTGATCGGCATACTCGGGATCTTTTTTCATAGAGCGTTCATCGCCGCCACGAATTTTTCGTTTGCCGCGGTGATACCTGCACTTCCCACGGCATTACTGATTCACGCCTACAAGTGGTCGCTCGCCGCTCTTCTCATCCTTCCGCAGTCCGTGCTTTTGGGAATGACCTTTCCGCTCATCAGCGGCGGGCTGATCCGGCGCTGGCCAGCTCGACCAGGAGAGACCCTGGCGACCCTGTATTTCACCAACAGCCTGGGGGCCGCGATCGGGGTTCTCGTCAGCGGCTTTGTGCTGATTAACCTTGTCGGTCTGCCCGGCACCATCATGACCGCTGGTCTCCTCAACATCACACTCGCTTTAGTGATCTGGGCGGCCGTTCGCGGGCATTTGGAGCCCGCGGCTGCGCCGGCCGCTGCATTGGCACCGTCTCGGCCCAAAGACGGACTGGCCAGATGGTTCACGGTCGCAGCCTTCCTGACGGGCGCGGCATCGTTCATGTATGAGCTCGGGTGGATCCGGATGTTGAGTCTGGTTCTCGGCAGCTCAACGCATTCGTTTGAGCTCATGCTGAGCGCATTCATCTTCGGTCTCGCATTCGGCGGACTGTATGTGCGCCGACGCATCGAGCGAATTCACGATCCAGTCTCCTATGTAGCGTACGTCATGATCGCCATGGGGGCTTTGGCCGCGCTCACCTTGCCGGCTTACAACCTGACGTTTGATTTCATGGCGTGGTTTTTGGGAACGTCGGCGCGCACCGCCAACGGCTATGCCGCCTTCAATGGGATCAGCCAGCTCATTGCCGCTCTGATCATGATGCCCGCGACCTTTTGCGCGGGCATGACGTTGCCGCTTCTCACTCAGGAACTGATGCGCCGCGGCACGGGTGAACGTGCCATAGGCACGATCTATTCGGCGAACACGCTCGGTGCCATCGTCGGAGTGCTAGTCACGATCCACGTGCTGATGCCATCAATCGGCGTCAAAGGCGTCATTCTTGGCGGCGCCGGCATCCACATGGCATTAGGCCTTTCGCGGCTGCTTGCCAGCCGGCATCACCCTTCGCGGACCTCGGGTATTGCACTGGCGGCATGCATCGCAGTTTTCGGAATTGCGCTGTTTGTCGTGAATTTGGATCCTGTACGGATGGCGTCCGGTGTCTACCGTACCGGATCCGCAGCGCTGCCAGAGGGCGCCACAGTCACTTACCTGCGGGACGGCAAGACTGCCACGATAAGTCTTGTGCAGCTTAACGGCATGGTGACGATCGCGACGAACGGAAAACCCGATGCGGGTATACAAATGGGGCCCGGCGAGCCGACGGTAGATGAAAGTACTATGGTGTTGGCCGCCGCAATACCGCTCAGCATGCAGCCCCACCCGGTGCGCGTCGCAAACATAGGCTTCGGCTCGGGGCTTACGACGCACACGCTCCTGACGAGCGCACTTGTCAAACGGCTCGACTCGATCGAAATAGAGCCGCTCATGGTGGAAGCTGCTCGTCAGGGCTTTGGCCCCCGTATCAGCAATGTCTTTGAGGATTCGCGCAGCCACATTGTGTACGAGGACGCCAAGACGTTCTTCGCAAGCACGCGTGAACCGTACGATCTGATCGTTTCCGAGCCATCCAATCCGTGGGTGAGCGGAGTCGCAACTCTATTCTCGGATGAGTTTTATAGCCGCATCACCCGTCATCTCGCCGCCGACGGGTACTTCGTTCAGTGGATGCAGATCTATGAAACGAACCTGGGAGTTGTCGCGTCGGTCATCAAGGCCTTGGCCCCGCACTTTGGCGCCTATGCCATCTACAATACTGACGATTTGGATATCTTGATCATCGCGACGCGCGGTGCGGCACTGCGGGCCGGGGATGATCAGCTATTGCAATCGCAGGAGCTGCGCGCAGAGCTCAACCGCGTCGGCGTGCAGTCGGTCGCTGACATACAGTCGCGCAAAATAGGCGATAACCTGACGATCGGACCGCTGCTGCGGACGCTACCAGTCCCAGCGAATTCTGACTTTTATCCCTTCGTGGATCTGAATGCGCCGCGTCTGCGCTATATGCGGGAGAACGCTCTGGAACTTCCCGCGCTCACCTTGCTACCTATTCCGTTTTTGGAGTTACTTGACGGCGGGGCGCCGCGGGGCTCAACGGCCGAGCCCTCCCCGAGCAGCGTACTGGTTCGAGATCGTCTGGTGCGCCGGGCACTTGAGATTCGCCGTGCCGTGTCGAGTGGCAGTCTCGACAATCTGGATCCACAAGGCGCGGCATATGTGGCGCATATAGACACGAGCGCGGAGCGGTGTGCCGCGCCGGATGTGAAGGATGCCTGGACGACTGCGGTGCGCAACATCAGCGATTATACGGCCGCATATTTGACCGCGGGCGAGCTCGAGGAAATCTGGAATAAGGTCTTGTCCAGCCCCTGCTATCGCAAAGTGGACGAGGAGCAACGGTCGTGGGCGGATTTGCTGACGGCAATCGCCCGGCGCAACGCGCCTGAAATCGTGAAGTTTGGTACAGTTCTCCTCGGGCGGCATTTAGGCAATTCGCCCGACGACATCGCATATCTCACTACCGTCATTGCTGCAGCGAACGTCCGGATGGGAAATATTGAACGGGCACGCAACATCCTCCAAGCGCAGTGGAGCAAGGTAAATCATGCCGGGCAATTCGATTTTGCGCTTCGTGAGCTTTCAGCGCTGACACGCGCGGCAGGTGCCCCAATGATCGCACAGGCGGCCCCGTAACAGACGCAACGTCCAGCGGCACGCACGGCAAGTTGCGCAAGGTAATAATCGCCATGAAGAAGCTGAAACATGAGTCTGAGTTGTTTAAGGCAGCGTTGCTTGCAGGGGTCAAATATGCGGAAGGACGCGGCGCCGTTGAGTTCGAGCCCACCGATTCCGCAAGCCTGAAACTTCTCTATGTATATAGGCTCCTGGTGCACGACAAGGTGATCCAGCCGTTACCGGAAGAGCAGGTGAGCGAAGCCGCGTTGCGGCACAGGCTGGCCATCTGGTACGCAAGACAGCTGCCCGAGGATCATCCGTTATTGCGATGAGCGCGGTCGGCGTGTACGCAGGAAAATCCAAAGGGCTCAGTATCCAAGCCCTTCCGGAAGTTCGATGTTTCTACCTAAGTGCTGGAGCGCGAAGATCCGTTGCCGGCGGCGGTCATCTCACGCGACTGCCGCACTTGACTCATTGAGTCCATGCTACGGTGCAGAGCATGAAAACAAGCGAACGCGACGCTGGCCTCGTACGCGCAGTTGGGCCGTGGGGCCTTGCCGCCAGCACCGTCAGCATAGTAGTCGGCGCTTCAATTTTTGTCGTACCGGCGGCGCTTGCTGCCAACATCGGCCTGTACGCACCGTTGGCCATCCTCGTGTGTGCGCTGTCGGTGGGGTCGGTGGCAATCTGTTTCGCCGAAGGGGGGAGCCGCATCCCGAGCAGCGGCGGAGCGTACGGGTATATCGAAGCTGCATTCGGCCCTCTCACCGGCTACGTCGCCGGCACATTGTTGTGGTTTGGGGACGTACTGGCCTCGGGCGGGATTGCTGCGGCTCTGGCAGATTTGGGGGCGAGTCTATTGCCCGAGCCGTTTAAAGCATCCGCGCACGCACTGATCATCGTCGGCACCATCGGTGGCATCGCCCTGGTCAACATCGCCGGAGTCACGCGTGGCATACGTCTCGTCAATGCGACTACCATGCTGAAAATCGCGCCGCTCCTGATTTTCGTCCTAGTGGGCGCTTTTTCGATCCATGCAGGCAATTTCCAGCGATCCGGAGCCGTCAGCGGCACCGGTCTTGGACGCGCCGTGATTCTTGCGATGTTTGCATTCATGGGAATGGAAACCGCTCTTTCTGCGAGCGGCGAGGTGCTGCACCCGGAGCGCACCATTCCGCGTGCATTGGCGCTTGGTATGAGTGCAGTGACCCTGCTTTACTTGGGTATCCAGATCGTCGCGCAGGGGATCTTGGGCCCATCTTTGGCACTGTCCAAGGCGCCGCTCGTCGATGCGATGGCTGAGATCAGTCCGGCGCTGCGGTGGCTCATGTTGGCCGGTGCTGCGATGTCGATGGTCGGCTTCCTGAGCAGCGATATTCTTGGCACGCCGCGCGTTTTGTTTGCGTTCGCGCGCGATGGGCTTCTGCCGAAGTCGTTGGGACGCGTGCACGCACGCAGCCACGCGCCGCACGTGGCAATCGCATGCTACGCGGCCATCGCAATTGTCCTGGCGCTGACCGGGACCTTCACCGAGCTTGCCGTGCTGTCGGCCCTCACCACGGCCCCGCTTTATATCCTCGGCTGCGCCGCGACCTGGCGGATCGTCCGAGGCGGCGTCGCACAGAGCGGCGAGCCATTGAACTTCCGCTGGTTGGGAATCGCGACGCTCCTCGGAATTACCAGCATGGTTGCGCTGGTCGCGCTTGCCTCACGCGAAGAAGTCCTCGGACTGTTTGTGTTCATGGCCGTCAGCGTCGCCGTCTACTTGTTGCAGACAAAAATCAGGCGATCGGCGCAGCGCTAGCGCGCGCGGGCGTCGTCTGAGGCGGCGACGGCTTAGCTTTCTGCGCTGGATCCGTGAGCGGCTGCGGTGCGCAGCAGCAGTTCTCGCAGCGTACTCAACTCGTAGGCGCTTGGTGGATCGGTAGCCCTGACGCGCGAAAAGTACCGCACGGGCCAGCCGGTTGCCGCTTCGATCGCTGCGCCCTCGATCCCGGGATGAATCGATGCGACCATCAATTCGCGCGTCGCCGGATCCGGCTCAAAGATGCACAGATCCGTGATGACCGCTACGGGACCCTTGCCCGGTAGGCCGGCGCGCTCGCGCGCATCACCGCCGTCGAGGAAACCGGCGGAAGTCAGGAAGTCGAGCTTCTGCACCAGCGAGCGACGAGTCTGCTGCATGATAATGAGCACTTCTCCTGCGAGAGCTGCGATCTCCGGCGCACCCCCGGCGCCAGGCAGACGCGTCTTCGGCTTCCGATAGGGGCCGATGACCGTTGTGTTGATATTGGCAAATCGATCGATCTGCGCGGCGCCGAGAAACCCCACGTCGATGCGGCCGCCCTGCAGGTAATAGCGGAAGATTTCGGGAGTGGATACCACTGTGTCGGCAGTCGTGGCGAGCTCGCCGTCGCCGATGGACAAGGGCAGTACGAAGGGCTTCGCGCCGATGGTGCCCGATTCATAGATCAGACTGACGCGCGGCGCGTGGGTGAGGCGTGCCAGATTGGCGGCAGTCGACGGCAGCCCGATGCCGACGAAGCACGTGGCGCCGTCACGCAGGCGGCGCGCGGCCGCCACGGTCATCATTTCGCTTGTCGAATAAGTTTCTGCGCTCAAGAGTGCCGATCCTCTTGCTCGCATCTTTCAAGCGTACGGCGGAACTCGGCGAAATCGGCGGTCTGCACAATGTGGCGCTGCATCCACCTGAGGAATGTGTCGCGGTCGCGGGCAATGCCGTTCCACGCCTTGTATAAGCGATTGTCGCGCTCGTAGTAGCCAAGCGCATAGGAGGGAAAGGCGCCTCCCGGCACGACAGAGACCGCACTGATCAGCCACTCCGGCAGCACGCAGGCATTGGCCGGCGCGCGCAGGTCATCAACGATCTCCTCAACTGTTACGACTACGCGCTGCGCGGCGAGTGCAGCTTCCTTCTGCACTCCGAGAATTCCCCATAGGAGGACGTTGCCCCGCCGGTCGGCCTTCTGCGCATGAATCACCGTCACGTCCGGTCGAATCGAGGGTGTCGCGGCGAGGCGCTCTTGCGTGAACGGGCAGGTGATGAAGCGGATCCGATCGTTGTACTTGGGCAGATCTGATCCGGTGTAGCCACGCATCACGCTAAACGGAAGATTTGCCGCTCCGGCGACGTAAGCGCTCGCAATATCGGCGTGACTGCGCTCCTCAATCTGCAAAGGGTGTGGCCAATCATTCTCGATCGCGTCCCGGAACCTATACAAGGACCCGGCCCCGGGATTGCCGCCCCAGGAGAAAGTGAGCCGCGCAGCGCACCCCATGCCGATCATCTGGTCATAGATGAGATCGGGGGTCATGCGCACGAGCGAGAGATTGCGCCGCTGCTGGCGGATCACCTCGTGACCCGCGGCGAAAGGAATGAGATGCGTGAACCCCTCCAGCGCAAGGGTATCGCCATCGTGCACGTTTTCCGCGATGGCTTCCCGTAGAGACACGATATGCGACATAAATATCCACTGCTGCTGTGCAACTTGCGCGCGATCCGCTGATGCGGTGCCTTGCGGCCGGACGCGCCGACTGATGCGGCGGTACTACTGCATGAGGCGTCGTTGAATATTCATGCACGGGGCCGCCGTCACCGTCAACGCCTGGAGCTTAAAGAGCTCGCAGGTGAAGCGAGGAGGAGCTTGAGGGCGCGCAAGTGTTATCGTTCGCAGCAGGTCCTGTCGCATCCAGCCGAGTTCGCGAAGTGGCTGATCAGTCCGATATCCCTGCAACGACGCGCAATGCCGGTGGCATCCAGCGCTTCTGGTCATCTGCCGGCGATCCGCCGCTGCCGCGGGTAAGCCGCGCTGAGGGTCTATATGTATGGGACACCGCGGGGCGCCGCTACATTGACGTGACCTCCGGACCTGTGGCCGTCAATCTAGGGCACGGCAACGAGCGTGTTCTGCGGGCGATCCATGAGCAGTCATCGCGTGTGTGCTTCGCGTATCCCAGCGCCTTTGAAAGCGAGAGTAATGTCCGCTTGAGCGAGCGCCTCGCGGAGGAGGCGGGGCCGGGGCTGGAACGCGCGTTCTTTGTTTCAAGCGGATCGGAAGCGGTGGAAAAGTGTCTACAGTTCGCGCGGCGCTATGCGCTCGCGAGCGGCCAGACGGCGCGCTACAAAGTGATCAGCCGCAACCCGTCGTACCACGGCAGCACGCGCGCCACGATGGCCCTGTCGGCGGACCCGGGGTACGCCGCGTATTTGGCGCCAGGACACACGGGCATCCACGCTCCGGCACCGTGGAGTTACCGTCCGGCCGCAGGCATGGATGCCGCCGGGCACGCCGAGCAGTGCGCGGAAGCGTTGCGCCGCACGATCCTGGCGCAAGGCCCAGAAGAAGTGCTGGCATTCATCATCGAGCCCGTCATGGGCTTCTGCGGAGGCGCGGATCATGCGCCGCCCGCCTACTACCGCCGCGTGCGCGAGATCTGCGATGAGTTCGGAGTGCTCCTCATCTATGACGAAACAATCAGCGGCGCTGGCCGCACTGGCAAATTTCTGGCAGCGCATTGGTGGCCGGGCGCCAATCCGGATCTCGTGACTCTGGCGAAAGGAATCGGCGGCGGCTACGTTCCGCTGGCGGCATTTCTGGCGCCCGAACGACTCGTTGATCTCGTTGTCCGTGCCGGCGGGTTTCACTTCGGCCACACGCACAAGGGCCATCCGCTCGCGTGCGCTGTCGGACTGGCAGTGCTCGAGGAAACAGTGGATCGCAAGCTCATCGAGCGCGCGAACACGCTCGGCGCAAAGCTTCGGGAGAGCCTCGATGGACTAAAGGCTGATAATTCCATTGTCGGCGACGTTCGTGGCCTCGGCCTTCTGAACGCTATCGAGATCGTCGCCGATCCGGCGACGAAGGCCATGCTGCCCAGATCGCTCGATGTCATTGGCCGCATTAAGGCCATTGCACGCGCCGAGGGGTTTCTGATCTACGGCCGCCGCAGCCACGCCGGCAGGTTCGGCGACTGGATCATGGTGACGCCGCCACTCATTGCGACTTCTGCAGAAATCGACGAAATCGTCTCGGGTCTTGCGCGCACGTTGCACACTTACCGCGACGAGCTCGCCGCGGCCGGGCTCATCGACGCTCGCTCATGATGGTACGCGCGGCACGGATCTGACCGAGCGTCGCTGTGCGCTCCTCGTCAGTGTTGTAATCCGTATTTGCCGCCGCCGCTGCTTCCAGCCGGTCGATCCAAGTCAGAAAAAACTCCGCATCCTTGCTGCAGTGAAGGGCGGCGCCGCCCGTGTGGAAGAAAAAGGCATTGGTCGTGGCATACGGATAGATGTCAAAGATCTCCGGGCGCGCCGCATCGTCCCAGGCGCGCACCAAAAGCCAGCCATTGCCGCTGACATCAATCTTGCCCTCAAAGTCCGCGGACAGGTGCGTGCCCGTCAGTTGAATCCTGCGCACCACTTTGCCGTTCATCACGATCTCAAGGTGATCGACGGGCACGATCGAGCGCAGGAAACCCTTGTATTTGAGGTGGGTTTCGCCCGCGCTAATAACAGCGTCCGACCCGGGTGGCTGACCTTCGACGGTAAGGCCAAGGAGCGGCCCGTTGGTCGCCAGCGTGCGCCCCGCGTGCAATCCCGCAAGCCACTGTCGCGTTCGTGCCGCCGTATCCCTGGCAGCGGTGGCCGTGCCTGCAGGCTCAGTCAGCGCGTAGACACGATTCATACCCACCGGTCCACGCAGGGATGCGAAGTTTGCCATGGCGTCCGTTCCGGCGGCAGCGGCGGGATGGAAACCGCAATTCAGAAGGCGATACCAGATCGCGGCCGAGGTGCGATGCTCGCTGAAGCCCAGGACCTCGTAGTAGTCCACTTTCCCCAACGCGACATCGACCGGTAACTCTGCGGTGAGCGCTGCCGGTGCATACGGGTCCGGCATGTCATCGAAGGGGTGCACGTAGCCCACGAGCGCGCCCTGCGCGTGCGCAAGATCCGCAATCGCCGCGTTGGTTGGATAAAGACTCGCAGCTGCCGTGTTCGTATAGCCGACGTAGCCGGGGATCAGATATTGATCATTGAGACCGAGGAGGCCCAGATGACCCCAGTAGCTCGTGTGATATTCCTGCCCAAATGACAGTAGCACCGAGTCGGTGGAAGCTTGAGACGACAGCGGTGAAAAATAACCGATGTCCGGTATTCGCTGTTCCTTGTTCACGACGAGGGCGAACACGACATCAAGATCTTCGGCATCCGCCTGTCGCACCAGATGCGCGGGCGTGTTCCGGTAGGTGCCGGCGTAATTCATGTGCACGTGGACGTCGGCGCTCAGCCATTGAGCACTCCAGTTCGGGGGGAGCGCGAGCGGTTGAAGCGTGACGTCTAAGTTGCGTGTGCCGCCGGAGTCGACCTGCACGACACGATGTTCGACCTGATTCTCAAGACCGCGCCACACCGTGACCGATGCGGTGCCGGTAGGAAGCGTCACCCGTGCATCGCCGTCGCTGTGAAAATAATGCGTCTCGAACGCGCTCAGGCGCCGGTCGAAGCCGTCGTCGGCGTGCATCCAGGCGTCATCCGGCGCGTAGGCGCGCCCGTCCGATCCTACGATGGCGATGCGGGCGGCCTTGGGTCGACGCTGCCCATCGAGGGTGCGCAGCCGCAGTTCTCCGGTCGGCTGCAGATAGTGTCGGGTGCGGATTTCGAGACTGCGTTGAGCGCCGCCGACCGCGTCCTGCAGAACGATCTGCGTACTCCCGGTGCGATTGGAGATGAAGGCAATCTTCGAGCCGTCGTGTGACCAGCGCGCACCCGTGGCGTCGAAGTCACCGAATGTGAGCGGTATCGGGTCGCCGCCGCCGGCCGCGGTGGTGATCCACAATTGATGCCATTGGCGGCCCTCGTACGACGAATAGAGAACCCTTTTTCCATCGGGGGACCATGCGGGCCGCGCCTTCCATGTCGTCTCTTCGTGCCTCACCGCGCGTGGCGCGGCGCTCGCGGACAGGCCACGCCGCCAAATGTCTCCGGTGCCGTAGACCGCTTCCGGATTGCCGACGTAGATAAGCTCCTGGCCGTCCGGAGACCAGGTGGGACTGATCTCGTGATCGAAAGGACTGTAATAATAGCGTGCAACGCTGCTTCTGCGTTCGGGCCACACCGCGTGTCCGGTCAGCCCATCCGTACCCACATCGCCAACGAATACATGAAAGTGTCCCGTCCCGAAGGTGGACACCCAGGCAATCCTTTTCCCATCGGGAGACCAGTGCGGCTCGACGTTGACCGCGTGGTTGCGCGTAAGCTCCCGCACTTTGCCCGAGACCATATCAAGCTCCACGAGCTCCAGCGCATCGTCGCGATAGCGCACGAACGCAATGTGTCTGCCGTCGGCAGACCAGTCAGGCTGGAAGTCGTAGCCGGGCCCGGCGACGAGTTCCTCGGCCTGTGTCGAGTTGATGTCCTGCTTCCACAGGCTCCCCTGCATCGAGTACACGAGCGTGCGGCCATCCGGCGAGAACGCAACGGCGCTCGGACCGCTCGTCAGCTGGGGCAGATACATCTCCCGGAAGTAATAGGGGTGCGGAACGATGATCTGTTTGAGCACGGGTTGCCGCTGCGCCTGTGTGGGCGGCGCGGCCGATAGGCACGCGAGCGCGCCTGCCAAGGTCAGAAGCTGCGCGGCCGTAGTGCCCGGCCACGGCAGGCGTCGCACTAGTGCAACTCCACCTGCGCTTCCTGCATCGACTGCTCGAGCATTTCGAGGCCTTCATCGACACGAGCGGCGTCGATCATGAGAGGCGGTATCAGGCGAATTCCGCTTGCGCCGCATTCGAGCAGCAAAAGTCCGTTGTGATAGGCACGGTGCACGATTTTCGTGGCAAGCGCCTTGGCAGGCGATTTCGTCGCGCGATCACTGACGAACTCGACTCCGATCATGAGACCCCGCCCGCGCACATCGCCGATGAAATCGAATTTCTTCGTAAGCCCCGCGAGCCGCTCGAGGATCCGCGTTCCCATGCGGGCCGCGTTGTCGGCATAAGCGTTCTTCACCAGATCGAGGGTTGCAATCGCAGCCGCACAGCACAGCGGATTACCGCCGAATGTGTTGGCGTGCGAACCGGGAGTCCATTTCTGCATGATGCGCGTTGGGGCTATGGCAAGGCCAATGGGAAGCCCGGACCCCAGGCCCTTCGCAAGCGTCAGGATGTCGGGCTTTACGCCGCAGTGTTGCCAGGCGAACATTTTCCCCGTGCGCCCTACACCTGCCTGCACTTCATCGAAGATCAGCAGAATGCCGTGGCGATCGCATAGCTGCCGAAGACCTGCGAGAAATCCCTCAGGAGGCACGATATAGCCGCCTTCGCCCTGTATCGGCTCGACCAGGATCGCAGCGACTTCATCGGCAGGAACATTGCGCTCCATCAGCTGCTCGATGTATGCGACGACCGCCCGGCCCTGGTCGTCGCCGGCGAATAATGGCCGGTACGGGTTGGGATACGGCACATGAGTGACGCCCGGCATGGTCGGAAAATAGCGCGCCTGCTGGGTGTATTTGCTCGCGGTGAAAGCGAGCGCGCCCATCGTGCGCCCATGAAAGGCGCCCAGAAAGCCGATGTAGCGCGAGCGCCCCGTCGCGTAGCGTGCAAGCTTCAAAGCCGCTTCCACGGCTTCCGCGCCGGAATTTGCGAAGAACGAAACGGCCGGTCCGCTCACCGGATCGAGCTCGCGAATGGCTTCGGCGAGCTTGACCTGGCCTTCGTGCCAGTAATCGGAGGAAATATGCAAAAAGCGCGTGGCCGCTTCCTGGATCGCGGTCACGACTGCCGGATGGCAGTGCCCTGTCGAGCACACGGCGATTCCGGCCGCAAAATCCACGAAGCGATTGCCGTCCACGTCCCACACTTCAGCGCCGCGTCCATGACTCATGACGAAGGGGTAATCGCGCACGTAGCTCGGTGAGACGACCTCGCGATCGCGCTCGATCAGGGCGCGCGCTTTCGGGCCGGGCAGGCGGGTCTTGTTGTGAATGTCATTCATAGCGGGTATCCAGGTTCACTCGACGAGCGTCTGCGACTGCTCGCGTTGGTAGAGGGCCAGGTAATAGGATGAACCAATTCCCTTGCCCGTGCTGCCTGAGCCTTTCCAGCCGCCAAAGGCCTGATAGCCCGGCCACGCGCCGGTGGTGGCACCCTGCGGGCGGTTCGCGTAGGCGACCCCGGCTTGGATGTTTTCGAAGAACCAGGGGACTTCTTCCGGGCCGCCGTAAAAGCCGGCGGTGAGTCCGAGCGAAGTTTCATTCGCGCGCGACATTGCCGCCTCGAGATCGGCCACGCGCGTGATCATTGCAATCGGCAGAAACATCTCCTCGCGCCAAAGGGGATGCGCAGCCGGCGCCTCGGCAAGGGTGGGCGCACAGAAGAAGCCGTCCGCAAGAGCGCCTTCGGTCAGCGGCTTGCCACCGCTGAGAATTCTGGCGCCGCCTGACCTAAGCTCTGCGCAGAAGCGCACGTAATTCTTGCGCGCGCGCGCGTTGACCACGGGGCCCATCCAGTTCTCACGGCGTGTCGGATCGCCGACGCTCAATCGCGCAACTGCCTCAACGAGGCGCTCGCTCAATTCATCCGCGACGCTCTCCTGCGCGTAGATCCGCGATGCGGCCGAGCACTTCTGGCCGCTTAGGCCGAAGGCGGAACGAACAATGCCGACTGTGGCGCGTTCCAGGTCCGCCCGCGCACTGACAATGACCGGGTTTTTGCCGCCCATCTCTGCGATGCAGGGCCGCGGCCACCCACCGGCACCCATGCGGCGATAAATCTGCATGCCCACCTCATGCGAGCCCGTGAAGGTGATGCCCGCTGTATCCGGGTGACTTACCAATGCCTCGCCGGCACTGTCGCCACGGCCGCAGATGTAGTTGAACACGCCGCT
>Ga0182024_10016598_pt1 | contig 13952 bp, 11 predicted proteins | sample P32metaG_FD_120480 | JGI IMG/M metagenome (GOLD analysis project Ga0182024, IMG submission 120480) | Permafrost microbial communities from Stordalen Mire, Sweden - P3-2 metaG (Illumina Assembly) | ecosystem: Environmental > Terrestrial > Soil > Wetlands > Permafrost | place: Sweden: Stordalen... | reverse complement strand
TCAGAGGCGAACCAGGCATCGGCAAGACCACCTTGTTGGCGGCGTTCGCGCAATCGGTGGTGCCGATGGACGCGACCGTCGTCTACGGGCGATGCGACGAGACCGGGGTACCGCTTCAACCGTTCCGCAGTGTGCTGGCCGACTGCGTCGAACACGCACCGGTCGACCTCCTGGCCGAGCATGTCGCGCGCTGCGGTGGCGAGCTCGAACGGATCTGCCCACAGCTCGCAACGCGAGTCGAGACTGCTCCGGACCCAACGGTGTCCGACGACGCCACCGAACGATTCCTCGTGTTCGAGGCCGCGACCGATCTCCTACGTCGCATCGCGACGCCGCGGGCTCTTGTCCTGATGTTCGACGACCTCCAGTGGGCAGAGCCGACTGCGTTGTTGATGTTGCGTCACATCACGCACGCGCTGGCCGACGCACCGGTTCTCATTGTTGCCAGCAGCCGCGAATCAGGTGAGCACGCTTCGGAGCAATTGCGAACCGCGCTTGCCGATCTCGAACGCGGCGAGCATCGCGGTTTGCAGCTCGCCGGTTTCGACGACGACGAGCTGGCCGATCTGGTCGCCATCGCCGCTCCGGTGACCGGCGATATCGAGGCGCGCCGCGTCGCCGCCGCGTTGCGTGTGGAGACCGCCGGTAACGCGCTCTACGCTTCGCAGCTCATCCGGCACTGGGTCGAGTCGGGCCGCTTGGACGATACGGGCATCACCACATCTGACCTGCCGGCCGCGAGTGGGGACGATGTACCGCCGAGCCTGCGCGACGTCGTGTGGAGCCGGGTCAGCGCGCTCGGTGCCGATGCGTCGCGCATCCTGACCGCGGCGTCGGTGCTCGGTATCGAGTTCTCCGAAGACGTGCTCGTCGACATGATCGGGCTCCCGGAGTCGGTTGTGGTCGAAACGCTCGATACCGCAACGCGAGCCGGTCTCCTGGTCGACGCCGGGTCGGTACGGCGATCAACGCGGTTCGTGCACGCGCTCGTCGCCAACGCGTTGTACGCCGACCTGGGGAGGTCGCTTCGCGTCCGCTTGCACGGACAAGCTGCCCGGTCGCTCGAACAGCGCACCGAGGACATCGGGCCCGACGTCGTGGTCCAGCTCGCGCGGCATTGTGCCCGCGCCGGCTGGCCCGGCGCGGCACAACGGTGGTCGACGCTCGCCGGCGATCAGGCGTTCGAGCAGCTTGCACCGACCGAGGCGGCGCACCACTATCGCGTCGCGCTCGACATGGCGATCGCAATGCATCGTCCCGACGCCGAACGCGCCGATCTGCTCGTACGGCTTGGCGACGCGCAACTCCGGGCCGGCGACCCGCAAGCACAAGACACCGTCGCGCAAGGTGCCGACCTCGCCCGCCGCAGCGGCGCGCACGACCCGCTCATCCGGGCTGCGCTCGCTTCGAACCCCGGATTCATGCAGATCGATCCGCGTGCAGCCGAGTATCTCGCGACCGTCGAGGCGGCGGTCGCGGTCGCGGACCAGGCCGATACCGCGACCTACGCCCGACTGCTCGCGCTGTTGGCACAGAGCCTCGTCTTCACGCCGGACGCCGAGCGCCGGGTCGCGTCGGCGCACCAGGCGCTCGAGCTGGCCGACGCGCATCATGATCCGACGTTGCTCGCGCGAATCGCGCCGGGTGTGCTCTGCGGACTGTGGGAGCCCGGGAGCGCCGACGTCCGGTCCCGCGTCGCGGCGAAAGCGGTCGCGGTTGCCGAAGCATCGGGCGACCCCCGACTCGTCTTCGGTGCCCATCTCTCGGTCTTCCACATCGCGATCGAATCAGCCGATCATGTGACAGCAGCTCGCAGCCTCGGCAAGCTCCGGGCGACGGCGCGCACCATCGCGGAGCCACGATTGCGCTGGACGGTCGGCCTTCTCGAGGCGTTCACGGCGACGATGGCGGGCCGCCTCGTCGAGGCCGAGTCGGCGGCGACGGAGACACTCGAGCTCGGCATGCAGATCGGGGCGCCCGACGCGTTCACGTTCTTCGCCGCCGAGCTGTTCGTGATCGGCACGTTCGCCGGCCGCCATGACGAGCTGTTCCCACTGGTGGAACAGGCGACGAAGGACAACCCAGCGGCCCTCGCGTTCAACCTCGCGTACGGCATCATCTGCACCGCCGTCGGGCGCGACCAAATTGCACGTGAGATCCTGGACGACGGGATGGCGAGCGGCTTCGCGGAGCTGCCCGTCGACAACATCTGGACCACCTCCATAATCGCCTACGCCATCCTCGCGATCGAGCTCGATCACGCCGACGCCGCGGCCCAGTTACTGCCCCTCGTCGAGCCATTCGCGAGCGATGTCGCGTTCAACGGCGTGACGAGTCAGGGATCGATCGCCGCCTACGTCGGGAAACTCGAGTCGCTCCTCGGGCGTCATGATGACGCGGAGGAACACCTGCGCGCCGCGCTCGACATCGCCGGGTCGTTCGGATGGCAGTACCACCGGGCGACCACGCTGTTCGCGCTCGCGCAGGCAAGGGGTCGCCGGCTCGGCCGGCTCGACACCGAAGGACAGGCCTGGCTCTGCGGGGCATCCGAGCTGTGCCGGACCTTGGGATTCCGGACCTGGATCTCCCGAATCGACGAGCTGGCCGATGCGCAGCCGGACGCCGCGCCGCTGCGTTGATGCCGGCGAGTCCGACGCCAGTCAGGATTTACGGTCAGGGCCGGGGTATCGAGGTCGCCGACACGATCTGGTCGAGGATGGACTGATCCGGCAACGTCGGCGCGTCGAGAGTCGGCAGCTCGCGGATGCGGTCGAACGCCTGCTCGATGAACGGGCCCTCGATGACCGGGCTGTGACAGCTCGCGATCGTCGTGATGTCGAGGTGCTGCACGCGATCGACGTACTTGCCGTACTTGTCGGTGTCGAGCAGCGTCAGCCACGGGCTCACAGCACCGAGCGCGAACAACCACAAGCCATGGAACCAGAAGTCCTGGTCGAGGTCCGCGATCGTCATACTCGGATCGGGTAGTGGCGTCGCGAACGTGTCGACGGCCCAGTACACGCCGGTCGTCGAGTCGTACAGACCGCGGGTCGTCGGCGAATCGAACACCGGTGGACGCAGCGCGTGCAGAACCCGGTCGCCCACATCGAACGTCTCGCCGTGCCCGACCCATCGGCAGCGCTCCAGCGGGAAGTCGAAGCAGTTCGTGTGACGTTCCACCATCGCCCAGTTACACACCAGCCTGGCGTTGGGGCATGCGGTCAAAGCTTCGTCGAGGTTGCCCGTGTGATCGACGTCGTCGTGCGAAAGGAAGATCCAGCGAACGTCCTCGGGCTCCACGAGCGAGAAGACGTCATCCAGCCAATGCTTCCGGTTCGCCGGCGTGCCGGTGTCGACGATGACCGGTTCCTTGCCCAGGATCACCATCGAGTTGATGTACACGAACAGCGGCTGACCGAGGGCGGGCTGCACCTGGTGAATCACGTACGTGTCGCTCGCGATCTTCGTCGGTGCAACGGCGGTGGTCGGTGCAATCGGGGCGAACGTCATGCTTCCTCCAGGCTGCTGTTCCATGCCGACGGTGCCGGGATCTGCGCGTCGTACGCGCAGATCCCGCGCCGATCCGCGGCTAGTTCCGAAGCTGCGGCGTGAGGCCGTCAACTTCCATCTCGGAGTACTCGTTATCGGCCCACGGTCCGACCGCGCCCTCAACGACCTCGCGTACCGCCGCCACTGACTCGCCTTCCCAGATGCAAATGCCGAGCCGGTGATCACGAGTTGCCGCGTGCACTGGCAGCGCGACACCGGCGGGGAGTCCGGCCTCGAGTGCTTTGGCCTCGGCTTCCTGGAACCCCTTGGGGTCATGGATTCGATGAATGACTGTCACGAACATGGGAATCCTCCATCCTTTTGTTGTGAGTGGCTCTCGCTGTGCACGCAGTGGTGTTCGGCTGGGTCGGGGCAGGCGTCAGCCCATCGAAAAGAACTCGAGTTGGATGTTGTCGGGGTCTCGGAACACGAGTACCGCGTAGCCGCCCTGGTCGTTGACCGGCGAGTGCTCGACTTCCAGTTCGGTGAGCTTCGACTCCCAGGCGTCTAACTCCGCGCGACCGGACACCATGAAGCCGATGTGGTCGAGTCCGGTCCTCGACTCCGAGAATCGCTCGCGTTCGTTGGTTTGGTGCGTGTGGAGCCCAACGCACATCGACCAGTCAGCCTTACCGAGCACGACGGCGTAACCGGCACCGTCGGGGTGTGATTCTTCCATCAGCTTGGTCAACCCGAGCAGGTCGCAGTACCACGGGACACCGCGCTCGATGTCGGTCACAGTGACAGAAACATGGTGGATTCCCGAGACGTCCGGCATGATGCTCCCGATCATTGTGATGTTCGATACGGCGCGGTCGTTAGGACTCGATGAGCATCACCATGGTCTCGGGCCGCACACCGTCAAACTTCATGGCGTCGGCCGCGGCTTGGGTCGCCAGTGCTGTTCGTAGCGTGTCCAGATCGGGCACCGTGACAATCAGCCCCACCCGATTCGTCTCATCCGGATCGACGAAGGTACGCACGGTCATCCCGAGCGGCCCGAAGAACTCGTTGCGCTTGGGTGAGCGAAGCCAATGATCAACGTCGTCAACCTCATGGAACACCATCACCGTCGTCATCGCGATCGTCTCCTACCGAGTCGTCTCACCGGCCAGCCGACCACCGTTCAAGCGGCGCTGGTACATGTACTCATCCGAGGACGACGATGGCAGCCCGAGCGCATCACTCGCGCATCACTTGTTGTTTGCGGACTGATCGCCGGCCGACGGTGGCTATCCACGCGCGCGGACGCTCCGTGCGGTCCCATACTTCGGGTCAGCCCGTCACTCCCAAGGTCGACAGTTCCGGATGTATCAGCTTCGCCGGCGCAACCGACCGAGTCGGCAAAAGCCGCAAACGCCGACAAGTCCAAGTCACGGTCGTCGGCGACAACCTCGAGATCCCCTCGGGCGGCGAAGTCATCCCGACCCACCCCATCCGCCACGACCGATCACGAGCACGGCGCCTTCGCCAACCCCGGCGGCCGACCCCACCGACCCAACGCCGCCTAACCCTCGCCTAACCCAACGACCCGCGTCACGCGACTACCGAAGCCACAACGTCGCACGACGACCGGAAGGTGACACATCGCGCGGCGACGCGCCTTGATGCGTGGCCGCTGTCCGAGCGAGTGTCAGCCCGCTAGTCCGTTGTCCGACGCCGGCCCGTGTCTATGGCTGTGAACCGTGTGGCCGATCGCACGTACGCTTCGTGGCCGTGACTCAACCGAGGAATCCGCACGCCGGTGCACCGTTCATCGACGACGCCGCGACCATCCGCGCGCACCTCGAAGAGGTCAGCGTTCCCGCGTTGTTGTGTTCGATGGTCCACATGACTGGGGATCCGTCGTGGATCCGCCGCGTCGAGCGTCCGCGCATGCTGACCACGATGGAGTTCCAGTCGGCGATGCCGGCCGAGGAGCAGGCCGCGGTATGCGACCGCGCGGTTGCCGCGATCGTCGACTACCGGGACCGCGGCTGCGAAGTGTTCGTACCCTCCGAAGCGCTGGTGCGCGAGATGATGGAGTTCCTCGCGGCCCGCCCGATGATCGAGGGCTCGGTGCCGCTGATGATGGAGGAACTCCAACTCGACGGCGTCGACACGCGTGCGGTGACGTGGCGTGACACCGTGCCCGAAGCGCGGCGCGCCGAATCAACGGTTGTCGTGATCGGTTGTGGCGAGTCTGGGATCGTCGCCGGCATCCGCTTGGAGGAAGCGGGATTGCCGTTTACCATCATCGAGCGCGCACCGGCCCCGGGCGGCACCTGGCAGGCCAATCGGTACCCCGGCGCGCGTGTCGACGTCGGCTCGCACCACTACTCCTATTCCTTCGAGGCGTCGGCGACCTGGAGCGAGTACTTCTGCCGCCAGCCGGAGCTGCAGCGGTACTTCGAGCACGTCGTGGACAAGTACGGGCTGCGTCCGCACTGTCGCTTCGATACCGAGGTCGTGAAGGCCACGTGGGACGACGACGCGCAGCTCTGGCGCGTCGTCGTGCGCGACGCCGTCGGGCGGGAGGACACGATCGACGCGCGCTTCGTCATCAGCGCGGTTGGCGCTCTGAGCCTGCCTCGGCTGCCGCAGTTCGAGGGCATGGAGTCGTTCGCCGGTCCGTCGTTCCACTCCGCGCGCTGGCCGGCCGACCTGGACGTCACAGGCAAGCGGTTCGCGCTGATCGGAGCCGGCGCGACCGGCTTTCAGATCGGGCCGACGATCGCCGATGTCGTCGACCGGCTCGCGATCTTCCAACGTACCCCGCAGTGGATCCTGCCGAACCCGTCGTATCACCTCTCGGTGCCTTCGGGCGACAAGTGGGCGATGCGGCACCTGCCGTTCTACGGGCGCTGGTTCCGCTTCTTGATGATGTACCCGGGGATCTCGATCAGCACCGATCCCTTCAGGTGCGACCCCGAGTTCGACGACCTCAGCGGCCGAGGGGTCAACCCGACGAACGCGAAACGGCGCGACCAGCTGACCGCGTGGATGGCATCGATCTTCGGAGACCGTGCCGACCTCCTCGACAAGTCCGTTCCGGCGTACCCGCCCGCAGGCAAACGCATCCTGCAGGACAACGGGTCCTGGCTCCGGTGCCTCATGAAGCCGAACGTCGACTTCGTCAACACGCCGATCGCGCGCATCGAGCCCGACGCGGTCGTCACAACCGACGGCGAGCGGTACGAGGCCGACGTCATCTGCTATGCCACCGGCTTCCAAGCGAACGACTATCTGGCGCCGATGCAGTTCACCGGCCGGGGTGGTGCGTCGCTGCATGAGCAGTGGGGCGACGAGCCGGGCGGCTACTTGGGGATCACGGTCCCCAACTTCCCGAACCTGTTCCTGGTGTACGGCCCGGGTACGAACCTGGCCCACGGCGCGAGCATCATCTTGCATTCGGAATGCCAGGTGCAATACACGATGGAGGCGATCCGCACCACGCTCCAAGCGGACGCGCGCAGCATCGAGGTTCGCAAAGAGGTGCTCGACGAATACATGACGCGCTACCGCGCCGAGATCGACCAGCTGATCTGGTCGCATCCGACGATCGAGCACACGCACTACAAGAACCGCCACGGCAAGATCTTCACGCTCTCGCCCTGGCCCATCGAGGTCTACTGGAAGTGGACCCACACGGTGGATAGCGCCGACTACATGCTTTTCTAGATCCACTGATCCGAGAGCTGAGGTTGCTCTTTCGAACCTTCAACGTTCCAGGTACGACGGTCATGGCAGTCGTCCGAACCCTGCACGTGCGCGTGTCCAAGACCGGCGCTTCGGGAACGCAGGCGGAGGCGCCTGTCGCGCGTTGTGGGACGGGTTTGCGTGCGCCGCCCATGAGCACGTCGCCGGTCAGGTGTCGCTGCGACCGTGGGTCACGGCAACGCTCATCGTGCAGACGCGGCCTCGGCTCGATCGGCGCGCACGGCCCGCCGTCTGGCGGTCGACAGCGAGCGAGCGGCGGCTTGGGCGCCGTCGCCGAGGCCGATCGACATCCGGGTGAGGATCTCGCTGTACGAGCGCACCGGGTCGCGGCCGACCGCGCCGAAGAACCCGGTGAGCTCGAGCGTTGTGTGGCCGTGCAGACCGGACCAGACAGCTTCGCCGGCGGTGGTGACGTCGTCGACCTTCCATCGGCCCGCGTTGACGCAGGCGTGGATGCGACGGAGGAGCGAGACGAAGGTGGACCGAGCCGCCTCGAGGTCGGCGGGATCACCGAGCCTGAACGCGGCCAGTAAAGGACCGAACATCACCGCGTACAGGTGGGGTTCGCGCAGCGCGAAGCGGCGGTAGCCCCAGGTGTAGGTCATCCAGTCGGCGACGGCATCGTCGGTGACCGCGCCGCGGTCCAGCTCGGTCCCGAAATCGTCGAACCCGCGGCGCATCACCTGTCGGGTCAGCTCGTCCATCCCGCCGAAGTGGGTATAGACGACCATCGTCGACGTGCCCAGCTCGCGGGCCAAACGTCGCGCCGACACCGCGCCCTCGGTGGCCAGCAGCCGCGCGGCGGTGTCGATGATCCGTTCGCGCAGACGAGGGTCGGCCGACCGGGGCGGCACGCCCGCCAGCCTATCCATAACACCGTCATTGACATCAGTCCATCACGGTGTTATGCATAACACCGTCATGCAACGGGCGGTCCGGCCGCTCGACATGACTCCGACATCAACGAACGACAGGAGACAGTCCGATGACCCAGACGATGACCAACACCGATGTCGTACGCCGGGGCTACCAGGCCTTCAACGAAGCAGACGGCGCAACCCTGACGAGGCTGTTCGACGAGCGTGCGTCGTGGGACACGCCCGGACACGGCATCACATCCGGCGTCGCTCGTGGCCGCGACGCGGTTTTCGCGCGGTTCGCGCTGTACGGCGAGGAGACCGCAGGAACGCTCAAGGCCGAGCTCCAGGCGGTGTTCGAGGCTGAGGACGGGCGGGTCGTCGGTCTGCACCACAGCAGCGGCGTGCGCAACGGGAAGCGGCTCGACACCGACGCCTGCCTCGTGTTCGAGCTCGAGAACGGCCGCATCATCTCGGCGCGAGAGTACGTCTGCGACCTCCAAAGCTCGGATGAGTTCTGGTCCTGATCTCGACACCATTGCGCTGTGCTTCAACCGACTGCATGCCGTGCCGGGTCGGCACGGCATGCACGTCGAGGCGGTCGCGCAACCCAGCGCTGTGGGCGCAGTGTTGCTCTGCGATCTACGGACAACTCGCACGGCGCTTCGACTTCCGAAGTCAACCCCGCGGGCCGGCTTCGCTCCGGGACGCACCTGCGAGCCACCGACGCGCACCGGAACGCTCGTGGAGCGTCTCCCGAACCGGCGCCCCGTAACGACGCCGCCCGGTATCCCCGAACGCCGGGAGACGGACGATCAGTAGCGGCTCGGTTTGGCGAGATTGAAGCGGTCCGCGAGACGAGCCACATCGAGTCGATCTCTGTCCCGCGGTGCGTACCCGCTGTGGTGTTGTATCTGAAGCTCAGGCGTCAAGCACGGGACCGCGCGGCCGAGAACCTGTCCCTCGCCGAATCCATCGGCGGGGTATGCGGCATCACCGCCATCCGGTCCAGCGGCACGCTGCCATCCGATTCCCTCACCGTCAAAGGCGACCGGATGAATATCCACCGTGCGACCGTCCGCGGAACGAAGTACCGCTCGCGTCGGAAGGTAGCTCTCGCTGAGATCCAACCCGAGCGGACGAAGCGCGGCGATGACATCGTCAACGCGCCTGAGTTCAACGACGATGTCAACGTCCTCGTGTGCGCGCGTCTGCTCGCCGAGTAGTGCGTCAACACCCCAACCGCCATCGAGCCAAGACCGGAGGCCGACGGCGCGCAAAGTATCGAGCACTTCGATCACATCCTCGCCTCGCACCCCATAGTCATATCCCCGCCCGGCCGGAGCGGCCCAGCACGAGCACGCGCGTCCCAATATCCCGCACAGTCCCTCGCCCGTATAGCGCCGGTTCTCAGCGCGCTCGTGGTGCGGTCCCCGCCGTTCGCTGCGGTTACTTGGGTCATCTGCGGGGAAGCTCACGACGGCCGGCGGCTCGGCTGTCAGGTTGCGCCAGGGATCGCGTCGAGGAGTGCCGGGTTCGAAAGCTGCGCGATCAGGTCCACTCGCTCCGCAGGCGCGCTTTTATTTCTCTGGCACCCATGGTCGCACCGCAGATCGCTAGCCCTCTCGAGTGCCCGAACGTTCGGCCCGCCTTGGCGGCAGTGCTCGAACCTCGCACGACACCCTGTCGCGACCCCTCGGCACGTGTCGCCAGGGCGAGCGACCATCTCGGTACGGCAACTCGGTCGCGGTTTGCGGCCAGCGCGACGGAATATTTGGACGGTTCACGACGCCCGTGCGATTGCGGCACCTGGCACGCTTCACAAGACCCTGTTCGTGTTGTCCGACGTCGATCGTATTGTGCGCCGAGCGGCCGAAACCTCCGGCATGCCCGGCGTTCGTGAGTAGCCTCACTCGTCGACAGCGAGGGGCCCCTATGCGCAGCGCCGGGATGAGCGCGGTCCTTCTCGAGCGGCTCGCGGCGGCCTGATGGCCACGACGGTCGCGGACTCGGCGGAGCTGCACGGCGGGATTCCTTCCGACGTGTACGGCCGGCGCATGGCGATCCTCGCCGTGCTCTGCCTTGCCCTCCTGATCGTCGGCATCGACGGCACGATCGTCAACGTCGCGCTGCCCAGCTTCGTGCGCGAGCTCAATGCGTCGCCGAGCCAGCTGCAATGGATCAGCGATGCGTACACACTCGTCTTCGCCAGCTTCTTGCTGACCGCGGGCAGCCTCGGTGACCGGTTCGGACGGCGCAGCGCGCTGCTCTTCGGGCTCGTGGTGTTCGGGCTCGGCTCACTCGGTGGCGCGCTGGTCGGTTCCGCGAGCGCGTTGATCGTGACGCGCGCCATCCAGGGTTTCGGCAGCGCGTTCATCATGCCTTCGACACTGTCGGTCTTGACCAACGTCTTTCCCGACGACGAGCGCGGCCGAGCGATCGGGATCTGGTCGGGAGTGTCCGGGCTCGGCGTCGCGATCGGGCCGCTCGTCGGCGGTTACCTGCTCGACCATTTCTGGTGGGGATCAGTGTTCCTGGTCAACCTGCCGGTGATCGTGGTCGCGGTCGTGGCCGTGATTGCGATCGTGCCCAACTCGATGGACCCGAACCCGCGGCCTATCGACGGGCTCGGAACCGTGCTGTCGATCGGCGCGCTGACGGGCATCTTGTTCGGGATCATCGAAGGACCCGGCCAAGGCTGGACGGCGACGCCGGTACTGATCGGATTCGTCGGCGGCGGAGCGATGCTGGTCGGGTTCATCGTGTGGGAGCTGCACACCCCGGATCCGATGCTCGACGTGAGCTTCTTCAAGAACCCGCGGTTCTCGGCCGCGTCGATCGCGGTCACGCTCGTGTTCTTTGCAATGTTCGGTTCGATCTTCTTTTTGAGCCAGTACATCCAGTTCGTGCTCGGCTTCAGCCCGCTGCAGGCCGGGGCAGCCCTGATCCCGGTAGCCGTCGCGTTGATGGTCAGCGCGCCGACGAGCTCGTTCCTCGTCGCCCGCTTCGGCACCAAGGCGATCGTGACCGTGGGGCTGCTGATCGTCGCGAGCTCACTCGCGCTGCTCTCCGCAGCGACGACAACCTCCGGCTATCCGCTCGTCGCCGCCGTGCTCGTCCTGCTCGGCCTCGGTATGGGACTGGCCATGGCGCCGGCGACCGACTCGATCATGGGATCGCTGCCGCGCGAGAAAGCCGGCGTCGGTTCCGCGGTCAACGACACGACGCGGGAGATCGGCGGTGCGCTCGGGGTCGCGATCCTGGGCAGCATCCTCGCCGCGAGCTACTCGGCCACCGTCGGCGCATCCGCAGTGGTGAAGGCGCTCGATGCAACCGGAGCCGAAGGCGCCAAGGCCGCGAAGGCGGTGACCGGTTCGATCGGTGGTGCGAATCAGGTTGCGCAGCTACTCGGCCAACTCGAGAAGGCCGGAAAGGTTCCGATCGGAGCCTCGCATGCCATCGTCGACGCGTCGAACGCGGCGTTCGTGCACGCGATGGGCCACACGGTGATCGTGGGTGCCGTCATCGCCGCGCTCGGTGCGCTCGTCGCCTTGGTGTTCCTGCCGTCACGGCCGATCACAACGCGGTCCGACGTCCAGGATTTGGGCGAGCTCGGCGACCTGGTCGTGCGCGGCGCGCACGAGCTGCCGACACCGGTCGGCGCGCAACGCAATCGGGACCTGCTCGGAGCCACGCTGCAGCTGCTCACCGAAGCCGGGTTCAGCAGCCTCAATTTCAACGGGATCGCGAGCCGGGCCGGAGTCAGTACGGGAACGATCGAGCGGGAATGGAACTCGAAGCTCGATCTCGTCATCGCCGCCCTCAACGCCGCGTTCGCCGAACACCCGATACCCGACACCGGCTCGTTCGTCGAAGACTGTCGCACGTACCTCCACCAAACCGTCGATGGCCTGTCGACCCCGGGTGCGCGATCGTTGATCGCAGATCTGGTCGGTGACTCGGCACGCGACGACACGTTCACGGCAACGATGCGTGAACGTCTCATCGGGCCGCGGCACCGCGCGGTGACCACGATGGTCGACCGTGCGGTGACCCGCGGCGAGTTGGCGTCCGACACTGATGCAGCAGTGCTCGTCGACACACTGGTCGGCCCGCTCTACCACCGGCTCCTCATCACCGGGGAGCCGCTCACACCCGGCGTCGCCGACGAAGTCGTCGAGCTCGTGCTGAGAGGTGCCGTGCACAACTGAGCCGAAGCTCAGTCGTCGTGCCGCCGGTCCCGATTTCGCGCCCGGCCGCGGGACCCCGCCAGCTCAGAGCACACCGATCAACGAGCGCGACTGACGCCCCATGACACGCGCCTCGATATGTCGCACCATGAAGTTCCCGATCGTCGCCGAGGCGCTCGCAATCGCGCGGTGGCGAGGGTTTGGTCGAGGGACCTGGATCGCGAAAGCACTGCGTACGGTCGACCCGTTCACCAGTCGTCCGTGCGCGAAGGCCCACGAGCGCGATCGCGAAGGCAGCGCGCTCGGGCATGGCAACTCCAGAGGCGTCTCATGTACGGTCACTCGCAGGCACCGTTGGGCGGGCGCCTGAGGAGCGGCATGGCCAAGCTGATCTACGTGGCGAACGTGTCCCTTGACGGCTACATCGAAGACGCCGACGGCAGGTTCGAATGGACCGAGCCCATCGACGAGGTCTTCACCTTCATCACTAAGCTTGTACGCCCCGTCGGCACCTACCTGTATGGACGGCGCATGTACGAAACGATGGCCGTCTGGGAGACCCAACCTGCCCTGGCTGCCCAATCGGAGCTCATGGCCGATTTCGCGAACGTCTGGCAAGCGGCCGACAAGATCGTCTACTCCACGACGCTGCCCGTCGTCTCGACCGCCGACACGCGGCTCGAGCGCCGCTTCGACCCCGATTCGGTCCGTGACCTGAAGACGTCTGCCGCCCGCGACTTGACCGTCGGCGGGCCGACCCTCGCCGCGCACGCGTTCAAGGCCGGGCTGGTCGATGAGTGCCAGCTCTTCATTTATCCGGTGCTCGTCGGCGATGGAAAGCCCGCATTCCCCACCGACGCCCACGTCCAGTTGGAGCTGCTGGAGGAACACCGGTTCAGCAACGGTGTCATGAACCTCCGCTACCGCACCCAGAATTGATCTTCCAGTCGCGAGCGCACCGGTCGCCTTCGCTTCGACGATCCAAAATGGGGCCGCGCTTCGGCGACGAACACCGACGCTGGAAGGGGCGGAGCTGACGGCGCGCGTGGGCATGGTTTCCAGTGTTGCTCCAAAGGCGACCCGCATCACGACGGCACCGGGAAGCTGACCCGCGGTATGCAGGATGCCGATCGTTGGTGGTCGGTCACCGCTCGAGTGGGGCGTAGGCAATCGACGTTCGTACGTCCCAGAGGGCGTCTGGAACGTCGCCGGCTCGTGCCGATATCAGCGCGAGCGTCCCAAGGGCGTCGGCGAATACGACGTCGCTCGCACCTTGTTCGGTCATTTCGATGCTCTGCTCGGTGCGATACCGTGCGCGCGCATGGTCGCGACGCCGCTGATCTACGACCCGTATGACTACGAGATCGACGCGAACCCGCACCCGGTGTGGGCGCGGCTGCGCGCCGAGGCGCCCGTCTACTACAACGACCGGCTCGGCTTCTACGCGCTGAGCCGGTTCGACGACGTGTTGCGCGCACACCTCGATCCGGGGACGTTCAGTTCGTCGCGCACGACCGTCCTCGAGTTGATGAGTCCCGAAGCGGACGAGTTCATGCAGCAGCTCATGATCTTCATGGACCCGCCACAGCACACCCGCTACCGCAAACTCGTCAGTCGTGCGTTCACACCCAGGCACATCTCGGCGCTCGAGCCGCGC
>Ga0182024_10016597_pt1 | contig 13952 bp, 15 predicted proteins | sample P32metaG_FD_120480 | JGI IMG/M metagenome (GOLD analysis project Ga0182024, IMG submission 120480) | Permafrost microbial communities from Stordalen Mire, Sweden - P3-2 metaG (Illumina Assembly) | ecosystem: Environmental > Terrestrial > Soil > Wetlands > Permafrost | place: Sweden: Stordalen... | reverse complement strand
CGACGACCACGGTCTCGACGCCGACGACGCCCACAAGGGTGCTGGCTACGACCACGGCCTTGAAGCTGACGACGCCCACAAGGGTGCTGGCTACGACCACGGCCTTGAAGCTGACGACGCCCACAAGGGTGCTGGCTACGACCGCATTCGAGCCTGGGATCAAACTGGGCATCGGGTGCGGCCCTTCATGTGCCGTTAGCATCGTGGCGGTGCCCGCAGGTGTCAGCGCTGTGCACCCACACGTCGTCGGACGGGCTGTTGCTGATCCCGGTGCACGGACAATCGTCAACATCACTCTGAAGGTGACTGCGGGAGGGCGCGGTTGGCTGCGCAAACGACACCTGACGCGACTACGCATCATCGCTCGCGCCCGCGGACGTAGGTCCGTCTCGAAGGTCGTTGTCCTGTACTCGTTCACGGGGTCTTAAGCCAGGCCGGGTTTGACGGCGTTGGGCTTCCCCCGCTTTCGCAGATCACAGTGAAACCGGGGCAGATCACAGTGTCTACGGAACCGGGGGAAGTCCAGTGCGAGGTGAAGGAGGGTCGGGGGCGCAAGCGCTCGATCTCTGCTGCGAAGGTGAAGGAGATCGTGACGGCGACGACGCAGACGACACCGCTTGGGGAGACGCATTTGAGTTGCCGGTCGATGGCCAAGGCTCAGGGCGTCAGCCCGGCGACGGTGCAGCGGATCTGGGACGCGCACGGCCTCAAGCGTCACCGGGTGCGAACGTTCAAGCTGTCTAACGATCCTCGCTTCACCGAGAAGCTGACCGATGTCGTCGGCCTGTATCTGAACCCGCCTGAGAAGGCGCTGGTGCTGAGCGTGGACGAGAAGAGCCAGATTCAAGTGTTGGATCGCACCCAACCGAGCCTGCCGATGAAACCCGGATGTGCCGGGACGATGACCCACGACTACAAGCGCAACGGGACCACCACCCTGTTCGCCGCGCTCAACACGCTCGACGGCAGCGTGGTCGGCCAATGCCTGCCCCGCCACCGCCATCAAGAGTTCCTGAAGTTCCTACGGACCTTGGACCGCGAGTTCCCTGGCGAGATGGAGCTGCACCTGATCGTTGACAACTACCGCACTCACAAGCACGCGAACGTCAACACCTGGTTGGAGAAGCACCCGCGGTTTCACCTCCACTTCACCCCAACATCGAGCTCGTGGCTGAACTCGTCGAGCAATGGTTCCGGGAACTCACCGACAAGGCATCCGCCGCGGCGTGTTCCACAGCGTTCCCGACCTCATCACCGCGATCGAGGTGTACCTCCAAACCCACAACGATGACCCCAAACCGTTCGTCTGGACCGCCTCGATCGACTCGATCCTCGAGAAGGTCGGACGCTGTAAAACCGTTTTCTAGGGACGGTGCACTAGTCTGCCCAAGGCGGTTCCCCGCTCGCCAGTGAAACGAGGCGGGGCAGGCCCAAGCGAGATGATAGCTTTCGCCGCAGGTGCGTGGCATGTCGCCGTGCGCTCAGATATGAACTCGCAATCGCAACCATTCCCCGTCGCAGGTCCGGCTTCCTCTACCGAGCCGCGGGCGTTGCGCCTTGCCGTACTTGGACATGTGAAAGACGGCGGCGGCAGCGTTTCATCCGCACATTTTCAGTTGTGCCAGGCGCTCCTCGAGGACGGACATGAACTCGATCTCTACGCTGTCCCGAGCTTCGTGCCCGATCCAGGCTATGACTCACTGCGCTTTCATTATGTGCCGGTCAGCGTTGTCACACGGATAGAAGGCGATTTCCGGTTCCTTCCCTCCAACCTGCGCGTCTTCGTACACAGGATGGCCGGTAGGTCGCGTGGCCGCCGGTTCTGTAAGCACGCCATGACTGAGGCCCGTTCTAGACATGCCCTTGAGCCGTACGACGCGATCCTTTTCCTTGGGAGGCCGCCGCAAGCGACGATTGCCGAGATCCCGACGGTTGTATGGCCGCAGGGAGCCCCTCAGAACGAGCTCGAGGCCATCCGTGGTTTGGCGAAACCAATCACTCGGGTGGCCGGCCGGAGCGCCTATCTCCAGGCGCGCCTCTACTACGAGGTCAAGGACCGCTTCGTGTGGCGCTGGGCGCGCCGCCATCGGCTTGTGCTCGCGTCGAATGCGGCGCGTCGTCAAGCTGTCCGCTTTGGCGTAGCTCCAGAACGCGTGTGTGTCGCGCCCTACCCGGTCGATCTCGCTCGCTTCACGCCGGGTTCAATTCCGGATGGGCCAGTACGTCAGATTCTGTGTATCGGGCGGCTCGACCCACGGAAGCGAGTGGACTTACTCGTCGATGCCGTAGCGATTCTTGCCAGCAAGCGCGACGACTTTCGTGTCGATGTCATCGGCCGCGACGGTTCGCTCGCCGGTTGGAGCAAATTCGTCGAGAATGCTGGTCGGAGCCTTCCGATCACTTACGGCAATGCTATCCCTCAGGCCGAGATCCTGGAGCGTCTCCACCAGGCCGACGTCGTAGTACAGCCGTCTGAACGCGAGGAGTTTGGCTCTGCCGTTGCGGAAGCGCTTGCCTGTGGCGTTCCGGTGGTGACGGGCCCCACAAACGGCACGAGCGAGTACGTGCCAGACGACGGTTCGGCAAGTTTCGATCGATATGAACCAGACAGCCTCGCTGACGCACTGGAACGCGCTTTGGCCTTGTCACGCCATCCTGCCGCCCGGTCCGCCTGCCGAGCTGCGGCGCAACTGTTCGCAGCGGATCGCGTGGCCGCGACGATCGTTAAGTTCATTCGGGAGATACCGTGCTGATAAGTGGAATCGACGCTAGCACGTGAGGATCGGGATGTTTCAATCTGCACTACCCGTTCCGGGTCGGAAGCCTGGAGGCGTCGACGTGTACGTTGATCGCTTAGCCCAGAAGCTGGCGATGCGGGGACACGACGTGCAAATGATCTCGGTGAGTCCCGCCCCCGCCGGCGCCAGGTATGTACACCGGCGCCTTGCTGGAGTCTCGAGCGATATCGGTGTGCGACGCCTCCTCAAGGTCCCGTTGTTACTGAACAATCTCGACACGGCTGGGCTTGACGTTCTGCATCTTCACGGCGACGACTGGTTTTTTGTCCGCAGACACGTGCCCACGATTCGTAGCTTTCACGGCTCCGCGCTGCAGGAAGCGCGACACGCGACTCGCTTTCGGCGGCGCGCGGTTCAGAGGATCGTATTCGGCCTCGAATTGGTCAGCGCACGACTAGCGACGAAGTCATATAGCGTGGGGCCGGGTTGGCAGCGATTGTACGCGTTGAGTGGCACGCTCGATTGTGGCATCGAAGTTGGCGAGGCGCCGTCACAGCAGGAGCGTTCGGAAGTGCCTTCGATTTTGTTCGTCGGCACCTGGGACGGCAGAAAGCGCGGTCGCCTCCTTCACGAGATGTTCTTGGACGAAGTGAGGCCGCGACTACCCAACGCGGAACTGTGGATGGTTTCCGACAAGTGTGCCCCGGCCGACGGCGTTAAGTGGTTCGACGGCCCCTCCGACCAGACGCTGGCTGATCTTTACGACCAGGCGTGGGTGCTCTGCTTGCCGAGCACGTATGAGGGGTTCGGGATCCCGTATCTCGAGGCTATGGCTCACGGACTGCCCGTCGTCAGCAGTCTGAATGTTGGATCGCGATACGTGCTCGGTCGGAGCGGCGCTGGATTAGTGGTCGATGACGCCGATCTTGGCGCGTCAATATTGCGACTGCTCAGTGATGGCGCGAGACGGGCGCAGATGGGGCAGTCGGGCCATGTGAGGGCCCAGGACTTCACATGGGACCGAGTGCTGGACGCTCACGAGGAGGCGTATGCGCAGACGATCGCGGCATGGCGCGGATCTTCCACCTGAGCAGGAAATGACCCGACCCAGACTCTGGTTCGTGATCGAGAGCCGGACTGACGTGAGGCTTGTCGAAGGACTTGCCCAAGATTTCGAATTGACGCTGATGATGCGACCTACTGTGGGTCGGCCGACTAGCGTCAGTCAAACCCCATCAACTTCGGTGTCGATCGTCGACGGGCCCCTGCGGCGCGTGCCGTTTGCACGTAGGGTCGCGTCTGAGGTGTATAGACACAGGACCGAGATTGACGTCTTGCTCGTGCAGGGATACAGCATTACCGCCCTTGCAGCGAATCTGGTTGGGCGCATGGCCGGACTGGGCACGATTATGCTGGTGTGCAGTCCCACTGAGGCCTATTACCGGTCCCGCCGCGTGGCGGCGGACCCGTCAAGCGTCTTCCGGTGGCGCGAGCTCGTCGGCCTTGAGGTGCTTGCTCGGCTGAATGCGATAGTCGGGCAGCGGTATGTGGTATTGAGCGACCATCTGAGAAACATTGTGGGTGGACACGGAAGTGTCGCGGGTCGGCGTGCAAGGACGTTGCCCGTGTCCGTGATTCCGTTGTATGGCGTCGATACCGAGCTCTTTTCCCCGAGTAGCGAACCCAAAGCGGCTATCCGCGCGCGGCTGGGCCTTCCGGTGGATGGCAACTTGATCTTCTTCAGTAGCCGTATTGCTCCTGAGAAGGATGCCGACACGCTGCTCGCGGCGCTTCGTCTGCTTGCCGACCGTGGTCACGACGTTCGCCTTCTGCACCGCAGTGGCGGGCACCGCGAGTTCGCTCAGCGTGCTGCCACCATGGGCGTGGAGTCACTCGTAATCGCGACGGGCCCAGTGCACCCACACAAGGAGCTTCCCGACAGCTACCGAGCATGCGATATATGTGTGCAGGCAAGTCGCGAAGAGGGCCTTGGGTTCTCCGTGCTGGAGGCACTCGCGTGCGAGGTTCCGGTTGTCGCAGCTGGCGTTGGCGGGTTGCTCGAGACCGTGATCGAAGGGCAAACGGGTTGGAGTTATGCGCCTGGAGACGCGGACGCGCTCGCCCGCCAGATCGCGAATGTCCTCGCGCAGCCGATCGAAGCCGAGCGTCGCTCGCGAGTTGGTCGACAGCTCGTACTAGATCGCTACGAGAAGAGCATTACTTTTGACCAGTTTGCCCGGCTCGCGACTGGGCTTCAGTCGCCCCGCCGTAGCCGTATCTGAAGCGCGCTTTCTCGATGGGCTTGAGCGAGGTTGGCTGAAGTTGCTCTGCCGCGATCGGTGTCACCACATAAACAACTATGCGGTAGCTCGAGGTGGACCGAGAGACGGGCTCGGTCAGACGTGAATCACGCGGATGCGCCGCGACGGCGACGCCTCGATCGGAAGACCCGCGCGGCGTGCTCATATGCCGCCAATGTGCCCTCGGCGGTGGCGGCCCACGTGCGCCGCTGAACTCGCGCGAAGGCCTCCGGCGAGAGTTGGCCACGCAGTCTGCGGTCGCCGATCACGCGCACAGGCGCTTGAGCGCAACCGCTCACGTCATGTGGCTCGACGAGGACCCCGGCCTTGCCGGCGGCTGCGGCCGTCACCGCAATGACGACTCCAACTGTGGGAACGCCGAACGACAGTTCTTCGAGGACCGCCAACGGCATGCCTTCGGCGACGGAGGGCAGCAAAAGCACATCGGCCGATAGAAGCACGCTTTCCGCTTGTTGCGCATCTACGAAACCGAGAGCCCGCACGTGCATTCGGTCATCGCTGTTGAAGTCAGTTTCGGTAGATGGGCCGGTCCGATCAAAGTAAGCAACGCATCGGCGTTGGCTCGCCGAACGAGGCGAAATATCTCCGGGATGATTCCGCTGCCTTTTCGCGGCAGCCAGTTGCCGAGAAAAACGACTTTCCGGGTACGGGATCCGCTTCGGTGTGCAGCGGTCCGCAGCCATTGGGGACGGTATGCACCGTGCTCGGGTCTTGGCGACGCTCTGCTCGAAACGTGGCCGCGTCGCTCTCGTGGAGAGCGATAACGACATCCGCACGCCTGATGGCGCGGCCAAACAGCGGCAGTGATATACGGGGTCACGAAGTGCTCGCGAATCGGGACGCGCGTCGACATGAGGTGGGCTTTCCAGGTCACACGCAGGTCCCCGTGGCTCGTGAGAACGCGGGGGGGTCCGTCCTCCCTGAGAAGAGGGCCTTCAATACCGTGTGCGGCGACGACATCGTAGGTGCCGCTGGCTGCCGCGCGCGCTAGCGCTTGGCCGGACCTGAGCTTCGCCACTGGTCCGCGCAACCGGTGAGGCCCATCCTCGAAAAGATCAACGTCCACACCAAGCTTCTCGACCTCGTGCGCTACGTGGCGAATATGCGTTGCAATACCTCCGGCTGCTGGCGCGATGCCGGTCAGAACTCTCACTGTTTAGCTTTGAGGTCCTGAGAGGAGGCGACAGCCGTAACTAGCGGGGCAGCTGGCGTAACTCAGCGCTGTGCCTCTTGGCCGGGGGCACCGCCATGACCTTGCCACCCTTAATGGTCTCGGTGAACGTCAGCGTCAATGCGACCGAGCATTTTGCGGCTCTTCTCTCGATTTGGGGGTGACTCATCGGGCTTCGGCCTCGATGTATCGTGATGATCGCCGGCCAGGGGCCGGCTGCCCTCAGGCAACATCCAGCGCCAGAACTCCCCGAGTCACCCCCAAACGACGAGGAGTCCCGCTTTTCATCGGTCAACTCGATTGGGATAGGCATGACCGCCACCTACTAACTGCAAATTATTACGCCAGCAGGACAGCATGCCCTAGCCACCGTCCACAAAATCGTCTGCTTAGTCTGCTTAGGATTGGGAGCGCGCGACAGAAAGTCATCCGCCGCCTCTCCGTTGGTCGCGAGCAGCTCGATAGGATACGTCAGATCGGATTTAACCAGCCCACCATCTCGTTTCTACTCGCTGCCCAGGCGACGGGCGCCTCGTTAGACCGAACGCTGACGATCGGACGGCAGAATCTGTTCGTGACTGCGGAGATGCTCACGAGAGCGTACGCGGACGCTGGGAAGCTGATCGATCCGGCCTTGGCGGAACAGGTTGTGCGGGAGTGCGGTGGCTTCGGTGGCTACGCCGAGTCGTTCCTGAAACACATGGGTGCACGCGAGGTCGAATCCCTCGATGCCTCCGCCTACGAGCACGCCACGCATATCCACGACCTCAACTCGCCCTTGCCCAACCACCTCACAGCCAGATACAGCCTCGTGATCGACGGCGGCTCGTTGGAGCACGTCTTCAACTTCCCGCAGGCGCTGAAGAACTGCATGCAAGCCGTCGAGCCGGACGGGCATTTAGCATTGATCACTCCGGCGAACAATCAGTTTGGCCACGGCTTCTACCAGTTCAGCCCTGACCTCTTCTATCGCGCACTCTCGTCGCAGAACGGCTTCCAGATCCAGTTGATGCTGATCCTTGCCGCGCACCGTGGCGCGCGCTGGCGCAGCATCGTGGACCCCGCTGAGGTTGGTGCCAGGGTGACACTTACGAGTCCGTGGCAGTCGCTGCTGTTCGTGCTCGCTAGGCGCATCAGCGACGTAGAGCCGTTCACGACGGCACCGCAGCAGAGCGACTACACGGTCGCATGGTCAGATCCCTCCCGGCCTGTGTCAAACCGGCTTCTCCTGTATCAACGTCTCCCGACGCCCATCCGGCTGCCGGTAAAGGCAGTCAAGATGCTCCTGGGGACTACCAGCGGCCCCGGGCATTTCCACCGCGTCGACCTCGCTCAGTTGAGCCGATAGTAGGGAGTGGGACTCCCATCTTGTTGAAGTAGGTCAGGATTCATCGCGCGGGCGCGACCTGTGCGTTGTCGGGGTGCACGCCGTTGTTAGTGAGGCTTGCGAGCCTCGAACAGCACATGTCGCGCAACGAGTTTCAGCCAGCGACGTAACCCAGCGGGGGGATGGATCACCAAGCCGCCCGGACGCCCACGCACCGGCACGACCCACCCCTCGCCCCGCGTTGACTTGATGGCCAGGCCCGCACGCCTGATCCACATCGCCGTTCGCGGGTATGTCGTCCAGTTCACGAGCGGTTGGCCGCCCTCATCCCACCCGCGCCCCGTCAGCTCGGAAAATGCCCGGTAGACTCCCGTAAGGCTGAGATAGTTCGGCGTCGAGAGCAGCAGCGTGCCGCCAGGGCGAAGAACGCGCGCGAGTTCGTGAACCGCTCGCGCCGGGTGGGGCACATGCTCGATGGTCTCGCACGAGACCACCAGATCGAACATGCCGTCCTGGTGGCTGATGCTCTGGATGTCGCCGACGGCGAAGCTGGCTCCACTGGAGGCGTGGAGCGTCCGGGCGTTCTCAATCGCAACGCCCGAAAAATCCTCGCCTATCACCTCGGTCGCACCGCGGGACGCCATCCAGACGCAGAAGTCTCCTGACCCACACCCGATCTCTAGTACCCGAGATGAAGTCAACAGAGCTGGGTCGGCGCTGAGGACGACGTCGGCCATGTCGTACCAGGGACCTCGTCCCGTCTCGTGGCTGGCATGCCAGGCGTCATAAGTGGCAACAAAACTATCTTTGGCCAAGGCCGCGCAGTTTACGGCGCTGCTGAGATCGGTCCGGTCAGGTCCCGCTCAGCGGACGTCGAGCGACGATGATCGGACGGCAGCGTGAGGCATCATGGCTCGGTATCGTCAGCTCTACCACTGTCGATCACGAGCTCTACCGTTGTGGATCACGGCCACGCGCGGAGCGCCGAGCACACCATGAGCGACATGCCGGCGCGCATCGCGAGTCCGGAACCCCGCTCGTCAGCTAGGGGGACGACTGCACGAGACGTCACGAGTCGTGGTCAGTTGGCTGCCGGACGAGGTTCCGGATTATGGGCAGGGCTCTCAGCATGCTGACGTCGGACGGACGCATGATGAACATCGAGGACCATGAAAGCCCCAGTAGTGGGCGGAGTTGAATAGCCAGATAGACGGCCGTGCATGAGTATGCCGCCACGCTGATGACTGCCGCCCCCACTCCCCCATACTGATGCACAAATAAAAGGAGCGCCGGCACCGTGATGCAAACGCTCAGGAGCTCCGCTCGGGCGACTTGGCTGGGGCGGCCAAGTCCAGCTAGGACACTAGTCATGATCTGTACAGCACCGAACGGAACTGCCGCGACCAGCAATATCTGGCACATGACGACCGCGCCGGAGAACCGGTTGCCAAAGACAAATGGCACGACGAACGGTACGGCGACGATCAATGCGGCGCCCATCAAAGCGGTGAGGGCCACCATCACTCGTAGCGCGCGGCCGGCGAGATGGGCATCCCCTGACGCCACACGGGGCAAGAGCGCTTGTGACACGGCGACCGTGAGCCCAGCCTGCATGAGGCTGACATTCACTGCGACCGCATAGATTCCCAGTTGTGACGGAGTGACGAGACGCGTCATTAGGAGCTGATCGAGGCGGGCATTGGTTTGGTTGGCAAGACCGGCGAGCCAGACCCTGATTGCGTAGGCACTGCCCCTCCGGGCTATGGCGGAATGCCATTCTGGGCGCCCGACGCCGCGCAACGCCACGAGTCCGGGCAGACTCGAGACGAAGACACCGAGAACGATAAAGACGATGCCAGCGGTCTCGACGGTCAGATGTCCGACGGCGAAGAGGACGGCGAAGGCAACGGCAGTACCTACCGGGACTGTGAGGCGCATGACAGTGAAGAGGGACCAGCGCTGCTGGCCCCAGAGGATGCTGTTCGTGGAGGCCGTTACCAATTGGATCGGCGTCAACAACATGATGACGAGAAGCAGCCAGTAGACGGTGTCGCGGTTGCCCGCGACCATGCGGGCAATCAGAGGTCCAGCAATTGCCCAACAGATGCCGAGCGAAAGAAGCAGCGGCCCAATCGAGCCGATCAGCTTCCGAACAGGGGTTCGCGTAGCGGTATCTCGCACTACGAAAGCTGACAGCCCAAAATCACCGAATGACGAGACCAGAGTGCCAACCACGATGACTGCCGCGAGGTCCCCTCGGCCGGCAGGACCGAGCGCCCGGGCTGTCAAGGGGCCGGTGACGACGGCACAAAGGGTGATCACAAAGTTGACAACGGTCAGCCTGCGGGACACGCGACCGAGACTAGGCCGGGCTACGGGAGCTGGCTCGGCAGGTTCGGCGAGCCGCTCGGCAGCCGGTTCATCTGAGGTCGTCAACGCCCCGAGAGTGTTGCAGTTTCGGTGGCCCGCGAGCGAGCCGCGATCGCTGCGGGATCATCGCCCGCTCGAGTCGGATACTCGTAAGCGCGGCTCGCCGTCGCGGCGCCATTCAAGCGTCGTCCGCGCCGGTAGAGGGCTGACCCTTCGCATGAAACAGCCGCCCGTTCGCCGACCCCGAGCCCGCGGCGAACTTCGGCGAGCAATGGGTCCGGCGGGCGGATGGGCGGTTCAGTGTTGAGGGCGGACGCTGTCAGAGGAAGCTTCGGAGAAGTCGCAGTTGGGCGGCGTGGCTCCGAGTCAGAGATCGCGCCGCGATGCCGACTCCCACCACGACGCCGTGGCGCACCTCTAGGACGGCGCTTGCGGCGCGGTTAGTGAGCACACACCAGTCTGTGTGGCCTAGAAATGCGTGAGGTCACGAGTCATGACGTAGACGGCGCTAACGAAACGGTGCTGGCTGACCTGGAATGGGAAGAAAGCCAGGACGTCGCGGTTGTAGAGGGTCGGGAGGGCCGCGGTGCCGTCTCCGGTGAACTGACTATCGGTGTTGTTGTCGCTGGCGATCGCGTCGAGCGTGAGCTGCCGCGGTCTGGAGCGCCTGCGAACCCGCGAGAGTCGACGCGAGCCGGCCGACCGCCGGCATCGTCAGCCCCCCCACGCTGGCGCGATAGCTCGCCGGGTTCGCATCAACGGCGTTGAAGAAGCGCTGAGAGATCAGTTGGCAGCACGATCCTCCCTTGGCTGCGAACAGGTCTATAGCCTGCGCCCCTTCGGAGGCGTATGCCGTGAAGAACCGCAGCGCCGACTTTTGCCTGAAACTCCGGCACGTCGGCGGCGGCCGGATCACGCAGCATCTGGATCGGTTGCCTGAAGCAGAGCATCGTCAACGTTGCCCGTGCTCCCCGGATCGGGCACCGGGGAGAAATAGTTGCTCTCAGCGAGGAAGTCAGCTGCCCCCCATCTCGTTCCAGACCTCGACATCGGAGTTGTCCGAGCCGTAGCTATCACTCACGAACTGCGTCACACCCTATGGGTAGAGGTCGTGACAACATCGCGACGCCACTGGCGTCGACGTTGGTGATCAGGACCCCAGCCGCCATCCCTTGCGTGTTGATGCCGGTCAGTCCCGGCACGACCTGCGCCGCGCTCGCCGCATTCAGCAAAACGGTCGTAGCCCCTGCGCAGCCGGCGCAATCAGCGTCAACTCGACCGACTTCATCGGCACCGGCCCACCCTGATTCGCGTTCCGGAGGATCAGCGGCCGGAGGTCGTTGTCGCGCATCGCCGTGATGTAAGTGCTCCACCTCGCAGGATTGGCGATCTGCGAAGGGTCGGCGTAGCTCATTTGGTTCCACGAAATCTCAAGTCGCGCCCGGCGAAAGCCGCTGTCATGCAACAGGCGCGCGGTGTCCGGCGCCTCCTCTGGCGTCACGAGATTGTCGATGTTGATGCCGATCGCATCCTGCAGAGAGGTAGCAGGCCGCGTCGTCAACGACGACCGCCACGGCTGCAGCCACTGCGAGCTGAAGCCGAACGGCATCTCCGGGATCGTCGGGGACCGACACAGGGCTTGTGCGCTGATCGAGCACGCTGGACCTTCGTCTAGGATCTGGGAACTACCTAGAAGTTTGTGCTGCAGGTACTGGTGCCAAACGTGACACTCAGTCCCGGCATGACGGTCAGACATGACCGGCAAGCGCCGAAGCGACGTGCGCGCGAATCTGCGACCCAAACGCCTCCACGGAGAAGCGCTGAGCGTTGGCGACCGCCGCCGCCGGATCGAACCGCTCGAGATCCTCGTCCCGGAGCACCGCCGCCAGCGCTTCGACATCTCCCGGCGGCACGAGTACGCCCGTCTCACCATCGACGACCGTCTCCAACGCGCCCCCCCCGGCGGCCGCGACGACCGGTCGACCCGACGCCTGCGCTTCCACCGCCGTGATCCCGAACTCCTCGACGTTCGGCATCACGAGCGCCCTTGCCCGTGCGTAGAGATCGGCGAGCGCAGCGTCGCCGATCCGCCCGAGGAACTCCGCATGCTGACCGTACAGCGCGCGAAGCCGCTGCTCGTCGGCACCACCGCCCACCACCTTCACCCTAACCCCGGCACGCCGTGCAGCTTCTAGGGCCAAGTCCACCCGCTTGTGGCGGACGAGCTCGCAGACAACAAGAAGATAGTCCTCGGGTTCGCTTGGGGCAAAACGCGCTAGCTCGACCGGCGGGTGAATGATCGGCGCGTCGACACCCCAATATCGTGCCAGTCGTTCGTGCGAGATGCGCGAGATTGCGATGTAGCTCGTTCCTCGGCTCGCCGCGCGTCGATCCCAATCGCGGATTCGGCGCAACGCCGCCGCCACCAGTGGGCGAGCGAACCGCGGGGCTTGGGCAATGCCGGCGTCCTGTTCGTACCACGCATACCGGAACGGCGTGTAGCAGTAGCAGACGTGCACAGCCGCGGGATCTGGGCGTACGCCGTGGGCGAAGGCACTGGAGGACGATACGACGAGATCGTGGCTCGAGACGTCCAAGCGCCCTGCCGCCCAGGGCATGAACGGCAATAGCGCCTTGAACGTGGACTGTCTCGTTCCAAGACGCTGGAGCGGCGACGTGCGCACTTTGTGACCGGCCAAGCGGGCGCCAAACACCTGCGAGTCGTACAGCAGGGTCGCGACCGGGGCATCGGGCCAAAGGTCGCACATCGCCGCAAACGACCGTTCAGCCCCCCGCATGACCAGCAGGTAGTCGTGGACGAGAACGACGCGAGGTGCCTGGCTACGAATGCTTGCCATCGACGACGCCGCAGCTACCCGTGGACCCGCCGCCCGGCGCCCAGGTGGATCGCGAGCGCGCCGCCTCTTCGTAGATTACACGCATAGCGGAGACATGCCTCGGCAGGGCGAAATCCTCCGCACGCCGCGCAGCGCCGCCGCCCAGCTTCGCTCGCAGGTCAGCCGAGTCCACGAGGCGAGCAACCGCGTTCGCCCAACGTTCGGGGTCACGGGGAGCTAGCAGCATCCCGTCGACGTCATCACGGATGATCTCTGCGGGTCCGCCAACGCTCGTGGCCACTACCGGCAGCCCGAGTGCCATCGCCTCCACGACGACCCGTCCGAAGGGTTCTTCCCATGAGGGTACGAGGAGCGTGTCAAGCGAGGCCATGATCTCAGGAATATCAGCTCGCTCTCCCAGAAGGTGGACGAATTCTTCGACCCCCTCAGCCGCGATGATCCGCTCAAGCTCGGCGTAATACGCACGGTTGTCATAGCGGGTGGCCGCAGAGACAAACTTCGGTTCACCAACGATCAGCAAGTGGGCATCGCGCTGCATCCGGCGTAGCCGAGCGAGCACCCGCACCGCGTCCTGCTGGCCCTTCCAAGGCGTGATCTGACCGACCACGGCTACTACGAATGCGTCGTCCGCGAGGCCGAGTCGCGCCCGAGTCGCGATGCGATCAACCCGCGAGCGATCAAATTGAGCGAGGTTGACGGGGTTGTAAACGACCCTCAGACGGCCGCGACCGGTGACCACACGCACGCCCTCCGCGGTGTACCTGGAGTTGGCGACCACGACGCGGGCCCCCGTGGCGATCAACCGCAGCGAGGCATCGGCCAACGTGGAACGCGGGAGCCGGTCGCGAACGTGCACCACGGCAGGGATCGCCGTCATCCGGGCGGCGGGGACGGTAAGTAGACCGGCCCGGATCGAGTTCGCATGGATCACGTCGGCGTCCATGCGCCGCGCATGGCGGGCGGTACGGGCCGCGGCGATACTCAGCAGTCCGGCCGCACGAGGTGTCTCGCGCGGGTGCAGCTTCAGGCTGCCATCGGTTCCGGGTATCTCGTCGACCGGCACGCCGAGCCGCCGCGCGGCGTCGGCCAACGGACCCGTTGGCGGACAGGCGAGGCGGACGTTGACACCTTCCTGGAGCCCGGTCAACAGGTCAAGCAGCGAGCGCT
>Ga0182024_10016596_pt1 | contig 13952 bp, 13 predicted proteins | sample P32metaG_FD_120480 | JGI IMG/M metagenome (GOLD analysis project Ga0182024, IMG submission 120480) | Permafrost microbial communities from Stordalen Mire, Sweden - P3-2 metaG (Illumina Assembly) | ecosystem: Environmental > Terrestrial > Soil > Wetlands > Permafrost | place: Sweden: Stordalen... | reverse complement strand
CATCGCAGAAGCGCACGAAGCGCGCGCCTTTGACCGAAGAGTTGATGTCCAGGCAGCCCGCGAGAAAAGCCGGCTGGTTGGCCACGATGCCGACCGTCCGTCCATCCATGCGCGCCAAACCGATCACGATGTTCTTGGCCCAGTATTCATGGATCTCGAAAAACTCACCGTCATCGACAACGCGTTGGATGATGTCCTTGATGTCGTAGGGAATGTTCGATTCGGAGGGCACCAGCTGGTCGAGCGCGGGATCGGCGCGGTCGGCTGGATCGCTGGTGGGGCGCAGGGGCGCGTCATCCCGATTGTTGGATGGGAGGTAGGAAATCAGTTCCCGGATCATACGCAGGCACTCAGAATCGTCGTGCGCCAGGAAATGCGCCACGCCGCTGATGGAATTGTGCGTTTCGGCGCCGCCCAGCTTCTCTTTGGTCACGTCTTCGTGGGTGACGGTCTTGATCACGTCCGGGCCGGTGACGAACATGTGGCTGGTCTGATCCACCATGAATACGAAATCGGTCAGCGCCGGCGAATAGACCGCGCCGCCCGCGCAGGGGCCCATGATGGCGGAGATCTGCGGGATCACCCCGCTGGCCAGCGTATTTCGCAGAAAGATGTCGGCGTATCCGGCCAGTGAAAGCACGCCTTCCTGGATGCGCGCGCCCCCGGAATCATTCAGCCCGATCACGGGAGCGCCGGTCTTCAACGCCAGATCCATGATCTTGCAAATCTTCAGCGCGTTGGCTTCCGACAGCGAGCCGCCGAAGACCGTAAAATCCTGGGCGAAGACGTAAACCAGGCGTCCGTGAACGCGGCCGTAGCCGGTGACAAAGCCATCGCCGTCCACCACCTGCTGGTCCATCCCGAAGTCGTGGCAGCGGTGGCGCATCAACTGGTCCACTTCCTCGAAGGTGCCTTCATCGAGCAGGAGATCGATGCGCTCGCGGGCCGACAGCTTGCCTTCCTGATGCTGGCGCTGCATGCGCTCTTCCCCGCCGCCTGCTACGGCATTAGCGTGACGGCGGCGCACTTCGGCCCAGGGGTCGAGAGACATAAGACATTACAGTAGCATTCAAAATGGCGGCAGCAGGATTGAGAAGGGTTACTCGGCGTAATAACCGGTGCGCGCTTTCAGTTCAGCCAGCGGAAATCTGCGCCGCGCGGTTTCCGTTAAAGCCACGCCGATGTGGCGAAACGTCCCTGGGGCCGACGGCGGCTCATGATAGGCCAGACTGTAACGGCTGCGTATGTGGGCGATCATCTCATTGAAGGACACACTCGCCTGCTCGGCCTTCACCCATTCACCGCCGGTCTCCTCCGACAGATGGAACACGTCCGAGGGCGTGGAGTCCGGGTTTTCGACCTTGCCTGGTTCGAGCGGACGCGGCCGGATCGCACGTCCGGTCACGATCGCGTTGAATACCGTATCGGCTTTGTTCAATTCGCGGATTACCTGGCCATCCGTCAATTGATAGCTCATGCTGAGGTTGTCGGTGAGAATCAGAATCGCGCGCCGGCCGTCCGTTCCGGCGTTGGCCTCCATGTAATGCGCCGCGTCCATCACGGCCGAGTTGATTAGCGTGCTGGTTCCCACGTCCACCTTAACCGCGCTGGCGATCTGCCGCGCAGTCTCGGCCAGGTTGTCGCTGAATCCCTGATGCACGGCGCTGGTGCGCGCAAAAACCATGATGGCCACGCGATCGCCCGGGCGCAGGTGCTCCAGCGATTCGCGGGCCGTTTGCGCGATCTCGTCGATGTACTTTTGCATGCTCCCGCTAATATCGAGAAGTAGAATAAGATTCAACCGCTCCTCGCCATGAGAAAAGGAAACGATGCTCTGCGGCTGATTCTCATCGGTCACCACGAAGTCGTCTTTGGACAGGCCATTGACGAGGTTCTTGCCTTCCATCACCTGAACGTCCACTCGAACGTCGGATACGCCGGTCTTGAACACGGGCGTCCCTGAATCCTGCGCGGCCAGAGGCGCTAGGATGAAGAGCGTCGAGATGAAGAACATCATAATCGGCAGCGCCGGCCACATCGACCACGGAAAGACTGCTTTGGTTCGAGCCCTGACGGGCATAGATACCGACCGGCTCAAGGAGGAAAAGCAGCGCGGGATTTCCATAGATTTGGGATTCGCGCATCTGCAGATTTCGCAGAATGTACGCCTCGGTTTTGTAGACGTCCCCGGGCACGAAAGGTTCATTAAAAACATGTTAGCGGGGGTGGGGGGCATTGATCTGGTTCTGTTTGTTATAGCCGCCGATGAGTCCATCAAACCACAAACTCGCGAACATTTTGACATCTGCAGGCTGTTGGGCATTCGGAACGGCATTGTGGTTCTCACAAAATCCGATATGGTCGACGACGACCTTATCGAACTGGTGCGCCTCGAAGTTGACGAATTTGTGCGGGGATCGTTTCTCGAAAACGCCCCTATCGTTGCGGTCAGTTCCACCACCGGAGCAGGTTTGGCCGAGCTGCGCGCGGAAATTGAGAAGATGGCCGCTTCGGTTTCTGAAAAAGACGCCTCGCAATATTTTCGGCTGCCGATTGATCGAGCCTTCTCGATGCGAGGGTTTGGAACCGTAGTCACCGGTACGCTGGTATCGGGCGCGGTGCATGTTGAAGAAGAAGTGGAATTGCACCCTGCGCGGCAGCGGGTGCGCGTGCGCGGCATTCAGGTGCACGGCGCGAGCGTAAAGGAAGCCACGGCCGGCCAAAGGACCGCCCTGAACATTGCCGGCGTCGAGGCGGCCGAAATGCGGCGCGGCATGCTGCTGAGTGAAGCCGGCAGGTTTCGAGCCACCGCGCAGGTGGATTGCGTTTTTGAGCTGCTCCCTGCCGCCAAGCCGCTGAAGCATCGGGCGCCAGTGCACTTTCACGCTGGAACCGCGGAGGTCGAAGCCGAGGTGCGCCGCCTGCGCGGTACTGAAGCACTGCAGCCTGGCGCCCGCGATTATGTTCGTTTCCTGCTGAAGGAACAGCTGCTGATCTTGCCCGGCGATCGATTCATCGTGCGCATGTTTTCGCCCGTGGTTACCATCGGCGGAGGCACTGTCCTGGACATCGCGGGGCCCAGGAGAGTCGCGCCCGATCGGATGCGCGTTCTTGAATCCGCGCCGCCGGCCGAGCGAATCGCGCTGCTGGTGAGCGAGTCGCGCTATGGAATAGGAATGCTTGAATTGGTCGCGCGCACCGGGCTGCTGGAGGCCGACATTCGCAAAGCCGTTGCCTCCGCATCGGTGATCTTGTTCGAGTCGCCCCAATTTTGGCTGATCGATTCGAAATGGGTGGCGCGCCAGCTTGAAACGATCCACGAGACGTTGAAGCAGTTTCACCGCAAGAATCCGCTGGCCGGCGGCCTCTCGAAAGAAGAGCTGCGAAGCAAGCAACTGCCGGGCGCGCCTGCCTGGCTGATAGATGCGCTGCTGGCGCGCGCCAAGACTCTGGCGGTGGATGGCGAGACGGTGCGTCTGGCATCGCATCGGATTTCGCTGCAGCAGGATGAAGCGGAGGCCTCCGCCAAGATCGAGAGCGCATTTCAAGCCGCCGGGCTGGCCGTGCCTTCTATGACCGAAGTACTCGGCAAATCTGGCGTGGAGGGAACGCGAGCACGCAACATACTCCAGTTGCTGCTGCGGGGAAAGCAGCTGGTGCGGATCAGTGATGAACTGGTGTTTCATGCCTCGGCTATTCGGTCGCTTCGGGAAATGCTCGCAACAAAGAAGGGCGCGCGGTTCGCTGTGGCCGAATTCAAGGACTGGACCGGGATCTCCCGTAAATACGCCATCCCCCTTCTCGAGTTCCTGGATCGCGAGCGGGTCACCCGTCGCGACGGCGATTCGCGCGTAGTGCTGTAACCCGTGCCACGAGGCGCTTAGGCTCGGCCCCTGGATAAATGCATTGCCAGGCTAAAGACAAAGCCAACCAGAAACACCCAGAACAGTACTTTAGCGATAACAGCAAAGGTAGGCGCGGCTTCAGCCAGCCCAAGTAGCGCCACGGTAATGGCCGCTACAAAAAAGGCAATTGCCCAACCCAACATAAAATGCAAGCCCTCACATCTGTTGGATGCTTCCCTGCCCGGGTTGTAACATTTCGCGGCTAACCTGGAAGACTTTCTACGTTCAAAGGATAGCTTTGAGTTGACTTCGCGGCGAACAAAAGGCGAATATAATGAAAGGGTCGCGCAAATGCTGTTCGATGACCACCCCACACCGAAACTGGTCGGAATCGCACGTTTGGCTGCCGCTAGCGATCTGCTCGAGGCCAAAAAGAGCGTGGAGTATTTCGAGCTCGATACGCGCCGCTTTATCGGACATGGTTCCGGGCGCATGCGTGAGATCTTCACGGTCAATCCTTATCGCGGCTGCGAGTTTGGCTGCAAGTATTGTTATGCGCGTTATGCGCACGAGTTCATGGAGCTGCGCGACCCGGAGCTTTTCGAGCGCAAGATTTATGCCAAGCGTTTCCATGCGCCGAGGTTTCGTGACGAGCTGCGCCGGCTCAAGACGGGAGAAACTATCTGGATCGGCACTGCCACGGATCCTTATCAGCCGGCCGAGCGCCGCTTTCGGATCACCCGGCGGATGCTCGAAATATTCGCCGCAGAGAGCGGCTTCGTTCTTGGAATTACCACCAAGTCGGATCTGGTGGCCCGCGACGCGGAGCTGCTGGCGCGCGTCGGACGGAAGAATGCGGTGAGCGTCCACTTAACGATTACGACGCTGGATGAAGCATTGGCGCGGCTGCTGGAACCCCGCGCGCCGCGTCCGGCGTTGCGTGTGGCAGCTCTCCGCAAACTCACCGATGCGGGCGTTCGCGTGGGCGTGCTCGCGCATCCCATGATGCCGCTCATCAACGATAGTGAGAAGAGCATCGACGCGGTCTGCCAGGCGGCAGTTCTTAACGGGGCTTCTTCCTTTAGCGCCAACCCGCTGTTCTTGAAGCCCTGCGCGCAGCAGGTGTTCTTTCCTTTTCTGGAGCAGCACTTTCCCCACCTGCTCCGGCGCTACAAAGAGCGCTTCCAAGCGAACGCATATCTCAAAGGCCACTATCCCGAAATGATCCGGGAGCGGGTGCAAAAGGTATTATCGCGGTACAAATTCCCTCCGCGCAGGCTCGCAGAGTGGCCGTCGGGCGACCAGCTCGATCTTTTCGAATAACGCACTTTACATCGCAAAGTGGATCGTTTATAATCTCCACATGGCTTCCGTTCGGCCCATTCGCGTGGTTCCGCCTGAGACCGTGGCGCTGCACACGCGCGCGATGGATAACCTGCGCTTCATTCGCGAGACCATGGAGCGCGCCGGAGCGTTCACCGCCGTGCCGGGATGGGGCGGTTGCGTGATGGGCGTCAGCGCGCTTGCCGCGACGGTGATCGCCTCTCGGCAATCCACTACGGGCGCTTGGCTCAACACTTGGCTGATCGAAGGAATTTTCGCGATCGCGCTGGGTTTGTACACTATGAAGCGCAAAGCCGACTCCGCGCAGCTTCCGTTGCTTTCCGCGCCCGGCCGAAGATTCGTGTTGAGTTTTGCTCCGCCTCTGCTGGTGGGCGCGCTTCTGACCGTGGTCCTCTATCAGGCGGGGCTCACCCGCGCGATCCCTGGAACTTGGCTTTTGCTCTATGGCACGGGGGTGGTGACCGGCGGCGCGTACTCGGTGCGCGTGGTCCCGCTGATGGGGATGTGCTTCATGCTGGTAGGCGGGGTGGCGCTGTTTTGCCCATTCTCATGGGGCACGGCGCTGTTGGGCGTGGGGTTCGGCGGTCTGCATGTTGTTTTCGGAATTATTATTGCCAGGCGCTACGGCGGTTAGATCTAGGAGGTACGGTGGCTAAACAGAACGCTGCTCGAAAAGAAATGCCGGCCGAGAAATTGTCCGAGGCTCGTGCCATTACAGGTGGAAAGACGCTGCCGGCTCTGGATCGCCTGATCCACGAGCGGATGCGCCTGGGAATCGTTAGCTCTCTGGCCGCGAACCGGTCGCTCACATTCAACGAATTAAAGAAGCTGCTCAAGACAACCGATGGGAACCTGAGCGTCCATGCGCGCAAACTGGAAGAGGCCAATTACATCGCCTGCACCAAGACGTTTCAAGACCGCATGCCGAAGACCGAGTTTCGCTTGACGGACGCGGGCCGGCGCGCGCTCGAAAAATATCTGAATCACATGGAAGCGCTGATTCAAGCCATGCGCGAGCTGTAGGCCCCTTTTTTTGGAGGAATGCTTTATGTCACAAAGAACTTCCCGCGGATTGCACGCCGCTATCATCATGGATGGCAACGGACGCTGGGCCACTACTCGCGGCCTGCCGCGGATCGCCGGCCATCGCGCGGGCGCCGAGGCGCTGCGCCGCGCGGTCGAGAGTGCGCCGGACCTGGGCATCGGCACACTGACGGTCTACGCTTTCTCCTCCGACAACTGGCAGCGGCCGACCACGGAAGTTTCCGCGCTGATGAAGCTGTTTCACTCCTACTTGCGCCGTGAACAAGCCGAATGCTTGAAGAACGGCGTTCGTGTTTCGGTGATCGGACGGCGAGACCGGCTGCCTCGCATGCTGCTGCCGGTCATCGAATCCACCGAGAAGGCCACGGCCGCCGGAAAAAAGCTGCACCTCCGGATCGCGGTGGATTATTCCGCGCGGGATGCGATTTTCAAAGCCGCCCGCAAACTCAAAACCAAGGCCACGCGCGAGCATTTCACCGCGGTGTTGGGTGGGCTGGACGTCGACCTCCTGATCCGCACCGGCGGCGAGAAACGCTTGAGCGACTTTCTGCTCTGGGAATGCGCTTATGCAGAGTTGATCTTCACGCCGGTCATGTGGCCGGACTTCAGCGCGTCGGATCTGCGCGCGGCGGTGGCTGAATTCCATTCCCGTGAGCGGCGCTTCGGTGCAGTTCAAGAGGCCGCCCTGGCATAAGGATTACTCGTATCTCAACGCCGTCAGCGGATCGACTTGGGCGGCACGCCGGGCAGGCACGTAGCAAGCGGCCAGCGCGACTATAGCCAGGAATAAAGGCAAAACCGCGAAGATGGACGCGTCGATCGCGCGCACTCCATATAGAAATCCGGCCAGCACTTTCGAAATCGCCAGCGATCCCATTACTCCGGCGGCCAAACCGGCCGCGATCATCGGCAGTGAGTCTGCGATGGCTCGCCGAAGGATGTCCGCCGGCCGTGCTCCCAGAGCCATCCGAATTCCGAATTCAGAAGTACGCTGCGCAATCGAATAGGAAACGACACCGTAGATTCCGATGGCCGCTAAAATCAAAGCCCCCAGCGCGAATATCACCAGGAGCCAGAGTCCCAATCGGCGGGCGGCGATCGAATTGGAAACGATCTGGTCGAGCGACGTCACATCGTAGACCGGCTGCTCCGGATCGACGGCCAACACCGCCTTCCGCAAGCCGGCTGCCAGCGCTTGCGGATCACCGTTCGTACGCACCACGAAACTCATGAAGCGCGCGGCATACTGCGCGTGCGGCATGTAGATCTGGGGCGTCATGGGCAGGCCCAAGCCATATTGCTCCACATCTCCGACCACGCCGACTATCTCGCGGAAGGGCCAGTTCGCAACTGTCCCAGACGTCGAGCCGGCCTGGATCTTCTTGCCCAGCGGCGACTCGCCGCCGAACCACAGCCGAGCCGCAGTTTCGCTAATAACACACACCGGCGGATGATTTGCATCGTCGCGCGGCTCGAGGAGACGGCCTTGGCGCAGGGGGATGTGCAGCGCTTCAAAATATTCGGGACTCACGATGTAGCGGTCGGGACTAACTTCCTCGCCCGCGGCTAACCTTTTGCCCGCGATCACAAAACTCGTACGGTCGAAGTCGCCCGACATAGGGACGACGCTGACGGCCGCCGACTGCCGTGCGCCGGGAAGCTGGCGCAAATTCGCCAGCGCGCGATCGAAGAACTGGATCACAGCCCGGTCGTCGGGATAGCGAACCTGCGGTAGTGAAACGGAAGCGGTCAGCACGCTCGCGGGATCGAATCCCGGATTCACACTGCGCAAGCGCATAAAGCTGCGCGTTAGAAGGCCGGCCGAGACCAGCAGAATCAAAGCCAGCGCGATCTGGCCGGCTGCCAGCAATTGGCGAAGCCGGTTGCGATGATCGCCCGCCACGCGTGTTCCATACTTCAGCGCATTATCCAGGCGATTCGAATCCAGGTGCAGGATCGGCGCCAGACCAAAGAGCATCGCGGCCCCGAGCGATAGTGCGAGGGAAAAAGCCAACACGCGAAAATCGATCTCGATGCCGCCGGCATCGGGTAAAATCCGGGCCGCCACCGCAGCGAGCCCGGAAGTGCTCCAGGCCGCTAGCGCCAGTCCACCGATTCCTCCTGCCAGTCCGAGAACCAGGCTCTCTGAGAGCAGCAATCGAGCAAGCTGGCCGGTGTTCGCTCCCAGGGCTGCCCGCACCGCCATCTCGCGCCGGCGCGAGCTCGATTTCGCCAGCAGCAGGTTGGCGATGTTCGCGCAGGCGATCAGCATCAGCGCTAAAACGGCTCCCTGCAATGCGAGCAATCCGGCGCGGATGTTGCGGATCATGTCGTCACGGAGCGTGACAATGCGAGCCGCCAGGCGGGCGTCTACGTCGGGATGCTGGCGCTCCATATCGCGCGAACGTACGTTCAACTCGGCCTGTGCCTGTTCGATTGAAACGCCGGGACGGAGCAGCACGATCGATTCCAGATGCCGCCCATCCCGAGATCCGGAATTGAACGGCTCCCCCACCGGCCGATAGATCTGCGCCGGATCTTGCGCCAGACTGGCAGGCAGAGGCAGGAGATCCGGTCCGGCAACTCCCACGATTTCGTGCGGCCTTGAATTGAGCTGGATCTTTTTGCCCACCACCTGCGGGTCGGCGTGAAACTGATCGCGCCAGAGAGAATAGGACAGCACCACGACGTCGTCGCGGCCCTCCCGATCCTCCTCGGGCCGGAAAAAGCGCCCCAGCATCGGTTGAACGCACATCACGGTGAAATACAGATGTGAGACCAGAAGGGCCGTGAGCCGCTGGGCTTGCCCGGCGCCGGTCAGTATGGGCTTGTAGTAGGCCGTAAACAGCGCCCCGCTCTCGATGGTCTTGCTATCGCGCCGCCAATCCTCGAAGTCGTCGAAGGACGACGGATCCCGTTTGCTCGTGTCCGATACTGACCAGATCATGGCCAGACGTTCAGCGTGCCTATAAGGAAGCGGCCGGAGCAGCAGGGTATTGACGATGCTGAACACCGCGGTCGACATGCCGATGGCAACAGCCAGCGTTAAGATGCCAGTCGCGGCGAAAGCTGGTGTTCGCGACAAGGAGCGAGCGGAGATCCTAAGATTTTGCCAGATCATGAGGCGCCTCCACAGCCGATGCAGTTTATTGTACAGTCAGTTTGAATGACCCGACGACACTTTTCCCTCGCCGTATCAGGCATCACTCTCACCGGACCCCTGGCCGCCGCCCCCGCCTCCAGAAGCATCCTGGAGCTGCGCTGGTTTCACATGCGCACCAACGCTGACAATGAAATGCAAAGGACCACCGAATTCCTGCGCGCAGCCGCGCCGGTGCTGAAGCGCTCGGGCGCCAGCCAGTTGGGATTTTTTGGAAGCGTGATCGCCGACGGGAGCCCGTTCATTCTCTCTTTGTCGGCATTCCCCAGCCTGGCCGCGATGGAATCGGCTCGTGAAAAGGAGATGGCCGATAAAGATTACATCCAGGCCCGCGATGCCTACAACGCCATGCCCGGGCTGGGTTTCGAACGCATGGAGAGTTCGCTGCTGCGCTGTTTCGAAGGGATGCCTCAGGTGGAACCGCCGTCCGTCGAAGGATCGAGCGCCCCGCGCGTTTTCGAGCTGCGCATGTACGAATCGAACAACAGCTTCACGCTGGCGCGCAAGATCAAGATGTTTAACGAGGGCGAAATCGGGATCTTCAAGCGGCTGGGAATGCGACCGGTATTTTATGGGGAGACTCTGATTGGAGCGCGCATGCCGAACTTGGTTTACATGCTGGGGTTCGACAATCTGGCGGCGCGTGAAAAGCTGTGGCAGGCGTTCGGGGCCGATCCGGAATGGCAGAAGCTGCGGGCACAGCCGGGTTTCAGCGATACCGAGAACGTATCGAACATCAGCAACTCTATTTTGAGGCCTCTGGCTTTTTCAGATATCCGGTAGAGGGGCGCAAAATTCGGCATCAACCCCAGGTTTGGATTCTGGCAGCGATATCGGCTTTCAACTCCTCCGGATCGGGGTTGAAGCGCATGCAGACCGCCTCCGGCAGATCCTGGAGCACTTCAGCGAAGGGCGGATAGTGGAGATCCGGGAGCACGGCGAAGCCCAACGCGTCGGCTACGCGGCCGGCGATCCGAACCAGATGCACCATTCGAAACGGGCCGCTGGGCGGATCGTGATGCTTGGAGACAACCTCGCACAATTCCGGCGGGAAGGGCATTTTCCCCATGAGCCACGCACCGGCCTGGCAGTGATCGATGTCGAATAATTCGCGCTCGGTGGCGATCAGATCGAAGCCCTGCTCGCCGGCAACCGCCAACAGGTTGACGTAAGAGTCCGGGTATTTGACCAGCAAGGCCAGCCGGCCGATGTCGCGCAGCAGGCCCGCGACATAGGCAAAGTCGGTATCCATTTTACAGACGCGCGCGAGTTTTTCCGAAAGCAGCGCACAGGCCAGGCTATTCTGCCAACAAGCCCGCAGAGTTTTACTATTTAGAACGGGCCCAACAAAATCTCCCAAGGCTCGCGTAACGGTGATGGCCTTCACCCGGTCCAATCCCAGCAGGACGATAGCATGCGAAATGGTCTTCACCTGGGTCTGCAGCGCGAACAGAGGCGAGTTGGCCATTTGCAGAACCCGGCTGGCGAAAACCGGTTCGGCGGCAATGATGCGGCCCACGCCTGTAATATGCGCGTTGTCATGGGAAAGCAGTTCTAGCAATCGCGTCGCCACCAGGGGAAACGGCGGCAGGTCATCTAAGGCCCAGGGTTTCGTTTCGGCCGGTGGTTTGGATATGGGGGGTTGGGGCTCGACAGTCGTCATGCTGCTCCTCTGGCTGATTTCCTTATCGGCGAGGGCGCGTAATATTTGAGCCGCCGACGGAATCCGTGCCGATAAGTGAGTCGTGCCCACCACAATCCTGGAGACTCCCGCGGAATCCGAGATCCGGTTCCTGGACTACCGGCTGGAGGTCATTAGCCGCTGGCCGCCCTCAGAACGGAAGCGGGTGACGGCGGAAGCCATCTCGCGTCGCATCACATCCATCGCCCGATCCACGCTGGCGCAGCCTCAAATCGATCATTTAATGGAATCGAGCTGCCAGTTGCTGGAGAATCTTTTCCAGGGCGAATAGCCAGCGGCGGCGCTTGGCGCGATTACTTAGCGCAACCTGCATGCGCTTCGTCGAATTGATTGAAAAGCCGCGCCGCACCGTCACCGGCTAAAGTATCCAGCCGATGACTTTGACCCATCTCGACGGTGATTCGAACGGTCATTCCCCGAGCTCGAAATTGCGCGGCCTGCTGCTCCATCTGTTCTTTCCAGCCCGCATCCAGCTCTCCGACATGCATATTGATACACATCTTCGCCAAAGCGCCCACACGCGCCGGCGTTGCGTCGGGAAGATAGCCGGGGAAGCCGGTGACGGACCAGAAATATTGCGGGTACGACGCTGCCACATGAAAAGCGCTGATGCCTCCATTGGACTGGCCCGCGATGTGAAACTTATTGGCGGCGATCTGGTAGTCGGCCAGAATCTTCGTTAAGAATTCAGGAAAAATGCGCTCGCCGCCTTCGAAGAATAACTGGCCATCCGGCGCGGCGGGAATCACTACGATATAGCCGCGGCGCTCGGCCTCAGCCCGCCAGTTGCGCTGGATAGCGCCATCCACGATGTTCATGGTTTGAGCGCCTCCGCCGAAAGCGAGCACCGCCGGATAAGACTTGGCCGCATCGTAATGGTTCGGAAGCACGACTTTGTAGTGAGCCGTGACGCCCGCGACATTCTTGCTTTTTTCGAGTACTTCAGCCGCCGCGTGCCGGCTCGCAAACACCAAAACCATTGTGCTGACGACGAGCACTATGCTTCTGGCCGAATCAATATACTTCGAGGTCATGTCCGATCACTACCTTTCCTGAATACCCTTGGCCAATTTCCTTCAGATACTGTTGGTCGGAAAAATTCGTCAAACCGCCGGTGCGATGATAAACGATCAGCAGGCCCGGTTGGCTTTGGCTCGCAATCTCTGCCAGCTCCTCGGTGGACGTGTGATATTGGGCGCGATACTTTGGCCAGTCCGGCATGCTGGCACGGGAGCCCATCGGATAGACTTCGTGAATCAGAATATCGCAGCGCCGGCAAGCCTTCACAATCTCCGGACTGGGCCGCGTATCCCCGGAAATAACGATGACGCGGTCCGGCGTATCGAAGCGGTAGCCATAAGCCTCGTCCCACTCTCCGTGAGGCACCAGAAAGGCCGTCACGCGAACCAGCGCGTCAGTGTAGACAATGCCCGGCTTGATTTCGTGCGCGACGACGCGCAGCGGCCAGCGTTGTTCCAAACCTTTGGTGCGGATGTCGATGTCCTGCTGCCAGGCCGCCAAAATGTGGTCCGTCATGGCCTTCAGTCCCTTGGGTCCGTAAACGTTGAGGGTATCTTTCCGCGCCATGACCCAGGGCGTGAAGATGAGATCGGGATAACCGACCGTGTGATCGGAGTGCAGGTGAGTGAGAAACGCGGTCTTGATATTTTCCGGGCGGACCGCGGGGGTGCTTTTCGCGGCCGCGGCGGCGCGGCGGACAACACCCGGACCGAAGTCGATCAGATAGGCTGTGTCGCCCACAACGATTGCGGTAGCCGGGCCGGACCGGTCGGGATCCATGGCCGGCGTTCCGGTCCCGAGCAACGCTACCTGTGTAGAGGCCGAAAGCTGCGCCGCCGAAAGAGACCAGCACGAAATCACCAGCGCGGCGAGAATACTGAGTGCTCGATTGGACATTCTGGTCATTCGCAACATTATCCTATTACGTCCCGGTGTGTCAGTATGGTGGTGTCTATGACGCCACAAGGACAGCCGAAATTTCAGTTGGTGAACACGCCGGACTACCGGGAAAGTTACGCCAACAGCGTGCAGATTCGAGTGAACCTCTGGGACTTCTTCCTGATGTTTGGCACTGTGAATCAGACCTCGCCCGATAACGTTGTAATCAACAACTTTCAGGGTGTTTACCTGAGCCCGCAGCAGGCCAAGGCTTTACTGAATGTCCTGAACCAGAACATTTCGCAATATGAGGCGACTTTCGGCGAGATCAAGCTGGAGCCTCACAACAACACGCAGGCTAGCGCTATTCAATAATGACGGCGCCCTCCGAGGCTAGGCTCAAACCAGAGCGCGGGGTCCGGACGGACACCTACCTGTACTTCCTGCTGGCGTTCACGTTGATTGTCTTTCTCACGCACGCCGCCTATTTCGGTATGCCTTATTTCTGGGATGAACTGGGCCAATTCGTCCCGGCCGCGCTGGATATTTACCATGACGGCGCGTGGATTCCGCACTCCGCCGTTCCAAACGCTCACGCTCCGGGCGTGATGGCGTATCTCGCCGCCGTTTGGGATATCTTCGGCTATTCGATCCCGGCCACCCGCGCGGCGATGCTGCTAATGGCAAGTTGCGCCTCGTTTTTCACCTTTCTGCTCGCGATCCAGTTATGCCGTGGATTGCACGGCGCCCCGGCTTTCGCACCGGCGCTGTTGCTGGTGATCGATCCCCTGTTTTTCACGCAGGCGATGATGGCGCAACTGGACATGCCGGCCATGCTTTTCACGGTGCTCGCGCTGCTGCTGTTGACCGGCATTGCCGGCATCGTGCTGCTGCCGCTGCTCGGCGCCCGGCTATTGCCGGACTTCCGCGAGGACTACCTGATCGCCCACGCCTCGCT
>Ga0182024_10016595_pt1 | contig 13953 bp, 9 predicted proteins | sample P32metaG_FD_120480 | JGI IMG/M metagenome (GOLD analysis project Ga0182024, IMG submission 120480) | Permafrost microbial communities from Stordalen Mire, Sweden - P3-2 metaG (Illumina Assembly) | ecosystem: Environmental > Terrestrial > Soil > Wetlands > Permafrost | place: Sweden: Stordalen... | reverse complement strand
GACCCACTGGCTGAATTTTACTCCTTTGCTGATGCCAACGGTCGCTCGTTCGAGTTTTGGGTGCGCGAAAAACGATACTGCAAAACCGGCCAGTGCGGGTAGCGCTTCCTGCCGGTCGCGGCTCGGAATGGATGCTCGTGTGAGACATAAATGTGGGGCCTTTCGAGGGTGCAGCCGAGCCGCGACCGGCAGGGAGCGATACCAAGATCCAATTACCCCGGCATCATAGCAATACAAGTAACCTTTTGGAACGCGGCCAGTATTAGATAGTGTGCTGCAAGATCTTCGGTATTCCTGGCGCGAATTGTGCAAGAAGCCTGGCCTCGCCCTCACTGCCATCACTTCCCTGACATTGGGCATCGGTGCGACGACGGCCGTTTTCAGTGTCATGTATGGCCTGTTGGCCAACCCCTATCCTTATCAAGGCGCCAACCGGATGATCCACATCACTGTCTTGACGGAAAGCGGTGACCGGCGCTGGATTGGGATCACTGGTCCACAGCTCAAGGCGCTACGGCAACTCAAGAGTTTCGAAAGTGTTGCCGCAAGCTGGGGCACGTGGAATCTCACCACGACGGACGAGGATCTTCCAGAAGATGTCCCGTCCACGCAACTCACAGCAAATGCCGGGATTCATTTCGGGGTACCCGCGCTATTGGGACGCACACTCATTCCTTCCGATGCTCCGGATGGTCAAGACCCGCAGCCGGTGGTGGTTCTGAGCTATCTGTTTTGGCAGCGGCACTTCAATGCGGACCCGAGCGTGGTAGGGCGCAGAATTCAGCTGGTGCACAAGAACTATACGATCATCGGAGTCCTGCCATCGCGGTTCACCTGGGAGGATGCTGCCGTATATCTGCCGCTCAAGATCAGCAATGATTCCAACATTGACTACAGTCCGCTGGTAAAACTGAAGCCAGGAGTGACTTTCGCGGCGGCCAACGCCGAGCTGCAACCGCTGCTGGAGCAGTTTGCTAAGGAAACTCCCACCCACTTCCCCAAGAAGTTTCGGGTTCAAGTCCGAGGTCTCAACGAACAGTTTGAGGAACATCTCGGTCATTCTTTATTCCTGTTATTCGGAGCAGTGTCGCTGCTGCTTTTTATTGGATGCGCCAACGTTTCGATATTGCTGCTTGCGCGCGGCACGGCACGGCAACATGAACTCGCAATTCGCAGTGCGATCGGTGCAAGCCGGTGGCGGATTCAGCTCAATTACTGACGGAAGCTCTGGCCTTGTCGCTGCTCGGCGCTTTGGGAGGCGTACTGCTGGCTTACGGCTTACTTCCACTCCTGGTGCGCTGGCTTCCGGAGTATTCGTTCCCGCACGAAGTGCTCATCGGGATTAACCTTCCAGTGCTCGGATTCAGCGTCGCTCTTGCGATTGCGAGCGGTGTTGTTTCGGGTCTTGCTCCCGCGTTCCAGTTCTCGAATCCACAGGTGGCGCAACTCATGACGTCGAGTTCGCGCCGTCTGGCTGGAGGAGCGCGAGGAAAGCGAACGCACAATTTATTAGTGGCGGGCCAAATCGCTCTCACCTTGCTGCTTCTAACTTCCGCGGCTGCCGCCATCAACGGTTTTGTGAAGCTGGTTCGAACGAACCTGGGATACGATCCACACAACATAATGTCGGTTGGCATTCCGATTCACCAAAATACGCACGTCAGTTGGGAGAACCGGTCCACTTACTTCGATCAACTCCTGACGCGCGTTCAAGCAATGCCGGAAGTGGTGTCGGCGGGGATCTCGTCGAATGCGACGCCGCCCTCCAACGGTTGGGAGCTTTCGTTCGAGGTTTTTGGGCGGCCGTCCGGCCAACAGGAACAGTTGCGCGCAAATTTCGTCAGCACGGAATATTTTTCGGTTTTGCGCATACCACTTCTACAGGGTCGGCTCTGGCAGCATCCTGAAATCGTGCGTGGCGCGAAGCTGGCCGTTATCAATCAGACCCTGGCACGCAAGTATTGGCCGCACGGCGATGCAGTGGGCAAACAACTCCGGCTTCCCGAGCTGAAGGGCGAACCTCCCTTCGGGCTGGCTGTGCCGGACAGCAACCAATGGATGCAGATCATCGGTGTGGTCGCCGATGCTCGTGACGACGGCCTGCGCAAGCCCATCAAGCCGGCGGTATATCTCCCATTCTCGGTTCACATGAGCATGTGGACTCAGATCCTGGTGCGGACGCATGCCTCGCCCTTGAGAGTCCTGAATCGCGTTCGAGCTGAAATTAAAGCGGTGGATCCGGATCAACAGGCGTCCGGCCAGGTTCGTGACCTGGAGCAGTGGATTCAGCGCGAGGACGAGTACGCGTATGGACGTCTGGTGGCCGCACTGTTCAGCGGCATCTCAATCGTTGCGCTGGTGCTGGCAGCGATCGGACTTTTCAGCGTGGTCTCCTATGGCGTGGCGCAGAGAACCAATGAGTTTGGGATTCGCATGGCGCTAGGCGCTTCCCAGTGGCAGGTACTGCGGCTTGTATTGTCCAGCACCGCGTTCAACGTGATCGGCGGACTGGCAGGCGGATTCCTGCTGAGCCTCGCGTTCAGCAGAATTCTGTCGAAGTGGGCGGAAGGCAGCGCGCACAATCCGGTGCTGGTGACGGCGGTCACAATGCTTTTGGTTCTGACGTCCGCCTTAGCGGCGTTCATCCCAGCGCGCCGGGCGTCGTCGGTGGAACCGATGGACGCTTTGCGGTATGACTAGGACCCCGGGCAAGCTGCGTTCGTTCTGAAAACCGAGCCGTCCCCTTGCTGACGGGTTCTGTGAAAGAATCAACTTTTCGAACGCTCCCTTCCGGTCGCGGCTCGGCAACACGTTCGAAAAACAGAGTATCCTTCCGAGCCGCGCGCGGAAGCAAGCGTTCCGACATCGTTGGCCTCCGACAAGCGCCGTTCCGGCACGCAAAGTACCTTTAAAGCTTTGTTTTGATTAGGTCGATGGTAGGTAAAGGTCAGGCATGTCTTTGTCCAGAATGACCGGAGCACTGTGCGGCGCACTTGCCATCCTGCTCGGGTCAGCCGTGCTCGCGGGATGGGCGGTCCATTCCACGTTCCTGATTCAGGTTGCACCAAATCTGGCGCCGATGCAGCGCAATACGGCGGCCAGTTTTATCCTGAGCGGGCTGGCTCTGGTGGGGATGGTGATGAGCAAGCCGCGGCTCACGTTGGTCTGCTCTGCCATCACGGCTCCTTTGGCGGCCGCTACGCTTCTTGAATTTCTGTTCCATGTCAATTTTGGAATCGACGAACTCCTGGGTGCAACGTACATCGCCAGCAACGCTTACGGTCCCAGCCGCATGGCGCCTACCACCGCGCTCTGTTTCATTTTTCTTACCGCATCGTTCGTTTTGTCCCAAACAAACCTGGTGCCCAACCGATCCTCAATGCTGGGGCTGGTGGGGTCACTGGTTGCCGCTGTGGGCGCCACCTGCTGCATCAGCGTGTTGTGGGGAAGTGGCGACGCTTTTGCGTGGGCGGGACTTGCGCGCGTAGCTTTTCACACCGGACTTGGATTCTTACTACTCGGGACCGGCGTTGCGGCCGCGGCCTGGGATATGACTCCACGCGGACTGAGCGAGCCCGCCTGGGTGCCGATCGGCGCAGGCATTTTTCTGGCTACCTTCCGGGTGGGATTGTGGCAGGCATATTCGGCTAAGAACCACACCAAGATGGATTTTTTATCCGGCCTGACCTTGTTTGGAGCACTGTTGGGCGCGGTCCTGTTTGGAGCGCTCATCCACCTTGCTTTGAAAGCGCATTTGCAACGCGAAGCTCTGCGAACGGTGAATCAACGGCTGGAGGAAGAAATGGTGGAACGCCGGCGTGCGGAGGGGTCCGCAAACGCGGCGAATCGGGCCAAGAGCGAGTTTCTAGCAAACATGAGCCACGAGATTCGCACTCCCATGACTGGCGTACTCGGGATGATTGGCCTGGCGCTCTCCACCAACCTTTCCGCCGAACAGCAAGAGTACTTGGGCATGGCCAAGTCCTCGGCGGACTCTCTGCTGTCGTTGCTCAATGACATTCTGGACCTCTCGAAGATTGAAGCGCAAAGGCTCGACCTTGATCCAGTCGCTTTTTCCATCCGCGAGTGCGTCGGCGGCGCGGTGCGGATGTTTGATGTCCCGGCCAAAGAGAAGGGGCTTGGATTCACGACACGGATAGACCCGGCTGTACCGGATGCTGCGATCGGAGATCCGCTGCGATTGCGCCAAGTGCTGGTCAACCTGCTGGGCAACGCGCTCAAGTTTACCGACCGGGGCTCGGTATCGGTAAACATCCGGCAAGAGAGCCCGGCTGGTGGAGAGCTGCTTCTTCGCGCTGAGGTAATTGACACAGGTATCGGCATTCCGAAGGAGATGCAGCAATTGATTTTTTATCCCTTCCGGCAGGCCGATGGATCGCCCGCGCGACGCTACTGCGGCACCGGCTTGGGGCTGACGATCTCGGCCCGCTTGGTGGAACTCATGGGTGGAAGGATTGGAGTTGAAAGCGAACCGGGAAAAGGAAGCACTTTCTTCTTCACGGTGCGGCTTGCACCTGCGCGGACCGCGACCAATGTGTCTCCACATCGTTCAGGTGAAGTGCATGCACTGGCATCAGCGCTCAATCCAGCGTCGGCTACCATGCGTTCGATGCGGATCCTGGTGGCAGAGGATAACGTGGTGAATCAAAAGCTGGCTTCGGAACTCCTGCGAAGGGAAGGCCACACTATTGTTGTAGTGGGCGATGGTCATCAAGCCGTGGAGGCTGTGCGTGGCGAGGCGTTCGATCTGGTACTCATGGATGTTCAGATGCCAATCCTGGACGGTCTGGAAGCAACCGAGGAGATTCGGTGTGCCGAGAAGAGTACAACAAGACACGTCCCGATTGTTGCAATGACGGCGAGTGCGATGAATGGCGATCAGGAAAAGTGCCTGAAGGCCGGCATGGATGCCTATCTCACGAAGCCCATCGATATCGCGAGCTTGCGTGAGACGCTCGCCAAGTTCGCCTCAAAACGGATTGCGCGCCCGGCTTCGAGCGCGTGTGCGACATAAGAGGGTGTAGCCGAGCCGCGACCGGCAGGGAGCGATACCACGAGTGCGGCTAGTGTTGTGTCCCTGGGGGTGGGGCGGACGCCCTCGTCCGCGCCGGCCCCCCTGGTCCGGCTCTGCGATCGATTAACAAACAACAGGCCGACGGGGGCGTCGGCCGCGGTGCGGGGGGACCGCCGCACTTCGCGCTTCCTGCCGGTCGCGGCTCGGTTTTTCGTACGTTCCTACATCCTTTCCATTTTGCCCCTATTTGTGTAATGCGCGCGCGCGCAGGTATTCGACGAGTGCGGCCGGATGATCCGTTTGAATGCCGTCGGCGCCGCGGTCGACGGCGTCTTGCCAGAACTCGGGTTTATCGGCATCCCACAAACGGTCCACGTAGATTTTGATCTTCAAGCGCTTTGCTCCAGCGATGACGTCATCGTTGAAATCGCCTTTATCGAAAGCGGCGATGCGCAGATTCAAGTTCGATATCAATTTTTCGAGCCTAGCGACGTTGCCGGCTTCGGGCATGACGAGCAAAGACGGTTCCAGCGCCAGGACGTCCTTCAAAAATCCTGGGTCGCCATAAATCACCACGCTCTTGAGCATGTCGCTCTTCTTGAGGGCAGCAACCAGATCGACTGGTGAGAGATCTTTGCAATCGACATAAACGCCGATCTTGCCGTGAGCCAGATTCAGCCCCTCTTCAAAGGCGGGGACTTTTGTCCCGGTGAACTTGGGATTGAATTTGGCTCCGGCGTCGAGGGCGCGAATCTGGGCAAACGTGAGTTCCCGGACCTTGCCCTTTCCATCCGTGGTGCGATTGACGGTTCCATCGTGCATCAGCACCAGGCGACCGTCGGAGGTGGTCCGGACATCCAGCTCGAAGAAATCCGCACCGGCTTCGATAGCTGCCTCAAAAGCAGGAAGCGTGTTTTCCGGATGAGTCAAGTGTTCGCCGCGATGAGAGATGACGGCGATTTGGGCGGCGATGAGAAGTGTAGCGAGCATCTTCGTTTACTCTAAAACAACACATGGAGGACCAGGCGCGTAGGAACGTACGAAAAGCCGAGCCGCGACCGGCAGGAAGCGCTACCACGAAACCAGAACTAGGGGCACCCGTGGTATCGCTCCCTGCCGGTCGCGGCTCGGCTACAGTTTAGCGCGTTAAACAAGACTTACCCATTGTTCTAACGCTATGCGTTAGACTTGTTTGATAATCATCTAGGTTCGAAACTAAACACCCCTATTTCGCGGAGGATGCCCGATGTCAACGAATTTGCGATCTTATTCTGCCTTAGTGCGTTTGTTGTGCTGCTCGGCACTCGCGGTTTGCTTGAAGTCCGCACCGGCAGCCCGGATTCTCATTACACAACCCATCGACTCAAACCGGTTATACACACTCGCCGGAAACACGCGGCCGGAGGCGAGCGCACAGAACGACCGCGGGAAGGTGGCGGATACGTTTGCGCTGCCTCACATGCTGCTCCAATTGCAGCGTAGTCCGGAGCGGGAACAAGCCTTGAGGAATTTCATCGATCAACAACACGATTCCACATCAGGGAATTTCCACAGGTGGCTCACGGCGGTTCAATTCGGGCAAATGTATGGACCGGCGCCGCAGGATATCGAGGTGGTTTCCGGCTGGTTGCGCTCCAGCGGCTTCACGGTGAACACCGTGTATCCGAGCGGCATGTCGATTGATTTCTCCGGCACGGCAGGTCAAGTACTGGCGGCCTTCAAGACGGAAATTCATCGTCTCTCGGTTGACGGGAAAGATCACGTCGCGAATATGGGCGATCCTCAGATCCCGGAGGCGCTTGCGCCGGTGGTAACCGGGGTTGTGTCATTGCACGATTTCCGGCCCCGCTCGCTGAAGATGCCCAGCCCCAAGTATAGTCTCGAGGCTGAGATCGTCGTGCCAGACGATCTGGCCACGATTTACGATTTGAAACCGGCTTTTGCAGCAGGATACACTGGGCAGGGCCAGACCATTGCGGTGATCGAGGATAGCAATCTCTACAACACGGAGGATTGGAACATTTTCCGGCGGGTATTGGGATTATCCAGTTACACGGCGGGATCGTTAAGCACCATCAATCCCGCGCCGCCGCATGGAACCTCCAATTGTTCGGACCCGGGAGCGAACGGCGACGACGACGAAGCGACACTGGACGCCGAATGGGCCAGCGCCGCCGCACCGGCCGCAAAAATCGAGGTGGTTACGTGCGCGGATACGGCTACCACGCCTGGAGTCTTAATCGCGACGCAGAATATAATCAACGCCAGCGCTCCGCCTTCCATCATCAGCGTGAGCTACATCTCCTGCGAGGCGGTGAACGGAGCGGCAATGAATGCCGCCAACCAATTCGCCTACCAGCAGGCGGTGGCGGAGGGCGTGTCGGTGTTTGTTGCGGCGGGTGACGCGGGGGCGGCAAGCTGCGACATGGATTCTGCGGTCGCCATCCATGGGATCGGCGTCAACTCCATCGCCTCGACGCAATACAACGTGGCCGTCGGAGGAACCGACTTCGCCGATACGTCCCAGCACACCAACAGTACGTATTGGGGTCCAATCAACAACTCCACCTACGGTTCGGCTCTCTCCTACATCCCGGAGATCCCCTGGAACGATTCGTGCGCGGGTTCCATCCTGGCCGTCTTTTGGGGCTATTCGGTTGGTTATGGCCCCTCCGGCTATTGTGGCAGCAGCATGGCGCAACAATCCGGAGCCCTCACCACTGGAGCCGGCGGCGGAGGGCCCAGCGGCTGTGCAACCGGCGCTACGGCGGAAAATTTCGTGGTCGGAGGCAGTTGCAAGGGATATGCCAAACCGTCCTGGCAAACGGGAGTGCCGGGGATTCCGAACGACGGCGTCCGGGACCTTCCCGATGTATCGCTGTTCGCCGCGAACGGACTGTGGGGCCATTACTATGTGTTCTGCTTTTCCGATCCTGCGAGCGGCGGTGCGCCGTGCATAGGCCCGCCTGATCAGTGGCCCGGCGCGGGCGGAACTTCGTTTTCTTCCCCGATCATGGCGGGGATACAGGCGTTGGTGAACCAGAAAATGGGAGGCGCCCAGGGTAACCCGAATCCGGTTTACTACAAACTCGCCGCCAGTTCGGTGGCCTCATCGGTGTTCCATAGCATCACGACGGGCGACATCGTGGTGAACTGCTCGGGTGACATAAGCTGCTTCGGAGCCGGGTTTGTGGGAAGAGGCCGCGGGGAGCCGCCCACTGCATTCGACGGAAACGGCGGGCTATCGACGGCCAGCCATACCTATCGCCCCGCTTTTGCCGCCGGCGCCGGTTGGAACTTTGCTACGGGGCTCGGCAGCGTGGACGCCTACAACCTGATCCTGAATTGGAGCAAAGGCCAATGAGGACGATGCCCATGTACAGAACAATTTTCCTTCTTAGCAGCACCCTTTTGATGGCGCTGGCGCCAGCCCGGGTAGGCGCCCAGAGTTTCGATACCAGCGGGACGGCGGGCCTTAAAGGACAATACCTATTCCGCTACGTCAATTTCTTCAACGACCCGTCAGGGAACCTGACGGAGTCCTGCAGCCTGACCGGCGCCATCACCTTCGACGGAGCAGGAACGTACACGCTCTCGAATACGCAAATATTCGATTCGTTCGGTGTGAAGAACACGGGCTTCTGCACTTCGCTGGGCGGGGGAACCTACGGAGTGCAATCGAACGGCATCGCCCAACTGGACAATCCTCTTTATCCGGCCACTCTTTTCGGCAGCTTCAGCCAGCCCGTGGTCATTGCAAGTTCAACGGAAGACGATTACTTCGATCTCTTTATCGCGGTGGAAGCACCGACTTCGTCTGGGAACGGTATTCTGGCGGGCACGTTCACGGTGGGCACACTCGACTTCCTGAATGCTTCTGCATCACTCGCCCGGCAGGGCTACTTCACGTTGAAAGCTGACGGCCATGGGAATATCGCGCCATTCACGGTGACTGGCTCGTTGGAAAACGTGAGTTCCGGCGCGACGGTTACGCAGAATGTTTCAGCCTCCACCTATGCACTCTCGGGCGCGGCTGGTGGAACCGTGACCTTTCCCGGCAGCTCCGCCAATCAGACCGAGATCGTCGGCGGCCCAAAGGTTCTGTATGTGTCGGCCGATGGCAACTGGTTCGTGGGAGGCTCAGCAGGCGGATCGGACATGCTCTTCGGGTTTCGCGCAGCCGCTGGAACAAGTTCGAATTCGATCTTGAACGGAACATATTTTACGGCGGGCATGGAAGACGATCAGCCCGGCAACTTTAATTTCCTGGAAGCTTTTTATGGTTCCATCGCCACCAATGGAGGGGGAACGCTGATCACGCATCAACGGCTCGACGATGTTGTCGATATATTTAGCTTCGACAACACGTTCAGCACACCCGTCACGATAGGGGCGGACGGCTCCTATTACGACGGCAACATTTACACTTATCTGGCCGGCGCTAATGGAGCGGCACTGATGCAGATTGGCTCCAACCAACAGTTCTCGCTGATCATCGGTGTTCACGCTCCCGCGTTTAAGCCGGCTTCCACTGTGTGGATTGATCCGGCCGGCATCACCAACGCAGCCAATTACACGCCAATCACAAACGCTTATGCTCCCGGTGAGTTGGTCAGCCTGTATGGAAACTTCGGCGTGTCTACTCAAGTTGCACCGGCGCTCCCGTTTTCGACGACGCTCGGCGGCGTGCAGGTTTTGGTCAATGGACAGGCGGCTCCGGTTTATCTGGTGAGCCAGAATCAGATCAGCTCTCTAATTCCTTACGAGCTTGCGGGCGAGTATTTTGCCACTTTCCAGGTGGTAGTGAATGGTTCGAAGTCGAACGCGGTAACAGTGTACGTCGACAATACGGCGCCCGGCATTTACACGCTTACCCAGGATGGAATGGGAGAGGCAGCCATCCTGCACGCCAACGGGACAGGGGTAAGCGACAGCAGCCCTGCCAAGCCTAGCGAGACGGTGATCATGTTCATAAATGGTCTTGGACCGGTGAGCCCGCAGGTGGGCGATGGCGTAGCTGCTCCTAGTAGCCCGGTGAGCACCAGCCTTGAGACTGGGGACATCGGTGTGTATCTTGACGACGGCACGGATTTCTTACCGGCCGTGGTTTCGTTTGCTGGTCTGGCGCCCGGATTTGCGGGGTTATATCAAATCAATTTCACCCTGCCGGACAGCGGTTTGAATAACGGCGATGTGCACATCGTTTTTGCCACCATCGAGGCAGAGAATGAGATGGCGACGATCAGCCTCTCGGGCTATTCGGTTACGAATCCGCAGACTGTTCCTCGCACCCACGCTTCCCGGCGGCGGAGCCGCGCCGGCGCCACTTCCGGAGGGCATCCGAAGAACTTCCGCCGGGCGTTGCCGGAGAGGCCAAAGGAAAGCTATTGAGCTGCGCTTGCGGGCTGTCCGCGCACGAACTTTAGTTCGCAGGAGTGTATCTCATGGGCTTGCAGCCCATCCAATCAGCGAGTGGGGCGGACCCCCTGGTCCGCGCGGGTCCCCCTGGACCCGCTGCCTCAACCATCGACAAATACCAGCAGCAGGCCGACGTGGGCGTCGGCAGCGGACCAGGGGGTCCGCCCCACTTTGCATTCGTCCATCCGAGGCCAAGTGTTTTCGACAGTGCATCGTCTCCGAACGTTGCGCTAATCCGCGCGGAGGGCCGTGAGCGGATCTACGTGAATAGCCCGGCGCGCCGGGACCCAGCATGCGACGAACGCCACTGCCGCCATAAACGCGATCGCGCAGAGGTACGTGATGGGGTCGTGCGCGCTGACGCCGTAGAGGATCACACTGAAGAATTCTCCTGCCGCGAACGCCAGCGCGAAGCCAATCGCTATCCCCACAGCCAGCAGCTTCGCCGTCCGCGTCAGCACCAGGCGCGCCACTTGCGATGGAGCAGCGCCCAGAGCCATGCGGATGCCGATTTCCCGCGTTCTTCGGGATACGGCGTAGGCCATAATTCCGTACACACCCGTTGCCGCCAGAACCACCGCCAGCGCTCCGAACGAGCCAAGCACTACCGCAGCCATTCTTGCGGGGAACAATGCCAATCCGAGGGCGCTGGTGAGGCTGCCGTCGGCGAAGACTGTGAGCGAGGGGTCGAGTTCCAAGGCGGCTCGGCGCATCAGACGGACGGTCTCAGTTTCCGGCATCGGAGAGCGCGCTATGAGTGTCTGGTCTTGACTCCAACGCTGGGCCATCGGTTCAAAAATGGCGACACCCGGCGATTCGCTAAGGGAACCATATTTTCCGTCCTCAACCATGCCGGCGATCTGAATCCATTTCCCGGTGGCGCCATGCCGGAATCGCTTGCCGATGGGATCTTGGCCGGCCAGGAGCCGGCGGGCGAAAGTTTCATTCACCAGCGCAACCAGCGCTGCGTCTTGTTTGTCGCGTAAATCCAGATCGCGGCCGGCGATGAGACGTGTGTGCATGGCTTGGAGGTAGCCGGGCGTGATGGTGTACAGATTCGCGCTCGGGATCTCGCCTGGGCGCGGCTCGGGCTGGCCTTCGAGATAGATGACGTCACTCATGTTACCCGTCGCGGTTAAAGGCAGGCCAGAGATGATTGCAGCAACCTGAATTCCCGGCAGCGCGCGAACCTTATCCAGCAGGCGGCGCTGGAACTCGCGGCTGCGCTGCTCGCTGTAACCTTGACCGGCCAGATCGAGCGAGAGGACGGCGGCATGTTCGGGCCGGAATCCGAGATTCAGACTGAGTGCGTGCTGCAAACTGCGCACTACCAGAATGCTGCCGATCAGCAACACCACCGAGAGAGCCACCTGGACGGTGACCAGAAGATCGCGAGCGTTCAACCGGCGAAGTTTTTCCGAGGGCGCCTCGTTCTTGATGGCTCCAGCCAAGCCGACGCGAGCGGATTGTAGCGCCGGCATCAAGCCGAACAGGAACGCGCTCGCGATCGAGACAGCGGCTGCAAAAAGGAAGACGCGCGTGTCCATTACAACGCGAGCGATGGTCAAGGTGTCGATGGGCGGACGCCACACGTTTACCAGAGCAGTAAGCCAGGCGGCCAGCAGAACTCCCGCGGCGCCGCCCGCCATAGAGAGCAGCAAGCTCTCGGTAAGAAGTTGGCGGACGAGTTGGCCACGGCTCGCGCCTAACGCAAGGCGGATGGCGACCTCTTTTCTGCGGTCGGCGGCGCGAGCCAGCAGGAGGCCCGCCAGATTGACGCATGCAATCAGCAACACCAGGCCGGCCACAACCATTCCCACCGCGGAGAAGCCGATGATGCCTGGGCGCAGATAGGTACCGCCCATGCCTGGTGGGGAGAGAACGATAGAAACGCCTCCATCCACTTTGGGGTATTCGCGGGCAAGCCCTCGGGCGACGCCGTCGATGGCGGCTTGGGCGCCCTGCATGGTGACGCCCGGTTTTAGACGGCCGATTGCCCAGCCCAGCAGGTTACTTCGGTCGTCCATCCAGCCCCCCGACATCGCCAAAGGGACAAAGACCTGTGGAGTGAAGAGGACCTCGGTGCCAACGAATGCCTGCGGCGTCACGCCGACGATAGTATAATCCAGGCCATCGATTTTGACTTGCTGGCCGACGACATTGGGGTCGCCTCCGAAGTGCGCCTGCCAGTAACTGTAGGCGATTACGGCTACCGGATGTCCGCCGCGTTGGACGTCGTCCGCCGGATGCAGCACGCGGCCCCTTAGGGGTTGAACGCCCAGCATATCGAAATAATTTCCGCTGACTGCGTAACCCCACAGACGAGTATTCTGAGCGCCGCGGCGGCTCACGTTCATGGCGTCGAAGAAGTACATCGCCAGGCCACTGAGCACCGTGTTGCGGTCCCGATAGTCTTTGTAGTCGGGATAGGAAATCATCGGGCCCCCGCCGGTGGAGGTGTGGTAGTTGAAGAAGACCAGTTCGTTTTGATTTTGGACTCCGAAGGGCCGGAAGACGACGGAGTTCACCATGGAGAAGATGGTGGCATTCGCGCCGATGCCCAGAGCCAGCGTCACAATCGCGGCAGCCGTAAATCCAGGGCTGGAGCGGAGCCGGCGGAACGCAAGGGTAAGATTGTGGCGCAGCATTTGTGTTCGAGTGGCACGTTTGTGGCCGCGAAAAAACTCTAGGTTCTCAATTAAATCACAGCATAGAGTGCCCGTTTTTGGGACAAACCGCGCGCGCCCGGTCACTGCTAGCACGTGAGTGTTAGAGTCCGTGAAAAAATAGGAACAACCGGTCGCTTACGCTCGCGGTTCGGAAAGATGCCTCATGTTTAGAGAGTGTTACCGAACCGCGACCGTGAGGGAGTCGGTGCCTGCGCCGATTTTTTCACGGGGTCCTAGGCAAGGGGACGGCCCGGTTTTCAGAACGAAATCAGCCGGTCAGAGACCTAGTTGTCCACCGGTACCCGTTCTAAATGATCGACAACAATGATGTCGACGGGAACCTTTTCTGGCTGCAGCCGAAGGCCCAGGGTGTCCCTGAGCGCGGTGAACAGCGACGGGATGGCGTCCACATCGCTGGCATTGGAGCTCAGATCGTCAGTAGTGAAGCGGAGTTCAAAATCAAAGACGCCCTCAACGCCGGTCTTATCGACCACCATCTGGCCTAAACTGCGCGCGATATCAGCAGCCAGGTCCGCCATCGAGGACTTCTTTGCGGTCAGCGTTCGCACACGCCCGCCGTTGCTTGTAGTGCCGGATGATCCCTTTGGCGCGACCGGTTTCAGCTTGAAGCCTCCTTTAGCCACCACGAGCGCATAGCCGGGCATGTCTTTGGTTTCGTGATGCACGGCCAGCTTGAAGCGATCTTCGAGCAGCGTGCGCAGCATGAGGGGACGGTCGTCCTTTTTTGTATCCGCAGGGTACTTGGCGATAATGTCGAAGCGCGCGTCTGCCATCCAACCCGGGCCGGTCACCTGAAACGGTTCGGCGTTG